>P_1C_Sed_2_UnCtyDRAFT_1000377_pt1 | contig 13750 bp, 8 predicted proteins | sample Pon1CUnioCityCA_4_FD_10229 | JGI IMG/M metagenome (IMG submission 10229) | reverse complement strand
ATCTGGAAATTATCAATATGCTCAATCCTGATGGCACGCTGAGTGAAGCTGCGGAGCACTATATTGGCGAAAATCGCTTTGATGCCCGGGAACTGATCATCAAAGACCTGGAAAAGAGTGATCAGCTGGTTGAGATCGAAGAAATGCAAAATAAGATTGGTTATTCTGAGCGGACTGATGCCATCATTGAACCGCGTCTTTCGCTGCAATGGTTTTGCAAGATGGATGAGTTGGCTAGGCCAGCCCATGAAAATGTGATGAACGACAATATCGAATTCCATCCCTCAAAGTTTAAGAATTCCTACAACCACTGGATGGAAAACATCCGCGACTGGTGTATTTCACGTCAACTTTGGTGGGGACAGCGCATTCCAGCCTGGTACTATGGTGACGGCAAGGATGATTACGTCGTCGCTAAAACGGAAGAACAAGCCATTGAAAAGGCACAGTCAAAATCCGGAAATAATGATATAACAGCTGACGACCTCCATCAGGATGAAGATGTGCTCGATACCTGGTTTTCGTCTTGGCTGTGGCCCATTACTGTCTTTGACCCGGACTTTATTCGCACCGGAGAACCCAATGAAGATCTGGAGTATTATTATCCTACACAAGACTTGGTTACCGCACCGGAAATCATGTTTTTCTGGGTGGCCCGAATGATTATGTCAGGCTATGAATTTATGGATGAAAAGCCATTTAGGAACGTATATTACACCGGCATCGTCCGCGACAGTCAACGCCGTAAGATGTCCAAATCGCTGGGTAATTCTCCTGATCCAATTAGACTCATGGAAGAGTACGGAACAGATGGTGTACGCGTTGGAATGCTGTTCTCCTCTCCTGCCGGCAACGATCTTCTTTTTGAAGAACAGCTTTGCGAACAGGGGCGTAATTTTGCCAATAAAATCTGGAACGCATTCCGCTTCCTCTCGATGAATCGCAACGAGGAAACACAACTCACAGATTCCCTCGATATTGATGAAGATAATCTCGTCGACCGCTGGATGCTCTCTCGTCTGCACGAAACTATCGACGCCATCAACAAGGATATGGAAAACTTCCGTATCAACGAGGCGCTTCATAAAATTTATTCGTTGATTTGGGATGATTTTTGCGACTGGTACATCGAGCTGATCAAAGCCGACGAACCTGGTGCAAGTATTCCCGAAGATCGTCTCTCTCGCGGGTTCAATTTCTTTGAGCAGCTAATGAAACTATTGCACCCCTTCATGCCGTTTATCACGGAGGAAATCTGGCAGCATATTCGCGATCGCAATACCGATGAGGCAATGATTGTCGCATCTTGGCCTGAATTTCAAGAAAATTCGGTTTCTAAATCTGATCAAGCCCTTTTTGAGTCAATTCAGAAGATGATTTCTGCTATTCGAAATATCCGGGCCGAATTTAACTTAAATTCCAATGATCAGATCGGTCTTCTTATTAAGGCCAAGAATGATGAAATGGCCGATGCATTAAGCAATAACGAGTGGATCTTCCGCAAGCTTCAGTCTATTGATTCGTTTGAAGTATCAGCTGATTTAGAAAAGCCCGAAACATCGGCATCAGCCGTTATTGAAGGCACTGAGTTATTTGTACCGCTGGAAGGACTCATCGATCTGGATAAGGAACGCGAACGAATCCAAAAAGAAATTGATCGCCTAGAAGGATTTTTAAAATCGATTGAAGGCAAATTAAATAATGAAGGTTTTGTTAATAATGCGCCCGAAGATGTAGTACAAAAAGAGCGGGATAAAAAAGAAGACACGAAAACAAATCTCCAAAAGCTGCGCGAAATTTTGGAGGAACTTGATTCCTAACATCCCCGCCCTGAATTTTCGGGCACATCCCTTCGAAAGGGGACTTTTAAATCCCTCCTTGAAAAGGGTGGCTCCGCAATTAGCGGAGTCGGGAGGTGTAATAGCAACAAGATATTATTTTAGCATTTTATGCCGAAAGAACCGGATTTTATACACGATTTAAATGAGCAACAAAAACGAGCCGTACGTCACGGCGAAGGTCCCCTGCTGATTGTTGCCGGGGCCGGCAGTGGAAAGACGCGTGTACTTACCTATCGTATCGCTTATCTGATACATCAAAACATGGCGCACCCCAACGATATTCTTGCCCTTACATTTACAAATAAGGCTGCCAAGGAAATGCAGGAGCGTATCCAACAGTTAATTGGGGAAGAAGCCAGACGCCTGTGGATGGGAACTTTCCATTCCGTTTTTTCAAAAATACTTCGCTACGAAGCTGAGAAACTTGGATTTAATTCCGACTACTCTATTTACGATACGGATGATTCCAAGAATGCCATCAAACAGATTTTGCGGGAGAACAACTACGATCCCAAAGAGATAAAACCGCGCATTTTGCAGCGTCGTATCAGTGATGCCAAAAACGAGCTCATCAATCCGGATCATTACAGCGAAAAGTTTGTCTACAGCACGCTTGATGACATTACCGCAAAAATCTATGGAATCTATGTAGAGCGACTCAAAAATAACAATGCCATGGATTTTGATGATCTGCTTATTAAACCGATAGAGCTGTTTAACAAATATCCTGAAGTGCTCGAAAAGTACCAGGATCGCTTTAAATATATTATGATTGATGAGTATCAAGACACCAATCATGCTCAATACAAAGTCACTAACATGCTGGCCAGCAAGTATGAAAATCTGTGTGTAGTTGGTGATGATGCCCAAAGTATTTACTCGTTTCGAGGAGCTGACATCCAAAACATTTTGGATTTCAAAAGCGATTATGAAGATGCTGTAGAAATACCGCTGGAGCAAAATTATCGCTCTACCAAGGCTATTTTAAAAGCTGCTGATTCTATCATTAAAAACAATAGCAAGCAGCTTGAAAAAACGTTGTGGACTGATAATGATATGGGTGATACCATCACCGTGCTGGACAATTACGACGAGCGTGATGAAGCCAATCGGGTGGCAAATTATATCCAGGATTTAAAAATGCGCAAAGGATATGATTACAATGACTTTGCCATACTCTACCGCACAAATTATCAGAGTCGCGTTTTTGAGGAGACCTTCCGTAGAAAAGGAGTTACATATCAGCTGGTGGGTGGACTCTCATTTTATCAGCGCAAAGAAATTAAGGATGTGCTAGCATATTTAACACTGCTTATCAATCCTGATGACGACACGAACTTAATGCGTATCATCAACGAGCCTTCGCGGGGAATAGGTCAAAAATCGCTCTCTGATTTGATGAGTCGTGCACGTGAGACCGGGCAATCACTTTGGCGTATCCTCGAAAATGTGGAAGAAGCTGATGTATATAAGCCCGCCGAAAATAGTGTTAAGGATTTTGTACGGATGATCAACGGCTTAAAACAACAGCTTGCCAGCGGAACAAGCTTAGTTCAAGTAACGAAGCAGCTGCTGGAAGAGTCCGGCTACATGAAATCACTGGTGGAGGAAAATTCTCCAAAATCAATGACGCGCCGAGAAAACATCTTGGAGCTCCAAAACGCAATTTCTTACTTCGAAAAGAATAACGACAATGCTACACTCAGTTCTTTTCTTCAGGAAATTAGTCTGATTACCGACACAGACAAGTACGATGAGGATAAGCCGGCCGTTACTATGATGACGGTCCATGCGGCCAAAGGACTTGAGTTTCCCGTTGTATTTATTGTAGGACTCGAGGAAGAACTTTTCCCCGTAGGCAGTCGCAACAATGAAGACGTTAACATTGAGGAAGAACGTCGGCTGTTTTATGTGGCTATTACACGGGCTGAAAAAGAATTGTATTTTAGTCACTGCCGCAGCCGCTATAAATATGGTGAAGAACAACGGAAAACGAGATCACGATTCCTAGATGAAGTAAGTTCTGACGTAGTGCGTACTGAAACGGGTTCATCCATCGATCAGGATAAAAATCGATTCTCTAACAACAAAAATGGAGACAGCTCAAATAGCGGCACAACGGTAGAGTACGACTGGAAAAAACCGCTATATGACAAAAACAATCGTTCATCACATACCCAGATCCATTACGATAATCCCGATGAGGATCCTTTTCAGGTTGGTGCAAAAGTTGTTCATAATGTTTTTGGACCGGGAAAAATTATAAGTCGAAGCGGAAAAGGAGAAAGAACCAAAGTTGTTGTATTTTTTAAAGAACGAGGACGTAAAACGTTGATGCTCCGTGCCGCAAAAATGCAGGTTGTCGGATAATAGATTTAGTACCGACACATAGGTTCAGCACATGAAAAATATAGTTCATGACGGTTTAAATACTAGATTTACTGTCCAAATAGCGTTTACGATTGTGCTATTTGTATTTTGCAGTGTTTCAATCCCACTGCAAGCACAGCCCGTGCTTAATGCCCAAAATACAGCTCTGGGCGGTGGAGGAACGGCCTACCTATCCGGCAATGAAGCTTTATTTTGGAACCCGGCAAACTTAGCTATCAATGACCGGCAGGGCACTATTCACATAAACCTTGGAGAAACAGGCATTGTATATGAACCTGTTCTATCATCGGATGTAGCCGGTGATCAATTTTTCAACTTTACCGATACTTATTTCCCCTTTCAGTCTGGAGCAGTGAATATTACTCCAGTACAACGCCAAAAAATTATCGATGAAAATTATCCTCGAAGGAGATTAGTATCTCAGCACCAAACGCGGACCGATGTGATGCTTGGTGGTATTTCGTGGTATCGAGGCGATGAAACATTTTCCATTGCAGCCCGCGGTCGCTACTCTTCCCGTATTGAGGTTGGCAGAGGTTGGTACTCAGATAACTTTATTCAGCGAGGTGACCAGCAGGTAAGGGACTTCACCCTTAACCAGCATATCAGCAAAGACCTGGAAATTGCACTTGGATATGGTCGTGAATTCACCTTTTTAGAAGGATTATTTGCCAGATTGAGTAAATTGTATGTTGGATTTTCTCCCAAGTTCATAATTGCAGGACCCTCTTTCAGTGCTATTCACCATGGCCAGCAACAGCGGTCTGATGAAAATGCACAAACCCAGTATTCTACTGATTTTTCGTACCAATCCTCCGGTGAATATTCACGGATGACCCAAGATTACCTGACGTCACGAAATCCACAAGCTGCTATCAATAATAATTTAAATAAAAAGTTTAATTTTGAACCTACCGGATACGGAGCGGCTTTTGATTTTGGCCTTACATACCTCATTCCTCTTGGCAGTGAACTAAATATCGTTGAAAATGACCCCGTAAATTCAGTAGTGGGTAAATCGCTGCGGATTGCGATCTCTTTTAATGATATTGGAATGATCCGCTATACCGAACAGCCGCTTTCCTTTTCGGCTCCGGATGATACTATGCAGGTTGGTCGTGAATTCCCAAAAGAGTCAATGTTTATCGGGTCCGGTGGTCAATACCTTTCATATTTTGATGAAGCTTTAGAGATTTCAAACCCATTTAACAGAGTTCAAAACCGCAATAAAAATGCATTTTCAACTCCTACTCCTGCTTCCTTAAACGGGGGCATTATGCTGGACCTTGAAAGAGTTAAATTAATGGGTGACCTGACGCTCGGATTGAATAATACGGCTCTTACCAATACAAAATTAGCTATGCATCTGGGTTTGGAGGTCAGGCCCGTTAGAAAAATCCCCCTCCGAATGGGTACCAGACTGGCTGCAGGATTACCTGCTCACGTTGGAATAGGCACCGGATATGAAAGTCGCTATTGGGATTTTAATATTGGAACACAAATCATTTTTCGCTCTCAAACGTTCACCACAGAATTTGTAGGGGGAGCATTTGCGGGTCTTCAGTTCCATCTATGATCAAGAGCTCTTCTGTCAAGCTGTCAAGGTCATTCTCAATTACGAGTTCAAGTTGCTATTTTGCCAGTAAATATGACTAATTGGTAGGGTTGATAAAGTTGGCTCTTTATTTGCATCGATGTAATATAACACGAAAAAAATATAGATTTAAATAACAGCATATATGAAGAACATCTTCGATAACATGGCCAATTTTGAAGATATTCAGGATCAATTTGACGATTTTGAACAGGCTATTCCCCTGATGTCCGAAGAGGAAGAAAAGGAACTGACGCAATCAGAGGTGCCTGATGAACTTCCGATTTTACCGCTGAAAAATACTGTTCTTTTTCCGGGTGTCGTGGTTCCCATTACAGTGGGCCGAGACCGTTCCCTGAAATTAGTAAAAGAAGCATACGAATCTGATAAGACTATTGGGGTGGTCAGCCAAAAAGATGAGGAAGATGAAGATCCTGATGGAAAGGATCTTTATGACGTCGGTACTGTTGCACAAATACTTAAGCTGATTAAGATGCCGGATGGCAGTAAAAGTATTGTCATTCAGGGTAAAACCACCTTTAAAGTTGAAGAATTTTTACAGAAAGATCCCTATTTCAAGGCTACGGTTGAGCCCTATCGCCAAGAGATGGACATTGAAGGCGTAGAACTTGATGCCTCCATCAGATCGGTTAAAGAAACAGCTCAAAAGATTGTTAATCTTTCTCCGAATATTCCATCCGAAGCTTCTGTTGCGATAAATAATATCAACAGTCCCAATTTCCTGCTCAACTTTATCTCGTCAAACCTAAACGTTTCGACCTCTGATAAGCAGGAAGTGCTTGAAATTCGCAATTTTTCAGATCGTATGGAACAGGTTATGGAGTTTCTCAATAAAGAACTCCAAGTTCTGAATTTAAGTGAAGAAATCCGCACCAAAGTTAAGTCGGATATTGACGAGCAACAGCGCGACTTTTACCTGCGTCAGCAGATGAAAGCAATTCAGGAAGCGCTGGGCGAAGACGGGGAACAACAAGAAATTGCATCGCTGCGCAAGCGTGCCAAAGAGAAAAATTTACCTGAGGAAGCTCAAGAGACTGTTGAGAAAGAGTTAAAGCGTCTGGAACGCACGCCTAATTCATCTCCAAATCACGGGGTCATCCATAATTACATTGAATGGATTTTAGATCTTCCATGGGAAAAGTATTCTGATGATAACCTGGATTTGGAGAACGCTCAAGAGGTATTAGACGATGATCACTACGGTCTTGACAAGGTAAAGAAACGCATTATCGAGTATTTAGCTGTACTCAAGCTTAAAAAGGACATGAAAGCTCCTATTCTTTGTTTCTATGGCCCTCCGGGTGTTGGTAAAACCTCACTTGGTAAATCCATTGCTCGTGCTCTGAACCGAAAATTTGAACGCTTTAGCCTCGGTGGTATTCATGATGAGGCAGAAATTCGCGGGCATCGACGCACCTACATAGGTGCACTTCCCGGACGTATTCTACGTGCCATGAAGAAAGCGGGTACAAGTAATCCGGTCATGATGCTTGATGAAATTGACAAAGTAGGTTCTGATTATAGAGGAGATCCCACCTCTGCCCTGCTTGAGGTTCTTGATCCCGAACAAAACGACAGTTTCGCAGACAATTACCTTGAGCTCGAATATGATTTATCAAATGTCCTCTTTATTGCAACGGCCAACTCACTTGATACTATTCCGGCTCCGCTACGTGATCGAATGGAGATCATCAATATAAGCGGTTATACGCTACAGGAAAAAACACAGATTGCCAAAGAGCATCTAATGCCTAAGCAGATTGAGGAAAATGGTCTTACAGAAGATCAGATAGATATTAAAGACGAGACTATTAGACAAATCATTGAAAAATATACCCGCGAATCGGGCGTCCGATCACTCGAAAGAGAAATTGGGTCGGTATGCCGCGGGGTCGCCGCTAAAATTGCCAAAGGCGAAGAAGGCAAACACGTTGTGGAAGCCGATGATCTTCAGGAATACCTTGGTAAGCGTAAGTACTTCTCAGAAGTAGCGGAACGCACGAAGGTTCCGGGCGTTGCCACCGGCTTGGCCTGGACCCCTTACGGTGGAGATATCCTCTTTATAGAGGCTAGCGTGTCAAAAGGAACGGGCAAGCTGCACATAACCGGACAACTCGGCGATGTGATGAAAGAATCAGCCATGCTGGCAATGTCGTACTTAAAAGCTCATTCAGACGAATTGAATATCCCAGAAGAAGCCTTTAAGTACTGGGACCTTCACATTCACGTACCTAAAGGAGCTGTTCCAAAAGACGGACCTTCGGCGGGTGTTTCCATCTTTTCAGCAGTAGCTTCTATCTTCACACAGCGCAAAGTTAAAGGGACACTGGCGATGACCGGTGAAATTACTCTGCGCGGTCTCGTTCTACCTGTGGGTGGAATCAAGGAAAAAGTACTGGCTGCCAAACGTGCCGGTATCGAAAAGGTTCTGTTACCACAAAAGAATGAGAAAGATGTTGCTGAAATTGAAGAAGATGTGCTCGGTGATCTCAAAGTAGGGGGGGGGGGGGGGGGGGGGGTAAGTGAATCCTATAAAAAGAAAACAAGCAAAAATTCTGAATCTACCGACTCCACTGAAGAAACAATAGTAATGGAGTAATCAGTAAATAATAAATACTTGAAAGTCGTCTCGATTTATCGGGGCGACTTTTTTATTTTAATGACGTTTTAATTTCAAATTAAAAAAGCAGAATTTGCCCAACGAAGGACGTATTGTAGAATCTACAGGACGATGGTATAAGGTTGCTTATGATGAAGAGAGCGGAATGCAGACTATAAATTGTCGGCTTCCGGGTCGATTTCGTCTAAAAGATCACGCTTTGACCAATCCCATCGCCGTTGGTGACTATGTTGAGTTTGAAATTAATGATGACGGATCGGGGAGCATCGAAAAAATAAAAGACCGTGAAAATTACCTAATCCGACAATCTACTCATCATAAGGAAGATCATCAGATATTGGCAGCCAATATCGATCGTGCCTATGTAGTACAGTCCGTTAAAATGCCCCGAATGAAGCAGGGGTTTTTTGATCGCTTTCTGGTTACCTGCGAAGCCTACCAAATTCCCGCCTCTATCATCATAAATAAAATGGACTTGGCAGATGATAATGCCCGGGCATATGTAGATTCCATCGCTGATTTATATGATTCTCTGGGTTATCCCGTTCTGAAAACCAGTATAGATGACAAAAAATCACTGGAACGACTTAAAGAAGATCTTCGGGATAATACCTCAGTTTTCATTGGTCCCTCTGGCGTTGGCAAAACAAGTTTACTAAACAGCATCGACCCCAATATCGACCGCAAAGTAGGTGATATCTCAACATTTAATGAAAAAGGAAAACATACCACCACCTTTGCCAAACTTCTTCCGTTACAGATTGGGGGATATATTGTTGATACTCCGGGTATCAAGGAATTTGGATTGGTTAATATCGAACCTTGGGAACTTTCACTGTTCTTTCCGGAGATGTTAGAGCCCCGCCAAAACTGTAAGTTTAACAACTGTACCCATGCTCACGAACCCGGCTGTGGTGTAATTGAAGCCTTCAAAGAGGGCCATATCGATGCTGACAGGTATGATTCCTACCTCAATATCCTCGATTCTCTGCAAGAGGATTAAAAAGTAGAGAGTTAGTCTCAAATTCTTTAGTATTGCAATAGTCTACGGATGGTTAAAATCGAAAATTAAATAATTAGGGATATGAAAATAAGATACCGTTACCTCATCTTTGTACTGCTATTTGGCCTTTTCACCTTCAATGCATCCCCCACCTTTGGTCAGGTTGGAGATATCGGGGATATCCTGCAAGCAGGTCGTGAAGATGCCAATACACTTGCACGCGCTTATCTTGAGCCTTTTGGATCAGGATTTGGTGCTTCACTCAATACCGGATGGACTAATACTGCTAGTCCTCACGGCAAATTAGGATTTGATGTAACCGTCAGTGCCGGATTAGCTATCGTGCCAGATGCAGCCAAATCGTTTAACATTAATGAACTGGGGCTTCAAAAGCTAGAGTTAGAAGGCACAAATCCCGTTTCACCTACCATTAATGGTAATGATGAAACAGGTTCACTGCTTGCTGCTTATGAAGAAATAAATGGTAACCGGCAAAAGCTATTAGAATTTAATATGCCAGAAGGATCCGGGTTTGGATATGTCCCCGCTCCCATGATAAAAGCCGGAGTTGGAATTGTTAAAGATACCGAATTAATGCTTCGATATACTCCGAAAACTGAGATCGGAGATTTTGGTTCATTCAACCTCTTTGGCGTTGGTGCTAAACACGGTATCAATCAGTGGTTGCCAGGCGGCAAGCTGCTACCGGTTAATCTTTCGGTGATGTTTGGATATACGAGCATGGAAGTAGGCTCAGATTTAGATTTAACTGCCAGCGATGTTATCCAAAATCGTAATAATATAGATAATCCTTATGATGCTTCTCAATGGGATGGACAAACTGTTGAATTAAATACGGATGCATGGACCATTAACGCATTAGTAGGTAAGAGTTTGCCTATAATTTCGGTATATGGCGGTGTTGGTTACGAGGCCTCTACTTTCAGTATTACCACGCCGGGATCATATCCCACCGTTGTTCCCAACGAGGCATTTCAGAACGATCCTCAAAACAATGAACCCTTAATTGTTGATGCGGTGGATGAGCCTATTGACGTATCTATTGATGGAGATAATGGGTTTCGAGCTCTTGCAGGATTTAGACTGAAATTTACTGTTCTACACATTTCAGGCTCATATACTCTCTCAAATTATTCAAGCTATAATCTGGGCGTAGGTATTAGCTTCAGATAAACATGAACTCAAATTTTTTATTCCAAAAGAGGGGAGTTCACTCGAACTCCCTTTTTATTTGAGCTCAGATAAAAAATGTCAGAGTCTATAGATATACTTTACCACTTGGATCTTTTCGGAGTAGCTGTTTTTGCCATATCCGGTGCTCTTGCTGCCGGACGTAAAAGCCTTGATCTGCTTGGAGTAGTAATTATTGCTGTTGTAACAGCCGTAGGTGGTGGCACCACTCGTGATTTACTATTGGATCGGCATCCTGTTTTCTGGATTGCTGACCCTACCTACCTGCTGGTAATTATTATCGCTTCTCTCTTTACTATTTGGTACACCCAGTACAACGAACCTCCGGAGAAAGCATTATTGATAGCAGATGCACTCGGCTTGGCAGTTTTTACGATATTGGGAGCTCAAGTCACACAGGAAATAGTATCGAATAGCGTCATCATTATTATCATGGCAGCGATAACCGGCACTGTTGGCGGATTAATTCGTGATGTATTAAGCAATGAAATACCCCTCATTCTGCGTCGTGATATTTATGCCACAGCAGCATTGGCTGGTGCTTCCATTTATTTACTATTACAATTAAGTGCATTAGAACCGACGTTAAATATAGTTTTAGCAATGTTTGTCGTTATTGGCCTGCGTGTTGCAGCCATTCAATGGGACCTCCACCTTCCCCGATTCAAATTAAATGAATAACTTGGTGTTTAGTGTATTTGTGATAATATTGACTTAATCCTGATAACAAATTGAGAGGTTAAATGATGAAATCGCAGATTTTTACACTTTTCGTTTTGATAATCACATTTACGGGCACAGTACAAGCTCAAGAAATTAACATCCAACAGTTTGATTTTGCCAGAGCTATTGAAGATCGCAACCCTTCGGGTGTTGATACCGCTTTTACCGCTGATGTTGGCACAATTTACTGTTTTACCCAAATAGAAGGCATCACCGATACGACCCAAATTACACACGAATGGTATTATAAAGAGGAGGAAAAAGCACGGGTCAATCTAACGGTTGCCGGAGATAACTGGCGAACATGGAGCTCAAAAAAAGTACTTGAAAGCTGGACCGGTCCATGGCGGGTGATGGTTATCGGGCCAAATGGCAATGTACTTGCTACCAAAAATTTCGTTATAAAATGAATTAAATATGGTAGGTTGGATTGATCTGTCCCCTATCAGCATTTGTTAGAGTTTAGCTTCAATTAAATACAGGATAAAATGAATGTTGGTTTTTATGGACTTGGAATCATGGGCAGCCGCATGGCCCAACATCTGTTATCAACGGATGCTCAGTTAACAGTTTATAATCGAACAATTTCGAAAGCGGAACCCCTAAAAGAACAGGGAGCTCTTGTAGCCAACTCTCCCAAAGAACTTGCCGCCAGTTCGGAGATTCTTTTCACGATGCTTTCAACGCCCGACGCTGTTAGAGATGCGGCTCTTGGTGAAGAAGGCTTTCTTTCATCGATGAAAACCGACACGCTCTGGATAGACTGCAGTACCGTAAATCCCTCCTTTTCCAGGAAGATGCAGAAAGAAGCTGATAATTATGGCCTTCGATTTATGGATGCACCCGTTGCGGGATCAACTGCTCCGGCCGAATCCGGAGAACTCTTGTTTTTGGTTGGAGGGAAAAACAGTGATATCAAAGAAGCTCAGCCCTTTTTGGAAGCAATGGGGAAAAAAACTATTCATGCCGGAGATGTAGGTAAAGGTACATCTTTGAAAATGGTATTTAACCTATTGCTGGGAGAAGCAATGGCCGCATTCTCAGAGGGGATGAATCTAGGTCAATCGCTGGGTCTTTCCAAAGATATGTTGCTGGAAGCACTGGTAGGTGCTCCAGTCGTGGCCCCTTTTATTACGGAAAAAAAAGAAAAAATCGAAAAAAACGAATACGAACCTGAGTTTCCTCTAAAGTGGATGCACAAAGATCTTCATCTGGCTACTAAAAGCGGCTATGAAAGCGGTGCCATCTTACCTGCTGGCAACGTGATCAAAGAACTATATGCGATCGCTCAACGAGAAGGACTTTCTGATAAGGATTTCTCTGCAATTTATTCGATCATTACCGACGAAAAGAAATAGATTCTACTTGGCTTGTGTTAGTGCGCTTTCAGCCAGTTTTTTGCCAGCCCCATATCTACTTTTAAGGGACATGATAATTCGTAGGCTGATTCCATCAATTCCTTCAACTTTTGGGGAACAGCATCTTTTTCTTCTCCAGGAACCTCAAAGATAAGCTCATCATGGACCTGTAGTAGCATTCGGGTTTTGAGATCCTCTTTTTCAAGATATTCCTGAATATCGATCATCGCCTGCTTGATAATATCAGCAGCCGTCCCTTGAATTGGCATATTGATGGCTGTACGCTCTGCGAAGGATCGCCGATTCCAGTTACTGGCATTTATGTCAGAAATATAACGACGACGTCCCATCAGTGTTTTTACGTACCCATGTTCTTGAGCAAAAGCTTTCGTTTCGTTGATATACTCCAAAATACCCGGAAAACGCTCAAAATACTGATCGATCATATCTTTCCCTTCACTGTTGCTAATTCCCAGACGATTTGCTAAGCCATAAGCACTTACACCATAGGGAATCCCAAAGTTGACCTCCTTCGCCTTTCGCCGTTGATCAGAGGTAACATCTTCAAGGGAGTCCAGATCGAAAACTTCTTTTGCAGTTCGGGAGTGAATATCCTCATCATTTTTAAATGCCTGTATCATGTTTTCATCACCCGACATGGAAGCGATAACACGGAGTTCTACCTGGGAGTAATCAGCTGATAACAGCTTAAATTTATCATCCGCAATAAATGCCTTACGGATCTCACGGCCGCGTTTCGTGCGAATGGGAATATTCTGAAGGTTTGGATTCGATGATGAAAGGCGTCCTGTTGCCGCAATATGCTGATTAAAATCTGTATGAATACGCCCTGTCTCCTCGTTGATTAACTTCGGCAAGGCATCTACATAGGTGGACTTTAACTTGCTAAGTGCACGGTATTCCAAAATTAGATCGGGCATCTCATAATCATTGGCTAACTTCCTAAGCACAGATTCTGCTGTAGAA
>P_1C_Sed_2_UnCtyDRAFT_1000375_pt1 | contig 13797 bp, 14 predicted proteins | sample Pon1CUnioCityCA_4_FD_10229 | JGI IMG/M metagenome (IMG submission 10229) | reverse complement strand
CGGTAAAACCAAAACCCCAGGCATTTACCAGAGGAGCCACGGTAATGTCGAAGGCTCCGCCAGTCATGCGGGAAACACGCCGCGCGGTGTGAAAGACCCTACGAAAATGATCATCTACCTGCACCGCCGTATCATTGCGATTGACCCTTGAAATAATGGAACTATCCTTGTAGGTCGACATGGATGAATCCACCTCGTAAAGGATATGCCGGATCTCACTTTTCCAGCTGGTTGAATCGCTGCTGCTGTACTTCACCATATAAGTGGTCCCCTGGGTATATCCCCGGATGGCCATGTAGGTGCGATCGCCCTGCTTCCCAGCGGGCCCGCAGGAAACCATTCCCATCATTAACAGGAGGGAGCAAGCATAAAAAACTGAAAAATAGCTGGCCTTGGCCATAAAAGTATATGAATATAATGATGCGGAAGATCGCCTCTTTGTAAACTTATTGCACGGTGATTCTTCTACCCCCCGAAATCGTCCAGGTCGATCATCTCCTGTGGTACACCAAGGTTATAGAGCATGTTTTGCACAGCATCGTTCATCACCGGAGGTCCACACAGGTAATATTCAATCTCTTCAGGCTCTTCCAGGGTACTCAGGTACTTATCATAAGCCACCTGGTGTATAAATCCCACGGGGCCATCCCAGTTATCTTCCTCTTTGGGCTCACTAAGAGCGATGTGGAAAGTGAAATTAGGAAAATTCCGCTCAAGCTCCCTGAAGTCTTCTTCATAAAATATTTCTTGCAATGAGCGGGCCCCATACCAATAAGATACCTTCCTGTTAGTTTTGAGGGTCTTAAAAAGATGGAAAATATGAGAACGCAGGGGAGCCATTCCAGCTCCGCCCCCTATATATACCATCTCCTTCTCGCTATCTTTGATGAAAAAGTCGCCGTAGGGTCCGGAAATCGATACCTTGTCACCGGGTTTTCTGGAGAATACAAAAGAGGAACAAACGCCGGGGTTAACATTTTTAAAATGCCCCTTGGAACGGTCCCACGGTGGTGTGGCAATCCGGATGTTCAGTTTGATAATGTTTCCCTCGGCCGGGTGATTGGCCATGGAGTAAGCGCGGAAAGTCTCCTCGCTGTTCTTCATCACCAGGTTCCACAAACCAAAACGATCCCATTCTTCCCTGTATTCATCCTCCACTTCAATGTCTTTGGAAAAATCGACCGTGATCTTGGGCACATCCAGCTGGATGTAACCACCAGGCCTGAAGTCGAGTTCTTCCCCCTCAGGGAGCTTCACAACAAACTCCTTGATAAAAGTGGCCACATTCTTGTTGGAGATCACCTCGCACTCCCATTTCTTAATGTCCATCACTTCAGGGGGAACCTTTATGGTCATGTCATCGCGGATCTTCACCTGACAACCGAGTCGCCAGTTCTGCATCTCCTCCTTGCGGCTGAAAAAATCCTTCTCGGTGGGCAGAATGTCTCCTCCCCCCTCGAGAATCTGACAGGTACACAACCCACAGGTGCCCTGTCCACCACAAGCCGAAGGCAAATAGATGCCCTGCCCGGAAAGAGCAGACAAAACGGTATTGCCCGGTTCCACCGTATAGGTTTTATCATTGACTTTGAGCTCCACTTCACCCTGGGGTGTCAGTTTCTTCCTGGCATATAGCAACACAAGCACCAGGGCCAGGATAATAACCAAAAAGACAGCAATGCTGATTAATATGACAGTGGTATTGGAAGCAAGTAAAATCATTGGATAATTAGTTTACAATAGTTACAGTTTGATGCCCATAAATCCCATAAATGCGATCCCCATCAAACCGGTAATGATGAATGTGATGCCAAGGCCACGCAAAGCTGGCGGAACGTTGGAGTAACGGATCTTTTCACGAATGGCTGCTATGCCAATGATAGCCAGAAACCATCCTACTCCACTGCCGAGTCCGAAGACAGTGGCTTCACCCAGAGAATTGTAGGCCCTCTCCTGCATAAAGAGCGAACCACCCAAAATGGAACAGTTCACCGCGATCAGGGGAAGGAAAATACCCAGGTTGGCATACAGGGTAGGTGAAAACTTTTCAATCACCATCTCCACCAACTGCACCATGGAAGCAATCACGGCAATAAACAGGATGAAGCTCAAAAAACTAAGATCCACATCTGCATATTGGGGGCTGATCCAGGCAAGGGCTCCTTCTTTAAGTATATAATTATGTATTAAATAGTTAATCGGAACGGTAATTCCTAAAACAAACACCACGGCCAGACCCAGACCGGTTGATGTCTTCACCGTTTTAGATACCGCAAGGTACGAACACATGCCCAGGAAATAGGCAAAGATCATGTTATCTACGAAGATCGACTTAACAAATATATTTACCAGATTCTCCATAATCAACGAATTTTAGGATGGATTTTCTTCAATGAGCTTACGATTGCGATAGCGCTGGATCCAAATGATGATACCAACCGTGACAAGGGCCATAGGAGGCAGAATCATTAGTCCGTTGTTCTCATAACCCATGCCGTAGGCTCCTTCCGGTATGACCTGGTAGCCCCAGATGGTACCGGATCCAAAAAGCTCGCGTACAAAACCTACGATCACCAGGATAAGGCCATATCCGGCGGCATTGCCAATACCATCCAAAAAGGAAGGCCATGGCTTGTTGCTTAGTGCAAAGGCTTCCAGCCGGCCCATGATAATGCAGTTGGTAATGATCAAACCAACGAATACCGACAATTGCTTGCTCACTTCATAGGCGAAGGCTGCCAGGAACTCATCCACCAGGATCACCAGGGAGGCGATCACCGTCAGCTGAACAATGATCCGTATCCTGGGAGGAATGGAAGATCGCAGCAACGAGACCACCACATTGGATACACCCATTACAAATACTACCGAAAGGGCCATCACCACCGATGGCTCCAGCTTAACGGTAATGGCCAGTGCCGAACAAATACCCAACACCTGAACTGTAATGGGATTGGAATCATCCAGTGGTTCCCGCAACAGTTTTAAGTTTTTCGAGGAAAACAAAGGTTCTCTATCCTGACTCATAATCAACTGGTTTTTTTACGCATTTCTTTTAAATAAGGAACATAGGCTCCAATAATTTCCTCCAGCATCAGGTCCACCCCGTTGCTGGTAATGGTACCCCCGGAAATGCCATCTACAGCATGGGGGGCATCAGTCGGGGCGCCGCCTTTGACCACATCGACTGAAACAAATTCGCCCTGTTCGCTGAAAATGGTTTTACCAATAAATTGTTCCTGGAAAGGCCGGTTGGCGATTTCTGCACCCAATCCCGGGGTTTCGCTATCGTGGCTGAAATTGGTCCCGTAGATGGTATTGAAATCATCTTCCAGGGCTATATAGCCCCAGATAGGCCCCCACAGACCTTTCCCCCTTACCGGAATCACATACTGCCTGCTATCTCCAATGGTGCCCACATATATAGGGAGATTCCTGTTTTCCAGATCTTTTTCGATCTCCTTGGCCAGGTTCACATTGAAGGCATCCACCCCTTCTTTTCGCTCCCCTTTGTGGTTGATGACATAGCTGTCTGTAATATACCGGTCATACTTCTGCAGCGCACTATCTTTCGAGACCTCTATGTTGAGAGAAAGCAGGATATTCTGTTTTTTGTTGGTCTCGATGTTTTTCTTCTGCATGGGCTGCAGATTCATAGCCACAATGGACAGCACGGCAGCAACGACGACGACCATGATGGCTGAGAACGTGAAAATATAAGTATTTGTGAAATTCTTCATAATAGATGATTTTATTATGCCGCTTGAATGTTGGCCCGTTTAAGTCGTTTCTTAATGTTGGATTCCACCACGTAATGATCAATCAATGGGGCAAAAACGTTCATCAAAAGGATCGCCAGCATCACTCCTTCCGGATAAGCCGGATTGATAACCCGGATCAGTATAGCCAGCAGGCCGATGAGAAAACCGTAGATATATTTGCCTCGCTTGGTTTGGGCCGCAGAAACCGGGTCGGTTGCCATGAATACGGCTCCGAAAGCAAAACCACCCATCACCAGATGCTCCCAGGCAGGAACAGCCATGAAAGGATTGACGGCAAATGCATTCAGGATCAACCCCATCACCAGTCCTCCGACAAAAGTGGAAAGCATGATCCGCCAGCTGCCCACACCTGTATACAACAGCAGCAGGGCACCCAACAGAACGGCCAGGGTAGAAGTCTCACCAATAGAACCAGGGATGAAGCCTAAAAACATATCTGTAGCATCGGGCATCTGACTCACGTTGCCTTCTGCTGCCATGGAAAGGGGCGTAGCTCCGGAAAATCCGTCAACGATTCCCTTGCCCTCCATCAATCCATGGGTCCATACCTCATTGCCGGACATATAGGCCGGATAGGCAAAGAACAGAAATGCCCGTGCCAGCAACGCCGGATTGAGAATGTTCATCCCTGTGCCGCCAAACACCTCTTTGCCAATGATCACAGCAAAAGCAGTTGAGACAGCTACCATCCACAGAGGCACATCCACGGGCAATACCAGGGGGATCAGCATGCCGGTAACCAGAAAGCCTTCGTTAACCTCATGACCCCTTATCTGGGCAAAAGCAAACTCGATAGCCAGCCCGGTCACATAAGAGACAACAATGATGGGCAAGACCAGCTTAAAACCCTCCCAGAAAAGCTCCAGGGTAGTGCCTTCCTGGCCGGAAGCCAGATAGTGCTGATAACCCACATTCCACATTCCAAAAAGCAGGGCAGGTACCAAAGCCAGCACCACTATACTCATGGTACGCTTCATATCCATGGCATCCCGTATGTGGGAACCCTGTCGGGTGACCTGGTCCGGTACAAAAAGTAAGGTCTCAAAGGCTTCAAAGGTGGAATTCAATTTCTCAAATTTACCACCCTTCTCAAAATGGGGCTTTATATTATCGATATATCTTCTTAATGCTCTCATGTATAAAGATTAATGATATTAAACATCAGGTCATTTCTTCTATCATCATGTTCAGTCCCTTGCGGATGATCGATTGAACCGGGGTCTTGGAAGTACAGACGAATTCACAAAGGGCAAAATCCTCCTCATCCACCTCATAAATACCAAGCTTTTCCATTAGCTCAATATCCCCGATCATAATAGCCTTGATCAACTGAACAGGATAAATATCCAGAGGACATACCTTTTCATATTCTCCCGACACCACATAAGCTCGCTCACCCCCTTTGAGATTGGTGTCTATGCGGTATTTCCTGTTGGGTTGCAGCCAGGAAAAGAAAGAGCGGGAAGTGCTGAATTTATTGAACCCCGGCTTGGCCCATCCCACAAATTCATGGTAGTTTCCTTCGGGAATCACCGTGATCTGATCATCGAAAAACCCCAGGTACCCTTCGCTGCTAATCTTATTGCCGGTCAGAACGTTGCCGCTGATGTAGCGCAACTCCCCTTCGTTCACATTATCCCTGACCAGGCTTGCAATGCTCCGGCCCCGAAGCAACCGGTAATACAGGGGCTTCTTGATCTCTGAACCCGTCAGAGCAACGACCTTGGTGGCATCGTAGATGCCCTGCTCAAAAAGCCGGCCAATGGTTATGATATCCTGGGGATAGGTATACCAGACGATGTCTCCTGCATTGATCGGATCCACCTTGTTGATCTGAACACCTACATTGCCCGTGGGATGAGGTCCTTTAAAGTAATTGTGCTGTACACCTTTGGCTTGGGTGAAAACCTCCGACGGGGGATAGGAGGCATTGAGATTCAGATGAATCTTCCCGTTGGTAAGCTTGCTCAATACATCGATGCCTCGCTGGAAGTTCTCCTGTTCTCCCTTAACCAGTACATCATTATCGGGTGCCAGGGGTGCCGTGTTAAAACCGGAAATAAAAATGGCCTTCGGCTCATCCTTTGGGTTAGCTGAAACAGAATAAGGACGTTGCCTGATGAAAGACCACAAGCCCGACTTCAACAATTTGTCCACTACTTCTTCCCGCGTCATATCCCCGGGCTCGCCTTTACCAAACTCCTCGTATTCAATCTTATCATCTGCCTCTACAACCACCTCAAGAATCTTGCGCCGTTCGCCCCGGTTCACAGCTACTACCTTGCCGCTTACCGGAGAAGGAAATTGCACATCCGGCTGCAACTTATTAAAAAACAAAGGGGATCCTGCTTTTACCCTATCCCCCTCCTTTGCAATCAATTTGGTTCGCATCCAGTTAAAATCAATGGGCTTCATTGCATAATAGCGTGCAGGATCCGGGGTGCGGACAACCTTCTCAGCCTCGCCCAAAAGTGGAATATCTAACCCTTTTTGTATCTTATAAACGTTCGCCATTGCTGGTAGTTTGTTGCATTAATAACAAATATAGGTATCTTTTAGCATTTCCCCAAGGGGGGTATGTTATGTCAACAAAGATCGTAAAAAAATTGTTTCCCGGAAATATGCCAAATAAAGCTTCCGTTTATCACCCCCTCCCGATCTATTTGTTTTCTAAGCTGATGCGCTCCAGTGCCTCAATATTTGCGACCTGCAATTTTCCATCGTTTTCAAAAACATGGCCTTCCTTGATGAATTCCTGTATAGTCCTGACCATGCTCATCATAGACATCCCGGAAAACTCGGCCAGGTCATTCCTGGACAGCTTATAGGGAAATTCTTGCGAATCAAAAACGTCCCGGCTAAGATGGATAAGAGTATCCGAGAGACGGCCCCTGAGGGGCTTTCGGGTCAGGCTAACCAGCTTCGATCTTAAGTTTTTGGTCTCTTGGTTCAAAGCCTCAATCACCGAACGTGCAAAAGATCCGTTTTCATGGACCATTTGCTCTACCACTTCCCTGTCAATGGAACATACAGTGGCCCCGCTGAGGGCTGCTACCGAAAAACCAAAGGTCTCCCGGGTGAACAGATTGGAAAGCCCAACGAGCGTTCCGGCTGGCAATATGCTGTATATCAGACTGGCCCCGTCATCATGCTCCTTATACAGCTTGGCCAAACCTTCCCTTATATAAAGCACATGGGTAACAAAAGAGCCCTGTTTAATGATAGTCTCTCCTTTTTTATACCGAATCTGAACCTTGCTTTCATTAGTAATCTGCAACTGCCCCTCATCCAACTGCCTGAAGCAGGTCGATTTTTGCTTGCAATCCGGACATAAAACTTCAGATTTTGCCATTCCCGGAAAATTATGATGATTAAATCTGGTGACAAATATAAATTTATTTCCGGGTTTATATATCTCAATCAAATAATAAATATACATCTATATAATCATAGATACACATCTACAATAATTGTTTTGTATAAAACATCCGAAAGCAAGGACATTAGCCAGATTGTTTCTATTTTTGTATATCAATAGTTTTATATATATAGAGGTATAAATTCATCGGCATGAAGCTTAAGAACGTTATCGTCTCCTTTCTGATCGCATTCATTTTCTGGATCCTTCTGAACAACACGTTTGATCCTGTGATACTAGCCCTGGGAGCTGGATTGTCCCTGATGCTTTCCCTGATTTTTTGTGCGCGTTGCGACGTGTTTTCTGAAATAAAGCTAACCCCGGCTGCCTTTTTCTACACCCTGGTTTATCTTGGAGTATTCCTGAAGGAGCTGATTAAATCCAATCTGGATGTGGCCCGTCGTGTGTTAACCCCTTCCCTGCCTATCAACCCGGGCATCGTGGAAGCCAAAACCAGCTTGAAATCCAAGATGGGAAGGATGATCCTGGCCAACTCGATCACACTGACCCCGGGCACCCTCACCATCGACATCGTGGACAACATCCTCTATATCCACTGGATTGATGTTCAGGCCGAAGATATTGAGGGAGCCACCCAACAGATCGTTCGCAAATTCGAAAAATACCTGGAAAAGATATATGGTTAATACGATTCTCACTGCAGCCCTGGGGATCATGTTGCTCTCGGTGGTTTTGTCCATCGTTCGCTTCATCAAGGGTCCCTCCTATACCGACCGCGTCATATCATTTGATGCCATGACCATAGCCTCGCTGGCTATCATAGCCGTCATTGCCTATCTCTCGGGAAGAGTGATTTATTTGGATATAGCAATCGTCTATGGCATATTAAGTTTTCTTGGGGTACTGGTTGTGGCCCGTTATCTGGAAAAAGGATTATAAACTATGGAAACACTCAAGATCATTGGAGCATTCATCACCCTGGCAGGCAGCATTTTTCTGCTACTGGGATCGATTGGGTTACTCAGGATGCCCGACTCCTACAACCGGATACAGGCAGGCACCAAAGCCTCCACCCTGGGAACGATTCTGTCGTTCACGGGCCTTCTCCTGGTTATGCCCGGCTGGTGGGGCAAACTACTGGTACTCATCATTGCCGTACTGATCACCAACCCGGTATCATCGCACGTACTGGCCAGGGCCTCCCACCATATCCGGGTGCCCCTTACCCGTAGCACCCTGGTGGACAAATACCAGGAGGATGAAGAATATATTGCTCAAGACCAAAACCAAGAAGAAGTATGATGACATTGAAGATCATAGCCATCCTGCTGGGGTTGGCCATTTTAGTGATGGCCTTCATCGCTGCGGAAAACAAGAAACTGGTAGTCTCGATCATTGCCGCAGGGGCAGTAAGCCTGTTTGCCTCGGTCTTATATTTGGTGCTGGAGGCCCCCGACGTGGCCATGACCGAAGCAGCCATAGGCAGTGGCCTGTCGACCATCATTTTCTTCTATGTATTGAACAAGATAAAAAAGGAGCGAAAAGATCATGCTTAAGAAAGTATTTGTTTTGGCTGTTCTGGCAGTGTTTGCCCTGCTCCTGTTCCGCTCCTTTGGCTGGACAGATGCCGGCACCGAGCTTAACGAGGTAGCCACCCGTTACGCAGAGGATGGCCCACAGGAGGTAGGGGCTGCCAACCTGGTGACAGCCGTCATCGTTACCTACCGGGGGCTGGATACCCTGGGAGAAGTCACCATCCTTTTTCTTACGGCTTCGATCATTGGATTTTTCCTGGCAACCGGCCGGAAGGGAGAACACGTGCCCCCGACGGTCCGAAACACAAGTGAAATACTACAGACCGCATCCCGGGTCATCACACCCGTGATCTTCCTCATTGGCATTTACGTGTTTATTAATGGCCATTTGACCCCGGGTGGCGGATTCCAGGGTGGCGCCATCGTGGCTTCCGGCCTGGTACTGATGCTCCTGGCCAACCCGGGCCGAAAGGTAAGCCACTCGCTTATATCGGCCGTGGAATCCATCTCAGGCATCTCCTTTGTCCTGCTGGGTATCCTGGGCATCATCCTGGCTTCAGGATTTCTGGACAATTCCATCCTTGGATACGGCCGCTTCGGAACCCTCTTCAGCGCAGGGGCCATACCCGTCATATACATTTTTGTGGGCCTTAAGGTAGGCTCAGAGCTGTCCGGCATTGTCAGCAATCTACAGCAAACAACGAAAGAAGATATATAATGGAACAGATCGATTTATCGCATATAGCCATCACGGCAGGAATACTGCTGATCCTGACAGGCTTGTGGGCCATTCTCACCCAAAAGAACATCCTTAAGATGATCATTGGTTTCTCGTTGTTCGACACCGGCATCCATATCATCATGGTGGGGGTGGGATACGTGAAAGGGAAAACAGCACCCATCCTTGATGAAGCCGTTAACCTGGAGCGGGCAGCCCGGGAGGTGGTCGATCCCCTGCCTCAAGCCATGGTGCTTACTGCCATTGTCATCGGTCTCGGTATCACCGCCCTCATGCTTGCCTACGCGCTGCGGTTGTATCAAAAGAAAAATACACTGGATGTTAAAAAATTCAACGATCTAAAATGGTAGAACCAATTTATATTATCGCCTCAGGGCTCGGTATTGCTTTTCTGTTGGGGCTTCTCAGGAAGGGAGGAAAAAATGTCTCAGCAACTCTCTTGCTGGTAACCCTGACCTTTATGACTTTCATATCTGCTCAATGGCTTTGGTCCCTCGCTTACGCAGGGGGTACACCCCATTACACGTATACCGCCGGTTTTCAGCCACCTTTCTCCATCAGTCTTATGATGGGTCAGATGGAAGCCTTCTTCACCACCCTGGTGAACCTGGTCGGGTTGCTGGGCGGTGTTTATCTCTGGGAAAAGCTGAAGAAGCAAGGGGTTAACACCATGATCGTTTACCTTTTGCTGTTCGTGGGGTTGAATGTGGTGATCATGACCCGCGATATCTTCAACCTGTTTGTATTTCTGGAGATCAGCAGCGTAGCCATCGTGGGGCTGGTATTGCTACAACGCGAGCACAAAGCGGTATCGGCCGGTTTTAAGTACCTGATGGCAACCGGCGTGATATCCGGACTGCTGCTGATCGGCATTACCTTCATATACCAGTATGCGGGCTCCCTTTATATCGACGACATCATCCGGGCCGACCTCACCGCCATCAAAGGGGGGACGGTAGCCGTCTTCCTGATCATGATGGCCGTGGCCCTGGAATTGAAACCTTTCCCTGCCAATGGGTGGGCTCTGGATGTCTACCAGGCTGCTCATCCCGGTTTGGCAGCCCTGGTATCAGCTGCCTTTGCCTCGGCAATGGTTTTCGTACTGCATAAGATCATGCCCATGGCTGGCGACACCTGGCAAAATATGTTTGCCACGCTGGGGGGACTCACCTTCATCGGGTCGAACCTGTTGGGGATCAAGCAAAGAGAATCACGCCGGTTGCTGGGTTATTCCTCGGCTGGCCAGATAGGCCTGCTGGTAATGGTAGTCGGTCTATCACATATACTGGGGGATGCCCTCACATGGATCGCCTATGGCCTTCTTATAAGCCATTACCTGGCCAAAGCCGGTCTGTTCTGGATTGCCGGGCTCATCGGCCAGAACAACCTGCGCAACTGGTCGGTGTTGCGTAAGAAACCATTCATGATCGCCCTTTTCGGCACCTTCCTGTTTGCGCTGATCGGATTTCCCCCCTTCCCTTCCTTTTTTGCCAAATGGGAGCTGGTGATGCAGCTCTCAACGGGTGGTGGATATGTATGGATCGTCATCGTATTGTTGGGTTCCCTGCTGGAAGGTGTCTACCTGTTTCGATGGCTGGGTTATGCGCTGAAGCTTGACCATGAAGATCTCCCCTCCTTCCGGGTGCCATGGAATAAGATCGTTCCCATTGCCATAGCAGGAACGGGCCTGTTTATCCTGGGATATTTTTCAGCTCCGATCGCCAAAGGATCCGGCAACCTGAGTTTTCTGCCCCTGGCCATGGTGGTGGTGATCTTCTTCCTCGATTTCCTGCCGGCCCGCTTCAAAAACATCCTGGCCATAGCTGCCCTGGCAGGGTATGGGTACATGATCCTGCCCGGATTCTATGAATCAGATGGCTTGCGGTTCTTCTTCGGCATCATCTTTATCCTGGGGGGTATTCTGACCCTGGTGGCCGGTTTTGCTTACAAAGGCCAGCGTCGCGGTTTCTATCCGGCTGCCCTGCTCATGTTTGTTGGACTGGGCCAGCTGCTGACCGCCGAGACCATGCTGCAGTTCTTTTTTGCCTGGGAGCTGATGACCCTGGGCTCCTATATCCTGATCATACGCGGTAAAAATTCCATGACCCACGGATACAGCTACATGCTGTTTTCGGTGGGAGGGGCATACCTGATGCTTGCCGGATTCGGTATCGCCTATGCAGGCAGTGGTATGGCCGGGCTGGAGGCCCTCTCCAACATACCTGTCATGGCGACATTAGCCTCGGTGTTGATCGCCATAGGGTTCATGACAAAAACGGCCACACTGGGTGTACACATATGGCTGCCCGGCGCCCATGCAGAAGCCGAATCGGATGTATCCCCTATGGTCTCAGCCATATTGCTTAAAGCCGGGGTGTTTGGCCTGGTATTGCTTTCCATCTTCATGGGAGGCGAGGAGGCTGCTGGGCATCCGCTGTTCTATGTTTTGGGTTGGCTGGGTGCCATCACCGCGCTGGTAGCCAACCTAAGCGCCGTTTTCCAGGAGGATGCAAAGCGCCTGTTGGCCTGGTCCAGCATCGGCCAGCTGGGTTACATCCTGTTTGCCTTTGCCATCATGACCCACGTGGGATGGCTGGCTGGCTTTACCTATACCATCAACCACTTCATGTATAAAGCCGTCCTGTTCCTGGTGGTAGGAGGAATCGTGTTGCGCCTGAAAACCCATTACATGCATGAGATGGGGGGACTGATCAAACGCATGCCCTACAGCTTCATCGCTGTGTTGATCGGAATCATCGCCCTTTCCGGTCTGCCTCCCCTCTCTGGCTTTGCCGGCAAATGGCTGTTCTATAACGCCAGCATCAACAAAGGCTGGTACTTCCAGGGGGCTGTGATCTTCTTTTCCGGAATTATCGCCTTCCTCTACCTCTATAGGCTTATCCACAGCATATTCCTAGGTCAGCTCAAAGACAGACACCGAGCTACCCGGGAGATCAGCCCCTGGTTCCTCGTGCCCGCTTATATCCTGATCCTGGGTATCATGGCTTTCTCGGCCCAACCCGAATGGTTCCTCAAACCTTTCGGCCGGTTCACCGCACCTTTCTTTCCCGGTTCACCCCTGGAATGGAAAGGCGACGGCACAGCCATCGGCCAGCTGGGTTACTGGAACGGATCCCAGGTGATGATCCTGGTGATGGGTATGTTCGTGCTCTTAACCCTCTGGCTCATCCTGCTGAACAGAAACGCCAAAAAAGTCAAACAGTTTAATGTCGTCTACGCGGGCGAACGCCCCGAAAGGCCGGAAACAACCCATATGTCTTACAACCTTTATGCCGGATACAACCGCGCCATCGGCTTCCTTGTCACCCCCTGGATCACTGGCCTATGGGACGGGATATCCGATGCGGTTCAGGAAGTAGCCGATCAGATGCGCCGCATCTATAATGGCAATGGCCAGACATATATACTCCATATACTTACTTACGCGGTAATCGTTTACCTGATAACAATAGGAGGATAAGAATGGATTTACTGACTCGTGTACTTTTCACCCTTCTGGGATTATTCATCATACTCAACTGGGGCCTGCTGATGAATGCCATCATGCGCAAGCTCACTGCCAGGGTGGCCCGCCGGGTGGGCATACGCTGGTACCAGCCCTGGATCAATCTGGTAAAATTATACTCCAACCGCAACGCCATCAGCCACGGGGTGATGTTCCAGCTGGGCCCCGTCTTTCGCCTGATGGGTGGTGTAGGCCTGTTCATCTTTATGCCCCTTATCTATGGCACAGAATTATTCACCAATTTCTCCTTCGCCGGCGACCTGGTGATCATCCTCTACATCAAGTTCTTTGGCATGCTTGGAATGGCCCTGGGTGCAGGAGAAGGCGGACATCCCTACTCCGCCATGGGGGTTAGCAGAGGACTCTCACAGGTCACTACCGTGGAACTGCCTTTTGCCCTGGCCATCATAGCCCTGGCCGTGCAGTACAACACCCTCTCCCTTCATGAGATCGTTGCAGCACAGCAGGGCGGGATCACCAACTGGACCCTCTTCACCAATCCTATAGCGACCCTGGCGGCTATACTATCGATGCTGGGGGTGTTTATGCATTCCCCCTTCGACCTGGTGAAAGCACCCAACGAAATACCCATCGGCCCGCCTACCGAATACCACTCCTCTTACCTGGGCATCCTCAGAACCAATGCTGCTATCCTGCACGTGATAGAAGCTGTGCTCTACATGAACCTGTTCTTCGGCGGCGCCACCTCCTGGCCCATCCTGATCGTTAAAACATTTCTGATATATTTCTTTTCCATCTTCGTGGGCGTAGTATTTCCCCGCTTTAAAATCGAACATTCGGTGAGATGGTTCCTGAAAGTACCCCTGGCATTGGGG
>P_1C_Sed_2_UnCtyDRAFT_1000371_pt1 | contig 13884 bp, 8 predicted proteins | sample Pon1CUnioCityCA_4_FD_10229 | JGI IMG/M metagenome (IMG submission 10229) | reverse complement strand
TGGAGTCGGTGCTCAGAGAGCACGATGGTTATGTCGTTACAGACAATGACGTGGAAGTACTGGCAAATTATAAAGCAAAAGATCCGGAGGGTGAAATACCATTCAAGCCTTCACGGGTAGTTCTGCAAGATTTTACGGGCGTCCCCGCTATAGTTGATTTGGCGGCGCTGCGTTCTGCTATGGAGCGCATGGGTGGTAACCCTACTTCCATCAATCCTCAGGTGCCGGTAGATCTGGTTATTGACCACTCGGTACAGGTTGATGAGTTTGGTCAGGAATTTGCGTTCATGCATAACGTAGAAAAAGAATTTGAACGAAATCGCGAGCGATATGAATTCCTAAAATGGGGGCAAAAATCGTTTGATAACTTTAGAGTTGTTCCTCCGGGGCGTGGTATCGTTCACCAAGTAAACCTTGAATACCTTGCAAAGGGAGCATTCAGTCGAGAAGAAGATAACGGAACTACAGTTGTGTATCCGGATACGCTGGTAGGTACAGATTCACATACGACAATGATTAATGGTCTCGGTATATTGGGCTGGGGCGTTGGCGGTATTGAAGCTGAAGCAGCCATGTTGGGACAACCTATTTATATGCTTGTGCCCGAAGTTGTGGGAATGAAGCTGACCGGTAAGCTTCGGGAAGGTATTACGGCAACCGACTTGACGTTGACGGTAACACAGATGCTGCGAAAGCACGGAGTGGTTGGTAAGTTTGTAGAATTTTATGGGGATGGGCTCACTAATATGAGTCTGCCCGATCGTGCTACCATTGCAAATATGTCTCCGGAGTACGGAGCTACGATGGGCTTCTTCCCGATGGATGATGAGGCAATGCGATATATGCGTCGTACCGGACGTGATCCTGAGCATGTAGAAATGGTTGAGCGTTATATGAAGGAGCAGGGGCTATACCGAACGGATAATACACCTGATCCCCAATTTACGGATACCCTTGAACTTGATCTTGGCGATGTTGAAACATCGTTGGCGGGTCCCAAGCTACCGCACGACCGCATTGCGCTGCCCAATATGAAAAAAACATTTGAGAGCAGTCTGACCAGTGATGATCCTACAATGGGCTTTAACCTGGCGCAGGAAAAGCTGGCAAATAAAGGGACGTTTAAAAATGGTCGGGAGATTGAGATGGAGCATGGTGATGTAGTTATTGCTGCTATCACATCCTGTACCAATACATCGAATCCAAGTGTAATGCTTGGGGCAGGAATTGTAGCGAAGAAAGCTTTCGAAAAAGGTTTGGAAGTTCCACCCTATGTTAAGACTTCCTTGGCACCGGGTTCTCGTGTAGTTACGGATTATCTTGAAGAAGCCGGTCTTACGGATTATATGGATCACCTCGGCTTTAACTTGGTGGGCTATGGATGTACAACCTGTATTGGTAACTCAGGACCGTTGCCACAAGCTGTTGAAAATGCAGTTAAGGAAGGGGACCTGATCGTAGCAGGAGTACTATCGGGCAACCGTAATTTTGAAGGACGTATCCATCCCTATGTGAAAGCTAATTACCTGGCTTCGCCGCCGTTGGTTGTAGCTTATGCATTGGCAGGTACGGTAGATATTGATTTAGAACACGAGCCGCTTGGTAAAGATAACGATGGTAATGATGTATATCTCAAAGACATCTGGCCAACATCCGAAGAAATTGCCGAGCATCTCGATAGTGCTATTCGTCCAGAGCTTTTTGAGAAGCAATACGGAGATATTTTTAAATCAGAAGAATGGGATGAAATTCCAGTTGGCGGAGGAGAACTATATGAGTGGAAGGATGAATCTACTTACATTCAGGAGCCGCCGTTCTTCATGGATATGGGCGAAGATCCCGATCCCATTACCTCAATCAACGGAGCACGTGCCTTGGTAAAAGTAGGTGATTCTATTACTACTGATCATATTTCACCGGCAGGCAATATTCCAAAAGACAGTCCGGCGGGTAAGTATTTGATTGAGCACGGTGTTGAGCCAAAGGATTTCAACTCCTATGGTTCGCGTCGTGGTAATGATCGTGTGATGACCCGAGGAACGTTTGCCAATGTACGATTTAAAAATCAGTTGGCACCGGGTAAAGAGGGTGGTTATACCAACTACTTCCCCGAAGATGAGATTACGACCATTTATGATGCAGCTATGCGGTACAAGGAAAATGATACACCGCTGGTTGCACTGGCTGGAGATCAGTACGGTACGGGTTCATCTCGAGACTGGGCTGCAAAGGGTACCATTCTGTTGGGTGTTGAAGCAGTCATTGCTACCTCATACGAACGGATTCACCGTTCTAACCTGGTTGGAATGGGTGTACTTCCCCTTCAGTTTAAAGATGGTGACTCAGCTGATTCACTTGGCTTGGATGGTTCCGAAGAGTTCGACATCCATTTGGATGATGAGCTTAAAGCACAACAGATGGTGAGTGTTGAGGCCAAAAAAGAAAACGGTGAAACGGTTTCTTTTGAAACGGTCTGTCGCATTGATACCCCTGTTGAAGTAGATTACTACCGCAATGGCGGAATTCTGCATTACGTGTTGCGAGAATATTATCGAGCTGAACAAGAACAGAACGATTAGTATTATTAAATAGTCAACATAGAAAATGAAGCCCGGATTCGTATAGAGTCCGGGCTTTTTTGTTGTCGCAGGGATGTAATTGTTGTATTTGTTTTTAAATAAGCTCAAAAAATATTAAATAGATAGGGTAAGAGAGCAAAAAATAAGGTTAATCGGGTTTTAAGGGAAAAATGTCATCACTTAAAAAAGATAAAATAGCTGAAATAATATCGTATGACGAAAAAACAAGAAGTAGTCTTCAAATTCTGCTAAAAAATATCAGTAGCGTTAATAGGGCTGTTAAGCTTCGAACTGTGTTGCGAGAGAGTGTAGAAGTTGTGCAAAACGTTATGAATACAGAAGCCAGTTCTTTAATGTTGTTGGATGAAGATACCGGTGAGTTAATTGTGAGTATGCCTACGGGGCCGGTAAGGAGAGAGGTTAAGGGTAAAAGAATTAAAAAGGATAAGGGTATTGGCGGCTGGGTTGTTAGAAATGGCGAACCATTTTATTCTAATGATGTTACCAAAAGCGATCTGTTTGCCGGTGATATATCTGAAGAATTCACGAGCGAAAATATCATCTGTGTACCTCTTAGAAATAGCCATAGAAAAGTGATTGGCGTATTACAGGCTATAAACAAGCGCGATGGTGATTTTACGGATCGTGATATTCCTGTTTTTAACGCACTCGCAGATCATGTGGCTTTGGCAATTGAACGGAGTAGGGAACTGCAGGAAGTCCAAAATAAACTTGAAGAGCGAGATTTACTTTTGACTGAGGTGCATCATCGGTTGAAAAATAATTTGTCAACAATAACAGCTCTAATTGAATTGGAGTTGCCCGATATTGAAGATGAAGTGGCAAGAGAAGCGTTGCAGAAAACGATGACTCGTATTAAATCGATGACAGAAGTACATGATTTTCTGTATAACAATAAGCCAGGGAATGAGATTAAGTTAAAGTTGTATGTTGACCGCCTTTCAAAGAAAATTTCTGAAACGCTTTCACATTCTTCACAGGATGTAAGAATAACTGTAAAAGCTGATGATGTTTCCCTGGATACCGACCGAGCTATGAGTTGTGGGTTACTTCTGAATGAATTGCTGGTAAATTGTTATAAGCACGCTTTTGGTGAGGATATTGAAGATCCCAGGATTATTATCGAGCTTAATCAGTTAGATAGTGGAATGATTGAATTTAAGGTTTCTGATAATGGGGCAGGAATTGCAGAGGATTTTTCTATTACTGAATCGGGCTCTGTGGGCGGATGGCTAATCGATGTACTTATTCGCAGGCTTGAAGCAGATATCGAAGTACAACAACAAGGTGGAACTACATTTTTGATTCGTTTTGAAAAATAAAATAAGGATAGTTTAAATTGGCCACCGTTCAATACCACGCATTGTAAAAATATTGGCCATAATTTGTGCGATTGGCGGTTGTAACATCAGGGATACTAACTGTTTTCGTACACTCGGTCTCCTGATTTTTCTGCCCAATTTCATATTCACCTCGGCTCTTCGAATAGCATTTTTGGCAGCATGTTCTCTTCGTTTTCGATACTGGTTCAGGATTGTATCTTTCTGGAGGTTGCTGCTTAATACCTGGGGTAACGTATTTGCCAGGTCTCGGGCATCGAGCCAGCCCAGGTTCATCCCCTGTCCGCCAATGGGACTTACGATATGTGCTGCATCTCCAACTAAAATAATACGATCTTTAACCATGGGATAAGCAATCAGTTTTTGTACACCGAAGCTGCTGAGCATGGTATGTTGGATTTCGTGCAGTGAATGGCCAATTCTATTGAAAACGCTCGAGGTTAGCTGCTCTTTCGAAACATTCTCAATATAATCAGCTGTTTTTACGACCCATCTCCGGTTATCATCGGGTAATGGAAAAGACTCAATAAGTCCTCTGTCACAGAGAAAAATAGCTGCATCAGAGCCAAAGTGGGTGTTTTCGGCAAAATCGCCCATAATATAGGTATCGGGATAGCGGAAGCCTTTAAAAGAAATTTCCGTCTGCCTGCGAACCAGACTATTTTTGCCGTCGCATCCTACCAAGTACTTAGCTTGAACAGTATTCCTTTTCCCGTTGCGCTCATAGTGAATATCCACATAATCGTTATGCTCTGTAATAGTATGGACTTCTGCGTTACGGATTAGAGCATCAGGATTTCGTTGCTTCAAGGCTTGATCGAGCAACGTCTCAGTTCGGTGTTGTGGTAGTGCTAAAATAAAGTTGAACGGTTTGGGACAATGCTCAAAAGAAAGTACCCCTAGTTTTTCAGTATTTAAAAAAGCATGTCCCCGCTGTATTTTAATGCCATCATGAATAAAGCCGTTGACAATATTTAATTCTTTAAACAACTCCAGCGAAACAGGATGAATACCCAGCGAGCGCGAGCCGGGACGCGGGCCAGATCTTTTTTCAAGAATAATATATGAAATACCTGCTTGTTCGAGGCACAAGCCTAAATAAAGTCCTACCGGACCACCCCCAACGATCACAACCTGATATGAGTGCGATATGTTATTCATGATGGTAGGTCAGCAACAGTCGAAAAGGAAACAGGTTTTTTATATCCCAATCCTGAGGAACAACTTTTTGTAATTCTGTTTTAGTATAGCTTCGTTTGATAGAAGTAAGTCCGTCTTCAGTAATAAAAGAACTGCGAAAAATAGGACGGGAGAAAATATTGAATAGCAGATAAGCCCAGTCGCTGCGACGAAGATCATTAAAAATAACAGAAGTCGTACTTAGTGCACGAGATTGTTTTAAAATGTTACGCAGCTCTGTTTTTTTTAGATGATGGATTAAGTGATTAGAGATTACGAAATCGAACTTTTCTTCTGATGGATTCAATTCGGAAATGTCAGATTGCAAAAACGCTATGTTTGGAGGATAATCAAGATCAGCCACAAAATTAATGGCTCGTGGGTCAGGATCAATGGCCGTGATGGATAGATCAAATCCATCTCTTGCAGCCCATCGAGCTAAAGCAATTGGAATATCGCCGCCCCCAAATCCGATATCCAGAAGTGTATGTTGGGAGTGTTGCTGTAAGTGGGGGCGTATTTTAGACTTGTAAATATTTCCCCATTGTGAAATTAAAGCATTGACTCGTCCAAATTGGCGGTAGGTATTTCGGAGCTCTACCGGATCACAATCGGGACTATCCATGCGTTCCCGGCTTTCGGTATCTCGCTGAGATAGAAGTATAGGCATCAGCTTGGCTGAATCTTTTGGAGCAATCCGCTCTCGATGGTTAAGCCCGGACCAAAGGCCATTGCAAGCACTGACTCTTTCTTTTTGGAAGCGGGCCGACTTAGTAAATCTTTTAAGACAAACAGGATGGTAGCACTGCTCATGTTTCCGTAATCAGCAAGCACTTGTCGAGATGGGGAGAGTTGCTTGTCAGCAAGTTTGAAGTTTTGCTGGACTTTATCCAAGATGGCACGTCCACCTGGATGAAGTGCCCAGTGTTCAATATCGTTGACGGTAAGTTTATAATCTTCAAGTAACGGTTTGATGGATTGCGCCAGATTAGATTTGATGATATCCGGCACGTAAGAAGATAATACCATATCAAAGCCGGTATCGCCGATGGTCCAGGCCATATCTTTTTCACTTTCTTGGGCAATGGAAGTAGCAAAATGCGTCAGTTCAAAACTGTCATTAGCTTTAGGTTTTTGACTATTGATAATTGTACCGGCTGCGCCGTCTGCAAATACGGATGCTGAAATCAAATTGTCGGCAACTTCAGAGGGTTGCAGGTGGAGGGTACAAAGTTCAAGACAAACGATAAGTACGTTTGCATCGGGCTGGGATTCGCAAAAAGATTTTGCCATTTTCATGGCCGGGAAGGCTGCAAAACATCCCATAAAGCCAAGATGGAAGCGTTGAGTAGACGTTGGAAGTCCCAGTTTTTGGATAATTTCGAATCCGGGTTCAGGAGCAAAAAATCCGGTACAAGAAACGGTAATCACATGTGTGATATCATTACGATCTACTGTTGGATTTTCAGAAATAGTTTGTCGAGCTGTTTCTACAAAAAGCTCTTTTGCTTTACGGGAGTAAAGTTCATTGCGATCTCCGGTAGAAGGTACGCTTAAGGTACCATCTTCCTGGAAGAAAAATCGGGGATCACCATTGGCATTGAAATCGGGTATAACGGTATGACGCTTGTTAATTCCTGAATTGGAATAAATGCGATGAATTATGCGCTGCGTAATTTCCTTGTCGCTGATATATTCTTTCATCCGGTCGCGCAAAAAGTTCTGATCATACGACCGTTCAGGAACTACCGTCGAAATATTTTGGATGTACGTTGTCATCTCCCGCTATGTTAAAATGTTAAGAGTATGTACTCTATAATACCCTAATTTTGCAGGAAAAATTCCGAATTCCTAATTACGACTTATTTTTAGTAAGCAGGTAAAATCGGATGTTATGTAATATGGCTGCAATTGTAAGACCAGCAATCAGCCCCATCCACAATCCCTGCGGGCCAACATTCCGAATAATACCGAGATAATATCCGAGCGGCAGACCTACCATCCAATAGGCAATAAAGTTGACAACCATCGGTACGGTGGTGTCTTTAAGCCCGCGCAAAGCCCCGTATCCACTGACTTGCAGACCGTCGGAAATTTGAAAAATAGCAGCCATGTACAGCAGGCTTACTGCCACCTGTTGTACGTCGGCATCCTGCGTGTACATGCTGGTGATAAGCTCCGGGAATAGATACATAATTATGGCCGTAATGCTCATGAAAAAGGTAGCCATGGTAATGCCCAGATAGCCTCGTTTCCGGGCTTCATCCATAGATCCCTTACCTATGGCGTTGCCAACGCGGGTAGTAATGGCTGTTGAGAGACCAAAAGGAACCATAAAGGTCATTGCCGAAAAGTTGATGGCAACTTGGTGTCCGGCTACGGCTACAGCACTGAGTGAGCCCATTAACAAACTGACGAGAGCAAACATGGTCACTTCCATGGTAGAGCTGAGTCCAATGGGTATACCAACTTGTAGCAGTTCTTTCAGATATTCCCATTCCGGCAGTCGCCAGGTGGAAAAGATATTGAATCGATCATAGGGTTCGTGGTTCATCGTAAATAGGAGCATTCCCAAAAACATAACATACCCCACAATGGAGGAAGCATAGCCACAGCCGACAGCTCCCAGTTCCGGAAAACCGAGCTTCCCATACATTAACACGTAATTGGCACCAACGTTGACAAAGACACCGATAAGAGCAAAATACATCGCCGGACGAGTGGCAGACATCCCTTCATTAAAAAAGCGGAGCGCCATATAGCCACAGACCCCAAAAACCCCCCACGAGATAGCATTAAGATAGCCTTGTGCAAGCGGGATAATCTCGGGCGTTACATCCAGAAAGTGCATGACAAACTCGAGATTTCGGATTAGAAAAAAGATGGGGATGGCTAACATCAGGCAGAGCCACAAACCTTGCCGAACATTCACGCCTATTTCGTCGAAATTACGTCCGCCGATATGCTGGGCCACGATAGGAGTGAGCGCCATAAGCGTTCCGGCCGCCAGCATCATGAAGGGCATAAACACAGCTCCGCCTACTGCAACCGCTGCGAGATCTTGGGCCGAAAGGTTGCCCGCCATCACCGTATCCACAAAGTTCATCGACATTTGCAGCAGTTGGGCGATAATGACCGGCAGACCGATCTTGAGCGTAATGCCGGCTTCTTTGCGCAGGTTGTATTTTTCGGATTTTAAATAAGCGAGCATTAAAGGGATACTGCTTCAAGGAAGAGAAATTTTCAATTTCAGCGAATCGCGTATGGTACAAAAAAAGTGAGGGAAAAGTAAGCTAAGTTCGCTTGTTACTTTTGAGGCAACTTAATCACAAAGGTAGTACCTTCGCCTTCGACCGATGCAAAGCTTATGCTGCCATTGTGCGCTTCAATGATTTTTTTACTGATCGCCAATCCCAACCCGGTGCCGCTGGATTTAGTTGAAAAATTGGGTACAAATATATTGGGGCGATCTTCTTCAGCAATACCGCTGCCATTATCTTCAATTTCAATGAACACGTTTTGTTGATGGAGATATAGTTCAAGTACAATTTTTCCGCCTTCATCGGGCATGGCTTCGTAGGCATTTTTTACCAAGTTGATGATAACACGTTTAAGCTCATCAGATATACCCTGAATTTTTACTGGTTCGTTAGGGACTTTCTTTTTGATGCTAACCTTTTCGTCGTGTTCATAGAGCTTGGCAACCGATGCCAAAATGGTTTTCAAGTTAACTTCTTTGAAATCTTCAGTGAGTGGCTGTGAGAACTTAGAAAAATCAGAAGCGATATTGTTAAGTGATTGAATTTGTTCAATCAGGTTAGCAGTGATTTGCTGTACTTTTTTCTTTAACTCCTCAGGATTTTGATTATCGCTTTTAAGTTGGCGTTCCAAATGTTGAACATTCAATTTCATTGGGGTTAGCGGATTTTTGATCTCATGGGCTACCTGTTGGGCCATTTCTTTCCAGGCGGCTTCACGCTCGGCGGCGGCAAGTTCTTTTTGCAGCTTTTTAAGACGCGACACCATGTTGTTATATGCCTCGGCAAGGTTTCCGATCTCATCATCGCTGGTGACGGGAATGGTAGTATCAAGATTTCCGCCCGATATTTTGTTTAGGCCGCGCTGAATATGGACCAGGGGACGAGTTAACTGCTTCGAAATAAAGGTGGATCCCAGGATAAATAATCCAAATACAAAGAGGTAGACGAGAATCAGATAGCTAATGGTTTCAAGCAGCTGTTGATCATACTTTGGAGACTCCAAAAAAGTTGGGATAGCAATAGTAGCGATGGGTATGTTTTGATCATTCAGGATAGACCGGTAACCGATGAGCAAGTTCTGTCCGGCTAGTTGTACATTGGAATAAGCATCCTGACGATCTCGGTTGTTCAATTGGTTGAAAATATCATAAGGCAGGGCGGCAGGCAGCAGGTGCTGCTGGTAAATTTGTGGAGTCGTAGTTTCTGAAACGGTTCGTCCGGTATAAAAGCTGGCATCCACATCAAGGGGAGTGGTAAGAGAGTCCAGCGAAAAGGAAGAGCCCAGCTGACTTTTTTGGCGAATAATTTGGTTTGACTCAATAGTATTGGATAGTCGTTCAAGCTTATCGACTAGCTCTTGGCGTACGATATCGCGATTTTGCTGCTTTATGGCGTAATGGGAGGAGGCAATGAGAAATCCCAGAAAGATTAGCGCAGCAAGTAAAAAGCTATCGATTAGGCGATCCTGAAAACGCACATTGGATCCGAGAAACCGGAGGGTGAATTTTGGAAGGATCTGCCGTATCAACAGTATGATGCCACTTATTAACAGTAGGAAAAAGCTGAAGCGGAAAAATGAGAAAAGGATGACTCTGTAACCGGGCAGGGTAGTACTTGCTTTGATAATTTGTTGCTGGGATTCATTCCAAAATAACGTTCGATACGAAAATGTATCTGTCTCATTTGTCACATAGATGAGGGTATCATTTTCTAAGGCGTTAAGTTGATTCTGATCTAAGGTACGATACTTTGGAAAATAGTTTGTAAAACCCTGTTGTACGGAATTGATAAGCTTCCCATTTTGAAACTTTTGCAAGAGGTAGGGGGTGTTTAAATCTTCAAAGCTAAGCCTTGACATAACTGTTCGGATAGGCTTATTGTACTCTGGGCGTTCCTGGTACACCGAGCAAAGAATCCAGGCGATAGGTTCTTGATCCGAAATTCCAAAAACAGGAATCCATCCCCGATAAAAGGTGCGATATTTTTGCTGATTAACGAGTTGTGGTAGTTGTACAACCGGTCGAATGGTAGACCTGGTAATCTGTTCAATTTCGGTAACAATCTGCAAGGTGGATATATTATACCTTTTTACCCAACTGGGTGAGTTAAGGTCAGTAGCGTAATCGCTGATCAGTTCTCCGGCAGAACTAACAAGCTGAAGATTTAACGAATAGGTATTACCCCTTGGAGAAATATACTCTTGAATTGTTTGGGTAAATCGGGTTTGTAAATTAGATCTGTTTTCTTGTAGATCTTCTGTAGTAATACCCTTGAAACTTTCTTCAAGTCTGATGAGCAAGTTTCGGGTAAGGCGTTCTGCAAAATGATCTTCTTCCTGGGCATAGCTTGATGCACGCTGCCATAGCTTATGATCAGTATCATTGAGTGCTGCCTGATACAATGCGGGTAAACAGGCAATGGCAATGAGAAAAGAACCAATAATAACTTTCCGTATGCGGGATTTTCTGGTAAGCTGGGATAGCTTTTTCTCATAGGCAATAGCAATAGTTAGCACAATGATAAATCCGATAATGCTGCTATAGAACATCCAATTGAAAATAAGCCTTTCCGGAATAAATAGTTGGGCAACAAAGAGGCTTAGGATAAAACTGACAGATAAAACGGATGAAGTAAGCTTGAGGTGCTCTCGGGAAAATCGAAACAACATGCGATTTAAAACGACCAATATATTGCCGGCAGCTAAGGTGGCCATTCCAAGAATCAGGTATAAAATAACTGTTCCGGGTTCAGGAAAAATACGCAAGTCGAGAAAGGCGACGCCTGAATCATTGGTAGCCTGGAAAAGCATCTTGAAAAAACTAAGGGTGGCCAGGGCATTAACAATTCCAAAAATACCGGCTAAGCTTATGACAGTTAAATACCAGTCGGCTTTCAGTTCATGCTTGTATTCCTGCAGCTTACGAGTGATTACGCCGGAGGCAATGAGGGCAAAAGCAGCATTTGTAAAAGAAGTACTTAAGTTGGTGACGAGGTTAATCCAATCTGTACTATTAGATGAAGAGATCGACAGTATCCAGTAGGATAGTAAACTGAAATGCGATATTAATGCCCATCCGGCAATAACAAAAAATAGTTGCACTAGGAGAGCTTTCCACAGCGAAAGGTTTTCGGCAGCTATAAAGAGAATGCCAATAATAAGAACAAAACTAAGAGCTGCAAGAATGGATCGCAACAGGGTATTATTTTCTTCCCACTCCGCCCGGGTTTCCTCAAATTCATCAGCGGTAGCATAAACAACGCCAACAGAATCGTCTTGCAAGTTTGTTAAGGTTTGGCTCTGGACGGTTTGCTCCGGCGGTTCACTAAAAATACTGAAATTAATAGGATATGAGGTTGAAAAATCATCAGAGTTAAACAGGCTAAATTCGCTATCACCGCCAATAGAGAGAGGATTATTTTGTCGGATACGGTAGGAGGTAAATAAATCGTAGCTAACTGTTCCCGAACTGTCCTGTATGCTAAGCGGAATATGGCACTCCCAGTATATAACGTTATTATGTCTCTTTAGTATGAGATCAGGAGCAGAGGAATCGCGATTTTGAACTTGTGTAGTATTTTGTAGCGCAAACCCCCGCCAGACGATAGGTTCATCATTGTGAGATAGCGTGGCACTCCAAAGGCCGGGAATTTGATTTAAGGTATTGTATAAATATTGGTTGGATCTGTTTTGTAACAGTGGTGCTTGCAGGGTATTCGCGAGGTTTTCTGAGTCGGATAACAGTTGTTTCTGTTTCTCCAGAAAGTAATCTTCGGCTCTACCAAGACTAGTCTCGATGACTTCTTCATTAGTCGTTGCTGATGGTTTTACGTTGTATCGCCACCCTTCGAGGAGTAAAAGGGCTATAAATAAGGCCAATAATGTCCAGCCCAGCCAGTGATATAGTTGTTTTTTTGATGAGAAGTTAATCATAGCCACAGCAATCGGTTCATTAATCCGAAATATGAACCGAAATTAAGGCTGAATCAAGTTAGGAATTTCGGAGGTTGGCTTACCTTCTAATATTCCGATGATGGCATCGGCAGCAAGCATGCCAATGGCTTCGCGGGTTTGAAAGCTGGCACTGGCAATATGGGGCGTTCGAATACAGTTGGGGGCTGTTTTAAGTTTGGGGTGCAATTCNGGTTCATTTTCAAAGACATCAAGAGCAGCACCACCAATAGATCGGTTGTGTAAGGCCTTGGCAAGAGATTGCTCATCAACCACAGGTCCGCGNGAAGTGTTTATTAAGATAGCATCATCTGACATTAAGGAAAGAGTTTCTTCATTGATCAGGTGATGCGTCTCATCAGTAAGAGGACAATGTAGCGTTATAATATCTGATTGAGAAACAAGATCTTGAACATTAGAATAATACTTGGCGTTGAGTTCTTGCTCCAGGTCGGGATCTACTTTGCTTCGGTTATGATAGGTGATTTTCATTCCCAGGGCTTTGGCCCTGCGAGCTACACCCGTACCAATGCGTCCCATGCCTATGATGCCAAGTGTGCTTTCATTTAGTTCCTTTCCGAGGAAACCAAGCGGTTCCCAGTTGTTGTATTTTCCGTCTAAAAGATATTGTTGGGCCTCAAAAAGGCGACGTGATACAGCGAGCATAAGTCCAATCGTGAATTCTGCACAGGAGTCGGTAAGGACGTCCGGGGTGTTGGCTACCGCTATGTTGTGCTTATGAGCTGCTTCAAGATCGATATTGTTATAGCCCACCGCATGATTGGCAATAATCTCAAGATTTGATCCCGCAGCAATGACCTTTTCTGTTATTGGATTAGAAAGCATTGGGAGCAATGCTTCATAGCCTGATATTGCATCAGTCAACGTCTGCTCATCGTTATAGGTGCCTCGTTCCCCTACATCTACCTGATAATGTTTTTTGAGTTTATCAATTACGGATGGAATAATGGGCTCTGTAATGAGAACGCGTTTGGACATAAATCTTACAAATGGTATGAGCTGCCGTTAACGATTACTTTTGCGTGAGTGTTTAATTCTTTTTGGGTGATTTTATTGTAGATATATGAGAATGGAGTAAGTACTTGTGAGCACATCATATCGGGATTGCGCCATGCCTTAATATCTAAATACAGCGAGTCTCCTGCTGTGTGGTGGGTTACATTTTGAAGTTTCGTGCAGGCATCCGGGAACGTTCCGCTGACCACCAGAACTGGCTTATTGTTTTCCGTGATTTTTTTCACAGAATCAACATATACTTTTGATTGTTGATACGGTTCATTATCGGGTTCCTGAATACTCACTAAATTTTCATAGGATTCCACAGTATCACTATTTTGTGAGGATGAAGCACAGCCAATAATCAAGGCGAAAATTGTAATAGTATAAAGGAGTAATCTCACGCTACTTACTATCTTCTATTTTTCGGACGGAGGCATCATTCCACATTTGTTCAAGAGCATAATATTCTCGCAGCTCTTTTTTAAAGATATGTACGACAACATTTACATAATCAAGAATAACCCATCGGCGGGTTT
>P_1C_Sed_2_UnCtyDRAFT_1000370_pt1 | contig 13884 bp, 9 predicted proteins | sample Pon1CUnioCityCA_4_FD_10229 | JGI IMG/M metagenome (IMG submission 10229) | reverse complement strand
GGAGCATCGGTTCCCACCTGTTTAAAGGCTCCTTTCCCCTTTTCAGAATAATAAATCGTTCGCTTATCCGGCACGTACACCGCACCCATTACAGGGATTCCGTCCTTAATCAAGGCTATATTAACCGTAAATTCCCCGTTCTTTTTGATGAACTCCTTGGTTCCGTCGAGCGGATCTACAATCCAGAATTTCTCCCATTCTTTGCGCTCTTCGTAATCAGGTATACCCGACTCCTCTGAAATGATAGGCACATCAGGATCCAATTCTTGTAGGGCATCCACAATAATATGATGCGAAGCCAAATCAGCCTTGGTTAGGGGAGAATCATCATCTTTGCGAGTAATCTCTACATCCTGTGCATTGTGATAAATGTCCAGCATCGCTTCGCCGGCTTCTTTTGCTATACCAATAATTTCTTTAAGCATAATTTTTCTTGTATTTATCGGGAGTATAACTCCCTTTAAGCTTTAGTATTTTTCTACCTCGTTACTACGCAGAGCATTGTAACAAGATGTATAAAAAACAATAGGATTAATTCATAACCATCACCCGTCTTCCTTCCACGGTCGTGCTCCTAAAACGGCCAAATTTGTGGCACCAAAAATATCGTAATTGCCGCAATGATCAAATTCAAAGGCAGACCTATTTTGGTGAAATCGGTAAATTTATATCCGCCCGGTCCATATACCATCAGGTTTGTCTGATAACCGATAGGCGTTGAGAAACTGGCCGAAGCTGCCATAATAATGGTCATCACAAACGGCATATAGCTTATCCCAAACGATCCGGCCAATGATATTGCAATAGGAAAAATGAGCACTGCAGCAGCATTGTTGGTAACCATTTCAGTTAATAACCACGTAGCCAAATAGACCCCGCCCAGTGCCAGGTACGGACTGCCCTCTGTATATCCTAAAAATCCTTCGGCCAAGACCATAGCTCCACCGGTATATTGCAATGCACTACCGATGCCAAGACTGGCTGCAATGACAAACAGTACCGACCAGTCGATATAATCTTTAGCGGTAGCTGCACGAACACAGCCCGTTCCCACCATAAGTCCGGCCGCTAAAAATGAGGCCTGAAACATCGAAAGCCACCCCAGGGCAACGGTTGATATCATGACGCCCAGCACGCCCCAGGCAGTGCCTGATTTTTCATAATTCGGCGGTGTCGAATCACTGAGGGCACTTGTCAAATAGTAATCACTTGAATTTCTATACTGCTCCAAAAAGTTTGGGTGAGCCTCTAAAAGTAGCGTATCCCCTGTTTTCAAACGTATATCACCCACTTTTTCTTTAATACGTTCCCCATTTCGGGATACGGCCAACACCACGGCATCATAAATATTACGAAAACGACCTTCTTTAATGGTTGTCCCATTCACCGGATGGGAGGGCGATATCACAGCCTCAATCAAAAGTCGCTCGCGACGAGAGGAGTTCAGTTTAAAAATCTGATCGGTGGCCGGCTTCAATCCCTTAATCTGCTGCAGGTCTACAATGGAATCCACAATGCCGGTAAAAATAAGACGATCTCTGCCCTTAAGTTTCTGCTCCGGATCAACGGCAGCAATGATATGATCTTGTCGATAGATTTCCACCAGGTATAATCCAGGAAGATGGCGCAATCCCGCCTCTTCAACCGTTTTGCCCGGCAGCGGACTTCCCTCCTCAACAATCATTTCAATGGTGTACTCGCGGGGATCCTTAAACGTGTCGAAGCCGGAACCGCGATCGGGCAGCAGTTTTTTTGCAAACACCGTTAAATAGATGAAACCAACGATGGCAGCCGGCACGCCTATTAGTCCCGGCTCAAAAATTCCAATGGTATCAGTAGAGGCCTCATCAATCAATAGGCCGTTTACTATAAGATTGGTACTGGTACCAATAAGCGTACAGGTTCCACCCAAAATAGCGGCGTAGCTCAGCGGAATTAATATCTTTGATGCAGCAATTTGATTCTTGCGCCCCCAATCTTCCAATGCGGGAATAAATGAAGCCACTACAGGCGTGTTATTAAGAAATGCACTGACCACCATCACCGGGGCCATAATGCGTACCTGCGCCTGTCTAATGCTTCTGACTTGCCCAATTATCGTATTGACGACAAACTGAATGGCCCCGGTCTCTTTCATGCCGGCCGCTACTACATAGAGCGCAGCTACCGTTAGCATCCCCTGATTTGCAAATCCAACAAGCGCTTCTTCGGGCGGTACCACCTGGCTTACAATCAGTGCGGTCAATCCACCGATAAATACCACATCAACCGACAACCGGGTAGTTATCAGCAAAGTAAGACAGAGCAAAATAATGGCTATTACCGTCCAGCCGGCCAGGGTCATAAAAGCAACGCTATTGTTCTGAGGTTTATTTGAGGCACAAAGAAAACCAATTATGCCATGTTTTCAAATCAACAATATGCGCAATGAGTAAGGAATTGCTTCGCTCTCCCTTTTCGGCCGGTCGAAATGACAAATTCCTTATTTAGTCCACGGCCACATCTCAATACAAGAATAAATGCGACTATATTTTGAGGGAGTTATATTCCCGAATGACACAATTTACTCAAGGATATAACCCTTTCGGAACTAATTACTTTCTCAGAACTAAGCTCTTCCACTTTCAACATTCAACCTTTAACACTTGTACATGCAATATCCCTCTACATCGGCCAAACATACGGTATCAAGATGATGAGAACACACCATAACGTAACTTGCAACATGAAACCTACTTTGAAGAAATCAGTGAATTTATAATTACCCGGCCCATACACCATCAAATTTGTTTGATATCCGATAGGTGTTATTAATGACATTGATGCAGCCAACGTTATCCCAATGACTAGTCCCCGCGCTTCAATACCCTGTGTTTCTGCAACAGATAAAGCAATAGGAAACATCAATGCTACCGCGCCGTTGTTCGTAATAAATTCTGTTAAAACAACTGTTATAATAACCACTCCCGCCAACGTTGCTCGGGGCCCGTAGGCACTCGTCAGTTCAACCATACCTTCTCCAATAATTACTGCCGCTCCACTCACTTCCATCGCTTTTCCCAATCCCAACGCCGCGCCGATCACAATTAAAACCGTCCAATCTACCGACTTTCGGGCCTCACCTGCTTCAATAACATTAAAAGTCAAAAGTACGGCCACACCTAAAATACCGGCCAATGCGATATGAAGCACGCCGCCTGCAACCAAGCCAATCACGCCAAATAATACTGCTACCGAAATATATAAGTCTTTCCCGCCCGGTCGCTCCTCAATTATTTCGTCAGGATCTCCGGGGGCTTCTCCACCAGCCTCACTGGTTAAGAAGAAATCCTCGGTATCTTCGTGTGCTCCCCGGAAACCGCGACCGGTATCCAGTAGAAGAACATCTCCGGGATGTAATACAAATTTTCCAAGGGGTTGATCAATCCGCTTACCCCGCCGACGAACACCGGTCACAGCAGCTCCGAAACGTTCCAAAAGGTGTGCTTCCCCCACAGTTGCTCCCACCAGACGCGATCCCTCTTTTACGACAACCTGGTGGAGCTCACGATCTTTTTCATTTCGTCTAATGGTCCGTGGTGGCTGATAAGCCAATTTAAGCCCCGAATATCCTTCGAGTTCAGGCGTTTTTGCAGCAATCCCTCCTTGTGCAGCATAAAAAAGATGATCACCGGCACGTAGCTTTTCATCATCCGGGACAGGAGCAATTTCATGGTCACCTCGATTTATCCGTGACAAGTAAAAACCTGAAATAGTTGATAATCCCGCATCTGAAACCGTTTCATCCACTACATCCGCTCCATCCATAATTTCCAATTCCACCAGCAGTTTTCTGATTTGTTCTTCTTCGTAACGGATATCGCGCCGGGCAGGGGTAAGTTTCGGTGAAACAACCACTAAATACACCAATCCCACAATAGCACAGGGGACGCCTACCCATGCCAATTCAAAAAATGAAAATCCCCTAAAACCATGACTTTCTAATAACCCATGAGTAATCAGGTTTGTGCTGGTACCAATTAATGTACAAAGCCCCCCTAAAATTGCAGCATACGAAAGGGGCATCAGAAGTTTTGATACAGGAATGTGATGTTTCTTTGCCCAGCTTCGTATCGCCGGTATCCCCATAGCCACAATGGGCGTATTATTCAGAAAGGCTGAGTATACCGATACGCTGGGGCATAACCGCAACAGAATTCGTTGCACACTTCTGGTTTCCTCCCCCAAAATAAAGTTACTGGCCCTGTCCAGCGCCCCACTTTCACGCAGTGCAGCTCCAATTACATATAAACTTCCCAATGCCAACAGCGTTGTATTGCCAAATCCCAGGAAAGCCTCCTCCAGACTTAATGCACCGCTGACCGTAACAATTGCCAGCCCAGTCAATAAAACAGCATCAGGGCTCCATAAATCGATGGCAAGTGCCACAAAAGTGAGCACCAGTACCACTAATATGATAATAATATCAAAACTCATAAACGCTGCTGTCAATTACTGAAATTGATACTCCTATATAAGCCTATATAAGATATAAGAACTCTGCGGATATGCTATCGCAAATTAAAGCTTTTTGTGGCAGTCACCTTCATTTCTTTCTCACTGGATAACGCCCCCTCTCCCGCTACGTAGATTATCAGATTCTCGAGAGTATAACTCTCTCATAACTACAGGTTTGAAGGAGGAGCCACAACAGCTTTGAGGGAGTTCTAATCCCGAAAAAATGAGAAAGTTACCATATAATAGGATAAATCCTTCGGAGCTAAAAGTTGTTCAAAACCTGTGAAGGACAAATTGATCATCCCCCGATACACTTAAAATCTCCAGATTATCATTATAAACTGAAACCTGTAAACTAAATAACAAAGATTTCTCACTTCGTTCGAAAAGACAGTTTAAGATTTTATCTAACATTCAACCTTCAACATCAAACATTAAAAATCATCATCCACTCTTACTCCGTCACTCAATAACCTAGTCACTTAATCACCAGTATTAAAAGTTTCCCTAAAACCGCACTCGTGCCTGAATTCCGACCTCACTGCGCTGGTCTCCTTCAATCTGATTCAGCCCACTGCCAATAACCTGTGTATCTTCATATACGGTCATTCCAAATTTGGCCCAAAGCTCCAGAAAATCGAACGGCTCGTAATTCAATAATACATACATTCGCTGTCCCTGATCAAAAAACGCCTGACTGGAAAACACGTACAGCAGATCATTTTCGAACTGGTAGACGCGTGTCGCAAAACTTTCAGTATCGAACATGGAAAGCCGGGTATCTAGACTGAACTCATCATTGATTCGCAATCGCAAATCCTGATACAGCAAATAACCACGCTCCCATTCTTCCCCGGCTTGGCGGCTCCGGACCAGCTCACCCCTTGTACGCAGACGCACGTTTTTATTTACCCAATACTCCAGATTCGCCCGAAAACTGCTGCGTTGCGCACTACCCAGCCTGCGCTGACTTCGGCCGAAAGAATCCAATACCTCATATTCATCATCCTCAATTTCGCTGCGCAGTTGAACATAAAAATCAAGATTATCGGTCAATTCTATCTCTGTCTTTCCCAGCCAATCAAATCCCTGTGTTGATTGATTAGTACCAAATCGAGCGCTTGGAAATCGAAACTGATCGATATATGCACTAAGCGTAACTTTTTCGCCAATAACATGGCGCATCCCCAAATAGATACCCTCTTCATTTTTGGGCTGACCGGAAACCTCTCCAAAGCCATTCCCTAAAATAGATTGAAATTCTTTCTGATACTTACGATATGCCACTGTAATATATGTGTCGTCACCAAGATTACTTTCAACGCCGGCAATCAAGCCATAGCCTCCATTTTCACTTTGGGCTATCTCACCAAAAATAACCGCAGGTCCGGCCAAAAAAGTGTAATCCAAGCCGTAGGTATAATTGGAAGTACCCTCAAAATCGTACTGTGCATAGGTTTGATTACTGGCTACGATAAACTGATCGAATATTGTTTGGTAGCCGGTAGCACCAATAATACCAAAAGGTAGCTCAAACTGAATATGTCCACCGTATAACGTCTGTTGCAAATTGTCTTTCTGAAGAAATTCATGTTCCGTGCGATGATATCCATCCGTCCCGGGAAAGCGAGTAGTATCCGGACTTATTTCATTCGCACTTCGCTTCCTGTCGGAGTAGAAACCTGTAAACTGGAGTTTCCCGCCGTAGGTCACGGCAGCACCTCGAAAGTAGTTAGTTTCCTGTGCTGAAGTATAAGGCTTAATGCCTCGACCGTTGCGACTCACCGCTCCTACAACATTACTGCCTTTCCCAAAAGCAGCTCCGCTCCAAAGTACCAATCCCTGGCCAAAACCCAGGCTATAATCTCCACCCACCAACATCTGCAAGTGACCATTATTCTCAAGCGCCACGTGCCAGGTGCGGTGATCAAATTGAAGAGGTCCTACAAGCTCTTCTCCAGGATCTTTCTCTTGCGTCAAATTTACTGAAAGGTGATCACTCTGATATCCCATACGCTGATAATATTTGATGGGATTGCCAATATATCCTCCTTCCTGAGGGAGCTGCTGATATCCCCTTCCCTCCTGCAGGTCACGCTGAAAACGCGAAAACACCTGGAACTCACCTCCGGATGTCCAGTAGCGCGGATTGGTATAGAGTGTCTTCCCCAACTCGAGTCCGCTCCCCACCGTTACGTAGGGTCGCACCTGTTCAAGCGTTACCCGTCCGATGCCCGATACTTCATCCAATTCCTCAATGGTTTCAAATGGTTTTACCTCGGATCGATATTCGATAATGCCGCGGACAAGCTTAAGATTTAGTCCCGGTATCTTGAGCAACGCATTTACGGTGGCATTATTAATATTAATGGGATTTTCTGCCAGTTCCTGTAGAAACTGAGTTATCTGTTCACTGTTAAAGTCTGTATCCCCGGGATCAAAGTTTTCAATGGCATCTTCCAGGTCATCCTGTACCTCCAATCGGGTAGTATCCTGCTGCTGTGCCAGCAGGGCTACCGGCATTACAAAAAGTCCCAATATGATTAGTGGAATACTGCGCATCACCAGGTAATTTTAAAATCGATGGCAGGATTATATCCCAGCACTCTATTTTCATGACGCTGAACGGCAATATTCACAGCCCAAAAATCACCGCTGTAACCAAATCCTCCCGCAAAAGTGAGGGGGTCAACAGTAACACCTGCACGTACCAATAAATTTTTGATAATTACTGCCTCTATCCCACCGCGATACGAAATAGGAAATTTCACATCCTTGACTACATCGCTGGTAAACAAAGCAATATCGGACAATTGATATGATAACCCGATACTCAACTCTCGAGGCAACTTTTCATTATTTTTGGATCCATACTCCGGCTGATTAATATTCGTGGCCTTGGCTCCAATCCATAAATCAGATATAATAGGAGCTGCCAGACCCGCATCAACGCCCAGCGCACCTGCCGACCCGTACCCACCCCCAAATGCAACGTGGCTATAATTGAAAATAGCCCCAAAATGGAATCCGGCAAAAGAATTTTTGTATCCCAGCCGCAGCCTGTTCTCATTAAAACGATCATCTCCATACCGATGGGCCCCAACTCCCAAAACTCCAAAGTTTGTGGAATAAGATCCCGCAAAGGCCATATCTGTTATATCGGAAAACCCAAAATAGCGAACTCCAAAAAACGACACCGAGTGTTCATCCTCCGACATCAGTGCAGGATTACCAAACATGGACCAATCTGTGCCTTGTAAAGCGGATGTTGCTTGTCCAACCGCTAACTCTCTTGCTCCTATTACTGCTTGAGCTTGCACCGATGAGCAAACTCCCATAATAAAAATCAAACAAGCAGTAAATAATATAACTCTATACCTGTGTAAATGTATTACCTTTCGTATCATATAACATATAGTCTCTCTGATGATTTTAAGTAATCTATAAATTCAAAATGAATTTTTCCTCTTTAAATTGGTTTACTGGAATTTTGTTGGGAATTCTCCTAACAGCGGGTGGTTCTCGGCAATTGTTTGCACAGGATATTGATGCGAATGTTACCATTGATCGAAGTCAATTGAGCAGCACTTCGCTGAACTATCTTGATAATCTCCCTCAGCAAATTGAGGCCTATATCAATCAACATGAGTGGACAAGCAAAAACTTCAACGAGAATGAGCGCATCAAAATGTCTTTGCAGATAAATTTATTATCCGTAGAGAATTACAATTTTGAAGCGCAAATTATTGTCAGATCTCAACGTCCGATCTATAATACCACTCGCAATACCGTCATTTTCCTGTTTAATGATGAGAAATGGAATTTTGAATATACCCCCAACCGTACCTTCCTGCACGACCAACTGCAGTTTGACCCGCTCACCAGTCTCCTAGACTTCTACGTTTATACTGTTTTGGGATATGACTTTGACACCTTCGAAGAACTGGGTGGTACAGAATACTATCAACGGGCACAAAACATAGTATCCCTTGCACAAACCACTCCTGCTATAGGATGGTCGCGCAGCAGCAACCAACGTAACAGAACCCAATTACTTTCCAATCTTCTACAAACCAATTTCGAGCCATTCCGTTCTGCCCTTTATCAATATCACCGGCAAGGAATAGATCAGTTTTTGAACAATCCAAAGCGAGCACGAAATCAAATTTTATCGGCTTTGGAAAAAATTCAGCAAGCGCAACGACAGACTTCCTCCAACTTGCTTTTTGATACCTTTTTCAATGCCAAATACCGCGAAATAACATCCATCTTTGAAGATGCTGAACCCCAAATACGGCTGGAAGCCTATACCCTATTATCTAATATTGATCAGGGCCATCTCAGTGAATATCAAAAATTGCAATAACTCCAGCTTTATCATTGCTATTTAAGACTTCAAACACTTTTTTANGAATAGCGGTATATACGTGACTACCTGCTGAACATTTAATCTTAGGTTTTGTATATTCTCGGCCTGATGAGTTAAAAATATTTTCCATTCTAACCGAAAATAATTTCTTCGTATGAAATTTTACGTCTGTATTAAACAAGTTCCCGATGTAGATGCGCCCATCCAAATTAAAGATGGCAACCTGATTCAAGATACCGACCGCATGGTGCTGAATGCCTATGACGCTTCGGCTGTTGAGGAGGCACTGGTACTTACCGAAGAACACGGCGGCGAAGTGGAAGTCGTGCTGGTTGGTCCCGACAAGGCAAAAGAAACCATACGCAAAGCACTTGCTATGGGTGCCGATAAAGCTACCCATATCACTACGGAAGATGATGTTGATTACGATTCGGCAGTATATGCTAAAATTCTGGCTACGTTTTTTGAGGATAAAGAATACGATGTAATCTCATGTGGCAAACAGTCGCAAGATACTGATGCAGGACTGGCGGGAAGCATGCTGGCTCAACACCTCGATTTGCCCTACGCCACCAACGCCGTTGGACTTTCTATGGAGGACGATGAGCTTATTGTAAAACGTCAGGGCGATTCCGGACAAGAAATCATAGGACTTCCACAACCCTGTCTGGCAACCTGCTCGAATGACATGAATGAACCGCGCATTCCCAGCCTAAAAGGTATTATGCAGTCCAAGCGCAAGCCGATGGAAACGATCAAACTTTCGGAAATGAATCTGGATGAAGCAGCTCTTTCTGCAAAAACGAAAGTAACCGGTTACATGGAAAAACCGGAGCGGGAACCGGGACAGAAGTTTGAAGGAGAACCCGAAGAGCTGGCACAAAAGGTAGCCAACCTTCTCGACGAAGAAGAAAATGTAGTTTAAGCCTTCAGGTTACAACTATCAGCTCAATAGATTATTGAAACTGGCCGCTGATAGTTCAATTAAAGGAATTGATAATCTCTAAAATAATTATCCAACAAAATGAGCACTCTACTAACTCACATCGCAGTAAGTGACGGAAAAATTAAACGGGCATCGCTGGAAGTATTATCTCGAATGACTCAGCTTGCCGAGGCTAACGGTCACTCTTCCGAAGCGGTTATTATCGATGCCAACGCTTCTGATTACATTGAAGAAGTTCAAAAATATGGCGCTTCTACAATATATACGATAGAAGATCCTATTTTTAAAAACCATCAAAATACACCATTGCTGAAAGCACTTTCTAACGTGATGGATGAGGCGGATCCGTTTGTATTTGGTTTTGGGTCAACCGAAAGCACCAAAGACATTCTGGGTGCTCTTGCAGCCAATCAAGATGCAGCTGTCCTTTCGGATGTTTCTGAATTCGAATTGACAGAAGAAGGCATTGAAGCAACACGGCCGGTAATGGCAGCAAAAATCCTTTCGGATAATAAAGCCTCCGGTGACAACATCCTGGTCTCTGTCCGATCAGGCTCTTACGACCTTAATGAATCCCCAACCGAAGCTGAAGTAGTAGATATCGATTTCAGCTTTGATGAGGAAGAGCTTAAAGCTACCCTTCGTGAAATTATTGGCGCTTCCGGTGACAAAATCGATCTCTCCGAAGCAGAAACAATTATTGCTGCAGGACGCGGTGCCAAGGATGATGAAGGACAGGAATTGATCGAGGAGTTGGCTTCTGTACTTAATGCTGCACTTGGTGCATCACGAGCGTTAACGGAAGCAGGAATCATGGATCCGAGTCTTCAGATCGGTCAAACCGGAAAAGTCGTTTCACCACAGCTCTATATTGCTGTTGGAATTTCTGGAGCGATACAGCACGTTGCGGGTATGGCAAACAGCAAGGTAATTGTTGCTATTAACAAAGATCCCGATGCCCCCATCTTCGATATTGCCGATTACGGCATTGTTGGTGACCTTTATGAAGTCTTACCTCCCTTTATAGAAGAGCTGAAAAAGATTAAGGGATAGAAATTTTAACTTTAATGTTGGATTATGAATTAGTTATCTAATTCAACATTCAGAATTAATCATTCAATTTATGATGGACGAAAAGTTTGACTGTATTATTGTAGGTGCGGGTATCGCCGGCTTGGCGGCAGCCATGACGTTGGCACGCAATAACATGAAGTTTCTACTCATCGAGAAAGGCGAATTTGCGGGATCTAAAAATGTCTCCGGCGGTGTATTATGGGGCAGTGATCTGGCCAAGCTCGTCCCCAATTACTGGGAGGATGAAGACGGCGGATGGGAACGTTTCATTAACCATCGTCGACTCACATTCATGGACGATCAGTCAACTTTTTCCATTGATTTTAAGTCATCCCACTTTAACGAAACGCCCTATTCCGGTGTGGTGGTACTGCGTTCCAAATTCGATCGCTGGCTAGCCGGTAAGGTTCAGGAGGAGATTGACGACAGCGACTATGCTATGGAATCATTCATCGCTACCAATATCAAGGTGGATGAAATCCTGATGGAAGATGATAAAGCGGTGGGTATTCGTACCGGAGAAGAAGAATTTCATGCTGATAGTGTTATCATCTCCGAAGGCGTTAATAATCTGCTCACACGCCAGGTTGGGCTGCAGGATGACTACGTACCCGCCGATCATATGTTAACTGGCATCAAAGAGGTTATACGCTATGACCAAAAAGTGCTTGAAGATCGCTTTCAACTGAATGGACTTAGCGGCATGTCGAATGAATTTGTCGGCTTTGCCACTGACGGCGTTGAAGGTGGAGGTTTTCTCTATACGAATCGCGATACTATTTCGCTCGGCTTGGTTGCAGGAATTAAAGACATGCGCGAGAAAGAGAAAAGTCCACATGACCTGTTAAATACGTTTAAAGCTCATCCTGTTATACAGGATACTATTAAGGGCGGGGAAGTCGTTGAATATTCGGCGCATGTGGTTTCCTCCGGAGATAAACGAGCGATGCCCAAAGAAGTATATAAAGATGGCGTTTTGCTTTGCGGTGAAGCGGCAAACTTGCTGATGAACGCGGGTAAAGCTATTCAAGGTATGGATTATGCAATGCGATCGGGCATTCTGGGAGCAGAAACAATTGTGAAAGCCAAAGAACGCGGCGATTTTACGAGCAGCACGCTAAAAGAATACAAGCAGGCACTCAAGGAAAGCTATGTGATGAAGGATATTAACAGCTTCCAAGATGCCGTGCATATGCTGCATAATCCAACGATGTACCAGGATGTGCCGAACCTGATTTGTGACTTTGGACGCAAGTTCTTTACTATTGATAGCGAACCTACCAAGAAGTCACGTAAATTGATGAGCGAATCCATCAAGGAACACTCTTCGTATTGGGATTTAATGAAAATCGGATTTAAAGGAGCAAAATCGTTATAGGATTTAAAATATAATCATGTGTCATCCTGAATTTATTTCAGGATCTGAATATAAATATTTTATAGATTCTGAAACGAGTTCAGAATGACACGGTGTTTAAAATGTTAAGTTTTTATTTTTTGCATTATGAAATTAATGGATCTTACCGAGCGACTGGGACTGGTCAGCTATCGCAACCAGGCAAAATCAGATATTAAACCCCATATTGAGGTGGATACGGATATCTGTAATTCGACCTGTCCACACAAGTGTACCACTTATGTTTGTCCCGCCAATTGTTATACGATGGATGAAGATGGCCAAGTGCATTTTCAGGTTGAGGATTGCATCGAGTGCGGCACGTGTATGTATGCCTGTGATCAGGGCGCCGTTGACTGGAATTATCCCGATCCCGAGATCGGTCGCGGTGTTACTTGGAATTTTGGATAGGTTTCATTCCAGCACATAACACTACTAAGAAATTAATATTTTCATTTTATGATTCTCCACTTACCAATGGAGATCAATCTTATTTTAAATGGCCTGTCATAATAAATAATTACATTATTTTACCAGATCTTGCCGCATTTACTCTAATTTTGACTTCTTTCTTGAAACGATTTGTCAAAAATTTTCTATTTTAATAGAGAGAAAAATTCCAATCTATTTTAATTTTATCTTATGAGTACCGACGTATTACAGGGACCTACTGAGCTTAGCTTTGAACTTTCTGAAGAACAACAATTAATTCGTGACAGCATCAGAGATTTTGTTGAGCGGCACGTAAAGCCCGGTGTTAAAGAACGTGATGCCAGTAAAGAATTTCCGCATGACCTCGTCAAAAAATTAGCCGAACAGGGCTTTATGGGAATGGTTCATCCCGAAAAATATGGCGGAGGTGGCGTAGGACATGTCAGCTTTTGCCTGGCCATTGAAGAGATTGCCCGATGGGATGCGTCCCTTGCTTTAACAGTAGCTTCACATACGTCCCTTGGTTCCGGACATATTGCTTTGGCAGCAAACGAATCTCAAAAAGAAAAGTACCTAACCCCTCTTGCCAAAGGTGAAAAGCTAGGTGCCTGGTGCCTAACGGAACCCGGATCGGGAAGTGATGCTTCCGGGATGAAAACAACGGCCATCAAAAAAGGAGATAAATATATTCTGAACGGGACCAAGATTTTTATCACCCAAGGCTCGGTGGGAGATATTTACGTGGTTTTAGCTAAAACTGATCCCGATAAAGGGACGAAAGGAATCAGCGCTTTTATTGTTGAGGGGAACTGGGATGGCGTTGAATCAGGCAGCAAAATGGAAAAGCTTGGAATGAATTCCAGTGATACGACCGAAGTTATTTTTGAGGATGTAGAAGTACCGAAAGAAAATCTATTAGGGGAACTCGGTCGTGGCTTTGTTGATACCATGAAAGTGCTTGATGGCGGACGTATAGGTATTGGTGCCCTATCGGTTGGCATTGCCCGCGGTGCTCTCGAAGAATCTCTGAAATATTCCGGCGAACGCAAACAGTTTGGATCTCCGATTGGTGACTTCCAGGCTATTGAAACAAAGATTGCCAATATGGCTACCGAGGTTGATGCGGCCCGTATGCTGGTCCACCGGGCGGCCTGGCTGAAAGATCAGGGT
>P_1C_Sed_2_UnCtyDRAFT_1000369_pt1 | contig 13890 bp, 12 predicted proteins | sample Pon1CUnioCityCA_4_FD_10229 | JGI IMG/M metagenome (IMG submission 10229) | reverse complement strand
CCGCTCCAGAAAAACACGGGACTCGATTTTTCTCCGGCATTGCTGATTATTATACTGGCGTTTCTGGAGGGGCTGTTGACCTGAACGAGATGAGATGATGAACAAGCTGAGATATGAGTTGATGCGAGACTTGAAGCAATATTGGGAAGTTCTTTAGGCGGACGGATTACCGGGTTGGGGGACCCGGCCCGAAAGCGGAAACGGAAGCTCTTTGCAGAGGAGGACCTGCCATGAAGATTACGCCGCTGGACGTGGGAAACCATCGTTTCCCCAAAAAGTTTCGGGGCTATGACCGCCGGGAGGTGGACATTTTCCTGGAAATGGTAAGCCAGGAGATGGAGGAGTTGATCCAGGAGAACCAGTACCTGGCGGAAGAGATGAAAAAACGGACGCAGCAGCTCAACGAGCTCAAGGAGAAGGAGCACCTTCTTCAGGAGTCCATGCTGACCGCCCAGAAGATGTCCGATGACATGAAGGACAACATGCTCAAGGAGGCCCAGGTAGTGGTCGCCCAGGCGGAGTTGGAGGCCGAGCAGATCATCAACAAGGGACGGCAGAGGCTGGTGCAGATTCAGGACGATATCATGGACTTGAAAGCGGAACGGACCAGGCTCCGGGAAGAACTCCGCTCCGTACTTCGAACCTACACTTCGCTCCTGGAAGCCGGCGAAGAAAAGGAAAAAGACGAGGACGAAGAGGGCATTGAGTCCACCCTCCGCGTCATGCCCACGGTGTCGAATAAATAAGGACGGGCAGGACCGGGAAACATGGGCGGTGACTGGGCCATCCAGAAGCCGGAAGGCGTATTGGTCCGGGTGCGGGTCAAGCCGAAGTCCGGCAAGGACAGCATCGAGAGCGCTGAAGAAATGATTGTCGTTAAAATCAGCGCGCCCCCCGTGGACAACAAGGCGAACCGGGCTTTGGTCGCTTTCCTGTCCAAAAAACTGAAGATAAGAAAGTCAGCCATACAAATCCAGTCCGGTGAAAAATCACGGAACAAGACCCTCCTTGTAAAGGACGTCTCCAAAGAGGAAATCGAAAATAAGCTTGTCAATTCGTGATACGTGACTTTGCGCCGAGCATTTTTTAACGAGGGAACGGGCCGAAGAAAATCGCGGCTTAAGACGCTCGCACGAGCAAAGCACCGCTATACGGTTTGACAGCGGGCCGGCTCGGATATATGATTTCATTGCGCCTTTCGCAGGGGACGATTTTTATCGAGAACAGTTTTTCATGGGCGGCACGATATCTTCAAGGAGCACGGTCATGCCTGATGAGCGCAAGGTAAAAGGGAGCGTGGTCTCCGACATGGTCCGGATCATCCGTGCCTTGAAAGACCTTCCCTGGGACAAGTATCTTCTTCCCGAAGATTTTGAGATCATCGATTCCATGATCATTCCCACTGCTTGGTACCCCATCGAGTTTTATCAGAGGACCGGCCTGGCCGTTTACCGTCTTGCCGCGGCCGGCAACGACAAGCTTGTTAAAGACTTTGGAGAAAAGGCGATGATCGAGCTCTTTGAAGGCCCTTACCGTCCTTTCCTGGACCATGGCGACCCGGTGGTGGCGATACGCAAATTTCTGGACCTCCGAAGACCGCTTTTTAATTTTTCCCGGATGGAGGCCAGGTCATTGGGCCCCAATTCCTTGCTGGTTTCAATAACCGATTTCGGCGAGTTCGAGGCCGGGCTCGAGATGTTTATGACCCTTACGGGCGCCCACTTGACCAAGCTGGCCGAGCTGAACGGGGCCGGGCAGGTAAAGCTCGATCCGTCTCATTCAAGGCAACAGGAAGACATCAGCATAGAATTTCGACTTACCTGGGAATGATCCCATGCCCACTTGTCTTAAAAAAGGCCGCGTCCGTCCTTGCTTTTACTGGTTCCCGTTTTTATAATAACCTGTTAGCCTTTCTCGAAATCGCCTGCATACAGTTTCCGGAAATGCAGGAGGCGATTGATTCGGCATTTTAAGGGAGGAATATTTTTAAATGCTTACCTGGATTAGAAAAAGGTCCGGTGCCCGATGGGTCAAGGTCCTGATGGTAATTCTTGCTCTTACTTTTTTCGGCGGCTTCGGACTGCTGAGTTCGACCAAGGTCCGGTCATGCCTGGGGATGGACCAGCAAAGGCCGGGCACGGTCTATGCCGAAGTTGACGGCATAAAGATAACTCAGTCGGAGTTTAATCAGGCCCTGCGCAACCAGCGGGACCGGAGACGCCAGATGCTGCAGAGACAGAACCAGGGCCGGCCGGTGAGCTCGGACATGATTGATGATGATAAGCTTAGCCGGGACGTGATGGACTCTTTGATTGCGGAAAAGATAATCAACCGGGAAGCCGAGGAGTTGGGCGTCAAGGTCAGCGACCAGGAGGTTCGGGAAGAGATAGCCCGGACGCCGGCCTTTACCGACCAGCAGGGCAATTTCAGCCGGCAGCTATATCATGACGGGCTGAGAAGGATCGGATACTCGCCCGCCAGGTTCGAGGAGATGGTCAGGCAGGGGCTGCGCAGGAGAAGGGTCCAGCAGTCGCTGACCAGCGCCGTCCGCGTCCTTCCCCAGGAAGTCGAAGAGCATTACGCTTTTGATAACCAGGAGCTCAAGATAGACTACCTGCTATTCGATCCCGCTGTTATCGCTTCGGACGTAAAGCCGAGCGATGAACGGGTCAAAGAATACTTCCGGGAAAACCCCATCGAGTTTTACCTGGGCGAGACCCGCCGGGTCGAGTACGTGTCCTGGTCGGTGGAAGGCGAGATGTCCGGGTTCACGGCTTCTCCCGAAGAGGTAAAGAATTATTACGAAGAAGTAAAAAACAGGTACATGATCGAGCCGGAGCAGGTGAAAGCCGCCCACATCCTGATCAAGGTGTCTCCAGAGGCCCCCACCTCCGAGATAGAGCAGGCGCGCCAGATAATCAACGAGGTGCATCGCAAGATCGAAGGGGGAGCTGATTTCGAAGAGATGGCCATGCAGTACTCGGAGGACGCCACGGCCCAACAGGGAGGCGACTTAGGCTGGTTCGCCCGCCGCAAAGACGCCGGTGATCAATACCCGGCCATGGTGGAGGATTTTGAAAAGGCCGCCTTTGCCCTTAATAAAGGAGGAGTCTCCGAGCCGGTCCGCACGGACTTCGGTTTCCATCTCATCAAGGTCACGGACCGTAAAGAAGCGGAGTATAAACCTCTGGAGGAAATCCGTTCCGAACTGGTCTTCGACTTGAAGCACGGCAAGGCCATGATGGAGGTCCGGCAAAAAGCGGAAAAGGTAGAGCAGTGGGTGGAAGAAGGCGCGAGTTTGGAAGAGGCCGGGCAGAAAGTGGGCAAAGAAGTCAAGACGTCGCCATGGTTCCAGTCCACTGACGACAAGATATTTGGAATGGAAGACAGCAGAGCGATCGTGGAGAACGCCTTTGACCTGGAAAAAGGCAAGGTCAGCGGTCCGCTGGAGGGCGAAGACCACATTTACCTTATAAAGGTCATAGAGACAAAGCCGGAACACGAGGCTTCACTCGAAGAAGTAAAGCCGCGAATAGTAAATAAACTGACCCCCGAGGCACGGCTCGATCACACAAAAAAATACGCCGAAGAGCAGCTTACAAGGCTCAAAGACGGCGAAGTGACCATGGAAGGGCTCGCTGAAGAGGAAGGGATAAGGCTCAAATCCACCGAGTTCCAGAAGCGCGGCTCTTTAAAGCTTCCGGAAATTGAGTCCAACCAGGAGTTCGGCGAGCAACTGCTGACCTTGACCGATAACAATCCATGGCCCGAAAAACCGGTGACTATGGGAGAGATGGTCGTCTTGATCAAGCTCAAAGAAACCAGACCGCCGGACATGAGCGGATTCCCCCAATATAAGGCCACCTACAGACAAGAGCTTTTAAGAAGAAAACAGATGGAAGTCATGGAGAACTGGCTCGACAAGATGGAAGAGAAGCTCGTGACCTATACTGATGAATGGAAGCAGTACATGGGCGAGGAAGTGGCCGAGGTCCCCCAAGAAAAGGAGGAGGGTGAAGGCTAAGCGCCGTCGGTGTCGAACGTCATCATAAATCTTGACTTGTTTTATAAGGAAGGGCCCTTTAACCGGGCCTTTCTTTTTGGGACTTCGCGCCTGTCAGGGGGACCAGCGCCAGCACGACAACGGAGAGTATAGCGGCAATGGCCATGCCCGCGCCAAAGCTCATGGCCTCGGCAATGACACCAACCCCCTTGCTCGCTCCAGCGGCGCCCAAAGCGCCCGCGGCCATGACGAGTATGAACATGGTGCTGGAAGTCTCTTCCGGAATCTGTTCCGTAAAGGAAATGATGATGGGAAAGATACCCGAGAAAAAGAACCCCGAAGCGATGAAAAAGGCCTCGCAGGCCAGGCGATTGTCCACGTAAGGAGCGAACACCAGGCAGACCGCGGCGGCGCCCGACAAAGCGGCAAGAGTGGCCCGCGGCGGCGCCCCTCTCGAGATAATGCCGGCCACGCTGAACCGGCCGATGGNCATGGCCGCCCAGAAAAACGACAGAATAAGACTGCTTCGCAGCTCGGTGCCCCCGCCGAAAGAGCTCTCCAGGTACTGGGGCACCCAGGAGTTGGGCACATTTTCAGCCCCGATGTAACAGAGATTCATGACCACGGCCACCATAAATATCCGGCGGTGGTCCCGCCACAAATCGGCCACTGCGGAAGGACGGAGTCCCCTGCCCAAGTCGGCCTTGGGGAAAGGCACGAGCACAGCGGCCAGGCCGGAAAGCCCCGCCAGGCAAAAGAGTGCTAAAAAAGCCAGAGAGTAATGATGTCCCAACTTGACCATTGCTCCCGACGACACCGGCGCCAGCATGACCCCCGCGGCAAAGAAGGCATAAATCACGTTTAAAGAACGGGCTGAAGGACCGCTGGTAGTGCGGGAGACAATGATACCGGGAAGAGAGATCAGCATGACACGGGCGGCGCCGTAAACGTAAAACGCCAGGATGTAGACAAAGGAGTACTCGGTGAGAGAGCCGAGGAACAGGCCTGCCAGGCAAAGCACGAAAGCGGCCATTACCAGGAGGCGGGAAGAGTGGCGAAGAAAAATTCCCGCCAGGAAAAGGCCGGTAAAGTCTCCCGCGAAAAGGATGAAAGGAATTGTCCCCGCCTGATTGTTGTTAAGGCCGAAGTCGCCGGCTATCTCCGGCAACATCGAGCCGATCAGGCTGAAGCTGGTCCCTGCTGTAAAGATAAGAAGGCGCAACACCCAGGAGGCGCTTTTCGAAAGTGATGGTTCACTCATTAAAGAGACCTGATTCCAAGGCCTTTTTGGCGGCCTCCTGCTCGGCCTCCTTTTTGCTGCGGCCCGTGCCCCTACCGTAGGCCTTTCCTTGTACCCACAATTCAACCTCAAAGGTCTTCATGTGGTCCGGGCCCCACTCGCCGACTATCCGGTAGACGGGAGTGCTTTTCAATAATGCCTGGATTTTTTCCTGCAAGGGCGTCTTAAAGTCGCCAAGGAACTCCCGGGGAGTCAGAGAATCCATCAAGGCCCGCATCTGCCGGGAGGCGAAGATAAAGGCCTTCTGAAATCCCCCGTCCAGGTAGACCGCGGCAATGACTGCCTCGTAAACGGCAGCCAGGATGGAAGGCTTCTCCCGGCCACCGGAAGCGGCCTCGCCCTTGCCCAGCAGAAGACCATTGTCCAGGCCCAGCTCACCGGCAAGACCGGCAAGCTGCTCAGTGTTGACCATGGCCGCGCGAAAACGGGAGAGCTCGCCTTCCAGGGACTCGGGAAAGCTATGAAAAAGCAGGTCGGAGACGACAAGTTCGAGGACGGCGTCTCCCAGAAACTCGAGGCGTTCGTAACAATGCATGGCGGGAGACGGGGGCGTGCCTTGTTCCCTGGAGTTCTGGAACTCTTCGTTGGCGAAAGAGCTGTGGGTAAGTGCCTGAACAAGCAGCTCCCGGTCCTCGAAACTGTGTCCGATCCGCTCTTCGATATGGCCAAGGACTTCTTCGTACTCCATTACCCTACTTCTCCCTTCAGGTCGTAAAGTTCATTCTTCATCAGCAGGCACACCTTCAAGTCTTGTCTGCAGGGCTTTTACTATTTTCATATCGGTTATGCTCCCGCAATCCACTCGGGAGCCGGTCTCAACCCGCACATAGTTTTCGCTTAATCCCGAGGACCCCGACTCGTCGGCTTTTTCAAAAAGCACTTTCCTCACTTTGCCGACCTGAGATCTCAGAAACTCCCTTTTTTTGTCGGCGCCGATTTTTCGAAGCCTTGCAGCCCTTTCTTTAATTATATCTTGGGGGACTTGCTCCGTCATCTTCGCTGCCCTGGTGCCGGGCCTCTTCGAGTACGGAAAGACGTGAAAGTAGGAGAGGGGAAGGTCGCTGACCAGCTTCACGGTGTTTTCATGCGCTTGTTCGGACTCTCCCGGGAAGCCGGCGATGATGTCCACGCCGGTCCCGGCATGGGGGGCCATGTGGTGTATCCTGCGGACGATTTCTTCGAACCTCTCCGGCGTGTAAGGCCTTTTCATGGCCTTAAGCACTTGCCTGTCCCCGCTTTGTAATGGCAGATGAAAGTGGGGGCAAAAAAGCCGGGAGTTGCAGATGACATTGATGAGTTCGTCGGAAACTGCCTGTGGTTCAAGGGAACTGAGCCGGAGCCGTTCCGGAATCCCGGCGGAGCGGTCGATCCTTTTGATGAGCTCTTCGAGCGAGGTTTTTATGTCCCGGCCGTAAAGGCCGAGGTGTACGCCGGTGATGACCACTTCGGCAAACCCCTTTTCCGAGAGGCTTGCGAGTTGGCCGATGACTTCATTTACGGGAAGGCTTCTGCTTTCTCCCCTGGCCAGCGGGACAATGCAGTAGGAGCAGAAGCTCATGCAGCCGTCCTGGATTTTAATGACCGCCCGCGATTTTTGCTGGGTCCCGCCGGCAGGATGATAAAAGAATCCGGGTCCGGGATTTGACTCTCCTGCCAGATATTCGATCACCCTCGTTCGATGTCGCGGTCCCGCCACCATGTCCGCTCCCGCTTTAATCATGGCGTGGGGGTCGGTCTCCGCCAGACAGCCGGTGGCCACTATTTTAGCTTCAGGGCTTTGCTTTCTGGCCCTCCTTATCATCTGCCGGCACTGGTACTCGGTCTTGCCGGTTACCGCGCAGGTGTTGATTACATAGAAGTCCACCGGGCCTTCATCAGAGGGGACTGACGAGAGGTCCCTTACCCGGTAGCCGGCCTCTTCCGCCCAGGCCATCATGGCCGCGGTATCGTATTGATTGGACCGGCAGCCCAGGGTAACGAATATTGCGGAGGGCGCTGTCATAAAAGTGTGCCTTTCCGTCCGACAAGGCCGTCTTCCCGCTCGGACATACGTGCGAACACGCCGCTTCCCAATACCTCGCTATGGCTGTAGAACACGGCGAACTGTCCGGGGGTCACGGCCCGTTGGGGTTTTTTGAAATGGACCACTGCCGTGTCCGGTCGGGGGAAGGACAGCCGGCATGAGGTCCTGCCGCTTTTGTACCTTATCTTTACCTGGATTTGCTCATCAGGGCCGGGAGGTCCGGCGGTCCAGTGAAGTTCGCGGACCAGGGCCTCCTCATTATAAGTGCTTTCACGGGGCCCGACGATGACGCGTTTGTTTGCGGGATCGATTTCGACCACGTAGTAAGGCTCAGGGGTTGGTATGCCCAGTCCTTTTCTTTGTCCTATGGTGAAGTGGTGAATACCCGGATGTCTTCCCAGCACCCGGCCCTCGGTGTCCACGATGTCGCCTTCCGGCGGCGTCTCGTTTTGGAGGATTTTTTCCACTATATTCTGATATCCGGTGGTGTCTACAAAACAGATGTCCTGGCTTTCCGCTTTGTCGAAGTTTACAAACCCCTCCTGCCTGAGCTCTTCTCTTATACTTTCCTTGGCGTACCATCCCGCGGGAAGTATGAGTTTTTCCAGTTGTAGCGGAGAAAGGCGGGCCAGGAAGTAAGACTGGTCCTTTTGTTTTCTCGCGCCCTGCAGCAGGCAGTATCTTTGTCTGTCGGGGTCATACTTTACCCGGGCGTGGTGTCCGGTGGTTATGGCATCGGCGCCTTGCCGGCGGGCGACCTCTTCCATAACGCGGATTTTGATACGGGGATTGCAGACCACGCAGGGATTTGGCGTGAGGCCCATTCCATAGGACTTGGCAAAGTAGCGGATGACTTCATCTTCAAAACGGCCCGACACGTCCACTACATGCAAAGGAATGCCAAGCCACGCGGCCGCCTTTTCCGCGCCTTCCCGCTCTTTGTTGCCGATGCTTTGCGGGCCTTCCGCCATCGAGTCGAACTTTCCCCTGTAAAGGTGGACGCCGATGACCTCGGCACCCGTCTGCAGGAGCTTCCAGGCCGCGAAGCTGCTGTCCACCCCTCCGCTCATGGCGGCGATTACTTTGCGGGGAGGGTGTTGCGGACCAGGCAGAAACTTATGGATATGTGGGAAATGTGTCATGAGTCATTCGGTAAAAGACGTTGAAATCGGCAGATGGAACAGGGTTTTTGATTTTGCTGCCGAAAATTGCGTAAAAGAACACTATACAAGGAGATGAATTTATGATAAAGTAAAAATAGAAATTTTTCTATGTGGCACGTTATGGGAAAAGCCCTTAGTATGTTTATTGCGGAGTTTCCCGGCAGAAGGCAATAAGTAGCCGGCCTGCCTGAAGTCCATGCGAAAAGGAGGAAGTTCCAGGTGGCGGACACTGGCGAAGAGAAAAGCAGGGAAGAGAAGGGCAGGGACATTCCGAAGAGCAAGCTGCTCAAGGTCCCCATTCGGGTCCGTTCCCAGGACGGCGAGTATGACGAAGAGTTCATGGACTACGTCCTGGAGGTGGACAAAGACCGCATCTACATCAAGACGGAAGAGCCTTTTCCGCAAGGCACTGTGGTGCATCTGGGCCTGGACCTGCCCGGAGTCAAGCGTACTGTCCATTTTAAAGGCGAAGTGGTAAGGATCAATCCTCATCAGCCGGAGTCTGAAAACGGACTGGACCCAGGCATGGGGATCATTTTCGAACGGGTGAGCTACGACAATCGCAAGCTCGTCAATGATTACCTGGACAGGATCAACTCGGACGAGCGGTCCGGCGAATACTCGCTGTTTTTGTCGTGGGTCCAGCGTATCAGCCGTCCCATGGGCACCCGCGAGCGGGAGCGCATCAAAAAGGACCTTTTAAAAGCTCTCTACAGCAGCAAAGAAGAGCCGGTGGCCGACTCGAAGCGCAAAAAGACCCCCGATGAAATGGACCTCATCGCCAAGGTCCCGCTTTTCGAGGAGTTCGACGAAATCGAGCTCGACCTGGTTTCCAAGATCATGTTGCGGGAAGAGCTGAAGGCCGGCCATTCCATATTCGAGGAAGGCGACGTGGGCGACCGGATGTACGTTATCGTCAACGGGTCAGTGGACATTGTCAAGTCCTCTGAAAAGGGCCCCGGACAGGTGCTGGTCACTTTAAAGCCCGGCGACTACTTCGGCGAGATGTCGCTTATCGACGACGCTCCCCGTTCCGCCTCCGCCCTGGCCGCAGAGGACAGCCTTATTTTCAGCATCAAAAAGAAGGACCTCTCTCTTTTACTGGATAGGGAGCCTTCTGTGGCGGCCAAAGTCTACAAGTTCTTCGTGCATACCCTAAACGAAAGATTGCGCCAGACCAACGAGAAAATAAAACAGTTCGTTTCCATGGCAACGGAGATGAGCCAGTCCTGAGGGCCGATTCCTTTGCTGTATCCGGCGTAATAAGAAAACACTCTCGTTAAAGCGCCTCCGGTCGCGGACAATCTTTTACAACGATAAAAAAAGCCCGCCGGTAAATCCCGACGGGCTTTGGTTTGTTTTTGCGCTCTCTATTAGAGAAGCGGCGCGATGACCAGTGACACAACGGACATGAGCTTGATGAGGATGTTCATGGAGGGTCCGGAGGTGTCCTTGAAAGGATCGCCCACGGTGTCGCCGATGACCGCTGCATGGTGTGCTTCGCTTCCCTTGCCGCCGTGGTTTCCTTCCTCGATGTACTTCTTGGCGTTGTCCCAGGCGCCTCCGCCGTTGGCCATCATAAGGGCCAGGAGCACGCCGGTGGCGAGCACACCAGCCAAAGCGCCAGCCAGCGCCACAGCGCCGCCCAGATAAAAGCCGATGATGGGCGGTGTGATTACTGCAATCAGTCCTGGAAGAATCATTCTTTTCAGGGCGCCCTTGGTGGCGATGTCTACGCAACGTGCCGAGTCGGGCTTGGCCTTACCTTCCAGCAGTCCGGGGATTTCCTTAAACTGGCGGCGGATTTCGTTGATCATGTCGAACGCCGCTGCACCCACAGCCAGCATGGTGCGGCTTGCCACCAGGAAGGGGACCATGGCCCCGATAAAGAGTCCGATTACAGCCTTAGGCTGGGTGATGTTGACGACAAGGACCTCGATGATGTCGGTGGCCGGGTCATCCACGTTAATGGCCTGGCTGAAGGCGGAGAAGAGGGCCAGGGCGGTAAGGGCGGCAGAGCCGATGGCAAAGCCTTTGCCGATGGCCGCGGTGGTGTTGCCGAGGGCGTCGAGGCCGTCGGTGATCTCGCGGGTTTCGGGGCCCAGTTCGGCCATCTCGGAGATGCCGCCGGCGTTGTCGGCGATGGGACCGTAGGAGTCCACGCTCATGGTGATGCCTACGGTGGCCAGCATGCCGACCGCGGCAATGCCGATACCATAAAGACCTGCGAAGTAGTTGGCCACGAAGATGCCGATACAGATCATAATGATGGGCGCGACCACGCTTTCCATGCCCACGGCCAGTCCGTGGATGATGACGGTGGCGGGTCCGGTCTCACCCTGCCGGGCAATGTCGCGGATGGGCTTGCCCGCGGTGTAATACTCGGTGATAAGGCCGATGGCGACACCGACCAAGCATCCGAGGGTGACCGCCAGCCATATATTGGCGCGTCCCGCCAAAGCGAGCCACTTGGCCTGTTGCGCCGAGCCCTCTTGGGCCGCTGCCGCTGCCGTATTTGCGCCTGCAATCAGCGCGTCGTTGACGCCAAGGAGCCAGATAAAGACCAAGGCAAGGATTATGAAGAGGCCGGCGGCGATCATCATAGAGTAACGCAGTGCCGCTGCCGGGCTGTATTGTTTGAGCCAGTCGATGCTCTTGATTCCCACGAAGGAGCAGAGCAGTCCGATGGCCACCATGAAGAGGGGCAGGCCCATGAAGTAGGCGGTGTGCTCTGAGCCTTGGGTTGCCGCCCAGGTGGCGCCGATGGCGATGGTTGCTACAATGGAGCCCACATAGGACTCGAAGATGTCGGCGCCCATGCCCGCAGTGTCGCCCACGCAGTCGCCCACGTTGTCGGCGATGACGCCGGGGTTTCGGGGGTCGTCTTCGGGGATTCCGGCCTCGACCTTGCCCACCAGGTCGGCGCCTACGTCCGCGGCCTTGGTGTAGATGCCGCCGCCCACACGGGCGAACAGGGCGATCGAGCTTGCACCCATGGCAAAGCCGTTGATGGCGGCAGCGTCGAACCCGAACCAGCGGTGCAGGATGTAGAGGATGCCGACGCCCAGCATGCCGAGACTGGCAACCGTAAGACCCATTACGGTCCCGCCGTTAAAGGCGACTTCCAGGGCCCGTCCTTGGCCTTCCTGGTTGGCCATCCACGAGGTCCGCACATTGGCCCGGGTGGCCGCTTCCATTCCCACATAGCCCGCTGTCATCGAGCAGCTTGCTCCCAGCAGGAAGAAAAGAGCGGAAAGGAACGAAATTTGCCACCAGAGCAAAACAAAGACAACGGCCTCGAATACAAGAAGATACTTGTACTCCGTCTTGAGAAACGTCATGGCCCCGGTGTGAATCTGTTCGGCCAGGTCCTTCATTACGTCGGTGCCGGGCTCCGTCTCGTCTATCTTGTTGTAGAGCTTTTTCGCGTAAGAGAGTCCGATTGCTCCGACTACAAGGACTCCCGCGAGCCCCAGCACATACAAAATGCCGTAGCGAAAAAATGAGTTTACCAACCAGTCCATCCAAATACCTCCTTACTTTTACTTGAAATTGAACCTATTCATGGCTGCGTCCGCCCCTTCAAATACTACACTGAGGGCGGCCCGCGACCCCTTCTCCAGAGCATCTTCCCACTCTTGCCTTTCCGAATCGGAAAATGAAGAGAGTACATAGTCCACGGTATCTTCTTTGTCCGCCGGTTTGCCGATGCCGATCCTCACCCTGGAGAACCTGTCGGTCCCCAGATGCTTGATTATCGAGTCTATGCCTTTATGGCCCCCCGACCCTCCAACTGCCTTGACCTTGACCCTCCCCGTGGGAAGGTCCATGTCGTCATGTATTACAATGAGCCTGTCCGGCTTTACTTTCTGTCCTTTTAAACACTCGGCCACGCTTATGCCGGAGAGGTTCATGTAAGTGCGCGGCTTTAAAAACCAAATATTTTCTCCGTCTATTTTTCCCGAGCCCGTCCTGCCCTTGTACTTGAAGCTTCTTATTTTGATGCCGTTTTGACTTGCTAAATGGTCAACCACCATGAAGCCGACATTATGCCTGGTGTCTTTATAGCTTCGGCCCGGGTTTCCGAGGCCGGCGATGATATGCATGGCAAGTTCTCAGGCTGCAAAAAGGGGAAAGGAATTATTCCTCTCCCCCGCTTTCCCGGTCTTGTTCGCCTTCTCCGGAGGCCTCGCCGGCTTCTCCTTCTCCCTCTTCTCCTTCGCCTTCTTCCCCTTCTTCGGGCAGGGCCTCGGCCATGACGCGGGGAGGAATAACGGAGACTACGGTGGCCAACTCGTCGTCGAGGATTTCCGCTCCTTCGTGGACGTGAAGGTCTGCCACTTTGACCATGTCGTTAATGTCCAAATTGGTCACGTCGATATCAATGGAGACGGGAATCCTGTCCACCGGAGAGATGACTTGCAGGTATCTGACGTGCTGCTCGAGTGTTCCTCCCATGTCCACGCCGCGGGCGTGTCCCATAATATTAAGAGGCACTTCCACCTTGAGGGGCCGGTCTTCATAGACTTCCATCAGGTCGACATGGAGAAAGTCCCGGGTCAGCGGGTTTCTCTGCATGTCCTTGAGCATGACGATCCTGCCGTTGATATTGGCGTCATCCGCGCTCAGCCTTAAGATGGTGTTTCGTTTTCTGGGTGTGTTCAGGGCCTCGCGGAGTTCGGCAGGGTCCAAGGTCAAACTGACGGCGTCGGCCCGGAAACCGTAAAACACACCGGGGATTTTCCCGTTTTTCCTGAGCTTGCGGCTTACTCCCTTGCCCGATTGGGTCCTCTTCTCGACTTTAAGCACACTGGCTTCTACATTTTCGTGAACAGACATGATGAACTTCCGTCCTTTCCAGCAGAATATAAAGATACAACAAGGCTATTATTATACACTAAAAAAACGAAGAGTTAAAGCCTTTTTTTGAAATTATCAAACGAAAAGCGATGTTACCGAATCGCCCCGATGAATTCTCTTGATGGTTTCACCCAAAAGTGGCGCAATGGACACCACTTTTATCTTGTCGATCATCTTCTCTTCCGGTATGGGCAGCGTGTCGGAAACCACGACCTCGACAAGCTCGCTCTTTGAGAGCCGTTCCCGGGCGGGATCGGAAAGCACGGCATGTGCAGCCATGGCCCTTACTTCTCTCGCCCCCCTGTCCAGTAGAATCTTGGCGGCCTTGGTCAGGGACCCGGAAGTGTCGATGATGTCGTCCACAATCAGGCAACTCTTGCCCCGGACATCGCCGATGACGTGAAACATTTCCGTTGCGTCCTGGTTGCCGGTCCTTCTTTTGTCCACGATGGCCAGCTCGGCGTTGATCCTCTGGGCATAGGCCCGGGCCCGGGCCACGCCGCCGGCGTCGGGAGAGACGATGACCAGGTCCTTGTATGCC
>P_1C_Sed_2_UnCtyDRAFT_1000367_pt1 | contig 13910 bp, 14 predicted proteins | sample Pon1CUnioCityCA_4_FD_10229 | JGI IMG/M metagenome (IMG submission 10229) | reverse complement strand
AAGCCGGTAGTTGGTTTTGTGGCGGGTGTTACCGCGCCGCCGGGCCGCCGGATGGGGCATGCCGGGGCAATTATCAGCGGCTCTTCCGGAACGGCCGGCGCGAAAATTGAAAAATTGACCGCCTGCGGCGTACATGTATGTGAGAACCTTGGCGATATTGGCAGGGTGAGTGCTGAGGTTTTTACTTAACAGGGGTGCAGTTGCAGGTGGATGATGGGGCATCGTCAAACTTAATCTGAAGAAACAGGGGTTGGGGACACATTTTAAATCAACTTTCTTTACTATCTAAGGGCTGCTATAGGCACGGCCCGGATATGGGAACTTCTCATGAACAGTTTAGTTGATACCTTTTGTACGTCCATCGGCAAGAAACTGATGATGGCGGCAACCGGCCTGGGATTCTGCATTTTTTTGCTGATTCATTTGCTGGGAAACCTGACGCTCTATGTCAGCCGCCAGGCATTTGAATCTTATGTGGAACATCTTCATGCCCTCGGGCCTCTGATTACCCTGGCTGAGTTGGGCCTGCTGTTTTTTCTGATAATTCACGTCTCCACCGGCGCATTGTTATTTTTTCAAAACGCAAAGGCCCGGCCGAAGCGCTACGCTGTAAACAAACGGGCCGGCGGTCGTACCATCGGCTCAGCGACGGCCCCATATACGGGGTTTTTGATCCTGCTCTTTGTCATCTATCACCTGTTAACCTTTCATTTTGTCGAGCACTTCGAAGGTCTGGTTTTTAATACGGTGGCGGCAACCTTTTCAAGTCTGTTTTTAGTTCTGCTCTACATGGCGGCTATGGTTGTTGTGGCCCTGCATGTTCGGCACGGCTTCTGGAGCCTTTTTCAGACGCTTGGCGCCAATCATCCCAAATACATGCCGCTCATCCAGGGCGCAGGTATTGCCTTTGCCCTGTTCCTGTTGTTTGGATTCGGCCTGATTCCACCCTATATTGCATGGTTTTCCTAAGGACAGCACCAAAATCGTTTTTTATTTTCTAGTCTTCAGTTTGTATTTTCTAGAAAAGCGAGGTTTATAGTGAAACTGGACGCAAAAATTCCCGGTGGTTCGCTTCAGGAAAAGTGGGAGCGCCATCAGTTCGATTTGAAACTGGTCAATCCGGCCAATAAGAAAAAGTTTGATGTCATTGTCGTGGGCACCGGTCTGGCCGGGGCCTCCGCGGCCGCCACCATGGCGGAGCTGGGTTATAATGTGAAAAACTTCTGCATTCAGGACTCGCCGCGGCGGGCGCACAGCATTGCCGCCCAGGGCGGGATCAATGCCGCCAAGAATTATGCCAACGACGGTGACAGTATCTGGCGGCTGTTTTATGACACCATTAAAGGCGGTGATTTCAGGGCCCGCGAGGCCAATGTCTACCGCCTGGCCCAGCTTTCCACGCTGATCATCGACCATTGCGTGGCCCAGGGTGTCCCCTTTGCCAGGGACTACGGCGGGCTTCTGGATAACCGTTCCTTCGGGGGCGCCCAGGTGTCGCGAACCTTTTACGCCAGGGGTCAGACCGGACAGCAGCTGCTGTTGGGGGCCTACAGTGCGCTGATGCGCCAGGTGGCCAAGGGCAAGGTGGAGATCTTTCCTCGCCGGGAAATGGTGGATCTGGTGCTCGTTGAGGGAAAAGCCCGGGGCATTGTAGTTAGAAATCTCATCACCGGCGAACTGGAAACCTATGCGGCCCATGCCGTGGTGCTGGCCACAGGCGGTTATGGCAACGCCTATTTTTTGTCCACAAACGCCATGAGCTGTAATGTGACCGCTTCCTACCGAGCCTATAAAAAGGGCGCGGCCTTTGCCAATCCTTGTTTTACACAGATTCATCCCACCTGCATACCGGTTCACGGTACTTACCAGTCCAAGCTTACCCTGATGAGCGAGAGCTTAAGAAACGACGGCCGGGTATGGGTTCCCAAGCAGCCCGGAGACAAGCGCCCCCCCAATGAGATCCCCCAATCGGAGCGGGATTACTATCTGGAGCACAAATATCCGAGTTTCGGCAATCTGGTTCCCCGGGATGTGGCCTCCAGAAACGCCAAGGAACAGTGCGATGAGGGAAAAGGCGTGGGTGAGACCGGGCTTGCTGTGTACCTGGATTTTGCCGATGCCATCCGCCGCGACGGCAAAGCCGTGATTGAAGCCAAATACGGCAATTTGTTTGAGATGTATGAAAAGATTACCGGGGAGAACCCATACGAATCCCCCATGCAGATTTATCCCGCCGTTCATTACACCATGGGCGGACTTTGGGTGGACTACAATTTGATGAGTACCATTGACGGCCTGTTCGTTATTGGAGAAGCCAATTTTTCAGACCACGGCGCCAACCGCTTGGGCGCAAGTGCCCTGATGCAGGGGTTGGCAGACGGTTATTTCATTCTTCCCTACACCATTGGCGGCTATCTGTCCGGCACGCAGCTTCCAGCAGTGGACACGGATCATGATGCCTTCAAGGAAGGCGTGGGCGGTGTCACCCGGCTGGTTGAAAAACTGCTCTCCATCAAGGGCAATCGGACGGTGGATGAGATTCACCGGGAGCTTGGCATGATCCTTTGGGATTACTGCGGCATGTCAAGAGACATGGACGGCTTGAGGAAAGCGCTGGAGATGATCCGGGATCTGCGGGACCGATTCTGGAAGGAGGTAAATGTTCCGGGCAGCAGCGAGGATCTCAATCAGAGTCTGGAGCGGGCCGGACGGGTGGCGGATTTTCTCGAATTTGGCGAATTGATGGTCCTCGACGCATTGAACAGGGAGGAATCCTGCGGCTGTCATTTCAATCTGGCCTGTCAGACAGAGGACCATGAAGCGCTGCGGGATGATGAAAACTACTGTCATGTCAATGCCTGGGAATATACAGGCGCGGATCAGTCACCGACACTGCACCTGGAACCACTGGTTTTTGAGAATGTCGAGTTGACGCAAAGGAGCTACAAGTAATGAGCGCATCTACGATTAATCTCACGCTGAAGGTCTGGCGGCAGGGCCGGACAGATAAAAAGGGAAAACTGGAAATCTATCCGGCCGACAATATTTCAACCGATATGTCTTTTCTGGAGATGCTCGATGTTGTCAATGAAGCGTTGACGAAAAAAGAAGTTGAGCCGATTGCTTTCGACCATGACTGCCGGGAAGGCATCTGTGGCATGTGCGGGGCGGTGGTCAATGGCCGGGCACACGGGAAAGAGCCCGAAACCACTTTATGCCAGCTGCATATGCGGCATTTTAAAGATGGGGATACCCTTGTGATCGAGCCCTGGCGGGCACGAGCGTTCAAGGTGGTTAAGGACCTGGTGGTGGATCGCACGCCCCTGGATCAGATCATGCAGGCCGGTGGTTATATTTCAGTCAACGCCGGCGGCGCACCGGATGCCAATACGATACCGGTTCCAAAGGACAAGGCGGATCTCGCCTTTAACGCTGCCGCCTGTATCGGCTGCGGCGCTTGTGTGGCGGCCTGTCCGAATGCGTCGGCCATGCTGTTTATCGGCGCTAAAGTGTCGCACCTCGCCCTTTTGCCCCAGGGACGGCCCGAGGCTGCCGGTCGGGTCCGGGCAATGGTCCGGAAGATGGATGAGCTGGGCTTTGGTAACTGCTCCAATGAGGCTGAATGTGAAGCTGAATGCCCGAAAGGCATTTCCATCAGAGAAATCGCACGGTTGAATCGGGAGTTGATGGCCGCTGAGTTAAAATCCGCCTGATATTTTTAAAATGCCGCAATTTTTGTAAAATATCAATTCAGAAAACGGAAAAAATTTGTTACAAGATGAATGAACACTGAAATTTTTTCTGTTACAAATATATGAGGTTTTAAGCATTTTTGTGTCATCTGAATTCAAGGAAAACGGGAGAAGCAAGGTATGACCAGAACATCCTTGGTAGGCTTGATTATTTTACTTGGCGGGGCATTACTTTACGGATTTAAGATGATTGAGAAGATGATGGCGGGCTCGGGCCCCCAAGGCGGAAAAGCAGTCAGCGGGCATATTTCATTTATGGAGGCCTTGGGCGGAGCGCAGAATTTTGAATGGATTAACAGTTTACCCGCAGGGTTTATGCAGAAATGGATGGATGGGTTTGTTCATCTTTCATTATTTTTGGTTCTTCTGGGACTGGGCGCGCTTATTATGATCGTAAACGGTATATTCAACAAAAAATAAAGCCGGAATAGGAAAAAAATTACCAAAGCGATCTTAAACGCCCCCCCCTGCCACGACAATATCCGTCACCCCGGTTTTTCTCCGAATCCGTCTCCAGTCTTAGGGGTCTTGCTTTAGTCTTCCGGGACCTTGCCGGCGCTTCACATCAATCCGCCCGCAATCACGCGGCTACTGCGGGCCTTTGTATAAAAAGAGCGTCTGAAGGCAGGGTCAATGCAGGGTTCATCATTTCTTGGATTTCATGGCATCCTGAAGCTTCTGTCCCAGATCCCCCATGCCGGATGGGGCTTTTTTCGATTGAGCGCCGGCCGAATATTTTTCCAGATCTTTCTGGTCAACACTGTCTGCAGCGGCAAGCGTGATCTTTTTGTCCTGTTTATCAATGGCCTCGATTTTCACGGTAATGGCGTCGTCGGTTTTTAATTTTTCAATAGCCTGCGGGTCGGGTGCTTTCTCGATTTTCGACTTGGGTAAAAGGCCGGTAATCCCGGGACTCAGGTTTATGAAATAACCGAAGTCCGCTTTTTTCTCGATCCGTCCGGCAACACTTTGCCCCACGGCATATTCGTTTTCAATGTTTAACCAGGGATCGCCTTCCGTGTCCTTGATGCTAAGCGACATGCGGCGGTTGGCCGGGTCCACGGATTTAACCATCACGGCCACTTTATCTCCCGGCTGGACCTCGTCTTCCGCCTTTACCACGCGTTTTACATGGCTCATTTCACTGATATGCACCAAGCCCTCGATGCCTGGCTCAACTTCGACGAAAGCGCCGAAATCCGTACAACGGGTAACCCGTCCTTCGACTTTATCACCCGGGCGATATCGATCTGCTGAGGTTTCCCAGGGATCTCTGCTGACCTGCTTGGCGGAGAGGGAGATTTTGGGCGCACCGGATTTGGCCTCCCCCTTGGTGATTGAAAGGATTTTAACAGGCAACACCTCACCGACACTGACAACCTCCGATGGCTCCGATACCCGGGACCAACTGAGCTCGGAGATATGGACCATGCCCTCAACGCCGGCATGGAGCAAAACGAATACGCCAAAGGGCATAAGCTTGGATACTTTCCCGTCGACGGTATCATTCGGGTTGACCGTTTCCAGGAATTTTTCCCGTTCCTCGGCATACAGCCGCTCCAGGTATTGCCGGCGATTGACCACAATATTGCGGCCCTTGGACTCAATGCGCTCGATCAAAAATTCCAGGGTGGCGCCCACATATTCCTCGGGCTTTTCAACATACTTTACGTCGATCTGGCTTATGGGGCAAAAAGCGGATTTGCCCATGACCTGGACCCGGAAGCCTCCCTTGCAGGTTTCAGTGACTTTTCCTTCCACCGGAATTTTATTCTGCCGGGCATCATGGAGGAGCTCCTGGCTTCCCGTTTTCCCGATGGCTTTGGATAGCTGAAGTTCCCCGTCACTGGTGGAGATCACGTAGAGTTCCAGGCGGTCGCCCACCTTGTATTGAAATTCCCCGTTTTCATCAAGCAATTCGGATTTTTCAACAACGCCGTCGATCTTGCTGCCGGTGTTTAAAAAGACGTTATCCTGGCCGATGACGATGATTTCCCCGCTGATTTTTTCCCCCACACGGACTTCCGGGCTCATGTCGGTCATGTAGGATTCGAAAAGGGATTCAAAGTCTTCGGGTTCATTCTCGGGTTCATTGTTTTCAGGATCTTCAAAATTGTCGTCTGTCATTAAATGCTGCCTCCTTGAGCTAAAAAGAGCACTCGATTTTCATTTCCTTGTATCAGTATCCCGGCCGGCATGCAAGCAGTATCCGGAGAACGGGTGGCCGCCGGCATTGCATAATCCAGTCGCATTAATTATATTTTCAAATAAAAAGGGGACATATTTTTTATTTAAATGAGAAACAGCTTGAAATTCTGGACTACCTGGAAAACAATGGACCCATCCCGCCGGAGCGGCTGGCAGAAGACTTAAATTTAAGCCTGGATGATTTTGAACGGGAAATGGCACCGCTCAGGCATATGGAAAAAGTCCGGGCTCAACTTCAGGATGGGCAAAAGGTGATTTGCCTGTGGTGAGGATGAGCGAGGTTATGTGTATATCTGCAAAAAAACCGGGGCAGGGCAGAATGGATAATTTTTGACAGCAATGATCATTATAGATTTTGAAGCTTCCAGCCTGCGCAAAACCTCCCACCCGATTGAAGTGGCATGGGGAGACAGCCAGGAAAACATTCAATCCTTTCTCCTGAATCCGGATTATATGGAGGGATGGACGGATTGGAACCCCAAAAGTTATGCCTATCACAACATAACGCAGGAAGAATTGCGCCGTCTCGGGGTGGATCCGCGCCAGGTAGCCCGGAAAATGGTTCGGGAGCTGGCTGACAAGGCGGTGTATTCCGATGAACCCCACTATGACATCAGGTGGAAAAACCGTTTGCTCGCTGATTCCGGATACGATCCATCGCTTGTGCGGATCAGCGATTTGAAACATTATTTAAGGCAGTTGCTCAGGGATGGGGCCACTGATAAAACATTCAATGACTTTATCTGCACCTTTGAATGCAGCCAGGGCAACCGGCATCGCGCTGCAGGGGACGTTTACTGGTTGCTTGAATTTGTTGCCCATATCCGGAAAAGCACAGGCGAAGCCGCGCCTTAGTGAAGCCACGGGCAATAATTCAATGCAAGGAGTGTGTTTCTGCCACGCATCCTCCGGAAAAAACATCCTGTGCGGCGCGATAAGGTTTGGCGAGCAGGGCGGGAGTTAACCGTTCTCCAAATATTTCTTGCCGTAGTGTTCAAAAATTGAAAAAAGGGCGAACCATTCGATGTCGTTTTTAAACTCAATGCCCAGGCCGGCAGCATCATGGCGGCAGACCGAGCCCTGGGTTTCCATTGTCAGTCGGCTGTTGGCGGCGTTCAGGATTACTTCCACCCGGCAGGGTGTGTGCAAGTCTATTGATTCACGGGTTTCCACGAAGATACCGTTCATGCTGATGTTTTTGATGCTGGCTTCGAGAGTGGTGTCCCGGCTGTCAAAGCCCAGGAATACCTGAGTTTCAAATTGGATGCGTATGCGTCTGCGTTTGTCTTCAGTCGAATCCATGGAATCAAACTCCGGCCAATGAGCATTGAATGAATTCTTGCCTCGATTATCTAATAACTTTAATAACACACATGGGCTCTTTGTCAACCAAGAATGTCGGCAGAATACTTATTACAAGGCTTATAGCAAGGTTCGGCGCCTTGAACAAGCGGTTGCAGAGGGCTGCCCATCCCTTCTCCATCTCCCTTAGGCTCTCCTTCCTTTTTTTGGCCGCCCATGAATTTCCATTTTTGAGCTTGCTGATGAGTCCTGGGAGCATCCGGTTTTCCTGCAAAAAAAATTAAAAGTGCTTGAGCCTTCGATTAAATGTAGTGGAAAACATAGCCATCCAGGCATCTACCGGATGAGTCAGTTATGTTTGGCCACTGAACCAATTGGGTGTTAATGGCTTCCCAGGTGTCGGGAGAAAGCGCTTTAATATGGTTATTAAGAGCCGCTTTGCCGAATCCTTTTTCGGCAAATCCAATACAGCAGAAATGCTGTATGCTCCGATAGTCAATAATATGGAATGCAAGGTCTTCATAACTGACCCCGAACATCTGCTTGAAAATTGCAGCCCGGATGACCGGGTCGGCACTCATCCCATTGGCGCCGGTTTGGCTTTTGTTGCTTTGGGGGTTAAGGTCTTGCATCGTCAATTCATAAATGGTATTGTTTTAATGAATAATCTGGCTGATGCGATCTAGGCTTCAGCTTGAGGATGATCGATTACGGGCGGCATCAGCGGCAATTGTTTTTGTCTCTTTTCGCGCATTTTGCTGGTGGCTCCTTTTTTTACTTTTGCTGTAATATTAGGTGCTTGGTTGCAACTAATATACAACAATTAAGTCAAAAAAGCTACCTCAAAATGCGTTTTTTTTAATTAATCACGGGAAGTTATTCCCGTGGATGGACACTATCTATCTTTCTTGGTCGCGATAATTTCCCACTGTGAGCAACTGTTTATCCAGATGCGGGGTAACATTTCTGCCTTTTTTCGGTATAGAGACAGTTTAAGAAAAAGGAACCACCCAAATTGCGTACTTGCGCACTAAAATCAGCGGTACCTATCACCCTGCTGTTGTCCATTCTTTTTACAGCCATTTGCAGTGCTTATAGTGCTTCTCCATCGTCCGTTCCAATCGGCAACAGTGATACTCCCGTCTATTTAGGTAAAGAACTTCAATACTATATTGCTGACAGGCAAAACATAACAATCACCGATATCCTCAAAAAAGAGCACAACGTTCAATGGAAGCAATCGAACCAGAAGACACTTTTTTTAGGGAGCAGAAGTCAATATGTGTGGGTTCGGTTTAAACTCACCCCATCCCCTGATGTAGTTGAAAATTGGGTGCTCGAAATTACATGGCCTTTCTATGATCAGCTTGAACTCTACGCGGTCGACAAAAAAGATGGACGCATTACAAAAACAGAAATGAGTCTGCCGCTGCCCAGTTATCTTCCCTACGCCTTTAACCTATCTATGCACCAGGACATGGAAAAAGAGGTCTATCTCAAACTGCACAACATAGCGCCACTGCTGTTACCACTTCGCCTCGTTCCTGCATCCGTTTTTGTTGGACACACCCTCGTTCGTCACATCCTCCTCGGTGTACTTTTCGGCACACTTGTTGTCATGTGTTTGTACAATACCTTTCTCTCCATTTTCACACGGGACAGCAGCTACACCTATTACGTTGTCTATGTATTTGCCATTATACTCTATACCCTTGACAATTCCGGGCTCGGGCAAACCTATCTCTGGTCAGGCAACGACTACATTGAATCCCACAGTTATGGCCTTTTTTCTTCCTTTTCTTTTCTTGCTGCGGCCCTTTTCATCCGCCGATTTCTCAACCTCCCTGGGCACGGTGGCTGGCTTCTCCACTTGAGCAACATTGCGGCTGTCTACTGGATTGTAATGCTTGTCCTGTATCTCTTCTCAACCCATCACTGGATCCTCAACTCAGAGAATTACGGTGCATTTTTCAGCTGTATTGCGGGCCTTATCCCGCCGGTGACACTCTGGATCAGAGGCAGTATCTCTGCAAAATATCTCACCATTGCCTGGACCATCCTGATACTATCCACAGCACTCCTGATGACAGGGCTGACCGGAATCATTCCTTTTACACCGATAGTACAGAACAGCCAGAATGCGGGTTTTATCATTGAAGTTGTTTTACTCTCACTCGCTCTTGCCGAACAGATAAACCGTACACGTAAGGCTAAAGAAACAGCGCAGAAAAAAATTCTCACCATGGAGCGGGAAGCGAATATACTCCTGGAGAAAAGAGTCGCACAGCGAACCATTGATCTTAAACGGGCGATGAATACTCTGGAGCTGGCCAATAAAGAGCTTGGCACCCTCAGTCTCCAAGACGAACTGACGCAGATAGCCAACAGAAGACATTTTAACATGGTTTTTGAACAGGAGTACAAACGTGCAGTGCGCAACAATCAGCCACTCTCAGTGATTTTCGTCGATATCGATCATTTCAAAAAATTAAACGACAATTTGGGGCACCAGGTGGGCGATCTCTGCCTGCAGCACATTGCCCAGATATTGCGCTCCCAGGCGGCACGAGCCGAGGATTTTATCGCGCGCTTTGGAGGTGAGGAATTTGTCATCATTCTGCCTGGAACCCCCATTAAAACGGCAATCAAGACAGCAGAGCGTATGCGAAATAAAATTGGGTCACAACCAATACACATTGGGGGCAAAGACCACTCTATCACCGCAAGTTTCGGAGTGGCTGCGCTGCCATCAAAAAACTATGACAACCAGAGTAGTCTACTCAGGGGCGCCGACAAGGCACTCTACAAGGCAAAGACCAATGGAAGAAACAGAACTGAAGTCGATCAATTTTTTCCTGCTGTCGTCCACTCAAAAGCCAGTCAATATGCGCACCGATAACCTTAAGCCGATCGCTATGTTAGAACTTGCTGAAAACCCCCCGGACCTGGTTGATATCAACAGACCTGGTTGATATCAACAGGTTTGACAAGATAGCCGTCAAGTCCGGCATTGCAGAATTTGTAGGAAATAGTCTTGGTTTTCTTTTTCAACAGACCTTTATTTGCTGATTATATTGATCAGGTGGATAACTGTCCGGATTATTATAACCGGGGATATTTCAGGTTGGCAAAAATTTCCCGACAACAAGTTTTGGGTTAAAATTTTTAAAAATCAGCTTATGTTAAAGATATCCAATCAAGTCACCATACCCGCCAATGAGATTGAATTTCAGGCGATCCGCGCCCAGGGGGCGGGCGGTCAGCATGTCAACAAGGTTTCAACTGCCGTTCATCTGCGTTTTGACATCAACGCATCCTCCTTGCCCGGCGAATATAAAGAAAAGCTGTTAAAAAGCAGTGATCAAAGGATTTCCAAGGAAGGGGTCGTCATTATCAAGGCCCAGGCTTATCGGAGTCAGGAAAAAAACAAGGAGGATGCGCTCAAACGGCTTCGTCTGTTGATCCAAAGGGCAATTGTGCAGCAGAAAAATCGTCGGCCGACCCGGCCGAGCAAGAGTTCACAGAAAAAGCGCCTGGAGCGAAAGACGCAAAGAGGACGGAAAAAAGCCCTGAGGGGCAAAGTTGACTGGTAAAGCGGCAATTTGGTTTAAAGGGGGCAATGAATCATGACACAGAACGTGGTATACGGGCCGGTGCCATCCCGGCGACTGGGCCGATCCCTTGGCGTTGACCTGGTTCCCTACAAAATCTGTTCCTACGACTGTATTTATTGTCAGATCGGCAGGACGCCCAAGCCGACCATGGAGCGAAAGCCCTATGTTCCGGCTGAGAAAGTGGTCCGGCAGGTTTTGGAAAAACTGGAGCAGGGGGTGAGGGCGGATTACATCACCCTGGGCGGGTCTGGTGAGCCCACCTTAAACAGCGATATCGCGGAAATTATTGCACGCATTCAGGCGGCAACCCCGGTACCCGTGGCTGTTTTGACCAACGGGTCCATGTTTATGCAGGCTGATGTCCGGCAGGCCCTTAAAGCCGCCGATGCGGTGCTTCCCTCATTTGATGCCCCGGACGCCGACATCTTTCAACGGATCAACCGGCCATGCCCTAAAATCGAATTCGCGGCAATGGCCGAAGGGATGGTCCGGTTCCGGCAGGAATATGCGGGGCCCATATGGCTTGAAATTTTTCTGATCGACGGGATCAATACGTCCGATGCCGCCATTGAAGGGTTTAAACACTGGATGGGGCGTATACGGCCGGACAGGATTCACCTGAATACGGCCGTGCGGCCGACTGCGGAATCCGATGTCTTGCGGCCGTCTGATGATCAGTTAATCCGGGTCCGGGACATGCTGGGGGAGCGGGCGGAAATCGTGGTCGCCTACCAGGGGGAATCGTGCGTTACCGGCGGCAGGAAGAGCTTGCAGGCGGACCTGGTGGATCTTTTGTCTCGGCGTCCCTGTACACTCTCAGATATTGCCAGGGGTTTGGACACGCACCCGCACGAGATTTTAAAATACCTGGAGCCGCTTGTCGCTTCCGGCGAGATCGAAATGGTGCGCCGGGAAGACGGGGCTTATTATCAAAAAAAAATTGCTGATGGGAATTCAGTTTAGTATAGTTCCGGCACTAGTTTAATATTTCGACATTTACATACTGCCGCCCCCATTGCAGGGCCTCGGAATGGGATTTGTAATACAGGTCCAGCCGTTTGGGGCCTTTGATGGCCCCGCCGCGGTCTTCCACCACCCCGTAGCCGTAGCCGGGCACGTACATGCGGGTGCCAAAGCTGTGGTAACGGGTGTCTGCAGCGATTGTTCCGTCTCTGGGGAGCCAGAGCCAGGGAAGCACCAGTCGGAACGGGATCATCCAGGGGTGGGTGATGCTGTCAACGGAAAGCAGGCCCGGCTGGGGTTCATGAGGTTTGCTGCCGCTGGCGGTCAGGCCGGAGTATGGGCTTCCAGCGTATTGCCCTTCGCTGATATAGCGGTTCCAGACATCCAGTTTCAGGCATTTCCAGCTGCCGCGCTCCCAACTGCAGCATTGGCCACAGCCGCAGTAAGCGGTTACTTCCATTTTCCGAACGATCTTTTTCTGTGAGCCGCAGGCGGAGAATCCCATCATAGCGGCTAGCAGGAAGATTATGGCCAGCCATTGCAGTTTTTGTTTCACCTTGCCTCGTTTTTTTCTTTGTTTCTATATAAGGGGGGGCTGTGTCAGCGCCCCGCCGGAAAGAACCAGGTGGAAAGAATCAGCTCCAGATTAGCTCAAAAAATTGTTTCCGGCAAGTTTTTCTATGTCCAGACCCCTGGAATCCGGGTGTCGCAGTACTTACAGGTATTCCCTTTCAGGTTGTATTCCGGGATGTGGTAGCCAGTGCGCTTGATTAAAAGCTTGCCGCAATGATGGCAATAGGTGTGGGTGCCTTCATGGCCGGGGACGTTGCCCACATACACGTAGCGGATGCCTTCCGCCATGGCCGCCTCCCGCAACCGCGTTAATGCAGCCACCGGGGTGGGCGGCAGCCGGTCCAGTTTGTAACGGGGGAAAAAGCGCAGCAAGTGAAGCGGGACATCCGGCCCCAGGTTGTCCAGAATCCAGCGGCACATGGATTGGATCATTTTCGGATCATCCACGTAGCCCGGCACGATCAGTGTGGTCATCTCAAAATGAACGCCTTGCCGGTGCAGGGTCTTGAACGTTTCCAGCACCGGCTGGAGGCGGCCGCCGTTCAATTTGCGGTAGAGTTTGTCGCTGAAAGATTTCAGATTCACGTTGGCGGCATCCAGGACCCGGCACAGTTCTTCGAGCGGCTTCTCATTGATGAACCCGTTGGAAATCCACAAATTGTGGATGCCGCTATTGCTGGCCAGTTTGGCGGTATCGATCATGTATTCGAAATAGGTGGTGGCCTCGCTATAGGTGTAGGCAATGGCGGTGGCATTATCTTCCTTTGCTTTCCGGATCACCGCTTCCGGAAACAGATCCTGATGTCGTACGGATTCCGGCTTTACCTGGGAGATTTGCCAGTTCTGGCAGTTGAGACAGCGGAAATTGCAACCCGTGGTGGCAATGGAGAGGGCCCGGGATTGGGGATGAAAATGAAACAGGGGTTTTTTTTCAACCGGGTCCAGGTGAACCGCACATGGATTGCCATAGGCAAGGGTGTAGAGTTTCCCGTCCATATTTACGCGGGACCGGCAGACGCTTCGGTCCCTGTTGCCTAAAACGCAACTGTTAGGGCAGATGCCGCAGGCCAGTTTTCCGTCCGGCAGTTTTTGATAAAAATCAGCTTCCCGTGACCATTTCCAGAGCGTATCCGGCGCATCATGTTTAAATATGTCGCCCGAGATGTCGGGTTTTAAATCCGGTTTTCTGCCTTGTCCGGCAAACGTCGGCAGCACGCTGCCGGGCAGCAGCGCCGCTGCGCAGGCCAGGGTGCCTGTTGATAAAAATTTACGCCGGGACAGAGAGGTCATGACCACTCCTTATAAAAATCAGGCTTAGCGCTTTGATGCCTGCCAGGGCAAACGCCGTCCACAGAATGCCAACATAGGGAATCAGCACGACACTGGTCACCAGCGTTCCTCCTGCAGCGCCGATTAGATCCGCGGAAAACGATTGAATGGCGGCTTTTTGCCCGCTTCCGCGCAGATAGAGGGCAACTGGGAACTGGCAGCCGCAGAG
>P_1C_Sed_2_UnCtyDRAFT_1000366_pt1 | contig 13923 bp, 10 predicted proteins | sample Pon1CUnioCityCA_4_FD_10229 | JGI IMG/M metagenome (IMG submission 10229) | reverse complement strand
CCCGTGAGGAATNTATGTATTCTTATCACAACAGATGGCACGCCCTGGCCTTTCACGGCCTCTCCAGGGAACGTTATCTGACACGCGACGGCCATATTTGGAAAGCTTCTGTCCGAATAGAGACATCCAATGAGAGCGACGGCTCCCGGCTGAGCGCCCTCTACCTCATGCCCTACCGGGCTACCCGCCATTATATCACGGAAGATCAAATAACCCGATACATTCAGGATCAACCCCGCTGGGTGAAGATCAACAGCCGGGCCAGCTCTGTATGGCCCAGGCCAAAGGATTTGAAACCGGCAGAATCTGTTAACCTGCAAATGAAATGACAATGCTTCGATGTCTTGTTCTCTTTTTTTTCCTTTCTCTCCTGATGGCTTCACAAGGCTGCCGGGAGCGCTCAAACGTGGCCAACGTCCCCGAGGGTGCCTTCCATACTTTCCTCAATCGTCAGTGGAAACCCTACAACGGCTATGAGAAATATCCGGGCATGCTTTCGCGGCATATATATAGTTATTCCACCGGCTACCTGCTTACGGGAAGGAAGGAGTACCTGAGGCACGCTTCCCGGCTGGTGGATTATCTTATTCAACATGGATGGGACAGGAAGTATGGAGGGTGGTACAATGCCATCAACCAGCAGGGTCAGGTGGTGGATTCTACAAAGGACGGATTCCTTCAACCCTACGCCATCACCGGCCTGGCTATGTACTACTTCATCACCCGTGACCCGGAGATCCTTGACTATATAGAACGCTCCAACCAGATTATGCAGGAACATGCCTGGGATTCGTTACATGGCGGATATTACCGCAGCCTCCATCACCTCTCAGGCCTACGTGAAACGATGGAACCGCAAGAACGAGAAACTGGCACAAGCTGACGAGCTTTCAGCGGTGATGGCCGACTGGGCAGGATTGAGCCCGTACCCCTTCCGCAAGCTGAACAATGCCTGGGAACTTGTGCTGGGAAGCCAGATGCATGATATTCTGCCCGGCACCAGCATCCCTTCGGCTTACCATTATGCCAGACACGCTCGTTCTGCCCGTGGCCGGCAGCACGGCCAAACAAGTATCTTCTTCCGGGCTGGAAGAAATGCATATGAGCGAGGAGGGTTCCGTGCGGGTTGCCGGCACCCGTTTCAAAAACGACACAGATTACATCAGGCACCTGTCTGATGCTTCCTCGATCCCTTCACACCAATTCATGAACCTGCCCATTGATGAACTGTTGCTGCTGACACTCTATGCGCGAAAGATTGTGAGTGCTGATAGTGGCCTGCTTTGGCTGGTTACCTCCTTCCTTAATGATCGGGTGATCCGGGGGCTGATGACCAAACAGCAGCATCCGGAGGTTGTGGTGGTAAGGAAGGATCACATACCCGGAGTGCCTGCCTATGCCATTTGGCATCCCCTGCTGGTATTTCCCGACAAACTGGGCTGGATAAGAGGGCGTTGATTACTCTGCCATGATTCCCTGCAGTGCGGATAGCAGTGTTTTTGTATATTTTTTGAATCCGATATTCCTGCCTTCATTCCAACGGATGAGATCTTGAGCGGACAGGAACAAAACGACTCTGGTCTTTTCTTTTTTCAGCATGCCGCGATTTTGTATTAAAGCTCGTTATTTAATTAAAAATTTGTTAATAATTCATTAAATTTATAAAAATATTTATTTATATTTGAGTAGTTATAAAATTAATTTTTATAGAAACCCGAAAGCAGCACCAAAATTGATAATGCCTGATATGAGCTGTTTTGTGTATAATAATAAAATCCTCAATATATCTGCGATTCGAAGCAGGTATCCGTCAAATCACCCTATGTTCGAATAGCAAAACCCACAACCATGAAAAAGAGATGTCTATCCTGGGTATTATTTGCCCTTTTGTTAATGGGCTCACAAGTCATGTATGCCCAGATCCAAATTGAAGGATCAGTAAAGAATCCTGAAGGCGATCCCCTGCCCGGGGTCAATATTGTAGAAAAAGGAACGAACAGAGGTACCACCACCGATATGGAAGGGTATTTCACCTTTACTGTTTCCGGTGAAGATGCAACCCTGGTTTTTTCATTCGTTGGTATGCAAACACTTGAAAAGAAGGTAGGCGATCAACGTACTTTTGATGTCGTGCTCCAACCCGCTTCCAGTGAGCTGGAAGAGGTGGTAGTAGTAGGTTACGGTACTCAACAGAAGAAGAGTCTGACCGGGTCTGTAGCCGATGTAGATGCCGAAGAGTTGGAAAAATCCGGTGCGCACAACATCAACAACAAGCTGGCGGGCCGTTTGCCAGGCCTTGTTTCCAGGCAGACAAGCGGAGCTCCTGGCCAGAATGAGGCCTCTCTGTTTATCAGGGGCCAGAGTACGACCGGAAGCAACCAGCCGACTATTCTGGTAGATGGCATTCAGCGTGATTTGAGCAATGTAGATCCCAATGCCATTGAAAACATCACCATTCTTAAGGATGCATCTTCTGCTGCCGTGTATGGAGTGCAGGGTGCTAATGGGGTTATATTGGTAACTACCAAGAAAGGCTCAGAAGGCCAAGAGCCTACCATAACCGTTAGAAACTCTATGGATGTTACACGCAACACTCGTTTCCCGGAGTTTTTGAACGGACCGGATTATGCTTACTGGTATAACAAGGCCCGTGAATTGGACGGGAAAGATCCATATTACTCGACTGAAGCTGTGAAGAAGATACAAAATGATGAAGATCCGCAGGGTATATATGGAGATACCGATTGGTTTGATCGCCTTTACAGCGATTTCGGTATGAATAATCATCATAGTTTAAGTGTCAGGGGCGGAAATGAGAAGGTAAAATATTTCCTGCTAGGAGGTCTGCTCAATCAGCAGGGCATCATAGAGGAGGTAAAATTTAAGCGTTATAACCTCAGGTCCAATGTGGACGTGGAGATCACCGACAACCTTTCTGCCTCGGTGAATCTTGCAGCCCGCCAGGAAAACAGGGATCGCCCTTATCTGGGGGTGCAGCCCAATGATTGGCTTAACCTTGTTTATCAGGCGGTTAAGGCCAAGCCTACCATCCCTGCCTATAACAATGAAGGCGAGCCTGTAGGATCGGATATCGGATGGGGGAATGTGAATCCCGTCATGGCGCGCGACAAGTCGGGCTACAACAATTCGACAAGAAATGTTTTTCAAAGCAAGCTGAGTTTTACGTATGATTTGCCTTGGGTAAAAGGCTTATCCCTGGAGTTTATGGGCAGCTATGATCATAACTACACCCGTTCGAGAAGCTGGAAGTCACCCTACAAACTGCAGGTATACAAAGAAGGAAGCAACCGCTATACTGAACAATGGTCCACACATGCCTCATCGGGAACCAATTCTCTGAGCGAGGGTTTTTCCGAAGCTTCCCGTACTACCTTGCATCCGGCTGTGAGATTTGACCGCGAATTTGGCGACCACGATGTGGAAGTGCTCATGTTGTATGAGCAGTCAAAATATGTCTATAGTGGTTTTGGTGCTGCCAAAAAAGAGTTCGATCTGGAGGCTATCCAGCAGTTTAATTTCTCTTCAGAGGTAGTACCCAATTCAGTAACGGGCTCCAAAGCGATCGATGTAAGAGCTGGTGCCGTTGGCCGGGTCAACTATGCTTTCCAGGATAAATATCTGTTGGAAGTGTCCGGTCGTTATGATGGATCATCCCGTTTCCCCCAGGATAAGAGATGGGGCTTTTTTCCGGCGGCTTCTGTAGGCTGGAGAATTGGTGAAGAGGATTTTTTTAAAGACCAGTTTTCTTTCGTGGATAACCTGAAGATACGTGCTTCAGCCGGTATGATGGGTAACGACCAGGTTGGTAAATACCAGTATTTGCGCTCGATGCAGATGACTAACAACCCGGTTTATATGATTGGCCAGTCGCCTGCGATGGCCCTTTATACAGGTGCTGTACCCAATTACAACATTACCTGGGAGAGTGCCACTACATACAATGCCGGTTTTGACCTGGATATGTGGAAAGGGAAACTTGGCGTTGAGTTTGACTGGTTCTATAAGATTACCCGCGATATCCTTCAGAACATAGGCGGTGTCATGCCCCCTTCCCTTGGAGGCAATTATCCTTCCATTGTCAATCGCGGGATAGTGGATAACCGGGGTGTTGAATTGATTCTAACTCACCGCAACCGGCTCAGTGAAGACTTTTCCTATAGTGTTCGGGGGAATGTTACCTATAGCAAGAACAGGCACATTAAAACCGACGATAGCCCCAACATCCCGGATTATCAGAAGCAGGTTGGGCAACCCCTCGGGGGAAGACTCGGTTTTGTTGCCGAAGGTCTTTTCCAGAGTGAGGAAGAGATAGAGAACTCTCCTCTGCTAAAGGAAGATGTGCGCCCCGGAGACATCAAATATAAGGACCTCAACGGCGACGGAAAGATCACCTATGAACAAGACCGCACCTGGGTTGGCGAGAGCAGCCTTCCGGATTGGATGTTCGGCCTGAATCTGGGTGCTCAGTATAAGAATTTTGATATGAGCGTATTCCTGCAGGGAGCTGCAGGAACAGAAATCGCTCTTAGCGGCACTTATGCATCGGGTGTTGAAGACAACACCTCCTTTACCCGGGCTTTTGCCACAAATGGCAATACCCCGTATTACCTGGTGGAAGACAGCTGGACACCCGAAAACAGGGATGCTAACTTTACCCGCCTGAGTACGGAGTTCCGTTCCAACAATGCGTATGCATCTTCCTGGTGGATCAGGGATGCCTCGTATGTGCGTGTTAAAGACGTCCAGCTGGGCTACGAACTGCCGGAAAAATTATTGAATCGTTTCAATATAGAGCGTTTGCGTGTGTATGTTTCCGGCAGCAATCTGTATACTTTTTCCGAACTCGAGTATCTGGATCCTGAGTCACCCAACGTGCACAACGGATATTATCCTCAACAAAGAACCTTTAGCCTGGGTGTAAACATTACTTTATAAATCGTACAAACTATGAGAAAGATAATCACAAGCATATTCGCAATAACCCTTTTGATGGGTGTAACCTCCTGCAACGACTTTTTGGAAGTCACTCCCAAAGACCGGTATTCTGAGAAAGTGGTCTGGGATAGCAAGGATAACGTGAAGCTGTACCTTAATGGTTTTTATGCCATTGCCCGCGATTACGGTGGTTTTGGAAGCCGTAGTCTGGGATCGGAAGACAGACTGAGCGATGGTTTGTCCGACATCTTGAAATACTCTTCTAGTGTTCCGGGCACAGGAACAACCAATTACATCGCCCTGATACCCGGCCAGATCAGTCCCGATCAGAATGCACTAAATGTATGGCATAACGCCTATGAGCGCATCCGCAGGATCAACGAATTTTTGGACGGGATTGAAAAATATGGAGACAAATTTTCGCGCGAACAGAAAGACCAATTCAAAGCAGAAGCTCGTTTTTTTAGAGGGTATCTTTACTTTCTTCTTGCCAGGAACCACGGGAGCGTTATTTTGCTGGATGAACTGACCAGCGAGCGTGGCCATTCCAGAAGCCCTGAAGATGAATGTTGGCAGTTTGTTGCCGACGACTTTAATTTTGCTGCCGAGCATCTGCCCGCCACCTGGCCGGATGGCGACAAGGGGAGGGTTACCAAAGGTGCAGCTTTTGCCTTTAAATCCCGGGCAATGTTATATGCAGAAAGATGGGAAGATGCCGCAACAGCAGCCCAAAATGTGATGGATCTTAATCAGTATTCCTTGTCTGATGAATACGCAGATGTCTTTATGAACGCCGATAACCCGGAAGTGATTTTTGCTGTTCGCTACAATGCTCCTGATTTTGCTCATAATTTTGATGCTCAGTATGCTCCGTCAGGTGACATTGAAGGCCAGGGAGGTCAGGCCGGTCCTACACAAGAGCTTGTTGATGCCTATGAAATGGCCGACGGCAGCTCGTTCGACTGGAACAACCCGGATCATGCCAACAATCCATATGACAACCGGGACCCCCGGTTTTATGCCTCTGTCCTGTATAATGGCGCTACCTGGAAGGGACGTACCATAGAAACCTATGTGGGCGGCGAGGATGGATATGTACAATACGGCAGTTCGCCAAACCCGGCTACCACAGTGACCGGCTATTACATTCGTAAATTTTTGGATGAAGACAATACGGATTTCGTCAATAACAAAAGCGATCAACCCTGGATTGAACTGCGCTATGCGGAAGTATTGCTTAATTATGCCGAGGCTAAGATTCAGCAGGGGGAAATTGGCGAGGGGATGGCCAAGATTAACCTGATCCGCGACCGGGTTGGTTTGCCTGCAGAGTCTGCTTCAGGAAAAGAAGAAGCGATGGAGATTTTCCGTCATGAGAAGATGATAGAGATGGCATTTGAAGGGCATCGTTATTGGGACCTGCGCCGGTGGCGTCTGGCTCATGAAAAACTCGATGGCATCCGCATGCATGCTATGAAGATTACCCAAGGCACTGGCGGCTCTTTTGAATATAACATCGTGGAATGCGATGACCAGGATCGTTACTTTGCCGAGCGGTATTATCATTTTCCGATCCCCTCAAGTGAGATAGCCAACAACCCAGAGATAGAACAGATTGATAACTGGTAATATAAAAAAATAACCCTATGAAATCATACATCCATATTTTTTTAATAGCCCTGGCAGCATCGTTTTTGATGCTGGCAGGCTGCGAAGAGCCCAAATACCCGGAAGCTAGCGAAGATAATACCATTTCCGACATCAATGTACAGATCCCGGGTACAGACGCCAAAATAAAGCCGGTGGAAGAGTCTCCTTTTGGCGATACCATTCATTTTAATGTTCCCTATCACTATCCGGTCAAAAATGATGAGGTCACCGATATTACCCAGGTAAAGCTCGTTGCCAGTATCCCTCATGGAGCTGAGATTACTCCTTCGCTCGGGCTGGTAGATCTGAGCAATCCAATAGAGATAAAGGTTGAAGCCGCTAACGGAGATGTGAATAGCCATGTGATAGATGCACAGCTGAAGAAAAGTTCCAAAAAGGAGATCCTTTCTTTCGCCATTCCGCAGTACGATATTAAAGGAATCATCTCCGACAGTGTGGTCTCCTTTGTTGTTCCCTATGGATTCGACATGAGTCAACTGCAAAGCGTGACTCCTTCCATTGAGATATCGCCCAGAGCAACTGTTTCACCGGATACCAGTGAACCCCAGGATTTCACGCAACCCGTGCAGTACACGGTTACCGCTTATGACGGTTCGCAACAGGTATATACCGTTGTCCAGACGGAGCCGGAACAGCTGGATTATGGCATTGGCTACACCCGTAAAGTGTGGAGCAAATCATACTCCGAATTGGATTTCCGGGATCACGTGGAATCCGGCATGGCTTTATCCGGAAACAACCTGCTTGTAACAGACAAGACTCAGCCCATCAAATACTATGACAAAGAAACGGCTGAGTTGCTTGGAACACTCGACATGACAGGATTTGATGGCATGTGCTTCCAGGTTGCTACAGATGATCAGGAGAACATTGTTGCTTCCAACTACGCCGGAATATATGGAGCATCCACGTTTTCTGTATATGCCTGGAGCAGTGTAAATGATCAACCTGAACAAATCTTAACCCATTCTGATATACCCGAAGGTGCCGGTCTGGGACGAAAGATAGCTGTGAAGGGTGATATAAACGGAAATGCCGTTATTATGGCCCCCATGTCTGCCACAAACAAAGTTTATAGCTGGTATATTGAGAACGGCCAGGTGACTTCCTCTTCCCCACATGTATATACCTACAGCGAAATGGATTCGTGGAGTTTTCTCTGTAAAGCTGAGCCTACTGGTGTTCAGCCCAATGACCGCTTTTTCCTTATCGAGCCTATGACTCCGGAAGTGGCTTGGATTGAAGGAGGGAATGCCGTGAAGATGAACACCGACAACTTCAGCTGGCTGGCCGCCGATGGCACCTATTTTGAATTCAATGGTGCAGAATATTTGGCTGTTATAGATATGGCCGACAACTACGATACCCAGTTTAAAGTATTTGATGTATCGGATCAGTCCAAATTTACCATGTCCCCTGAAGAATCAGGCTACAGCGATTTCAATGTCTTCAACAGCGATAAGATGACCGTGGGCACCGATAACCTGAATGCTACAAGCGATATTGTTGCTGAGCAGACCAGCCAGGGTAATTCCGTATATGTATACATGCTGGTTACCAATGGCGGTATTGCAAAATATGAGCTGACCAACATGGACCCCAGCTCCCTGCAGTAATCTGCAAATTCTATACAGCCGCAAGGTCAAAGGGCCTTCGCGGCTGTATATTCTTTAAAACTTTTTGGAATAGGTGCATAAATTTTTAAGAGTGATTATGGGACGACTTCGTTTTAATTTGCTGCTTTTTATAACTATCGTGGGTTTGTCGCATCTGTTGATGGCATGTGACAAGGATGAATTTCAACATCACGACGATTATGACCCGGGCCATGAAGAGGATACTGTGGCTGTGGAGGAAAAACCAAGATACCTCTGGATAGATGCCTCAGCCAACTTCGAGCGATTCACCTCGCGCGATTCTATCGATCATTACCTGGAAAAGGCCAAACAAACAGGCTTTACAAGTATAGTCGTGGATATTAGGCCTGTGGTGGGTGATGTGCTGTATGAAAGTTCAATTGTTGAAGAGCTCACCAGTTGGAAAGGCGTTACCCGCGACGATAGCTGGGATTATTTGCAAACATTTATCCAAAAAGGACATGAGAAAGACTTGAAAGTCTTTGCCGGAATGAACGTGTTTAGCGGAGGACATAATTATTACGACCGCGGTGTTGTGTATCGCCAGACTGTGATGGGCGAACTTACTACTTTGCTGAACCGCCCCCAGGGAATGATCGACATTAAAAAGGTGGATGAGAAATATGGAGCTTTCTTTAACCCTGCAAACCAAAAAGTACGCGAATACTGCCTCTCATTGATAGAAGAAGTAGTTAGCAATTATAACCTGGACGGGCTTATCCTTGACCGCGTTAGATACGATGGACTAAACAGCGATTTTACCGAGTATTCAAGGAAAAAGTTCGAAGATTACATCGGGGAAACGGTGACAAATTATCCCGGGGATATTTTTAGCTGGACTACACAGGATGGGGAAGAAGTAAGGGATTACGGCCCCCTTTACCCGAAATGGCTTGAATGGCGGGCGAAGGTGATTCATGATTTTTTCGATCAGGCCCGTTCAACCGTTAAAAATATAAAGCCCGACCTGCAGTTCGGAACCTACACCGGCGCCTGGTACCCCACCTATTATGAGGTTGGTGCCAATTGGGCCAGCAAAGATTATAATCCTACAACCGATAATTATACCCATTGGATGTTTACCGATAATTATAAGAATTACGGATATGCCGATCTGCTGGACGTTTATATGACAGGAGTTTATTACCCCACACTATATGGATCGGGTTGGTACACCGTAGAAGGCGGACTGGAACATGCCCAGAGGCTTGTCAAAGACGATGTGCCTGTTACCTCCGGCCTTTATGTCCAGGTTTACGATGAATCCCCCGGGGATATGCGGGAGGCTGTAAGTTTGAGCCTCAACCAGGCCCAGGGCCTTATGGTATTTGATATCGTCCATCTCATTCAGTATGATTATTGGGAGCAGGTGCGCAAGGGCATTGAGGATGCTATGGAAGAAAAAAGCAATTGAAAAGATTCGCAATTAAATCAGATCAACACAATCATAAAATGCAGGCAAATATGAAAAGGTTCAACGGTATAACATTCCTCTTGTTAGCGGTTATTATCCTGGCGGGATGTGCTTCATCAACAAAAAAGAAAAAGCCCAGTTATCTGTGGTTTGATGCACAAGCCAATTATGAAAGGCTAAGCTACCCCGATTCGATCGATTATTATCTCAAGAAAACGCATGAAGCTGGTTTTACAGATGTAGTAGTGGATGTTAAGTCCATTATGGGGTGGACCCTTTATGATAGTGATTATGCCCCATCCATGAACCAGTGGAAAGGGCATAGCAGGAAGGAAGACTATGACATGCTGAAGGTTTTTCTGGATAAAGCGGAAAAGTATAACCTCGATGTCTTTGCTTCAATGAATGTTTTCAGCGGCGGACATATGACTTATGAGAAGGGAGTCATTTACGGGGAACATCCGGAATGGCAGTCCATGAACTATACCAGCGAGGGGATACGCCCCATTACAGAGATTGAAGGCAAGTATAATGGCATGCTCAATCCTGCCCTCCCTGAGGTCCAGGATTACGAGATGAATATGATTTGTGAAGTGGTAAGAAAATATCCGGGGTTGGAAGGCATCGTTTTAGACCGTATGCGCTATGACGGCATTACCTCCGATTTCAGCCAGGAGTCGAAGAAGATGTTTGAAGACTATGCAGGAGTGGAGCTTGAGAATTTTCCGCAGGACATTCTATACTGGGAAGAAGATGAAAAAGGGAATGCGCAATGGAAAAAAGGTCCCTATTTTAAGAAATGGGTAGAATGGCGGTCTATGGTCATTCATGATTTTGCAAAACGGGTGCGCCGAGAGATTAAAGATATCGACCCCGATATTGTCTATGGCGACTATACCGGAGCATGGTATCCCACCTATTATGAGGTAGGTGTCAATTGGGCCAGCAAAAAATATGATCCATCAACGGATTACGACTGGGCCACTTCGGAATACCAGCAAACAGGCTATGCCGAATATCTTGATCTGTATATGGGCGGTTTGTATTTCGAGGAAGTCACCATTGAAGAAGTGCGGCAAATGAATCAGGAAAACGTAAGCGGTAGGAATGAGCCGGGAATGACCCAGGAAAGAGCCGATTGGTATTCTGTTGAAGGATGTGCCGATCTGGCCAACAACGTATTGAAAGGTGCTGTGCCTTTCATGGGTAGCCTTTACGTCGAACAATACAATGGAGATGCCGATCAATTCAAAAAGGCCGTTCGTATGGCCAATAAAAAGACGGACGGATTGATGATTTTTGATGCGGTCCATTTAATCGATTACGACTGGTGGGAGGTGATGAAAGACGCTAAAAATGTTGATCGTCAGTAGGATGCCACTGCGCGGGTGATGCATCGAAACAGGTAGGGATCAAAGAAAGTGGAGGTATTAGCATCTGATTCATAAAAAATTATATAAATTTGATGTAGATCATAAAACTTTTCAGCATGGATTGGGATCAAATATTTAAGGATGTGGAAGGAAAAGGGACGGCGGCGCGGCAAAATGCTCAAAAAAAGGAGATTATCAACCTGCTGGCCAATAGTGCCAGTGAGATGACCATCCCCGAGATTTGCCGCCGTATTCAACTTAGTATTCCCACTGGCACGAAGCTGATCAATGAACTGATAGAGGAGCGGGTCATAACGTCCACCGGAAAGAAAGAGACAGGCAATGGCCGTAAGCCGATCATGTATTCTCTCAATCCCAGCTCTCTCTATTCGGTGGGCGTTGAGATCCTTATGCGCAGGATTAGTATTGGCATCGTGGATTTGAGGTTCAATACGGTTTTTTATAAGCGGGATAAGAACTTTCGCATACGCGACAGCAAAGAGTGTTTGGAGTATGTGAAGGATTTTATTCATGACAGCATCGAAGAAGCCGGTATTGAAGCCTCCCGTATCCTTGGCATCGGCATTGGGTTGACTGGCCGGGTGAATATTCAAACAGGCATTGCCTATAATTATTTTCGTTTTCTGGAGGAGCCCCTTTCGCAGTATTTTACAAGGGTCTTTGATCGGAATGTTTTTATTGACAACGACACCCATATCTGGGGCCATGCTGAAAAAATTTTTGGACGAGCCAGTGATACTTCCAATGCCCTGGTTGTTAACCTGGGCAGGGGCCTGGGAATGTCCATCATTGCCAGTGGGCAGATGATTACCGGAGGCTCTGGTTTTGCCGGTGAATTTGGTCACATGCAATTCGGTGATTCAAATAAGTTGTGTATATGCGGCAAAAGGGGATGCCTGGGTATGGAAGTGTCAGGCTTTGCCCTGGAAGAAAAATTCAAAATGAAAATAGAGGAGGGGGAGTCCTCCATTCTTACCCGGGAACTGGACCTGGACCAACTAAGATACGATGATATCCTTGATGCTGCCTCACGCGGGGATGCTCTTTCCATTCTCCTGATACAGCAAACAGGCAATAACCTGGGGAAAGCCCTTGGAAATATTGTCAATTTGTTGAACCCGGATGTTATTGTGCTGGGGGGCAAATTTGCAAGAGCCGAAAATTTGTTGCTGGATTCCGTGCGCTCGGGGATGATCCATTCGGCACTGCCGAACCCCTTGAAAAACGTTACCCTGGAATTGTCAAGCCTTGATGAAAAAGGTGGCGTGAGAGGTGCTGGAGCAATGGTTTTTAAGCAATACAGCTTGATCTGATGCACCCCCTTCAGGGTGCCTTCCCTCTTACCTTCTGTTCGATTTTCAGATTTTTGTTTTATGAGGAAACGAGAGAATAGCATTGATGCGCTAAGGGGTCTCGCCATTTTTGGAATGGTGCTTTCAGGGAGTATTTTACATGGGTTGCCGGGGTGGATGTATCACGCCCAGGTAGGGCCACCCGATTTTCAATTTACTCCCGATGTGCCAGGAATTACCTGGGTCGATCTGGTCTTTCCGTTTTTTTTGTTTGCCATGGGGCTTGCTTTTCCGTTTTCGCTGGGGAGGAACCTTGAAAAAGGCGTTAACCGAAGAAAGCTGGTAAAAAAAGTTGTTTTCAGGGCATTGAAACTGACCTTTTTTGCCATAGCATTAGCCCATCTCTCCCCGCTTCATTATCCAGGAGAGATAGGCTGGCCCAAATGGCTGATGGCCTTGTTGGCTTTTGGCGGGTTTTTTATGGCTTTTTGCAGGTTCCCTTACCTGAGCCATAGTAGCACCCAACGGATCAACACGGCAGGGTATTTTTTTGTGGCAGCGTTAATCGTTTTCCGTTCCCTGGCTTTCGACATTCCTTTTGCTGCTCACCGCCACGATATCATCATACTTGTGCTGGCCAACATGGCGGTTTTTGCTGCCCTTATCTGGATCTATACTCCCCGTTCCTGGCTGACCAGGTTGACGGTACTGCCTTTATTCTTTGGATTGAGGTTGACCCATCAGGTAGATGGTTCCTGGAATCAGGCCCTGTGGAATTTTAGGCCTCTGAAATGGGTTGGAGAACAATGGAGCTGGCTGCATGAACAGCTGCTTGCTGTTGGTGTGGATACCACAAAAACAGTTTTTTATCAGACCGACTTTTTAAAATATTTTTTTATTGTTATTCCCGGGACGATAGCCGGAGATATATTGTACAAATATTTCAGCAACCAACGCAATGCTGGAAGTCAGGATTCTTCGGTCAAAGGACGCTATTGGGCAGCCGCTGCGTTAATTCTTGCTTTGGTGGTGTTGAATCTTACCGGGTGGTATGCTCGCTACCGTCTGCTTACCCTGGCGGTTAATCTGGGTATCAGTTTGGTGTTGTATCTTCTATTGAGGAAAAGGCGCGATGATTTTTCAGGGGCTTTGTATGCTATTGCCCTGTGGAGTATTTTCTGGCTGTTGCTAGGCACCGTTTTTGAGGCGTATGAAGGAGGTATCAAGAAGGATCCGGCAACGATGAGCTATTTCTTTGTAACATCAGGGTTATCCGGATTTTTGATCATCTTCTTCAAAATTATTTACGATTATTTCTCTCATACCCGGATTATAGAACCTTGGGTCTCTATTGGCAAAAATCCGATGGTGGGCTATGTGGCTTCCTCTTTTGTGATCATGCCCCTGTTTTATTTTCTGCAGATGCGGGAATTTTTAAACTCAATGAACGAATACGGGCAATGGCTGGGCTTGGTCAGGGGTCTGATCGTGACCGGGCTGATGATGCTTTTGGTGCATTTTACTGTTCAGCGGAAGTGCTTCTGGAAGACCTGAGGAAG
>P_1C_Sed_2_UnCtyDRAFT_1000365_pt1 | contig 13924 bp, 12 predicted proteins | sample Pon1CUnioCityCA_4_FD_10229 | JGI IMG/M metagenome (IMG submission 10229) | reverse complement strand
GCCCTGGGGGATATGGCCTGCCACATCATGGATCCCATCTTCAAGGCGTTAAAGCTTCAATACCCCACCCAGGTAGAAGCCTCCTCTTCACCCATCAACACCGAAAGTCCGCCCCAGGCAGAGGTTGTTCGCTATAGCTTTCCCGCCCGAAGCAACATGCCCAAAGTGAACATGCCGGCCGTGGAGGTCGCCTGGTACGATGGCGGGCTCCTGCCCGAAAGACCACCCGAATTACCGGAAGGCGAAATCATGGGAAGAGACCGCAACGGGGGCTGCCTGTTTGTCGGCACCAAAGGCAAGATCATGTGCGGCACCTACGGACGCAATCCCTTCCTGCTGCCCCTCTCCTATGATGAAGCCTATCAACGCCCGCCCCAAAAACTAAGAAGGGTGCAAACCAACCACATCATGGACTGGGTAAGGGCTTGCAAAGAAAACCCGGGCAACAGGGTGATGCCAAGTTCCAACTTCGACTACGCCGGCCCTCTGACAGAAATGGTGCTGATGGGCGTGGTGGCCACCCGCCTGCAGGATCTCAAACGAAAGCTGCTGTGGGACGGGGTCAACATGAAGTTCAAAAACATCGATGAGGATGACGAAATACGGGTTGTCACCACCGACGAGTTCAACATCATCGACGGGCATCCCCATTTCGACACCCAGTACACAACCATCAACGCCAAGCAGGCAGCTGAGGAATATATTCGACATACCTACAGAGACGGATGGAAGCTGTAAGACATCATCTTAAATCAATCTTAAAAATCAAAAACCAACACTATGAACTCAATCAAACCAATCTTTATGTCCCTGGTAGGCCTGGCCATTTTGACATTCGCAACAAATGGCTGCAAGCAGGGCGCACAACAAGAAGATCAGCAATCCCAAAAAGAAGAAAAAATGGAACAACCGACAGTGAACCAGTTGTCAGACCAGGAAAAGGAAGAAGGCTGGATGCTCCTTTTTAACGGTGAAAACTTCGAGGGCTGGAGGGGTTATAACGACCAGGCCTTCCCCGACAGTGGATGGGTGATCGAAGATCAAACCCTCAGATGCATTGGATCGGGACAGGGTGAAGCCGGTGGTGCCGGAGGAGACATCATCTATGATCAACGGTTCAAGGATTTCCATCTGAAGTTGGAATGGAAAATCTCGAAAGGGGGCAACAGCGGCATCTTTTACCTGGCCGAAGAAGTACCGGACGAGCCGATCTGGAAATCGGCCCCCGAGATGCAGGTACTGGATAATGAAAGGCACATCGATGCTGAACTGGGCGATAGCCGGAAGGCAGGCTCCCTTTATGACCTCATTGCTGCCGAGCCACAAAACGCCAAGCCGGCCGGCGAGTGGAACCAGGTCGAGATTATGGTATACCAGGGTACCGTGGTTCACAGGATGAACGGGGAAAAAGTACTGGAATATCACCTGGGAACCGATGAATGGAAAGAAATGGTGGCCAACAGCAAATTCAGTGAATACGAATGGTTTGGCAAATACCGCGAAGGTTATATCGGATTGCAGGATCATGGCAACGATGTGTGGTTCCGCAACATCAAGCTGAAAAAGATGTAACCTGTCTATCCATTGGTATGACAGGTATAAGCATCCAAACACCTTATTTTCTAAATGCATTGAAAAACATTTTGCCATGACCGACCGACGAAAATTTCTGAAAAGCCTCCTGGCAGCTTCAGCAGGCCTGGGGTTGTTCTCGGGGGCTTTACCCCGCGAGCAGGATAAAAGGCGCGACGGTCTTTTCTTTGATATATCCCTTGCCCAGTGGTCGCTTCACAAGGCCTTGCAAAGCAATAGGATCACCAACCTGGATTTTCCCAGGATAACACGTGAAAAATTCGACCTGGCAGCGGTGGAATATGTCAGCACCTTTTTCCGGAACACCAAGACCCAGTACCTCTCAGAGTTGCGCAACATAACCGTCAATGAGGGCATCAACAATGTGCTGATCATGGTCGATGGGGAGGGCGACCTGGCGGAGACCGATCCGGCCGGGAGAAAACAATCCGTGGAAAACCATTTCAAATGGATCGATACGGCCCAATACCTGGGCTGTCAAACGATCCGGGTAAATGCACGGGGCAGGGGCTCGGCCAAAGAGGTAGCCCGGGCGGCCACCGACGGGCTGAGCCATCTCTCAGAAAGGGCTGCTCGCAGCGGAATCAATGTGGTAGTGGAGAACCATGGAGGCTATTCCTCCAACGGCAAGTGGCTGGCCGAGGTGATCCGTGAAGTAGATATGCCCAACTGTGGCACGCTTCCGGATTTCGGCAATTTCACCATACGTGAGGGGGAGACCTACGACCGCTATAAGGGTCTTCGCGAACTCATGCCCTATGCCAAAGGCGTCAGCGCTAAAACCTACGACTTTGACGAATCAGGTCATGAAACGACCATGGATTTCAAAAAGATTCTGACGATCGTTAAACAGGCCAGTTACTTTGGATACATAGGCATTGAATACGAAGGCTCACGGCTGTCTGAAGAAGAGGGCATCCGGGCCACAAAAGACTTGTTGATCCGAACCGGCAAGGCCCTGAGTTAACGCTTTCCCCTGTATCATTTGCTATACCTTCCCCGGGAGAGGCTGGCCGAGAAGCCGGCCTCTTTTCTTTTTGCTATTTACGCTGTTTCCACACCAGGGCGGCGGCACCCAGGATGGCCCCCTGTTTCCCGTTCAGCTCAGAAGATAAGATGGAGACCTTGCCCTTGTATATAGCCATCACGTGATCATCAAAGGTCTTAATGGTAGGATTAAGGATCAGGTTTCCGGATTTGGCCAGGCCGCCGTAGAGAAAAATAGCTTGCGGACTGCTAAATACAACAGCATCGGCCAGCTTCATACCCAAATACTGGCCAGTAATATCGAAGGCTTGTTTCGCCAGACGATCCCCGTTTTGGGCGGCATGAAAAATATCTTCCGAGGTCATCTCGTTGAAGGAAAGCCCCCGCAGCTCACTGTCACGGGTTTTCTCAGCCAGAAGCTCAAAAACCGTCCTTTTAATTCCCTGGGCCGAGGCATACGTTTCCAGGCATCCCTGTCTTCCGCAACCACATTTACGGCCAGAGTCCATATAAACAAAAGTATGGCCCAATTCACCGGCAAAACCATCGTGTCCGTACACCAGATCGCCATTCACCACAATGCCGCTTCCCAGGCCGGTACCCAGGGTAATAACAATAAAATCTTTCATATGGCGGGCCCCTCCAAACATCATCTCTCCAATAGCTGCCGCATTGGCATCATTGGTAAGCACCACACGCTCGTCGAACTGCTTTTTGAACATGTCGACAAAGGAAATCATGCCTTTCCATGGCAAGTTGGGCGCCTGTTCGATGGTTCCCTTGAAATAGTTGCCATTGGGTGCGCCAACACCAATCCCCTTGAAGGTATAGGCCTCATACTTCTTCAAAACTTCCTTTATTTTTCGGCTTATCGCCCGTACATAACCTTCGGCTTTGGGATAAGTACTGGTTGGGAAACGGTCATGTTCCAAAACCTTCCCGTTTCCATCCACTACACCAAAGCGGCTGTTGGTGCCGCCTATATCAATTCCAACGGCTATCTCTTTTGAAGTATCCATCGTTGTCAGGTATTAGAAATCAAAGCTATCCATTAAAACAGCCATGTACTTTAACTGGCTGCATCCGGGTTATGCCTCCCGATCCAAAAAATAAATTAACCCAGCTAATTTATGAAATCCTGATCATTCGAGCAAGAAAACCGAACAAAAACCGATGGGTTTCACTGGAATAGAAGTCCGGCCCGAGGCAACAGTTCATCGTTCTTTCCATCAACCCTGCCGGCTGCTCAGGCAATCTGCAGGTTCTTATTCCGGTTCCGGTAGGCCCAAATGGTTAAGGCCACCAGTATCACCACCGAGATGTAAACAAATGGCGGAACAGGTACAGCTTCCCCGCCAGCATAGGAATGCAGGCCCGACAGATAATAATTGACTCCGAAATAAGTCATCAGCACAGAGGAGAAGGCAAAAAGGGCCAGCACATTGAAAGCAAACAGACTTCTGAATCCCGGGATGTTGCGCGAATGGATCACAAAGCTGTATACAATAATGGTAATCAGCGACCAGGTCTCCTTGGGATCCCAGCCCCAATAGCGACCCCACGACTCGTTGGCCCAGATAGCTCCCAGGAAAGTGCCGATGGTTAACAGATACAGACCGATGGTCAGGGCCTTATAATTAATTACCGTCAGATCGCGGATCTTATCAATGATTCGATCATGGCGCGAAGGATTCACTGCGGCATAGAGGATCATGGTGATCAGCCCCAGTATAGCCCCCATTCCAAGGAAGCCATAACTACTGGTGATCACCGACACATGGAGTGTCAGCCAATACGATTTCAAGACAGGCACCAGGTTGGTGATCTCCGGGTCCATGAAGCTCAGGTGCGCCACCATCAGGGTCAGTGAAGCCAGGATGGTTGTAGCAGCCAGGGTAAGTCTGGATCGGCGTACAAAGATAAAACCAGCCAGTATGATCACCCAGGAAATAAAGATCATCGATTCATACCCGTTGCTCATGGGGGCATATCCAGATATATACCACCGAATAATGTACCCTGCCGTATGAAAGGCAAACCCCAGAGCAATGAGGCCTATAAGGATCCGTTCCACAGCGGGGTACTTCGCTTTTCCGGAGATGATCCGCACCATCATCAAAACAAGCAACAACAGACCGGTGACAGCATAGAAGGGGAACAGCCGCTCAAAGATCCGGGAGCGGTAGTAGAACACCTCCGCGTCAATCTTCCGGTTCGAGGCCAGCTCATACCCGGTATATTTCCTTTGATAGTCGCGGATCGACTGGATGTATTTTTCTGCTTCGCCATGATGGCCCTGCATGGCTGCCTGCCGGAACATGCCCATGATGTTGCTGACATAAAGAGAATCCTCTCGGCTGGCCGCATGACGGGCCGCCTCCTGGGGCTTGGCCCAGATTTCGGGGTTATCCCTGCGGGGGAAGATCTTTAAGAAATCCCCGGATATCACCATAAAGCAGATGTTCACCCTTTCGTCTACCTTGATAAGCTCCTTCTCAAACTTGCTGCGTTGACCGGAAGGAGTAGAGTAAGCTTTCTGCACGGGATTCCGGAGCTTATAGGTATTGGCCTGCATGTCCACCAGGTCGGCCAGGGTGGCATAATCACCGGTAATTCCAATAAGCTCACGCACGCCGCTGTGAGAGACCTTGATCAGGGGCTCATCTTGCCACTGCTGAAAATCGAAGTGCAGGCCCAAAAAAACCTGCATGGCATTGTAGTCTTTGTACCGGTTGCTGCGGTGGATCTTTCTCAGCACATCATGGCTCAGGGTGAACAGGGGCTTGGTTCGGCCCTTGCGGTCCTGAACCAGCACTTTCCCGAATTCCCTTGACAGTTCCTTATCCACGACCATCTTTTGGGGGGCTGCTTTTAACGAAGCGCCCGCCACCATCAGAAGGATCAGGATACCGGCACCCTTTTTGACAGGCCCGCTCCAGTTCGAAGCTTTTACCTTCCGGAACGCAGAGTGCTTATTGAAGAGCGACAAAATCACAAACAAAAAGAGCAGGCCATATCCGGCGTAGGTCACATGCATGCCCCAGGGGTCATGATTGACAGACAATACGCTGCCCTTCTCATCATCATCATAAGAGGACTGATAAAAACGATACCCTTTGTGTTTCAATATATGATTCATATAGATCATGTGAGGCTGTCTGAATCCCTCTTCCTCATCGATCAGAACCACCCGGCTCTTATAGGAAGAAGGGCTTTGGGAACCGGGATAACGTTCCAGTATAAAATCCTTTAATTGTATGCTGAAGGGCAGCTCCACCTTCTTTCGGGCATAATCGAGCTGAACAAGGTGGCCCTCCTCACGGACGGTGGCAGGTGTGGAGCCATTGTTGCTGAAATGCACGTAAACCGGCTGATTTTTCTCTCCCCGGGTCAGGCTGAATTGCAAAGCATTCCTGGAAGTGCCCCCCTGGCGGGCAGGCCGACCCCGCACCATCCGAACAACACCGGACGGAGCCAGCTTCTGTACGACAAAACGCCATCCCTTGATGTTATATATATACATGGGGGCCAGGGCCAGCTTTTTTTCTTCCGGATGGGCTTCTGCCTCCCGCGATTGCATGCTGAAACGGGTGATCTCCCAGTCAGAAGCGATGTAGAAAGAATCCTGCTGATACGAGATGTTCACATCCATGGAATCTTCTTCCATGAAACCTACCGTAAGATCCTTAAGCGTGATGTCCTCTCCGGGAGCAAGCACAAACTGCTGCTCACCCATCATACCCTGCGAAGCGGTCAGCTGAATTAGGGGTCGCCCTCCCTGAACCTCTTCAATGGTCTCAGAAGCGTTGGGAATGTATCCTTCGTATTCGAGACTGTATTGGCGCCCCTCTATCGAGAATTCTTCTTCATAATCATCGGAAGTAACCTGGGTGATAATGAACTTTTGGGCATCATCAAACCTCACATTGCCGTCTTCATCTTTAACCGTAAGCTGGATGTATTTCTGATCGGTCTGGATATAGGATTTTGTTTGTCCCTCTCTCAGATGGAGGAGGCCTTCAATGCCGAAGTAGCGGGTGATTCCTGCCCCCACAATGATCAGTATAAAAGCCAGGTGAAAAACAAGGATGGTGAGTTTGCGGGGCTTATAAAGCCTGTAATGCATGATCTGGCCCAGAAAATTCACCACCATCAACAGAAAGATGGCCTCGAACCATCGGGTATTATACACCAGCTGCCGAGCAGCCTCGGCTCCGTAATCGTTTTCAATAAAAGTAGCAATGGCCATGGATACGGCAAAGATGACAAACAGTGCACCCATAAACCAGGAAGAAAATATAAAGCTTTGTCGCTTAGGCATATAAAAACTTTTTAGTTAATCCGTCTCATCGCTATGTTCAGGCTTAATATTCGAAAGCCTTTATCCTTGGTCGGATAAATATAGCACTTTTCGACAAACAAATCATAGGATTGACATATATCAGGAATTGTCTGTATTGAATTTAAATTACACAGGGTTGGTCAAACCTCCAAAACAGGTCAATAAAAAGGCAAAATACAGGATTCAGTTGTAGGAATCACCCAAATTCATTATCTTACGACAACTAAAAACCAATCATTCGAGCTACTATGAGGATTAACAAAACACTGTCGTTTACTCTTTTAATCGCATCCCTGATCGTAAGCGGATGTGGCAAAACCCAACAAATGCACCAGGAAGCCTATGACATGTCAGAAGCCGGAAACTATCAGGGGGCATTGGAACTGTATGAGCAATTGCTGGACCGCAAACCCGATAAGGCTCTGTTCCTGAACGACTATGGATGGGCCCTTTTCATGGCCGACAGCATGCAACGGTCCGAAAAGGTACTGATGGAAGCCAAAAAGCAAAGCGAAGACGGAAATGTTCTGCTCAAAAGAACCATCAACAAAAACCTGATGATCGTGCGGGCTTTCAGGGAGGCGAAAAACTACCTGGAGCAGGGCAATGCAGGCAAAGCCCGGGACATATACGACAACCTTAACAAATCCTGGAAAGCCAGGGATATGCGCCTTAAATATTATGCCCTTACCTATGAAAGCATGGGTGAGCAGGAAAAGGCCAACGAATACTGGCAGCAAATCGTTGACAAATATGCCCAGGCTGATTTCGACAGCCATTTCTACGACCTGGCGGTAAGGAAGATCAAGATGGATTGAAAAACCCGGGGCACCATATTGCGGCAGCCATCCTGGCGGGGGGAAGGAACCTCCGGTTTGACGGGCATATGAAGCCGTTGGTTCGGTTCAGGGGGCGGACGATCCTGGAGCGGCAGCTGGAGGTGCTAAAGCCCCTGTTTGAAGAGATATTGCTGATCACCAACACACCCGACCTGTTTAGTCCATACACCTCCCTGCAGATCCTGACCGACCGGCTGCCCGGGTATGGCCCCCTCTCAGGCATCCACACCGCCCTTTCCAAAGCATCCGGCAGCCAGGTGTTCGTGGTGGCCGGCGACATGCCCTTTATCAACGCTGAGACCATCGGCGATCAGCTCCGCCTGGCGCGGAAGCATCCCCTAAAAGCCATCGTGCCGGATAACGGTCAGCGAGTGCAACCCCTGCACGCTCTCTATCCCCAATCAGCGCTGGCCAACCTGCAGGAGCACCTGCAATCAGCCCATGAACGTTCGGTAAAAAAATGGATCAAAAAAATACCCGTTTATTACTGGAAAGTTAAAGATCCCAACCCGTTCATTAACATCAACACACCCGAAGAACTAAGAAAATATGAAAAAAGTTGACATCATACGGATCGAAAAGGATCACCGCAAGCATATGCAGGACATGGTAGCCCATGAAGTATCGCTCCGGCTGGCCATCAACGAACTGGAGCCGCTGATTCTGCCCTGCTCGGGAACCCACGTCAACGAGATGCTCACGGGATACCTCTTTACCAATGGGTACATCGAGACGGTCGGCGATATACAGTCGCTCGATTACGACATGCAGAACCAGACAGCCACCGTGACACTGGATCCCAACAAGATGATGCTGGATGGCTTCAAATGGGATGCCAGGATTCAACTGCCTGCGCATCAAGTGATTGATATAATGAGGGAATTTTCAGGGCTTTCCCACCGGTTTCAACAGACCGGCGGAGTGCATTCGGCCGCCGAAGCAACCGACAAAGGGATCAAGAAATACTTCGACGACATCAGCCGCCACAATGCCATCGATAAGATCATCGGGTGGAACATGATGAACAATGAGCCTTTTGAAGACAAGTGTCTGTTGCTGACCTGCAGGATTTCAAGAAGCATCATACAAAAAGCAGTCAAGGCAGGCTTTCCGATGATCGTGTCCACCAGTCCGCCCACCGACCAGGCCCTCACCATCGCCCGCAACAACCAGATCGCCCTGGCCGGCTTCGTCCGCGAGGAAAGGATGAACATCTATAACGGAGCGGATTCTTTTGGAGAAATGCGTAGTTGAAGAAATGATTGAATGATTGAATGATTGAATGAGTAAATATTTGGATTGCTAAGGTTGTTGCTTGAAATTAAAACCAGGATATATGTCAAGATCATTCAATTTTGCTCCAAGATGAATCTTTGGCTTTGTCCATAATTCAACTTAATTCATTTTTCTTATCAGGCCGTTTTTCATCGCAAGCTACATTTGTTTTTGTCTCTTTTCATTCACTCATTCAATCATTCAGGCATTCACTCATTTCTTCATTCACGCATTTACGCATTTACGCATTTACGCATTTCTTCAATGCGCATCCAAATCATGCACCATCCAAACGCTGTGCTTGAGGGTAGGAAGTATGACATCGAGGTATTCGCCAACGGCCTTTGAGCTGCCGGGGAGGGCATAGATCAGGGTTCGGCCCATGGTAGCGGCTATGCTTCGGCTCACTAAGGCATTGGGGTTATCCTGCCCGTATTTCATCCGGACCCGCTCCATGATACCCGGGATCTCTTTATCCATCAGCACACGGATGGTCTCGGGGGTGATGTCGCGGCTGCCAATGCCTGTGCCGCCGGTGGTAAAAACTACATCACAGCCTTCGGCCCGGGCTTTGTTGAGGGCATTGATCAGCTGAGACTGCTCGTCGGGCAATACCTGTCTGGTAACTTCCGGGTGGGGAAAATGCCGGTTCATAAACTCCCGCAGGCCCTCTTCAACCTTCTTCCCGCTTTTATCGGGATACCGGCCGGCGTAGGCCCGGTCGCTGAGAGTGATCACCAACCCCTTCCAGGTCTTGGGCTGATAAGAAAGGGTATCGCCCGGCCGAACAGAGCCACCCCGGATCACGCGGGTAAAGATCCCTTCCTCGGGCATGGCACATTTGCCTACCTCACGAAAGATGGCACAATCGTCGCCATGGCATTTTTTGCCGATCTGGGTAACCTCCAGGATCATCTGTTTGTTTACAAAACGATCCAGTGGTTTGACATGGGTCAGGTCCATGCCCTCAACGGTTATGTTCTCGGCAAACTCACCGGGTTGTACCTTTCGTCCCGTTTTGTGATAGAAACGATCCAGGCTTCCTTGAGCAATCAGGCTCACCTGCCGGTGCCAGGGTCCGGCATGGGCATCTCCGCGGATGCCCCAACCATCAACCTCCGCCTCTCGTACCGGTTTTTTGACGGTGCCTTTCTCGCGGGAAATGTTTATATGGGTAATCTTCAGGCGCTGCTCTTCCATATGAGGGATCACTCCTTTCTTTTTTCCACCAGCCGGATGCCGTCTATGTGCATCTTCTGATCCACTGCCTTGGACATGTCGTAAACCGTCAGCAGAGCTGTGCTCACAGCGGTGAGGGCTTCCATCTCCACGCCGGTGGATCCGGTGCAGGAGACTTCCGCTTCCATTTTCACGCCCCCTTCCTGCAGGGTGGCCTTCACCGAGACATGGGTCAACGGCAGTAGGTGGCACAAGGGTATCAGCTCGGAGGTTTTCTTTGCCGCTTGTATCCCGGCAATCTCGGAGACCGACAGCACGTCTCCCTTCTTCATCTCATTGTCGCGAATCAGGCGTACCGCGTCTGGTTGCAGGTGAATAAAACCTTCAGCACGGGCTCTGCGTTGTTGCATCGGCTTATCTCCCACATCCACCATGCGGGCTTTTCCTGACTCATCGGTATGACTGAATTTTTTCACTTGTATCCGGTTGTTTAATGTTCTGTATCTATTCAGCAAACAGGGTCATCCTCCGATCCTGTAAAAGGAGCAGGTATTGTTGGTTGAGCCGCTCAGGGGTTTGTTTTGCAGGGCCATTTCCCAGGCCCTGGCAATGCCCAGCTTCCTGATATCATAGCCCAGGTTGCTAAAAAGGCAGGGTTTCAGCCTGCCGTGCGGAGTCAGCCTAAGGCGGTTGCACCGGGGGCAGTCGCCTCCGCTGCCGCCTTCCACTTTGGAGAAGGTACCTTTCTCCAGGTCCATCTCACGGATAAACCTCAGCTCATATCCCTTATTCCGGCAGAAGACCTTCAGGGCCCGGCGATCTTCCTCATCAAAATACTGATGGATGACGGTATTAATCTTTATGGGGGTGAGTCCGGCTTTCCGGGCCGCCTCCAGACCGGCCAGGGCCTGGTTCAGCTGGCCTCCCCGGGTTATCTTCTCATATTTGGCGGGATCGAGGGTATCGAGGCTCACATTCACCCTGTGCAGCCCGGCTTTTACCAAGGCCCCGGCATACCGGCCAAGCATCATGCCGTTGGTTGTCATCGACAAATCGCGGACGCCCTCGATTTTTGAGAGCATCTCCACGAGATGGGTTATGTCTCTTCTCACCAGGGGTTCACCCCCGGTAATACGCACTTTATCGATGCCGTGTCCGGCCCCGTAGCGCACCACCTCCGCAATCTCCTCGTACGACAAAATATCCTGGTAGGGAAGCAACGGCACTCCTTCTTCCGGCATACAATAGTAGCAGCGCAGGTTGCATTTATCTGTCACGGAAACGCGCAGATAGCTTATTTTCCTGTCATACCTGTCGTACATCCAGTGTGGCTCCTTTCTTCAAGTGCGTTTCTCCGGCAGGCACACGAACAAAACCGTTGGCCTGCCATAGGGCATGGATATGACCTGACCCATGATAAGAAACAGGATATACCGCTCCCTGTTCAAATCGAACCGGCTTCCAGCTGTCGCGTTCCGATTTTTTTTGTTTTATCTCCTCTCCCAACGGCAGTTTCAGTGAAGCAGGATGATAATCGGCCCCCATCAATTTATACAGCAACGGTTTAATCAGAAGCTCAAACTGCAGGAAAGTAGACACGGGGTTTCCCGGCAAACCGATGATCAGATGATCACCCTTTCGCCCGAAAATGGTAGGCTTACCCGGCTTCATGGCAATTTTGTGGAAAAGGATTTCCACCCCGGCATTCACCATCATATCGGGAACATAATCATAATCGCCCATAGAAACGCCGCCTGTCAGGACTGTCAGGTGGTGATGCACCACACCTGCCTCGATCTCCCGGAGCAGGTCATTGGCATCATCTCCTACTATTCCCGAATAATGGGGGATGATCCCCATCTGTTGAAACTGCGCCGTCAGCTGGGGGGCATTGGTATTGCGTATCTGGGAGGCAGAGGGTTGTTGGTCGGGCTCCACCAACTCATTGCCCGTGGTGATCAGTTTCACGGCAGGGCGCTCAGCCACCAGGGGCCGTGTGTGACCCACCCCTGCCAGGATAGCAATATGCTGAGGCTGAAGGTATGTTCCTGCGGGTATCACCGGATCCCCTTTCTTAAAATCCTCGCCCCTCTCGGCTATGTTGGTTTTGTTTCCCGGCTCCACCAGCTTCACTACTTTATCGTCCGACTCACGGGTTTGTTCTACCATCACCACATGGGTGGTATTTTCGGGCACTTCGGCACCCGTCATAACCTTAGAGCAGGTTCCCGGCTGCAACGGGCGCCCGGGTGTTTGTCCGGCGGCAACATGCCCGATCACTGTCAATTCCTGTCCGTCTTGGGGCTCGATGCAGGCATAGCCGTCGACGGCCGACTTATCAAAAGCAGGCATATCCCGGTCGGCGGCTACCGCTTCCCCCAACACACGGTGCAAAGCCTGGTCGAGGGAAACTCTTTCATACCCAACAGGAAAGGCATTTTCCAAAACAATCTCCAGTGCTTGTTCAAACGATATCATCTTGCTGCATTTTTAATGAACCATCCATTCGCATTGATGTCCAAAAACTTACGCACATCCTCAAAATCATCTCCCCCTGTCTCCAGTGTATAATCCACCAGGGGCTCCAGCTCCCGTGCACTCTCTTTGAGGGCACGATCCCTGTGATGAAGCATCACAAACAAGGCGGGCGTTATTTTCTTGCGCAGGGTATTGGATTCGACGATCATCAAATCCGTCCGGCGGCTGATAGAGGCAATCTGGCTGACCACCCGCTGTTCTGAGTCGGGCAGGGCGGCAAAAAACCAGCTTTCTGCCGCACCCGATGCCAGGTACTTACCGGAATCCTTAGGCACAGAGGGGTCGGCTTCCTGAATCTCAAAATACCCCTGGGATCCGGCCTCGGGATGATGCCGGGCAAAGTCGCCCGCATCGTCGTAGAGAGCTGCCTTCACGGCAGCAATACGATGGTGTCGGCTAAAAGCCTCAAGAATCCGGCAGATGAGAGTAGTCTTTCCTGACTTGCGTGCATTTCCGCCAATCATCAGAACCTGGTCCAGTGTTTCCATTGTATGCATATATCGAATTATCTCTAAATGTATAAAATTTAAGCCGAAATTGAAAACCGCTCAATAACGGGCAAGGCTTAAGGCCGTGGCCTTAAAACTGATCCAAAGCTGCGATCCGGCATGAATGTTCAATTTCTCCAGGCTCTCGCGGGTGATCAGTGCGGCCAGATCAACGCCGATATCCACCACCACTTCGAGTCCCTGCCCTGTAGGAACCACATCGGTCACCGTACCCTGAAAATTATTGAGGGCGGAGGATTCGGGTTTATTTTTTGAGAGGATAACGCTGCGGGCTTCCAGGGTGATCACAACGTCTCCCTCGGGCGATCCAGCAGGTAAGGCAAACACGACCCCATCATTGACACGGGCCCTGCAGTGTTCTTTGCCAGGCCAGGCCTCAACGTGTGCTCTGAAAAAGTTACGGATACCAACGAACTCAGCGATGAAAGAGTTGGAAGGATTCCGGAACACATCATGAATCTCGCCCTGCTGGCGGATTCGTCCCTGATCGATCACAGCCACCCGGTTGGCCAGGGCCATGGCTTCTTCATAATTATGGGTGACGTGAACGATCGTCTGGCCTTGTTGGTTCAGGTGGCGCAACAAGGACTGAAGCTCCCTTTTGTATTGCACATCCAGGGAAGAGAGGGGTTCATCCAGCAGCAGCACCCGCGGCTCCCTGG
>P_1C_Sed_2_UnCtyDRAFT_1000364_pt1 | contig 13938 bp, 10 predicted proteins | sample Pon1CUnioCityCA_4_FD_10229 | JGI IMG/M metagenome (IMG submission 10229) | reverse complement strand
CAGTGGATTCGGATCGAAACTTGGCGTAAAGATGGTCCTTGTTGTAGTTCATTTTGCCTATAAGCAGTGTTTTTGCAGGTCTGTCATCGGAAAAGTGCAAGGTCATTTCAGCACGGGGGTTTTCTAAATGATACATCTGCAGATTTTCAGGATGGAGATGAATGATGCGTTCTTTTTTCATGTTCATCAATATCCCCGTGAATTGCCTCATTAAAATATTGTTGGTATTGGCTTTAAGCGGGTCCGTAATCATCCAGCGGCCATTTTGCCACTCGAAGACAATCTTGCCCAATGGTCTGACAAGTGTGATTTTATTCAATGGAGCATCAGAATCAATGATACTGGTGGGCTCCCATTCTTTTTTTTCCCCAGCTTGCTCCGCCCCTTTTTCAAACATGTAGAAGTAAGTAATTACTCCTACGGCAACAAAGGCAAGTATTATGGTTGTGACGATGGTCTTTTTCATCTTCTCCTCCACCACACGGCAAGGCCGATGATCATAAAGATTTCGGGTATTATCATGACGGAAATATAGAGAATGCCGTTTTTCTGGCCGCGGCTCAAATATATCCTGGTGCCTCCCCGCTGCCGCGTCTTAATGTGTTTCAAGTCCTCCTCCCCGGCGAGCCAGTTGAAAGAGTTCATAACGAACTCCCAGTTATAGGGAATGGAAATGGAAATATTGCGACAGATGGCGCTGGTGCCCGTTACCACAATGCGCATCTCGGAAGGCACTTCGCCTTCTTTATGCCAGGCCTTTTTTTGCGGAGGTTTTTTGTTGATGGCCATGGCCAAAACATGTTTTTGTCTGGCTTCAGCTTCTGCCTTTTCTTCAAAAATGCTTTTCATGACTTCCTGTTTTTCCTGCCGAGTTTTCAGTTTTGAGAAAAGGTTGGGGTCCACGTATTTCGCAAAGCTTTGCGAAGAGGATTTCGCCAGGGGAGTCACGGAAAGACGCGGCGCCAGGGCCTGGCTTATGGTCAGTGAACGGGTCCTGTAAAAAACAAGGCTCGGTTGGGTAAGTCCCTCGGTGACAGGATGTTTGGAACTGATGTCCTTGCTGATGATCCAGACGCCCGTCTTGTCCTCGGCAAGCCGGCTTTCCGGGTCCCGGATAATGTTCCATTGCGCACGCACTCCGTAGGGGTCCAAGAACCTCTCCAGGCCGGTGATCTCGTCCACTGAAAATGCCGGGTCGAGACAGATAATGGCGTCGCCGCCCCTTACAAGGTAATCGTCTAGAATCCGTATCTCGTTCTCGGTAAGATGAGTATTGAGGCCGATCAGGGCCACCATGGACACCTCATCAGGTATTTTTTCTTTGGACCGTAAATCAACGGTCTCGGCCTCGTATCCCTGGTCGGTGAGCATGCGATGCAAATAGGAGAGGCCGTCGGGGGCCGTGGACTTAAGCGACGGCTCGCCATGGCCCATAGAGAACCACACCGTGGGCCGCGTGTCGCGGGTGACCTTGATAAGCGCGTTGGTTATGTCCTTTTCGTTGTACTTGTTGATCCATACCCGTTCGCCTTGATACTTGAAAAGCACGCCGGGCTCCCGCGGGATGTTTTCCGCCTGTGCCACGTCTTCGTTTTTGTCGGGGTCGATGGTCCGCAGGTCCACCTTGGGATATGTGCCGTAGATGCGGAGTCTTTGCCGGGCCTCATTGAACGATCCGCCGGGAAAGAAAGCCATGACTTCCACATTGCCGGGAAGGTTTTTTATAGTGACCTTGGTTTGCGGTCGGAGGGTGAAAAGTCTTTTGTTGGTGAAGTCCTTTATGTAATCGTGTCGATAGATAATGATGTTGACGAAAAGAAGAATAAGCACAATAAGCACGCCCTGAATCACGATTTGGGGGCCCATTTTCATGCCGCCCTTGGACAGGAACTCCCGGAACTCTTTGAAATTGAAAAGCAGCGACAATATTAAAAGCACACTTCCCAACACCAGGTGGATAAGCGAGATGATCGTCAAATCCTGCTGAATAAGTCCCACTGTTCCGGCCAGAGCGAGAAGCACGATTCCGATGATTCCGCCGATCTGGCTCAATTTTTTCATATCATTCCGTCCCGTTCTTTTCCGTATTCATCATGTTTCATTTTTATCCGGCCCATCTTGTCGACTCCACCGATTGCTTGGTCGCCCATAACCAGAAACCGGCTAGCGACACAAAGTAAACAAGGTCGCTGGCCCGAAAGATTCCCGACAGCAGGGGGTAGAAATGTTCGGTTATGCTGAAGGCCTTGAGAAATCCTCCCAGGTTTATCACCAGGTCTCCGATCTGGACGATATCAAAGGTGACCGTTGCCTGGGCAACTATAAAGAACATCATCTCCAGGGCCACGGCTATTATGAAAGCCACGATCTGGTTCTCGGTAAGGCTGGACGCGAAAAGACCGATGGCCGCCAGTCCGTACCCCATAAAGAAAAGCCCCACGTAGCCGATTATCATGGGCCCGTAATCGGGAGAAGGCTGCCCGAAGATATAAATAATCGAAGGAAAGATGATGGTGGGAAGAAGCATAAGAGTAATCAGCACAAGGGCTGCCAGGTACTTGGCGCCGATGATATGACCGACTTTAACGGGAGACGTCAGCAGAAGCTCTTCAGTGCGCTGTTTCTTCTCCTCCGCGAAAAGCCGCATGGTGATGGCGGGCACCATAATAAAAAGCAGAACAAAGATGGTCTTATAAAGTGGCTGGACCAGATGTTCCAGAAGGTTCCACCCCTGGCGGCTCAGCCCTTCCTGCAGGCTGTCCGAGTAACGGACCATCTTTTCAAAAAGACTCAAGTTGACGTAAAAGGAGATGCCGTTAAGCAGGGTGAAGGCAATAAGGGCCACGTAGGCTATCCACGAGTTGAAAAGCGATTTGGTCTCCTTTACAAACAAGACCCAGGTCATTCTCATTGCTAAGCTATCTCCTTAAAACGTGTTTTAAATGTAGACGGAAACCGGCTTGCCCGACTAGGCGGTCAGCCCTGTGCTTCCGACGTCGCTCCCTTTTCTTCCACCTCGCCCACGATCTTCAAAAATTCCCGCTCCAGGTCGCCTTCCCGGGTAAGGTTTTCTATGCTGTCGTCAACCACGATCTCGCCGCGGTTGATGATGATCGCCCGCTGACAGGTCAGCGTGACCTCGGAAAGAATGTGGGTCGAAAGGATGACGGTATGGCTGCCCGCCAGGTCTTTGATCAGTTTCCTGATCTCCGCGATCTGTTTGGGGTCCAGCCCGATAGTGGGCTCGTCCAGGATCAATACCGGCGGATCGTGGATGATGGCCTGGGCAAGACCTACCCTCTGCCGATATCCCTTGGAAAGTTTGTGGATAAGCCGCCGCCTCATCTCCTCGAGCCCGCAAAGCTCGATGGCACGGTCCGCGGCCTTACCGGCTTTTGCTTTGGGGACTTCCTTGATCCTGGCCACGAACTTGAGAAAAGCCTCCACCGTCATGTCCAGATACAACGGAGGTATCTCCGGCAGGTATCCGATGTTCCGGCGGACCTCCATGGAATCCTTGTTGATGTCGTGTCCGGCTATGCTGGCGTGGCCCCGGCTTTGCGGCATAAAAGAAGTGAGGATGCGCATGGTGGTGGTTTTGCCCGCACCGTTGGGACCAAGAAAACCTACGATCTCTCCTTCACCGACTGTAAAGCTGAGTTCCTTGATGGCCCTTACGTCGCCATAATCCTTGCCAAGACCGTCCGCCCGGATCATTCCTACCACCTTTCACCGGTCAGGGAAAAGGGAACGGTGACCGAAAAGCTGAAGTTGCCCCGCCGCGCCCTGACCAGTATGTTTTTCCTGCTTCTGTATCTGCATATCGCTTGTCGAAATGATTGAAGGTCGCTTATGTTCATCCTGTTTATCCTTAAAATAAGGTCGCCGGGAACAAGGCCGACCACGTGGGCCGGAGAGCCGGAAAGAACGTCGGAGACGAAAATGCCCTCCCTCGTAACCACTTTTCCATTTGACGTCCTCATTCGGAAGCGGGCCTTTTCCACCCCTACGCCCAGATGGTCCCGGGCCCACTCTTCAGCAAGTTTCTCCGGAAAAGGACGTGCTTTTATTGTGACCTCATCAACCGAGCCGTCCCGCAACCGTTCAAGTGAAATCTTTGAACCCACTCCCGCCTCTCGCGCCTGCCCCGCAAAGTCGGCCACGCTGTCTACCGCAGCGCCGTTCCACGACTTAATGATATCACCGGGAATNAAATATTTCGAGGCCGGACCGTCGTCCATGACCCGAGAAACAAAAACACCCCGCGAATCATCGCTTCCCAAAGCCTCGTAAGCGCCGCCCACGTCATTCACCGAAATGCCGATCCACCCGGAAGGAATATAACGGTACTCGATCAGGTCTTCCATTACCTTCCAGGCACGGTCGACGGGGACGGCAAAGCCGATACCCTCGGCTTGTGGTGCTATGGCGCTGGTCACTCCGATCAGTTCTCCTTCAATGTTAAGCACCGGGCCGCCGCTATTACCCGGATTTACCGCGGCATCGATCTGGACCAGGTCCTTGTAAGTCCTCTCCCCCGTCTTCACCCGCCGGTTAAGCGCGCTCACTATGCCCTGAGAGCAGGTCGCGCCCATTCCCAGCGGATTGCCGATAACGATGATGGGCTCGCCTATCATGATGTTGCGGGAACTGCCCTTTTCAAGGGACGGCAAAGGTCCGTCAATGTCGACCTTTATTACTGCCAGGTCCAGAGAGGGGTCACTGCCCCAGATTTCGCCGGAGACGGTCCTGCCGTCTGCCAACTTGACCTGTATCCATTCCGTGTTAATGACCACGTGCTCATTGGTGAGGATGTATCCTTCCGGGTCCACGATGATGCCCGTGCCCAGGTTAAAATCGTCCTTTTCAGGAGCGCCGTAAAAACGATGGAAAAACTCGCGGGCACGGGGAGGAAAATTATGTTCGAAGACCCCTAAATCAAGTTCTTTAGACAACGGTTTCGAAGTAATGTTCACGACCGCCGGGCTTGCCTGTCGAAAAACCCTTACCGTCCGGGTCTTCCGAGATGACGAGAAAAGGGCGCCCCTCTGGAGCCAGACAAGCGCCGCCGCAACCAGGATGACGATCAGAAAAACTAGCCAGGCCAGGTTACGAAACAAACCTCTGCGGCCTTTAATATCTCCCGTCACGCATCGCTCCGCTGGGAATTAACCGGAGGTCTGCTGAAGAGATGGTCATGGCCCAGAGAAAGGATGACCAGTGACAGACCCAGTACCAGAAGAATGTAATCGGCGCCTCTGAAGAAAACGAACTCGAAGGCACCCGACTGGCCGGCAACATCAACGGCCTTCAAAATGCCGCCGGTCATCACCATGACCGCGCCAAGACCCAGCCAAACCCATTGTATCTTGTTCTCCATGATTTATCCGGTGTTAAAGTTAAAAATCAATGGTAAAAATCCTCACCCCAGCGGACCCGGAACCAACCGATTTCGCAGGCACAATATCAGTAATTTCCGGGTTTAACAAGTGATGACCGTCCGCTTAGGTTACACTTAAAATATTAATTCAGACTCTCCTCTTAATCAAGGAGAAGGCCGGGAATGAGTTCCCCTGTCTTTTCAAATTCCCCGAGAGCTTCAATAACGGACCACATCAAAGTTTATAAGTTGCGTGCGAGAGAATTCACTCGCGACAGAAGTCGATCGCACAAAAAAACTGTTTTCGGTAATCAACAAAAACAATCGTGAGCAAATTTCAGACCTGAAATAACCCGTGGCCATCCCTTGAACACAAGCTCACATATCATTTTTGCAATTCCGATGTTACAAGAGAGCAATCTTGAAATGAAAGTTAAAAATTTAAGAAAAAAAACCGGGGGAACTCCTTGCATGCCGGTAGAGCCGTGGCCTTATACTGAAAGCCCTTGCCGGAAAGGGGGTAATTTAATATTATTAGTAGAAGCACGACAAAGCATGCAGTCGGTCTTTTGCCGTAAAGGCCGGAAGGAGAAAACATGGGAACTGTTGTACTGCCGTGGGGAGAGGATGAGACCGTAAGCCTGGACTTGCCCTCCTCCTGGAAATTAAAAGGTGTCCGCGAACCCGAGGCCCCTCCGGCTTCCCTGGACGTCGCCGAAGAGCTGGAAAAAGCGCTTGCCGCTCCTTTTGGCTCGCCTCCTCTCGAGGAGTTTGCCGGGAGCGCCCGGACCGCTGCCATAGTGGTCGACGACCGGACCCGGCCGACGCCGGTCCATAAAATCGCGGCAAGAGCAGTGCAGGAGCTCGAGTCCGCGGGCCTCTCCCGTGATCAAATGACTATAGTGATCGCCTTGGGAACCCACCGAGACATGACCGAAGAAGAAATAGAGGTACGGCTGGGAAAAGAAACGGCCTCCTCCGTAAAAGTGATAAACCACCGCTATGAAAACCCGGAGGACCTGGTGAACGCCGGAAAGAGCCGCCGCTTCGGCATACCCTGCGCTTTCAACCGGGATGTCATGAACGCCGACGTAGTGGTATCCATTGGCTGTATCGAGGCCCACGAGCAGGCGGGAGTGGGCGGCGGCTACAAAAACATCATGCCCGGCGTGTCCGGGCCGGACCCCATTTACAAGACCCACGCTTTCAAGTTCCAGAAACCTCCCCGCATCTCGAGCTCGGGAATGCCCAAAAGCAAGTGCCGTTTCCGGCAGGCGGTGGACGACTGCGGAGAGCTCATCGGCGACAAGCTCTTTATCATAAACACCGTTTTTGTCCGGGGCTTTGTGGCAGCAGTGGTGGCGGGAGACCCCATCAAGGCCCACGACGCCGGCCGCGCTATCTATGAAAGGATGGCCGGCATCGAACTGGACGGCCTGGCCGACATCGTCATCTCCGATGCCCGGCCCCTTGACATCGACCTGCGCGTGTCTCTCAAGTCCTGCTTTAACTCGTCGGCCGCCCTGAAAAAAGGCGGGCTCTTTATCTGCGTGTCATGTACCGAGGAGGGCATGGGAGACCTGCGTCTTCCCGACCGTGTACCGGTTTTCGCCAAGCAGGCCATAAAAGCCATTCCCCTTAACGTGCTGGCGCCGCTGGCAAGCCGCATCAACGTGTCCCCCGACCAGGCGGCCGGCACCATAAGCCTCTTAAGAATGCTCCGGTCCTTTAAAAGGATGCTGTTCTTGACGGGCATGGAGGAAGGGCTGGACACCTTCAAGAACATGGGCATGGAGTTCTTTACCGACAAGGAAAAGCTCATGGATCGTGCCCGCGAGCTCATGCCGGGCGGAGAAGTACTGGTCCTGCCCCATGGCGGCTCGAGCTTTGTCTGTTGGGAATGACCCTTAACCGTTTGCTTTCTTAATGCCCAAGGCGTCCGAGGCGATAAGCCGGCGCATGATATTGGACGCGCCTTCCCCGATCTGGTAAAGCTTGGCGTCGCGGAGAAGCCGGGAGACGGGGTACTCTTCCGAGTAAGCGTTGCCGCCGAATATCTCGACCGCGTCGTTGGCGCATTTTACGCAGACCTCGGAAGCCACGTACTTGGCAATGGCGCTCTCCAGGGTGTCCCGAAGCCCCCGGTCCTTGCGCCACCCCGACCGGTAAACCAGAAGGCGGGAGGCGTCGATGCCCGCTTTCATGTCGGCGATTTTCTGTTGGACCATCTGGTACTCGGAGATGGGACGACCGAACTGGACGCGCTGATTGGCGTATTCCACTGACACGTCAAGACAGGCCTGCGCCACTCCAAGAGCGCCCGCGGCAACCGAGAGCCTTCCCCTGTCCAGGGCCTTCATGCACAGCTTGAACCCCTCGTTTTCCTTGCCGAGAAGAGACGACGCAGGCAAGCGCACGTCTTCCAGAAACAGCATCCCCGTCGGAGAACAGTGATGGCCCATCTTGGGAGATATTTCCGAACAATTAAGGCCCGGTGTGTCCTTTTCAATAATAAAAGCGGAGATGCCGCGCCGGCCGGCCTCGGTGTCGGTCTTTACGAAAACCACCCCCACATCGAAGACGGTGGCGTTGGATATCCAGGTCTTGGTGCCGTTTAGGACATAGGAGTCACCGTCCTTGCGCGCCCGACAGGAAATGGCCGAAACGTCGGAGCCGGCCTCCGGTTCGGTGATGGCGAAGAGTCCCATCTTTTGCCCCCGGACCAAAGAGAAAAGATGCTCGTGTTTCTGCTCTTTGGTCCCGTACTCGAAGATCGCGCCCGCGCAGGTCATGGCCTGCATATTGAAAGGTGTGCGCAAGGAAGAGTGGACCCGGGAGACCTCTTCGCAGATCAGGGCGTGGCAAAGATAACCCAATCCCGTGCCTCCGTACTTCTTTGGGAAAGCTGCCCCGAAAAACCCGAGCTCACCCATCTTTGCAATCAGCTCTCGCGGAAAGCGCATGGCCTTCTCGTTTTCAAAGACCGAAGGAGCAATTTCGTCTTCCGCGAAACGGCGGGCCAACTCCCTTACCTGTCGCTCTTCATCAGTAAGCTCGAAGTCCATGACTTGCCCTCTCCTTGAAATGCGTTAAACATCATGACGACGTCTAGACTATATACTTTCAGGGCAGGGTTTAACAAGTCCGGCCTTGTCTTGGCCTTGCTTTTTTGTAGGCGGCTCTGCTAAATTTAAAACCGGGAAAGGAGGCGTAAATAGATGGCACGAAAAAACCGAGAGAGGGTAAAGTGGGACGCGGAAAAGGGCGAGTACGTGGACAGCGCCGCAAGCCGGGGTTTTCCGCTCGGCGGCATTGGCTCGGGCGGCTTCAGCCTGGGCACCGACGGTATGTTCACCGAGTTCCGGATGAACAACAACTGGATGGCCCCCATCCGGAAAGTGGGGGGGACTTTCTTTGCCGTCTTTACTGAAAACGGCGGCGACAAGCATTCCCGCATACTCCGCCGAAAGTCCCCGGAAAAGGAATATGAAAACATAAGGCCCGTTCGCTCGACGCGCTTTAAAGGCGAACTTCCCGGTTTCAGCCTTGTCTTTGATGACGAACTCCCCGTCTCCGTGAAACTTTCCGGTTTTACACCTCACGTGCCGCACAACGTCAAAGACTCAACACTTCCCGCGGCCTTTTTTAAGGTCGCTCTTACAAACGACTCGGAAACGGAAGCCACCGCGTCGGTCCTCTTTTCCTGGCAGAACATTCTGGGATGCGGAGGAACGGGTCATACCGGTCTCAAGAAAAAAGGCAAAGTTCCTTTCGGGCTGAAAGGAAAGCTCACCTACCGCGACTTTAAAGAGAACTACCAGGAAAGGTCGAAAAAATATGAAGGTTCGATTCTTTTCCGGACGCGGCTCCAGCCGGACGGCAAATCGCATCGGATGGGTACCGTGGGCGAGTACTGCGTCCGTGCCGTTGCCCCCGCCGGTTTCGAGGTCCTGCTCTGCGAAAACTGGGACGCGGCAAAGGAAAGCCCGGCACTTTTTGATGAATTCACGAAGACCGGCGCCCTGCCCGCCGCGGACACCGAGCAGGCCATTGCCTTGCCCGCGGGCGCAGTCGCCGTGCGCGGCAAACTTGCGCCGGGGGAGACCCAAGAAGCCGTTTTTGTGGTGTCCTGGTGGCTTCCCCACCACGTCACTGAAAAGGGTCCCGTAAAAAAACACAAGAGCGGCAGACACGACGGCGTCCGCGCCGGCCACGTTTACGAAAACTTTAATGATGGCGCGGAGTCGGTGGCGTCTTATCTTCTCTCTGAAAAAGACCGGCTGTTCGAGGAGTCCTTCGAGCTTTCCCGCATGGTGGACGAGAGCGGGCTGCCGGAATGGCTGAAGACCGCCGTAAAGAACTCGATCGACTCGACGCTCTGCAACACCGTAGTGACCGAAGACGGGGTCATGTACACCCTGGAGGGCATGAACTGGGGATGGCCCTATGGCGGGCTCACCGGCACTAATGACCAACGGCTGTCTTCCCACCCCTACACTTCCGTCTTTTTCACGCAACTGGACAAAAGCGAAGTGGAGGCCTTCCGCCGGCTCACCGACGATAGGGGCGCGGTCCCTCACGGCAACGGCAACTGCGACGTGGGACTGGGCGACGCTGACGTGCCTTACGGCTGGCCGGACGAGGTCATCTTCGTGCTTCCCGCCAAGGAATGGACAGACCTTACCATGAGCGAGATCATTCAGGCCTCCAAGCTCTACCGCATCACCGGCGACAAAGACTGGCTCGAGCGGTTTTGGCCGGACATGAAAAGGATGGCCGGCTACCTTGACTCCATAAGCAGACACGGTGTTCCCGAAGGCGGCACCACCTATGATGTGTGGGACTTTCCCGGCACTTTCATATATTCGGCGACCGTCTACCTCGCCGCTTTGTCCGCCATGATCGACCTGGCAAAGGAAGTTGGGCCCGGCGAAGAGGACGTTTATAAAGAAAGGCTTGCAAGGTGTAAAGACCGGATCGACAAGGCCCTGTGGAAGGAAGGGCCGGGATGTTACCGGAGCACACCGGAAAAGGACACCATCTTTACCGCGGCCCTGGCAGGCGACTGGGCCGCCCGCTATTCGGGCCTACCGCCGGTTTTGGAACCCGACCGTGCCTCACGCCACATGGAGCTTCAATACCGAGTGCTGATCGAAGGCGCACGTCAAAAGGCCGCGGCAAAGGGCAAGTTTCCCCGCCCCTGGTCGGAGGCCGCTACCGACGGAAAAGAGAAGAAGAACGTCCTCGGCCTGTTCCAGGGCAATATTCACCTGGTTTACATCTGGCAGGTGTTGAGTTACCAGGCCATGGAGCATATCTATCTGGGACAGACGGAAAAANGCCTGGACGTGATGAAGACGGTCTATGACCGCATTTATAAAAAAGGCCACGCCTGGGGGGCGGGTCTTATGGGGGACCCCGATTCGGTGTACATGACACATCCCGTGATATGGGCGGTGTTCAACGCATTGACCGGCGCCGCCCTCGACGTTCCCCGCAAAACACTTACTTTGGGGCCCCGGCTCCTGCCCGGACAGGAGCGCACCGTCATGCCTTTCTTTTTCCCCGGCTTCTGGGCCATGCTGGAGCACGAGGGGGAAAGCGGCCGGACAAACATGAAAGTAAAGAAACATTTCGGCACGCCGGTGGTGGTCGAGCGTATATTATACAGACCGCTTGCGGGAGAAGAGCGGACAATCGAGCTTGACGGACCGCTTGAGATGAAAGCGGGCGCGCAATGGTCGGGGGTTTTGAAAAGCGGTTGAATAGGGTTTGTTGAGCAGGGACCGGAGCTTTTGTGAAACAAAGGGCGCTGTTCAGCTTCCGCTTGCCGGGGTCTCTTTCCTTGCTTGCAGCGAAAAGTAGTCCTCCAGTATCTTTCGGGCGATAGGTCCCGCGGTCGAGCTTCCCGATCCTCCGTGCTCGACCAGGACCACCAGCACGATCTCGGGATCGCCGGCCGGTGCATAGGCCAAAAACCAGGCATGGTCCCTGTACTTATAGGGGATGTCTTCTATGTCTTCGCCCTGATATTTTTTACTGACCTCAGCGGTGCCCGTCTTGCCGGCGATCCGGATGAAATCGCTTTGCACGTAATTTCGGGCCGTGCCTTTTTTGTCTTCAACCACGAGCTCCATGGACCGTTGCAGTATTCTGGCGGTATTTTTATCAAGTAGGTCTTTGCGCATGACCCGGGGCCGGAATCGGGACAGCTTGTTTTGCTGGAAGTCCTCGAAGTGATGGATAAGCCGAGGCTGCATGATGGTCCCCGAGTTGGCGATTGCCGCCCCGATAAGCACCGCCTGCAGCGGTGTAACATTCAGATAACCCTGGCCGATGGAGATGGATATGGTTTCGCCGGGGTACCAGATTTCGTCAAACCTCTTTCGCTTCCACTGCCGGTCGGGGACCAGGCCTTTTTTTTCTTCGGGAAGGCCGATGTTGACCCTGCTGCCCATGCCGAACTTCCGGGCCCAAAGGGAGATGTTGTCGATGCCGAGCTTTTCGCCGAGCTTGTAAAAATAGACGTCGCATGACTGGGCGATGGCCTGCTTCAGCTCGAGCTCGCCGTGGCCGTAGTTTTTCCAGCATCGAAAGGTGGTGTCCGCGAACTCGAACTTGCCGCTGCATTCAAAGGAGGTCTTGGCGTTGATGATATTTTCCTCCATCGCGGCGGCTGCCATGACCAGCTTGAAGACCGAAGCCGGAGGATAGCCCCCCTGCACTGCCCGGTGAAAAAGCGGATTATGGGGGTTGTCCCGCAGCTTTTTCCACTCTTGCGAGTTTCGCTCGCCCACGAAAAAAGATGGGTCGTAGCCGGGTGTCGAGAGAAGGGCCAGTATCTCGCCGGTTTTGACGTCCATGGCCACTACGCTTCCTACCTTGTCGCCCATGTGTCGGCGGGCGATCTTCTGGAACCTTATGTCCAGGGTGAGCACTGCTGAAGATCCCGGTTTTTGCGGCCGGGACATCTCCCGCAGCTCCCGCATTTTTTCCCCGTAGTCTTTGAACATCCGGTTCATGGGGGTTTCCATGTGGCCACCCGATATCTCCCTGCCCAGGGCGTCCACCAACCGGTAGGAAATGCCGTCCTTTCCTCGAAGCATGTTTTCCAGGGCCTTCTCGAGGCCCGACTGGCCGATGTTGTCTCCCATGCGATATTCTTGGAAGGCCTTTTTATCAAGCGTCTTTTGGTCGATCTCTCCCATGTGTCCCAGCAGATGGCAGGCCAGTATCGAGTTGTCGTTATACTTTCTTACCGGCTGTACCTCGATACCGGCGCCGGGCATGACCAGGCGGTCTTCCTCGATGCGTACCAGCTTTTCCCAGCTTATGTCCTCGGCCACCGGCACGGGTATAAAGGGAGACCATGATCGGTCCTTGTCGATCTTTTCTTTAAGCTCTTTCACCGGCACTTCCAGGATGGCCGCGAGCTTCGAGAGGGACTCGTCGTTGATGTCCGCCGGAGTTACCGTGAGGTTGAAGCTTTTTCTCCAGTCTGCGAGCACCTTGTGGTTGCGGTCGTAGATTTTTCCCCTGATGGCGGGCACCCGCGTTTTTCTGAGCTGGTTGTTTTCGGCGATAAAGCCCCACAGGTTGTGCTGGACGAACTGGAGGAGCAAAAACCTGGCGAGAAGGACCAGGAAGGCCCCGGCAATGATAAAGGCCCATTTGTTGAGACGGGACCGATACTCCTGCCTTTCGACCTCGTTCATGTAGAAGGGCATTTCAACTCCTCACCCGCGGACCGCGCTTGGGTTCGTAGAAACCGGGTACGGCCCGGAAGACATGGAAGAACAGCGGCACCAGCGCTGCGTTTATTATGATCCCTCCCGACATTAGCAGAAGCTGTGCGCCGGAGAGAGCGAGCGGCACGGAAAAGACCCGGTAGAGAATTATAAGCAACAGCTTGTCAACAACTCCCAGCCCGGCGCCAATTGCCATTTGGGGAACGGCTTTTTCCGGCGTTACGCGGACACGCAGAAACTGGACCAGCAGGAATACCGCCAGCCGGGAGGTCATGCAAAGGCCGGTTATCTGTCCGCTCATGATGTCCTGAAGACCTCCCAGCAAAAAGGCCATCACCGCGCCGTGTACCGGGTCTTTGAACATGCCGATGATGACGACCATTACAAAGATAAAGTCGATAAACAAGACCCCCGACAGCACGGGCGCCAAGGTGGTCTGGACCACCACCACGATGCAGGCCAGGGCAAGCACTCCGGCATACTGTCGGATCACTTTTTCGACTCCGGCTTAAGGACCACCATGACCTCTTCGAGCTTGCCGAAGTCCGCCTTGGGCCTCACCTTGATCTGCGGCGAGAAACCGGCGGGGTCTTCCTTTACGTCGACTATGTGTCCCACCGGCCATCCCTTGGAAAAGACCTTGCCGAGCCCCGAGGTTATCACCAGGTCGCCTTCCTCCATGTCCGCCTGTTCGGTATAAAGAAGCTCGCACATGTCTATCTCCGGCCGGCCAGCCAGTATGCCGGTGTCGCGGCTCCGCTGGGACATGACGTCGAGCCTGCTTCGCCGGTCAATTATAAGCAACACCTG
>P_1C_Sed_2_UnCtyDRAFT_1000362_pt1 | contig 13974 bp, 15 predicted proteins | sample Pon1CUnioCityCA_4_FD_10229 | JGI IMG/M metagenome (IMG submission 10229) | reverse complement strand
GTCATTGGCGGAGGCGGCATCCGGCGCTCCTCCCTGCTCCGGTGGAACGACTTTATCAGCTGGGAACGGCTTGCAGACTCCCTTCTTTTTACCGGCTTTTCCGTTCCCCTGCTCGACTACCTGATCAAAACCCTGGCCCTGGACCGCGGACTGGCGATCAATATCAGTTCCCACCCGGCCCTTTTATATGCCATTATGGCCCTGGTAAACGGGATTTACCTCTCCAGCCACAATCTTTTCCGGGGACTGCCGAAAGAAGCGGCTATCGGCAACCTGTTCCGCAGCGTGCTGTCCATTCCCGTCGCCTTTGGCTTCAATGCCGCCCTTGGGGGTATTCTCGGATTTGCCGGTGTTGTCGGGGTGAATGCCGTTCTGCAAAGCTGGGCGGCAGTTATTTCCAAATTCGCCTCGGATTGCGTGGCCGGCTTTATCGAGGGCACCGTGGACCGGACGAGAAACATAAAAAACCGCATTGGCGATTACCAGCAGAAACTTGAGCAGTTCCTGGACATTTATGCACGCCTGGAAATGCTATTTCCGGAAGATGACGTCTATGATCTGCTTGACCGGCCCCTGCAATGGTTTGAATCAGCGGACGAGACCTCCCGTGATTTAATTAAAATCCTGATCATCAATGCAATGGATCTTCTTTATTTCTGGATGTACCAGCCACGGGCCAGAACCGCATTCCGGGATCTGCTCCACGCCATGGCACCGGATGAACGCTGTGTGCTGATCAAAGCTCAGGGAATTTTAAAAATGGAGCGCGAAATCAGCCAGATGTTCATCGACGGGATTGCCGGGCGGAATTTTTCACGGCCCCTGGCATTTTATTTGTCCAGCTCGGCCGAATATTTAGAAGCCATTGAGAAGCTCAATGCCGCATTTGAGGACAGCCGCACCTGTGCGTAGGTTTCGTTCGGGCACTAAGCATCAAATATGAAGCATTGCCCATAAAATGTTAGGTGTATATGAATTTACTTTTTTTTTATCTTTTTCTCGCGCTGGTCGTCTCCTTTATCTGCTCGGTCATGGAATCGGTCCTGCTTTCGGTAACACCGAGTTTTGCAGCCGCCTATGAGGAGAAGGCCCCGCGAACGGGAGCCAAACTGCGCAAACTAAAGACCAATATTGGCCAGCCGCTGGCAGCCATATTGAGCTTAAACACCATTGCCCACACCATCGGGGCAGCAGGCGTGGGCGCCCAGGCCATGGTGGTATTCGGCAAAGGCTATGTCGCGATTACCTCGGGCCTGCTGACATTTCTGATCCTGGTCCTCTCGGAGATTATTCCCAAAACCATAGGCGCAGTTTACTGGCGCCAACTGGTGCTGCCCACGGTCATGATGGCCCGGTTTCTGATCTTTCTGCTCTATCCCCTGGTGATGATGTCGCAGCTGATTACCCAGGGCCTGTCCTCTAATCAGAAATTAAATGCGATCAGCCGGGAAGAGATTACCGCGCTGGCTGACCTGGGCCTTCAGGAAGGGCTGTTTGTTCAAAAAGAGTTCTTGATTTTAAAGAACCTCATGCGGTTTGGCTCCCTTAAAGTAAAGGATGTCATGACGCCCCGGCCGGTCATGTTCCTTCTGCCCGAGCAGATGAAGGTGGGCGAGGTTTTTAAACACCACAAGGATATCCGGGTTTCCCGGATCCCCCTTCAACGAAAAACACAGCCGTTCATCCGTTGCTATATTTTAAAAAACGACCTCCTGCTGGCCCTGGCCCGAAACCAGACGGAAAAACCGCTTTTGGAACTTGGCCGGGAAATCCTGGTCGTGCCTGAAATGGTGAGCCTGTTTCACCTGTTTGAACAGCTGCTGGACCGGCGCGAGCACATCGCCCTGGCGATAGAGGAATATGGCGGGGCAGCAGGCCTTGTCACCATGGAGGATATTCTGGAAACCCTGCTCGGGTTTGAAATCGTTGATGAAACCGATAAAATTACCAATATGCGCACTTGGGCCCGGAAACGATGGTATGAACGGGCCCGCTCCCTTGGCCTGATCACCGAGGATGAACCCGCCGCCGACGCTGAGCCGGACAAACCGGAAAAGCGTGGCATTTAAACCGCATTTCTCGGATCCGGCTCTTATTAGAACCCTGCAGTGCCGCCAAACAAGTCGAACTTAAACAAGTAAGTAATGGTAAAATAGATGCCGATACCGATAAACACGCCTGCAGTCAAGCGGCGCAGATAGCATTCCATGAACGTAAGACCCTTTACGAAGCCCGCTGCCATTCGCGAGCCGTAAGCTATCAGCATGGCAAAGCCAATCACCGGCAGGGCGGTACCGATGCCGTACCAGAGGGGCAGCCAAATACCGGATTCAAATTTCAGCGCCAGGGGTATGACGCTGCCGAAAAAAAGTGCTGCGGATACCGGACAGAAGGACAGGGCAAAAATAAACCCCAAAAGCACGGAGCCCAGGGTCCCGCCCCGGCTCAGGCGGTGAACAAAATTAGAATTCATACCGCCCAGGGCAGGCAGCCGTATGGGAATAACATCCAGGATCAGAAGGCCCGCCAGGATCAATACCGGGCCCAGCAGTTTATTCATGTACTGCTGCAGAAACATGGAGACACCCGGGATTGAAAACAGCCCCGCCACAATCACATAACAGATCAGAATATAGGCCAATGCCCGGCCCAGGGTATAGGTTAACCCCGCCAATAGCGTGGCCCCGCGCGTACCTATCTGTTTGCCGATAAAGGTTGTCGCCGCGATATTAGTGGCCAGGGGGCACGGGGAAATCGATGTCAGGATCCCGAACCAAAGGGCGGAGACCATGGGCAAAGCGGCCATTTCCATCAATGCTTCTCCATAAAGGCCTGGGTTTTACTGGAGACGTAGTTGAAATACTTTTCCTTGTCCCGGTAAAGCTGCCATACATCCTCGAGATTTTCCCAGCGAACCGGCTCTCCGTTTTTTTGCTCCACAATAATCAGGGATTTGGTGTAGAGGCCAAAATCTTCAACAAAATGCTTGTTTTCCGGTTTTTCCACATTAACCGCCCGCCATTCTAGACGGCCATCGGCCATCGCCTGTTGAAAATTTTCCCGGATGGCGGTTTGCGACCAGTTTTCAATGCGCCGGCAAGGCCCGCAGCGTTTACTGGTATAGAAGTAATAGGCAATAAACGCCGGCTCCTCGCCCGTATCCGAAGCCACCTGTTCCTCCGCCGGCGGGCCAGCGGCCAAAGGGGCGGCGCTCCAGAGCAGAAGCAACCCAAGAAAAAAGACGAGGATCCAGCAGAACTTAAAAGCGTTGTGTCTCATCACCCCCCCTTACTTCAGCCACTTGAGCACATCGGCTTTTTTGGGAATTTTGCCCACGGACTTAACCTCTCCATCGACCACTACCGCCGGCGTTCCGAAAACCCCGTAGCCGGCTATCTCCATGGTGTCGGTCACTTTCTCCAGATCAACGGCAGCACCCGATTCTGCGATGGCCTCCTTGACCACATCCTCTGTTTTTTGACATTTCGGGCAGCCAGGGCCCAGTACTTTAATTTCCATCAGAAACATTCCTTTTCTTTTATAGTGGTTTGGCTAAAACCGTCATAGCCTGGAATCTCTTCGTAAAAAACTTTTCATCAAACAAAAACCGCGCCATAGAGCAAGCCGCACACTGTTGAAAACGCAATTACGATACAAAGGAACGTGACGGTTTTTCCAGTGCCGATAATTCCCCGGATGACCAGCATATTGGGCAGGGAAACCGCGGGGCCTGCCAGAAGCAGGGAAAGTGCCGGTCCCTTGGCCATGCCGGATCCCATCAGACTCTGAAGAATCGGCACCTCCGTTAGCGTTGCGAAATACATGAACGCAGCGGATATGGAGGCAAAAAAACAGGTCCACACCGGCCATATAAAGGCGATCAGGTCATGGGCCGCCCCCTCCTGCATGCCTGTGAGCGCAAAGAACTGGGTGGGATGGCTGCCCACAATCGCCTCGACGAACCGCGACGGTATGATGGCCTCATGGGTGGGCCGGCCAAGGAAAAACCCCGCAAACATTACACCGATAAACAAGAGCGGCAGAATCATCAGGGTATAATTATAGGTCTCCCCCACCCATTCCTTGAGTTCATCCTTTTGAAACCAGCGCCACAGGACCGGAACGAGCAGAACCAGTGAAACTCCGGCAACAACCCACTTGATTTCATACACAAACGCCCAGAAGCCGCCATCGGCAGCCGGTTTACCCCAGTTGGCAAAGACCAGGAAGATCACCATCAGGGCAAAAAAGATAATATCCTGCCACAAGCGGCGCGACATTTCCTCCTGCGGCATTTGCATCTGCGGCCCCGCCAGCCGCTGCTGATCGTCTTTCCTGTAAATGCCGGCCATGCTGAGCCCAATGACAATGGCGAAAATAATGGCACCGGCAGCCCGGGCAAGCCCCATTTCAAAACCCAGCACCCGGGCGGTTAAAATAATGGCCAAAACATTGATGGCCGGGCCCGAATAAAGGAAGGCCATGGCCGGGCCAATGCCCGCGCCGCGCTGGTAGATGCTGGCAAAAAGCGGCAGCACCGTGCAGGAACAAACGGCCAGGATCGTCCCTGAAACGGAAGCCACACCATAGGAAAGGATTTTTTTGGCTTCAGCGCCAAAATACTTGACCACGGCTGCCTGGGAGATAAAAACGGCAATTCCGCCGGCAATGAAAAACGCCGGTACCAGGCACAACAGCACATGCTCCCGGGCATATTCCTGGAGCATTAAAAAAGCTTCCAGCACCGCCAGCTTGACCCGCGGGTGGGTAAAGGGCACCAGGTAGGCAAATAAAAACACCAGCACGAGGTAAAAAAATTTTTTTCTGTCAGTCATCAGAACCCTTTCGCAACCCCCCTATCAACGCCATAAACTGCGATTCAATGGATGTTTCGGTAAAAAAATTATTTCCGGCAAATGGTTTCCCGACGGATTTCCGGCAACCGGTCGATCAATTCCGCCACATGCGGATCATCTTCGAGCCAGGTTTTCAGGTTGGCCAGCATCGTCTGCGCATAGGCATTCTCCCCGTCCTCTGCCAGGGTATAATTGACCCACAACCCGTCCTTTTCAAAAGTTGTCAGGCCCGCCTCTTCCAGAACCCTTAAATGATTGCTGGCGGTTGACTGGGCTATCCCCAAAGCCTCCTGGATTTCGCACACACACATCATCCGACGCTGAAGCATCTTTAGAATCTTCACCCGGCCCGGTTCAGACAGCGCTTTCATCACTTTAATAAACGGCTTCATTTGCCCTCCAATATATCGTTAAATCGAAATATAATATTTCATCGAATTAATGTCAAGCTCAAATCATTGCCCTTGAGAGAATCCTTTCGGAAGGAGAAAACAAAAGTTTGGAGCGAACATCGAAAATGATTTAGCAGTGGCCGGCCAAAAATTCAAGAAACCGCTCAATGGGATGATTGGCGTGTCCAATGGTATAAACAGAAGCCATATACAGCTATTCTTCCTGCCGGATCAATACGCGCCGCAGGATATCGGCTTGCGCCCGGTCCCAGTCGGCTTCAGGGTCGCTGTTCCCCCTCATCTCGTACAAGTCATAAGCCCGGGATTGAATGGCTTGCCGGTGCTGATGGGTCAGGTCCTCGCGGCACCCCTCCAGCGCCTCCAAAGACGGGACCGCCTCCGGCCGGACCGCCCGGATATGCCGGATGGCTCTGTCAGTTGGGACGCCTTCCGCCAGTACGAGATATCCCAGCACCACAAGCGGCGCGCGCCCCATGCCGGCCGTGCAGTGAACGTATACCCGGTGGCCCCGGGCGATCATGTCAGCGAGCAGAGAAACGGCAACGGGCAGACGCCGCCGCATGTCGGCCACGTCAAAATCCCGGATCTGGCAGCGCTCCATCCTCAGACCGAGCCCGGCTGCCTTGCGAAGCATGGCGGCATAATCAATCCCCCAATATGCCAGGCACGCGTCATGCTGCAGCGACAATACTGCGCTGGCACCGCCTTCGGATTGAATCCGGGGCAAGTGAACAGGCTTCATGGGGCATGTCCCAATGACCATGGAATCCGTGACTTCTCCCCAGTTCAGAGACCAACGCCACATGACAAACAACAAATCCTTATTCTGATGTACGTGCGGATAAGACCCCAATCCCGCTTAACATGGCCAGGCCGCAGAGAATAAGCGTCATGCCCGCAGCTTCCCAAAAGGCGGGGACTTCACCCAGGTGCAACCATGCGGCCAGAACACCCAGGACCGGGACAGCCAGGGTGCCAAGACTGGCAAGTCCGGCGGGCATTTTCTGAAGCGCAAAGAACCATAAGGTCCAGGCAACGGCTGTGGCCAGCAAGGCGTTGTAGGCAATCGCCCCCATTAAATACGGCGTCCACTGGATGGCCCGTGTTTCGACAAACAGGGCGATAAAACCAAGCGGCACGGCGCCCAGCATCAACTGCCACGCATTGATGGCGATCAGATCCACCCGAACCCGACTGCGGAAATACTTGTTCCATACCCCGGCAAGGGCCCAGGACAAACCGGCCAGACAGGCCAGGACGGCACTTTGCAGGTTGGGATGGGTCTCCCAGGGATGAAACAGGCAGATCAGCCCTGCAAAGGCAAACGCCGCGGCCAGCCACTGCCAGCCGTGCATACGCTCGCCCAGCAGCGGCCAGGCCAATACCAGAATCCAGAAGGGCATCGTGTATACCAGCACCACTGTTTTTCCGGCGCCGCCGCTTACCAGGGCCCCGATAGAAAAACCGAAAAACGCGGTGGTCTGCAAAAAGGCAAGCAGCAAAACCCCCTTAAAGGACCCGGGCGACAGGGATCGGCCGGAAAATACCACCACCAGAAACAGCACCCCGCTGCCCAGCACCGCCCGAATGGCCGAAAAGGCAAACGGCCCGCAAAAGGTCAGCGCCGTTTTCATCACCACCCAGTTGTATCCCCAGATAAGGGTCAACACGCCCAGGCCAATTAAGGGCAGCCATCGCTTATCCCCTGTCATATGCTTATGCCTGCTATTTGCGCGCATTTTATCATTGCCGTAACTTAACAGAAATTTTGTCTGCCAAGAACCTTTTTTGAACGGGCGCGCCCTGAGAAGGCAGGCGCCCGATTATCATGGATTTAAACTGGTCTGACCCCGATACCGACTTTCTCTCCGTTCCCTGAGCTTTTCCGTTATTCCAGCCACGTAGGGTGGACCAAGCGAAGCGGATCTCTGCTTTCTCTCGTGGGCGGACATGCTTAGGCGGACACGCGTGACTTGGTCCGCCCTTCGAAGGTTCTGGGCGCTTGGTCCGGTTTCCGGGATTGAAAATATGCCTGTTAGGATTATGCAAACATTAATAAATACACCTCGGTGAACATAGAAATGGGGGACATACCGTATTTGATCCGATAATATTTTTTGATAGAGAAGCAGTAGAATCGGATAATGAAAAAATACGGAGGAGAAATTCATGCCGACTTTTATCATGCTTACGCGATTGTCGTCCCAGGCCATAAGCTCGCCAAAAAAATTGGAAACCCTCGAGAAGATGGTTGTGGATCGGATTCGATCAGAATGCCCGAATGTGGAATGGCTGCATAATTTTGCCACAATGGGGCCCTATGACTATGTAGACATCTTTCGAGCCCCGGATGCACAAAACGCCTTCAAAGTATCGACCATTGTCCGCTCCTTCGGCCATGCCCATACCGAAGTCTGGAATGCCACGGAGTGGGCGCAGTTCAAGGATTTGATCCGGGAACTGCCCGAGGGGGAATAGCTGCTTAAAGCCGCTGGAACCATGCCTATCAGCCCAGAGCGACATCCAGAACCATCATTACCGAAAAGCCGACCATGGTCGTCAAGGTTACGACGTCGATGTTCTCAATTTTCTTTTGCGATTCCGGGATCAATTCCTCCACTACCACAAAAATCATGGCTCCGGCTGCAAAACACAGCGCATAGGGAAGGACTGTCTGCATTTTTAAGACAAAAAGCGCCCCGGCAACTCCGGCAACAGGCTCAACCGCGCCGGACAACTGGCCCAGAAAAAAACTTTTCCCCCGGCTTATCCCTTCTTTTTTGAGCGGCATGGACACGGCAGTGCCCTCCGGAAAATTCTGGATCCCGATGCCGATAGCTAATGCCAGCGCGCCGCCGATGGTCGCCGAGGGCAACTGGGCGGCGACCGCTCCGAAAGCCACGCCGATCGCCAATCCCTCCGGGATATTGTGCAGCGTTATGGCAAGGACTAAAAGCGTGCTTCGCTGCCAGGAGGTCTTCACCCCTTCGCTCTTGTCAAGCCCCAGCCCCAGGTGAAGGTGTGGCAATATTTTATCGGCCAGGCGCATAAAAATACCGCCCCCCATAAAACCGATAACCGCCGTCAGCCAGGGTATGTGGCCCAGTTGCGCCGCCATCTCCAAACCCGGTGCAAGAAGCGACCAGAAACTGGCAGCAATCATGACGCCTGCAGCAAAGCCAAGCATGGAGTCCATGAATAACTGGTTGACCTTTCGCACAAATAAAACGGTGGCCGCTCCCGCCGCTGTCATCGCCCAGGTAAAGAGCGTGGCAATGAACGCCTGGCTGACCGGATTAAAACCCGCTATGGATTCAAACATGGCTTTTTACCTCGGACAGGCTGGCCCGATTGCTCTTGCACTGAGAATCGACCAGGTTTTTCAGCAGATCCCCGACAGCTCCGCATTCGAGCCCGAACGGAAGGTATCCCGCGTAACCGAGGATGGGCATTTCAAAAATCTGATAGCGATGGACATAGGGAATGCTGTATTCCCATCGCGCCAGACTGTAATAATTCCACATTTCCCAAAAAAATCCGCATACGAGAGCGGCTGCAGCCAATGAGACAAGCCGGGTCCAGTCGCCTGTTGCGACGGGCGACAAAACCTGCTCGCGGCCGGCCAGGCGCTGCAGAGAAACAAGAAATAGCAAAGGAGCCACCCAGATAAAAGGAAAAAGAAGGTTGGGAAACAGCCCCAGGCTAAACAGTATAGCGGCGGCGAGCATCAGGACCGCTGCGGCTATTGGCCGGGGGTGGACCGGACGAATGCGAATGAAGTTCCGGTAGGCTTTCTTTATAAAAGCAAAGGATTGGAACAGTTCCGCAGTGCTTAAAACAGCGGGCAATACGGTGGAAAAGCAGGCCGAAGCATAGATGACGTATTGCCAGGGCCCGAACATGTCGATTTGAACATAATACCAGTTCAGGACAAAACGGTTCAGATATTCAAAAAACCACCAGAACACAGCGCTTGCGGGAAAGAGGGCCAAAAAATAGACCGGCTTCTCAAGCATCAGAGAGCTACCGGTTCTTTTGCAAGCGAGGGCATTGACGACGATAATGGTGCCGATCCAAAGAAAAGGAAAGGTGTAGGGCTGAAATTCTGAAAACCACGGGAAACGCGTCCATGCCAGGAACCAGGCGCCGACGCAAATTGCGGCGCCCGCGTACCCCCAGGACGGAAACGCCCGGCCTCCCCTGACTTCCCGTTCCCAACCGCTTCTGACTGTCCGGATGGCCCGCCAGACAAACGGCAGCAGGCAGGCGAGGATCAGTGCCGCCAGTCCGATAAATACCATCCATGAAAACGGCGCATGTTCCATGCCGCCCAGTCTGGGTGGAAACGCCAGGTAGTGTGAGAGGGGCTCCTCCCGCCAGAGCATCGCTCCGAGCAGGGGCAAACCGAGGACGATTCCGGCAAGGGCAATCAATATTAAAAAGGATTCGGATCTCAGGTACTTCACTGTTGCGGCACTCATTTTCATCTGCTGCGTACGGACGTTTTTAACGGGCAAGGGCATCAATAACGATCACTGGTCGCTCCCGGAAACCGTATAATGACGTCATCCCCGGTTTTTGCCATGCGTTTCACCAATATCAAAATAGTATGAAAGCCTCCTGAATGCAATAAACCGATCTTAATTCACTGAGGAAACGCGCTTTTCATAATCAAGCATAAAACGATTCAGCATTCAGCCTCCGGCAGGGCCGAATCCCTGGGCTCGATGTGGACCTCGACGTCCAAAACGTCCGGGCCTTCATGGAGCAGCAGATTCTTGACCTGCTCGGCAACCCGGTGGCCTTCGTATACAGATAATTGACTGTCCACCACCACGTGGAGATCCACGCACAGGCGGTTGCCTGCATACCGGGTACGGATGTTATGCACCTGGACAACCGCGGAATGGGTCTTTACGAGCTCCTTGATCTGCTCGCAAACCTCCGGCGGCGCGCCCTGATCCACCAGTTCCCGGAAGCCGGAGAGCATGATTCGAATGGCCGCGTAACAGATCAAAATAGCGACGAAAAAAGCCGCCAAATGGTCAATCAGGTGCAATTGGGGATAGATAAGCGCCACCCCCACAGCAACCAGGACAGGGATGGAGCTGAAGACGTCCAGGCGGTGATGCCAGGCGTTTGCCGCCAGGGACACGCTGTTTATCCGTTTTCCCACCCGCCGGTTCCACTGGTAGAGAAGCTCTTTGATGACAATGGAGGCGGCCGCGGCGGCAAAGGCAATCAGGCGGGGATGCTGTTCGTGGGCCTTGTACACGGAGGTTACCGCGTCCCAGCCAATACCTGCGCCTGCCAGAAAAAGAATGCCGCCGATAAAAATGGAAACCGTGGTCTCCAGCCGCTTATGGCCGTATGGGTGGGAATCGTCCGCCGGGCGGGACCAGTAATAGGAGCCCAGAATTACGGCGATGTCCGTGACGGTATCGGTAAGGCTGTGAATACCGTCAGCAACAACGGCCTGGCTGTGGCCCAGCCATCCGGCCGTCACCTTAAAAGCCGCCAAAAAAATATTTATAAAAAAGCCCCACCAGGTGACCCGGCGAACCAGTGCTTCCGTCCCGTCACCTTGCGTCATCTTCGTCATGCGTCCCTCTTCCTGCACCTGTAAACCTGGTGCTGCTCCGGGGCGGGGTTAAAAAAAGCAAAAAAACCTAAACAAGTTTATTATAGCATACCTGCAACGCCCCTTTGTAGACGAACCTGCGCAATTTTTTCAGCGCCGTCAAGGAGCATCATCGATATCCGGAATGCTTTTAACGCTTTAAGGCATCAAAATCCGCATCCGCTGGCCTTAAAGGCAGGACTTTTTTACTCGCCTGTGCCTGTGCCAGGCACGATAATAACCATTAACGTGCTTACTATGGAGTAATTGCTACCGGTTCATTCCATTGCTTGACAAGCCCGGTTATTATTTTAAAATATTGAAACATGACGAAACCTAAAAACACGCCTGTCGCCAGAGGAGTCGCGTATACGGCGCTGCTGCTGGGCACCGGGGCATTGACCGGGTTCATGATATTTCTCTACACCGGCACTTTTTCTGTTTTGGACTTGGGCTTCGGCCCGGCCGAAATTTTATTTTTAGATGCCGGCCTGTCCCTTTTATTCTTTCTCCAGCACAGCATCATGCTGAGGAAAGGGTTCCGGGCCCGCGCGTTAAAATATATCCCCTCCCCTTATTTTGCGCCACTTTTTGCTATATCATCAAGTCTGGCCCTTTTTAGCCTGATGATTGCCTGGCAGGAAAGTTCGTATATTCTATTTTCGGCTGAAGGAATGGTCCGTCTGCTTTTCCGGCTGCTTTTTCTGGCCTCAGTTGTCGGTTTTGCATGGAGCGCCCGCGCGCTGAATTCATTGGATGCCTTTGGCACAAAAACGCTGCTGCGGCACATAAAAAACAGGGGGCCTGAGCCATCGCCGCTGACTATTCAAGGTCCCTACAAGTTCGTTCGGCATCCCCTTTATTCCTTCTCCTTGCTCATGATCTGGTCCTCCCCGGAGATTTCGGCGGACAGGCTCCTGTTTAATGGGCTTTGGACAGCATGGATCATCACGGGGACGCTGCTGGAAGAGAAGGATCTGGTCCGGGATTTCGGGGAAGCCTATCAAAAATACCAGAAAACTGTCCCGATGCTGATTCCGCTGAAACTATTTTTCAGACAGTGAATAAAAACCAAATAAGGGATTATACGCGGCACTGAAAGAACCATTTTATCAAAACTGTATATCAACACAAAGACCGGGGCTTTCGTCATGTGCTTCCAACCTTTGGAAACCGGATAATATTTGAAATATGGATCAGGAATGGATATTCTAATAACTATCATCAGCAAAATAAAATTTTTCAGAAAATAAACCGGAACGTAAGAGGAGGCAAGTATGAACCCGTTTGTCGATCGAATGATCCGGGCGGCCAAGCTGGAAACCGGGCTCTACGAAGAGGTGGAAGCGGATAAGGGCGCCATGGGGCAAGCCATGGGGGTTGTGGTTCTCTCAAGCCTTGCGGCCGGAATCGGAACGGTAACCACGCAGGGTGCCAGCGGCATACTCATCGGCACCATCATCTCCTTGATCGGCTGGTATCTCTGGGCGTTTCTTACCTATCTGATCGGAACCAAACTGCTGCCGGAACCCCAGACCCAGGCGGACCATGGCGAACTGCTCCGCACCATCGGGTTTTCCAGTTCACCCGGGTTGATCCGGATCCTGGGCATTATCCCCTTTCTGCGCGGGATCGTGTTTCTGGCCGCCGGCATCTGGATGCTGGTGGCAATGGTGATCGCCGTTCGCCAGGCCCTGGATTACAAAAGCACCCTCCGGGCGGTTGGGGTCTGCGCCATTGGCTGGCTGATTCAGATGCTGCTGCTGGCATTGTTTTTCGTTATTTTCGGGGGCATGTCGGCACCCGCGTAAACAGCCGGCAAAAAAACACCCATCATGAAGCGCGTCAACAAACTGAAATTGCGAAATAAAGTGGGGGCCCGGGCATTTCTGTTGTGCGGGGCATTTTTTTTCGCAGCCGCCCTTCTGGGGGCAAAGGAGACGCCCCCGGACCAGGTAGTGGTCTCTACACCAAGTTATACGCCAGGCATTGATGCCTTAGAGCCAAATCTTGGCCAATACCGGTATAGAGCCTCATGGAATGGGGTGCCGGCCGGCACCATAACCTTGACGCTGAATCGTCGGGGCAACGACTACCACATCTCGACTAATGCACAAACAGCCCGGGTTATCGATATTTTCTACAAGCTCAGGTTTCACGCCGAAGCCCGGGTTTCCGCCGCCACGTTTCACCCCAAACGCTCCTTGTATGTAACCCGCGCCAACTCCCGGCGAAAAAAAACGCAAATGACATTTTTGCCCGGTGGAGAAATTTCATCAAGGCGAAAAGGGAGCAGCGGAGATGTCCGGTCCTACACATTCAACCCTGAAAATTTAACCCTGGATCCCTTTTCAGCGGCTTTTCTGGCGCTTAGCCTGAATTGGGAAGTCGGGCAAACCCGGCGGTTTGATACATTTAATGGCAAAAGCCGCTATCTCATCGAACTCACGGCTGTTGATAAAACCCATATCACTGTAAACGGAACCCGCCGCGAGGCCTTCGTCATCAGTCCCGAGGTAACGGATTTAACCGACAGCGAACCCTCCAATAAACTCCATGGTGCAAAAATTTATTTCGCTGCTGACAGCTCCCGTGAAATATTGAGGATTGTCAGCGATTTGTTCATCGGCAGCATCAAAGCGGAAATGGTATCCCATACACCCCCCGATTCCTGGAAAGCAAACTGATTACTTCCCAACAGGCTGGTTGCGGCGCTTTTTTCGCTGCCGGAGGTTTGGCTTTCCGGTTTACACAGCAGCCTGCATCCCCAGGTACCACGTGGCAATACCGAAGTAGATGACAACACCAACGACATCCGCAGCAGAGCTCACCAAGGGAACACTTGCAGTGGCAGGGTCCATTTTAAGCCTAATCAGCAGAAAAGGCAGGGACAGGCCGAGCAGGCTGCCAAAAAGCACCACCGCAACCATGGCAATGGAGACGACAATGGCCACATCGGGACCGCCCCGGAAAATACCGATAAAAGAGACGGCAAAAGCCATGCATGCACCGATGAAAAGGGCGATTCCGATTTCCTTGCCCACCATGCGAAGCCAACCCTTTCCGATAAAAAAAAAGGGGGGGG
>P_1C_Sed_2_UnCtyDRAFT_1000361_pt1 | contig 13985 bp, 11 predicted proteins | sample Pon1CUnioCityCA_4_FD_10229 | JGI IMG/M metagenome (IMG submission 10229) | reverse complement strand
CCCGTGGTATGCCTGCGGCATCAAGCAATGACTGCACATCTTCAGGCCCGAGATAATTATTATTACAATTATCTATCACTTCCCTGACAGCATTTTTATCTACTCCTGATTTCCTGTATGTGCCAGGTAATGAAGGCTTTGTGTTCATGACCTTGCAAAAAGCATTTGCAAAGACCACTTCATCCGGGAAATTAATATTACCCCTGGCAATGAAATCATTAACCTCCCTGCCGGCTGTTATCAGGGAAGGTAAAACCGGGTAAACAGGTTTTTTCCCCGATATTATTTTATAATGCAGCACCTCATAAACATCATCAACGGGGAAAAGTCCCGGGCTGCCGAAAATTACCGCTACGGCATCGACCTCATCGAAATCGTTCTCACAGGCATCAAGGATTGAGGCAAGCTGCCCGGCATTGCCCGTGGCAAGGAAATCAACAGGATTGGACACTGAAGAGCCGGGATATAATTTTTCGAGCAAATCATCAGCCCTGGCACCTTCAATATTTGGTATCTCAATTTCCCCTTTTGATAATTCATCTGTCATCATAACGGCCGGACCGCCGGCATGAGTTACAATGGCCATATTCCTGCCCTCAGGTCTGGGTGACAAAAGAACTGCTGCCACTGCTGCCAGCTCATTACGGCCGCTGCACCTGATAATACCTGCTTTCCTGAAAAGGGCATCAACCGCCACATCCGGATTGGCCATGGCCCCGGTATGTGATGAGGCTGCCCTGCTGCCGGCATCTGATGAGCCTGCTTTGATGGCTGCAATGCTGCATCCCTTGCTTATCAGTGATGATGCATGCTTCAGAAGCATCCGGGGCCTGGCTATGCTTTCAATATATAATAGTTTGACGGGAGAACTTTTTCCGGGCTCATACGTCTCGTCAAGGTATTTTAAAACTTCCTCGACACCTGTCTGTGCACTGTTACCTACCGAAAAAACGCTTGAAAACCTTATACCATTGGGTATTGCTGATTCCATAATAAACACTGCAGTAGCACCCGAGCCTGAAATAAAATCAACACCGGAGGGATGCAGTTCAGGCAACGGGGTGGTAAATACCCCGTTATAGGACTGGTTAAGTACCCCTATGCAATTAGGTCCTATCAGGCAAGCGTCAACAGAATTAACAATTTCAACTATTTCTTTCTCCAGCCTGGCACCCCCCTCATTCTCCTCACCAAAACCGGCAGAAAGGATAATGAAAGCCCTGGTTGCTTTTTCATGTGCAAGAATACTTACCGTTTCTTTACAGTATCTGGCAGCTATGGCAATAATAGCCAGGTCAGCCCCGGGTATATCAGAAGGGCTGTGGTAGGATTTCAGTCCCTGTACTTTGTCGGCCTTTGGGTTAATAACAGACAGGTCACCTTTAAAATTCCCATCAACGATATTTTTGAGGACTTTACCCCCGGGTTTGGATATATCATCCGACCCGCCAACTACAACAATACTGCCGGGATTGGTTAAATACTTATTAATCATTGTTTTATAATTAGTAAGTTAAGAGTTTCAATGGCAGGCAATGTATGAAAATCAAATAAATCAAACAATGATTTTTGTGGATTATTGGATGCCGGAAGATTTAACAGGATACTTGTTCTTTCCAGGTCATATACTTTAATTACTGATCATACATATGAATTTAGAGTCATGCACTTTAACTGCTGATAACAGACTTTTAAAACACTATTTCAGTAAACGGCATAAGATGTCCACTGAATCAGTAATGCATTTTTCACAGACCAGCGTAGATACATTTTCTTCACGCGCCCTTGCGTGCTCTTCAGGTGAATCAATGTCATGCTTTACTAATTCACGGCAGATGGTTGTCCCGTGCAATGTCCTGAAATCTGAATCAAATTCCTTTATAAGGCTGTAGGCTCTTTCAGTACGCTCAGCATTAGAGGGATATTTATTACCGCAATACAGGCTTATAGCCATAAAGGCACCAGTAACAGCGCCGCATTTTTCCTGCAGATGCCCCATCCCGCCACCAAAGCCTGATGATATTTTTTCAAGAACAGTTACATCTGTCTCAAGCTTACCGGCCATAGAGCAAAGTACCGACTGTGAGCAGTTAAACACTGACCTGAACCTGTTTATAGCTTCTTCCCGGATAATTTTCTCCTCCATTTTAGATCTTACTTGTTTTTTGATACAAATTTAAGGAAATAGTGCCAGGCATCAAAAACGGCCAACAGGGTTGTGTCCGCGTACAGTAGCTCCCAGTACTACACCCGAACTCAAAATAACGAGATTTTTGATTATATACTGCCCTTCCAGGCTTAAGGAATAAGGAAAGACATTAAATACTTCGCCGGGGAAAATAAATACCGGCAAAAATGTTCCTGCCATCTGAAAAAAAAGCAGCAGCAGGGTCACTCTCATGAATATATTGAATACCAGGCCCAGGCCAATGAGAACTTCAAGAGTGGCCAGCCCGTAAATAATGAGATTATCGGGAACAAGACCAAAACTTACTGTACTGATGGTTTTTATGGCCAGATCCTGGGCAGGACTCAGTCCCTCGAAATATTTTAAAAGCCCGAACCAGATAAAAATCAGTCCTATACTCCAGCGCAGTAAGGTAAGCCCGTAACGGGCCATCCATCCGGTTACCGACCTGTCCAGTTTATCAAATCTTTCAGATCTCAAATTCATTATATAATTGTTTTTATTATAAGTAAAGGTTTATCAAGTGGTATATAAGCAACAGTTGGATTAAGTTTTGGTTTATAAAGAGCCTGATAACTGTCAATTGCAATAATAATTGCATGGAGGATAATAAATAATTCCGTGCATTCTCCGTATATTTGTTAAATAATAAAGATAATGGAAAATAGTGTAAAAGAAATATTGAGAGAAGGCAAATTCGGGATTGACGGAATAGTAACACTGTTGAAATCAAAGGGCGAAGAAAAAGCCATGCTGTTCAGGGAGTCAGCCCGCATAAAGGATGAAAATTCAGGTAATAAAGTATATTACAGGGGTTTAATTGAATTTTCCAATATATGTAAAAAAGATTGCTACTACTGCGGCATCAGGAAGTCGAATGTAGATGTCGAAAGGTATAATCTCTCTGACGCTGAAATAATTGATGCTGCCCGCTATGCATACGAGAATAAATATGGCTCACTGGTATTACAATCAGGTGAACTGAGCAATCCTGAATTTACCGGGAGGATTACACGCTTACTTAAGGAGATAAAAAAAATTTCCGGTGGCAATCTCGGAATAACCCTGTCGTTGGGAGAACAGACTGAAGAAGTATACCGGCAGTGGTTTGATGCAGGAGCTCACAGGTACCTTCTGCGCATTGAGGCTTCAAATCCTGTTCTGTATTCAAAGCTTCATCCAAACGATTCATTCCATAATTACCTCAGCAGGCTCGAATCTCTCAGCACTTTACGGAAAGTTGGCTACCAGACAGGTACGGGAGTGATGATTGGTTTACCCTTCCAGACTTATGAAGACCTTGCCGGAGACCTGATATTCATGAAACAATTAGATGTTGATATGGTTGGTATGGGCCCATATATAGAGCACGCCAGTACACCTCTTGCAGAGCATAAAGGGAAGCTTATGCCACCGGAGGAAAGGTTTGAACTATCGCTCAGGATGATAGCCATCTTACGGGTAATGATGAAAGATATTAATATTGCCGCATCAACAGCTCTGCAGGCACTGGATCCCTCAGGGCGTGAAAAAGCCATACAGGCAGGGGCAAATGTTTTAATGCCCAATATTACCCCCGGCATCTACCGTAACAATTATAATTTATACGAGAATAAGCCCCGCACTGATGACTCAGATGATGATTTCAGGATAAACCTTGAAGCCAGTCTGGCCACGGTTAATGCCGTGCCTGCCTATGGGGAATGGGGCGACTCCAGGCATTACCACAAAAGACAAAAGGATAATCAGTCTGACTGAACATTTTTCATGGACTTACCCTGGTGCATGAAAGAACAGGGGCGGGTTAAAACATATCCCCGAAAAACATTGCATTCATAAATATTTTACTGGTGCCAAACCATATAGCCCTGAAGTTTGTATTATCATACAGTGAGATAATGTTGCCCCTGCCTGATGGATGAACTGTACAGAAAGCAGAGCCTGCTATCCTCTCCGTATTCTTTTCAGAGCTGTAGCCGCTGAGCAAAGGATCATCAGTATACAGCCCCGGGCTGGCAAAAACATTATCACTTTTAAGCACTGCCCCTGAGCCTGTTTTAAATACCGGGATAATATCATCATCATAACCAAAAAACAGGGGATGGGTATTATCTATTCTTATACTGAAAATTGATCCTGGTATCCTGTGTAATGAATAAAGCTGAGACCTGTCAGCATATTTTACACCGGCATCAAAATCAATACCGGGAGATGGTATATATTCAATATCAGCCATCTGGTTATCTGTCAAAAATGAATTGCCACCTTTATAGGCTATTATCACCCCGCCCTTCCGGTTCCAGCTCTTTAACTCCCTCACCTGGTCCTCTGTAAGAGAAGGGTTGCCGGCCAGTATCAAAATGTTATAGCCTGACATATCAAGGGACCTGTTCTCAGCGGCATCGATCATAGTAACAGGCATATTAAATCTCTGGTCGAGCATATGCCATATCTCACCTGCATCCCTGCTGCTTATTCCATCACCAACAAACATTGCCGGTTCTGGTTTATCTACCAGTCCGAAACTGTTGCTGCCCAGGTCAATCCCTTCGGGTGTATAACCTGTTTTCATCCCATACACAATGATGCCGTATTCATTTACCACATCTTTCATTAGGTCATATATATCATCCCTGTCAAGATCCTGATTGTATGCAGGTATCATAACCGTACCCCTTTTGAACTGCCTGGAAAACTCCCCATCATCATAAAGAAAGTTTTCAGTAGCCACCCTGGCCCTGATACCCTCATCAAGAATACGGTAAAGGGCTCCGGGGCTGTAATAGTCAGTCCATTCAAATACCCAGGCATAGGCATCCCGTTCTCCCCTGAGACTGCCTTCGGCAAATGGCGCTGTAATGATTCCGGGGCCCATCAGGGTATTTAAGGAACCTGTTTTACAGGGCGAATATTCTATATTGAATGACATGGGCAGTACCCAGGTGGAGATATCATAAAATACATTCTCCCTGAATTCGGTTACCGTCTCAAACATACTTCTGATATAAAGGTATTCAGGCTGTTCAAGAGGAATGATATAACTGTCTCCTGCTTTATAATCTTTACCCTCAAGTCTGATATCCCTTCCCAGGCGGTACACTTTTATATTATGCCTTAGCAGGTTCTCAATAAAATGAGCTGTCCGCGATCTGTCAGAAGGCTCAGTGAAGACATAGGCTTTTATTTCATCATTGCCGGCTTTTACCATGGCATCATTATAAAAATCTACCTGGTGCTGTAAAAGCTTCTTCCTCAGGTCAAGACCGGCTTTTAATGTTGAAAGGGAAACGGCAAACTGGTTTTTTATGGCAAAGGGGAAAGTCAGCAGCCCCCTGGAAGTTTCCCTGCTGTGGCCTTTAACACCTGCCTGTTCAAATAATATGCCTACCGAGGCATGAATATCAGGATAAGCCGATCCCTTACCGAGATAAAAATCATCAAAACCCTCTGCAGAATAATACAGGCTCCCTATATTGTCAAGGTATTCCTTATGGTAGGCAGCAATATCATAATGAAGATTATAATTATCTTCAGGTGTCAATGGATTTTCCCTTGAAGGCACCCCCGGCTGGAAAAAGAATGTTGAACCTGAGCCCATCTCATGGTGATCGGTATTGATATTTGGTCTCCACCGGTAAAAAGCAGCTATCCTGCCTACAGATTCGGGGTGTTGTAACATTATATAATCACGGTTAAGATCAAACCAGTAATGATTGGTGCGCCCGCCGGGCCACACTTCATCAAACTCCCTGGAATAGGGATCCGGATTTGAATTAATGCTTTTATGCATATTGACCCATGTGGAATGACGTTGCATTCCATCAGGGTTAAGGCTGGGGTCGATCAGGATGACAGCATTGCTGAGCAGGTCATCTATTTCCTCGTCCATACCTGCTATAAGGTAATATGCTATTAACATTGAAGCATTCTGGGCACTCGATTCATTACCATGAACACCGTATCCCAGCTTGACTATCACGGGCATATCTGATATATCCATTGATGAGGAAACCATGGGATCACTGAGTTTCAGGTGATCCTCCCTCAGTTGATCCAGCTTATTTATATTTTCTTCAGAGCTTATAATAAGATTCCCCAGGGGACGGTCTTCATGGCTACGGGCATACTCTTCCCAGACAGCTTTACCGGAGACCTCTGCCAGCTCGAGCATATAGTAATAAAGTTTATCATGTGTTACATGCCACTCTCCCACATCATGACCTGTAAAATCAGACGGTTTGGGAATAGCCGGATCGTATGAAATATGCTTTGGCATATAATAACTTATAGGCCATTGTCCGGATGAAGACAAATAAAAGGCCAGCAACAGCGACAGTAACAGTATCTTTTTCATATTAATCAATAATTTTTTTTCAGCCCCTAAGTTGCGAAAATAATTCTTTACAGGAAACCGTCATTACTGTTTTTCAGCATATGATTGCATAAGAGCTTATGAAATTCCTTATTTTGTAATGCATAAAACAGTTAAACATGAAAAATAAAATTATTGTCCTGGGTGCCGGCCTTGTCGGGTCAGCTATAATAAAAGATCTCTGTACCAGCTATCAGGTAAGAGCTGTTGACATATCACCTGACAACATCAATGCCCTCAAAGGGCTAAAAAATGTAGAGGCCCTTACTGCCGACCTGTCTGATACCCCGGCAATAAAAGACCTCGTCAGTGATCAGGATCTTGTTATAGGGGCACTTCCCGGCTCAATGGGCTATAAATCGGTAAAGGACGTTATTGAAGCAGGTAAGGATATGGTTGACATCTCTTTTTTTCCTGAAGATCCTTTCGGGCTTGACAGCCAGGCCAAAAATAAAGGAGTTACGGTGGTCACTGACTGCGGGGTGGCCCCCGGTATGGGTAATATAATACTGGCTTATCATAACGCTCTTATGAGTGTTGAAAAATACGAGTGCTATGTCGGGGGACTTCCCTTTAAAAGAGAGTGGCCCTGGCAGTATAAGGCAGTTTTCTCTCCCTCAGATGTAATAGAGGAATATACACGGCCTGCAAGGTACCTGGTTAATGGTGAGATAGTGGTACGCGAGGCTCTTTCTGATCCTGAGTATATTGAATTTGAAGAGATAGGAAGTCTGGAGGCCTGGAATTCAGACGGACTGCGAAGCCTGTTGCAGACCATTCCAGTTCCTGATATGATAGAAAAGACATTACGTTACCCCGGTACAATAGACTACCTCCGCATGCTCAGGGAGGCCGGGTTTTTCAGCAATGAAGAAATTGAGGTCAGCGGTAAAATGATAAGACCTATAGACCTGAGTTCAAAATTAATGTTCCCTGCCTGGCAGTTAAAAGAAGGGGAAGAAGAATTCACTGTGATGAGGATAATTATTGAAGGGATGAAATCGGGAGAAAAATACATATATAAATATGATCTTTTTGACCGTTATGATAAGAAAACGAATATAACATCCATGGCCAGGACAACCGGTTACACATGTACAGCAGTGGCAAACCTTATGATGGAAGGCATGTTCAACTCACCCGGAATAAATCCTCCTGAATACCTGGGAAAAACAGAGGGTCATCTTAAATTTATACTGGAATATCTAAGGGAAAGAAACGTGATCTACAGGGTATCTGAAAAAACATGATCTGAGGATATCTAAAAAAACGGGCAACATTTATTTATTGATTACCAGGCCCCGGAATATTAAACAGAATGCAAGAAGCATGCGGCCACCGCAGTCAGCGCTAAAATAATCATCAGCACCGGATGAGACTCAAGGCTGAGCGGGACTTTTCAGTCAAAGGATATCACTCCGGTTGATACATTGTCTATGTTGTCCAGCCGCTGTATAAGCCTGTTCATTTCAGGTATTTCACCCACAAGTTCCAATAGTATAATACCCTTATCTTCTCCTTTATCCTCTTCATTTATACCCAATCTCGTCCTGATAGTACATCCGAAAGAAGTGAGGGTATTCTGAACCTCCAGAACTACTTCACTCCTGTTGCTTATTACCAGGCCTGCAACAGCAATTGAAGCCTCTTCAGCTATTACACCAGGTTTTTCTGCTTCACTATCATCCATCTGCATATGCTTTATCTCTATGCCATATATCTTATCCAGATCACCCATAAAGGCTTTTACAGACTGCTCATCATCTTTAAGGTAAAGCAGTATATAACCCTCGCGGCTGCACACATCAGTATTTAATTCATGAAATCCCAGCCGGGCTCTTATCACTGAAGAATGCCTGCTAAGCATTTTCTGGGTATTTCCGGCTTCTTTGATCCTGTCGACAACCCTTAAAGCTAATATTCTTGCCATAATAATAAATTCAGGTAATTATTTAAAAATACAGGTCCCTTTCTCCCTTTTTGATCCTTTCAATCCTCTCCCTGGTACGGGCTGCCACATCATCGTCAAGTTTTGAAAGGTTCTTGTCTATAGCTTTCCAACCTTTCCGGGCGAGTTCCTCATCTGCATAATCAACCAGGTATTCGGCCAGGGTCATAGCGGCATTGGGCGAACAGTACCTTTTGATAAATCCCGGCACTGAAAATTCCATAAAGTGCTCACCTGTCCTTCCCAGCCGATAACAGGCAGTGCAGAATGATGGCAGGTAGTCATCATCGAGGAGCTCGTCAATCACTTCGGAAAGCGATCTGGCATCATTGATCATGAATTGTTCCCTGTTAAGGTTCTGCAGTTCATTTTTAATATCCGAATACGACCCCATCTCTATCTTTGTTCCGCCATCGATCTGGGAAACGCCATAGCTTATCACTTCCCTGCGGACATCATGATTTTCCCTTGCCGTAAGTATGAGCCCGGTATATGGCACTGCCAGCCTGAGAATGGCTACCAGTCTTTTAAATTCCTCATCTGACACCTCGTAGTCTTTATTGAGGTCCAGACTGGCGGCATCCTTAATACGGGGAAATGATATTGTATGAGGGCCTACATTATAGCATGCCTCAAGGTGGTTTGTATGGCGCACAAGACCCAGAACCTCGAAGCGCCAGTCATAAAGGCCAAACAGGGCCCCGATACCCACATCATCAACCCCTGCTTCCTGTGCGCGGTCGAGTGCTGTCAGTCTCCAATCATAATCTCTCTTCTTACCTGCAAGGTGATACGCTTTATAAGCTTCGGGATGATATGTTTCCTGGAACACCTGGTAAGTCCCGATACCGGATTCGCCTATTGTTCTGAACCCTTCAATATCAAAAGGAGCAGCATTTATATTCACCCGGCGTATTTCACCGTTGCCTTTCTTAACCCCGTATACCGTTTTTACGGTTTGGGCAATATATTCAGCTGAATATTTTGAATGCTCTCCATAGACGAGAATAAGTCTCTTCTGCCCGTTATCTTCGAGTGCCTCTACTTCCTTTATTATTTCATTATCAGACAGGGTGCGTCTTTCAGCGTCAGTATTACTCGAGCGGAAGCCACAGTACCTGCAGTTATTATTACAATAATTACCAATATATAAAGGAGCAAAGAGCACTATCCTGTTACCGTATACTTTTTCCTTCAGAGCCCGGGCACCTGCTTTTATCTCTTCGATCAGTGAAGGATCATCGGCATTAACCAGTACTGCAGTTTCCGCCAGGCTAAGCCTGTTTTTATTGAGCGATTTGGCAATTATCTCGCGTACCCTGGTCTTATCCGGTTTTGCATTCTTAATGAGATCCCATATCTCTGCGGGATCAATAAATGGTTTCATCCTCTGATCCCTGATGGATAATTTTTCAGGTTTGAATTTCATATTTTTATTTAATATTTTAACGATCCGGCTTAACTATAATACAAAGTAAATTATTCATTATGAGGCAGGCAATGAATAATATCATATCCTGCTAAAAAATGAGTTCCCTGGTTTCACTTATAGCACTTTCCCGGTTTGCACCACCTATCCTTTTATGAAAATTCAGCTTAAGCATTTCCCGGTTCAGCAAATTATAAGGATTATCATTATCAAATACAATTACTTCCAGTTCCCTGGTTCCCTCCTTTTGTTTCTCCAGGACAGCCAGTGCGCGGGTATAGGATATCCCATCGGGGATACTCACAGCATAGGAACCGGCACGCGGGAGCAGCTTATCCTCATCATCTATCTTCAGCATAAGGCGGGTATGGCTTTCCCCATTACCATTTAGCTGGCATTTAGCGGCCGGTCCGCTGATGAAATAGTAATGATCAAGGTATGCGTTTACCCTCTGTATATAACCATCAGCCAGTGCTTTTCTTATCTCCGTGGAGCTTACGGTTTCATTCTGAACTTCCTGTTCGGGTATTTCCTCTGTCAAAAATCCGTATTTCCCGGCCACTGACTGAAGGTAGTGATAATCGCCTTCCTTATTATGTCCGAAATAATGATTGAATCCCACAACTATAACCTTGGGAGCCAAAAATTTAAATATATATTTCTCAATAAATTCGTAACTACTTGTACTGGCAAATGAAGGAGTAAATTCAACAAAAATAAGGTTATCAAGACCTGCTGTCTCCAGCAGATCAATTTTTTCCTTTAATGTGTTTATCATCTTCAGGTTTCTACCCTGCGATTCGGGATAAAGCACTTTACGCGGATGGGGATAGAATGTTATCAGCACAGATTCGCCATTATGCTCCATGGCCAGTTTCTTCAACCTGTTGAGAATTGTCTTATGCCCTACATGAACACCGTCAAACGTACCTGTTGTAATAACAGGATTATTAATTTTTGCCAGCTTTTCAAAGCCGTAAAATACTCTCATCTCCTGCTCTATCCTTCTTTAACAAAATATGCTACCTTCTCTATTGATGTTATCATATCAAACTCATCAAGATATACATTTGGCGGTACATTCAGGGGCACGGTAGTAAAATTAAGTATTCCCCTTACACCTGCTTTTATGGCGGCATCAGTTGTACTACGGGCAAAATCCGGAGGAATGGTAAGCATTGCTATGCTGATGTTATGCTTTTTCACTATCTCATCGAGCTGATCCACGGAGTAGCATCTCACACCCGCAATTACTCTGTTGATCTTCCGGGGATCATTATCAAAGCTTGCCACAATATTCAGTTTTGATCTTTTGCCCTTAAAGTAGGCTGTTATTGCGCGTCCCAGGTTACCGATACCTATAACAGCCACATTCTGCCCTTTTTCAGAGTCAATAATACTGCCAATGGTGGAGATCAGTTCCCTTATATCATAGCCCTTTTTCTGGACACTGGAATATCCTATCAGCATCAGGTCACGTCTGACCTGCACTGCGGTAATATGAAGCAGGGCGGCCAGCTCATGGGAATATATATAATTATTGCCCGCGGCAAGATAACCCAGCAGGTTTCTGCGGTAGCCACTTAACCTTTCAACAGTTTTTCCTGGTAATCTTTTCATCGCTATGGATATGTAAACAGTACAAATATAATAATTACTATAAGTTTCAGCCTTCTTATTGTTTCAATGGCAGGTTCAGTATAAAGGTGCTTCCTTTACCCGGCTCACTGCTTACACTTACACTGCCATTATACAATTCAGTAATTTTTTTTACTATAGAAAGGCCAAGGCCGCTACCGGTAATATTCCTTGTCATGTCATTCCTGATCCTGACAAAATCATTAAACAATATATCCTGGTCTTCCTTTTTAATACCGATGCCGGTATCACTAACCTCTATTACAGCATTGTCTCCTGTTCTGTCAATGCTTATTTTCACCTTTCCTTTTTCAACATTATATTTAACCGCATTGGAAAGCAGGTTGTTGAAAATGATTGCAATATCTTCTTTGTCAGCCGAAATAGTCACCGGTGATTTTTTTTCGATCTCTATATCCACATCTTTCTGGATAGCCAGGGGATTTATCGTTTCAATACACTGCTCAATAAGTAAGGAGGGGTCAATATCACTTATCTTATCCTGTTTTACTTCAAGCCGCATCTTTGTAAAATCGAGCAGGTCCATTATCAGTGAGCGCATTCCCTGTATACGCTGTAATGATCTTTCGATCATATTGATATAATCGTTGATATTCTCCCCTTCATGGCGGTCCATCATCATGTTAAGATAAGCTTCCACCGCGTTGAGGGGTGATTTGAGTTCATGCGACAGTACGGAGAGGAACTGGAACCTGATCTTCCTGCCTTCATCATTCATTTTACTGGTTATCCTTTTGAGATATTGCTGTTTGGTAATATTCTCTATCGAGGATTTCAGTTCCTGTGGTGTAAAGGGCTTCGGGATAAAATCGGTTGCTCCGTCCTTTGTGGCTCTTACCGCCACATCAAGGGAAGCATATGATGTGATCATGGCAACCACAATATCATAATTTCTCTTTTTAATATAATCAAGGACTTCCACACCTGATATTCCCGGAAGTTTATTATCAAGCAACACTATATCGGGCCGCTCGTTTTCAATCACCTTCAGTCCCTCCTCTCCGGTTTCAGCCTCTATCACCCTGTAGGAATAGTCCTCGTCCATGAACGGATAGGTAACCCTGAATTTGTTGAGTATCCTGCTTACACCGGACCTTATGCCAGGTTCATCATCAACTATTAATACTGTTAATTCAGCCATTTTCAGATCTTTAATAATTTTTTAATCTCCTTGTTCAGCTGTTCGGTTTTAAGTCCTTTTTCCAGATAAAGATCGGCTTTTATCCACCGGCGTTCCTGTTGGGTATTAAGCCCGAATGACAGACCTGTTTCCTTTGATACTGCCGTAGCTATTATCACAGGAACATCAGGATATTTCCTTTTCAGCTTATAGCACAGTATAAAGCCGGTATCAGGCTGTTCCATCATAAGATCAAGAACCGCAATATCAGGTTTAAATGAACTTAATATCTCTTCAGCTTCTTTCTGGTTATCTGCACTGATCACCTCATAGCCTGCTTTTTCAAGTACCGCCACGGTCTGAAAAAGATAATCAGGATCATCATCAACCACTAGTATTTTATATTTCCTGCTATTCATTTTTTCTTGGTATACTTACTTTAAATTCCGTCCATGTTTCACCTTTGCCAGGATCATCATTCGAATCAACTGTTATTTGTCCTTTATGCATTTTCACTATCCCGTAAGCTGTTGCCAGCCCCAGTCCGGTACCCTTTCCTGTTCCCTTGGTGGTATAGAAAGGTTCAAATATTTTTTCCCTCTGCCCGGGTTCAATACCAGGACCATTATCTCTGACCGTAATCGACAAGTTTTCATTATCCCCTTCAAGTTTTATTATTAAATCCCCTTCACCGTTCACAGCATCGGACGAGTTTTTTACCAGGTTTGATATAAGCTGTGTCATTTGCTCGGCATCGATCATTGCAAAAGGATTTTTGGTATTATCGCCCACGGATATATTAATCCCGGGGGGTATAATAACAGAATCGATAGCATGTTGAATAATATAATTAAGATCAGTATAATCACGGTTAACCTGGTTTTTCCGTGCAAAATTCAACAGGCCTGACACAATTTTCTTACATCTGCCTGCCTGCTCGGCAATCAGGTTAAGATCTTCATGAAGGGGATTATCTGTGCCGCATTCCTCCAGCAGGATATTAGCGTACATTATTACAACACCCAGGGGATTATTCAGTTCATGGGCTATCCCTGCCGAGAGTTGTCCCATATGAGCCAGCTTTTCTGATTGCTTCAGGGCCTGCTTTACTGAGCTGAGCTTTTCATTTGACAGGGCAAGGTCATTAACAGAATTATGCAATTGTTCAATTGTAAAAGGGAGGCACATTTCTGTTTCAGCCAGGCCCTTGCTGATAGCCACGGCATGCTCAAGGCATGTTTCATAGCCGCATGCGCCACAGTTAAGGTG
>P_1C_Sed_2_UnCtyDRAFT_1000359_pt1 | contig 14042 bp, 8 predicted proteins | sample Pon1CUnioCityCA_4_FD_10229 | JGI IMG/M metagenome (IMG submission 10229) | reverse complement strand
CGGAGGCNGAGCCGGTCATCGCCGCGATGGCCGACACGGCTATGGCGGCCGATACAAGGCCGTTGCCCGGCAGTCCGGTGACCCAGACCACGGCCGCGTCGAATGCCGGCGCGGCCTTGGCCACGGTGCCGAAACCGACCACGGCTGCGGTGTTGCCGATCGCGATCAGCGCGCCGGTGCCGCCTTCGGTCAACGCCTGGCCGGGCGAATGCAGGTGGTTGATGTTGATCGCCGCCGCGGCGATGCAGCCGGCCAGCAGCGCGATGATCAGCGCCGACGTTCCGAGCATGTCGTGGGTGGTGAACGAGACCGCCAGCACCACCAGCAGCGGCAGCGCCGAAAGCACCGGATGGGGCAGATCGCCCCGGCCGCTGTCGGGATCGAATGCGCGTTCGTCGAACGACTCGCCGCGGGCAACCGCCCGATCGAGCATCCACTTGAGCCAGAAGTAGCCGGTGGTGGCCATGAAGATCGCGACGATAAGGCTGGCCTGCCACGCGGCCAGCGGGCTGGAGCCCAGGAATTCCACCGGAATCCAGTTCTGGATTTCCGGCGAGCCGGCCGAGGTCATGGTGAAGGTCACTGAGCCGAACGCCATGGTGGCCGGAATGAACCGGCGCGGCAGGTCGGCGTCGCGGAACAGCGCCAGCGCCATCGGGTAGACCGAGAACGCGACCACGAACAGGCTGACGCCGCCGTAGGTCAGCACCGCGCAGGCAATGACCACCGCCAGCGCGGCCCTTGCATTGCCGAGTCGATTGATGATCCAGTGCGCCACGCTTTCGGCACCGCCGGAGGATTCCATCATCTTGCCGAACAGCGAGCCGAGCAGGAATATGAAGAACCACGAGGCGATGAAGCCGGTGAAGCCGTTCATGTACTGGGTGACCAGGTCGGCCTGCTCGGCCCCGGCCAGCGGCGGCAGCAGCGCGATGTCGCTGGTCAGCGCCACGAGCAGGGCGCACAACGGCGTGGCCACGAACAGGCTCATGCCGCGCATGGTCAGGACTATCAACAGTGCAAGGCCGCCCAGCAGCCCGATCAGGCTCAACATTCGCTATCACCCAGTTTCGTTTATATCCGCCGGAATACATCACCGGCCGGTGCCATGGTGCTTGGGCGGCGTGCGTCATGGAACTGTACCAAGGTACAAGCGCAGCACCCAGGGTCGCCGGCATTCCAGGCGGCTTGTACCTTGGTACAGTATTTTTCGGCTGCCTTGCGCTTATAAACTCGCCGTTGACTTGCCCGGTGCCGCCGGGTGTGACGTAGTCAAATCAAGCAGTACTCATTCAATCCAAGCAGCAGGCGAGGTTTCAGCATGATCGATTCGACAAATAATTCTTACAAGCGTACGCGGCTCGGACGCGCGATTCGAATGGCATTGATCTCGAGTCTGTGCATCGGTTTCGCGGTTGCGCATGCGCAGGACAGCGACGGCGATGAAGGTTCGCAAGAGCCGGGCGCGGAAGCCGGTAGCCAGGACCGGATCACTGTGACCGCGCGCCGCCGTGACGAAGATCTGCAGGACGTTCCGATTTCGGTTACCGCCCTCAGCGGCGGGGAACTCGAGGATTTCGGTGCACAGGACATCACCTTCCTCAACAGGGTCGTACCGAACGCCACCATCGAGACATCGCGCGGCACCAACAATACGTTGACGGCATTCATTCGCGGCGTCGGTCAGCAGGATCCGGTCGCTGGCTTCGAAGCGGGTGTCGGTATCTACGTCGACGATGTTTACCTGAACCGTCCGCAGGGCGCGCTGCTGGAAGTCTACGACGTGGAACGAATCGAAGTGCTGCGAGGGCCCCAGGGCACCCTTTATGGACGCAACACAATCGGTGGTGCCGTCAAGTACGTGACCAAGCGACTGGGCAATGAGCCGTCACTGTCCGTCGAGGGTTCCTACGGCAGCTACAATCAGGCCGATTTCATCGTATCGGCCGAAACGCCGATCGGCGACACCTTCGCGATCGGTGCCAGCGCGGCCACGTTCAATCGCGACGGCTTCGGCGAGAACCGCAACCTTGGGGAAGACAACTACAACAAGGAGTTGCTGGCGTTCCGGGGCAGCGCCGAGTGGACGCCGACCGACCGGTTCTTCGCCCGCGTCACCGCCGACTACGTCGAAGACGACTCCAATCCGCGTGCCGGCCATCGCCTGATTCCAGGCCTGCTGTCGGGCGCCCCGGTGCTCGACGACGTGTTCGATTCCCGCTCGGGCATCCAGGGGCCAAACTACTCCGAGCAGTTCGGCAGCAGCCTGCTGCTCGAATACGATATCTCGCCCGATCTCCAGTTCAAGTCGATCACCGCTTACCGCGAAGACGAGAACTTCACGCAGATCGACTTCGAGGCGCTGCCCGCACAGGACGTCGACGTGCCGGCGATCTACGAAAACGAGCAGTTCACCCAGGAATTCCAGCTTGCCTATACCGGTGATCGAATCAGCGGTATCGCCGGCTTCTACTACATCGACGCCAACGCGTTCAACGTGTTCGACGTCGTGCTGGCGACCACCGGCGACCTGATCGGGCTTCCGGGCCTGACCGCACAGACCGAAGGCGACGTGGATACCGAATCCTGGTCGGTGTTTGCCGACGTCAGCTTCGACCTCGCGTCGTACTTGGGCCTGAACACCGGCCTAGAGCTTTCGATAGGCGGCCGATATACCAGCGACGAGCGCACTTCCAGTGTCCTGCGCCAGACCTTCATCGGCGGCAATTCGCCGCAGCTGGGCGGCACGGGGATTCCGATCCAGACGACTTCGGATTTCCAGGGCAGTGAGGAATTCACCGATTTCACCCCAAGGATCAGCCTGGCCTGGCAGCCCGTGGATACGCAGAACATCTATGTCTCATACAGCCAGGGTTTCAAGGGCGGCGGGTTCGATCCGCGCGGCCTGACGACTGCAGCGCCCGATTTCGACGGCGACGGTACCGTCAGCGACGACGAGGTGTTCGAGTTCATGAAGTTCGAACCTGAAGTCGTCGATACCTACGAGGCCGGCATCAAGTCGAGCTTTGCCAATAATCGAATTTCCACCAATCTGGCGATTTTCTACAGCGATTACACCGACATTCAGGTCCCTGGCTCGGTGGGCGTGGACACCGATGGCGATGGAATTTCCGATACGTTTGCCGGCGTGACCACCAACGCCGGCGAGGCTACGGTCAAGGGTCTGGAGTTCGAAGCCAGCGCAATGCTGGGCTACGACATGGCGATCGACGGCGACAGCCTGAGCGTCGGGCTGGCTCTGGGTCTGATCGATGCCGAATACAAGGAGTTCATCGCCCAGGTAACCGACCCGGCGACAGGCTCCACGGCACTCGAAGACGTGTCCGACCAGCGCGTTTTCCAGAACACGCCTGAGACGACCGTCCACATGAACATGCAGTACGATCGGCCTTTTGCGCTGGTCGGCAATGCCGGCACGCTGTCGATTATCGGCGCCTGGTCTTTCCGTACCGAGACCAACCAGTTCGAGATCCCGTCCGGGTTCCTGGACGAGGGGTCCTACTCGCTCTATGACGCCAGCATCGTGTGGAAGCGTCTGGACGGCAAGTACGAACTCGGACTCTACGGCCGCAATCTGGCGGACAAGGAATACAAGGTCTCCGGATACAACTTCACGGCCCAGAACGGCACTGTGCCGACGCTCGGCCTCGAAGGTGTACTCAACGCTTTTTACGGAGACCCGCGCACCGTGACGCTGACGGCACGCCTCAATTTCTAGAAGTTCAACAATAGCGGGCTGTGATGTTCCCGTTGCCGTTTGGACCGGCGCCTTCGCCGGTCCTCTCTGCCGGTAGATCGACCAGCCTTGCACGGAAACCGCCTCTTGAAACTCCAGTGCCCTCCATTCGGGCCGGCCTGAAGGTCGGCCTTTTCTTTTTCCCGCACGGCTGAGCTAAGCTCACCGCCATGAGCGCGACCGAGCTACTTATGCATGTCCGGGCGAAAACATGAACCAGCTTCCGGGAAGCGTCCTCGCCCTTGCCGGGCTGATCTGGCTGGGCCTGCTGTTCGCCGCCGCGCTGGCCGGCGAGCGCGCCCCGGAAAGGTTTCGCCGCTACTGGCCGGTGGTCTATTCGCTATCGCTGGCCGTCTATTGCACGGCCTGGACGTTTTACGGCACCACCACCCAGGCGGTGCGCTCGGGCTGGCCGGTGCCGCCGACCTTCGTCGGCACCATCCTGATCTTCCTGTTCGGCTGGCGCTTCCTGATGCGCCTGGTGGAACTGAGCAAGCAGCACAACTCGACCAGCATCGCCGACTTCATCGCCAGTCGATTCGGTAAATCGTCGATGCTGGCCGCGGTGGTCACCACCGTGGCCGTTCTGGGCATCGTCCCGTACATCTCGTTGCAGCTCAAGGCGGTGGCGATGAGTTTCGGTGCCCTGGCCGGGGTCTCCAGCGATGCATCGGGGCTGGCGGCCTGGCGGGATCTGGCCTTCTATATCGCCGTGACCATGGCGCTATTCGCGGTACTGTTCGGCACCCGCCGGGCCTCTGCCGTGGAACACAACCGCGGCCTGGTGCTGGCGATGGGATTCGAGTCGCTGTTCAAGCTGGGCGCGATGCTGGCGCTTGGCCTGTTCGTGCTGTTCGGACTGTACGACGGGCCGGGCGACTGGGCCGCCTCGACGCCGCGCCAGCCGTTCAGTTCGCTGGGGACTTTCATAACGCTGGTACTGCTGGGTGCGCTGGCGATGTTCACGCTGCCGCACCAGTTCCACATCGGCGTGGTCGAGTGCCGCGACGGGGCGCATATCCGTACCGCACGCTGGTTGTTTCCGCTGTTTCTCGTGCTGATCGGTCTGCCCACGCTGCCGCTGGCGCGCGCCGGCGAAGCGCTGCTTGGCGGGCAGGCGGTTCCGCCGGATCTTTACGTCTTGATGCTGCCGCTGTCCGACGGTAATTCAGGCCTGGCGCTGTTCGCGTTTCTGGGGGGGCTGAGTGCGGCGACAGGTATGGTCATCCTGGCCAGCCTGACGCTCTCGATCATGATCGGCAACCACTGGCTCACGCCACTCATGTTGCGTCGGAGAGGCTCGTCGGCCGGCGAGCTGGGCATTGCCGTTCGCGTCCAGCGTCGGCTGGGCATCGTCCTGGTACTGCTTTTGGCTTATGCCTACAGCCGGCTGGCCGGCACGGCGGAAGCGCTGGCAGACATCGGTGCGGTATCGTTTTCCGGGCTGGCGCAGCTGGCGCCGGCAGTCATCCTGGCCGTCTATCGTCCCGGCCTGAAGCCGCGCGCATTGCTGGCCGGCTTGTTAGGCGGCGTGCTGGTCTGGGCTTACGTGCTGCTTTTACCGCTGCTGATCGCACACGAAGCGCCGCCCGACTGGATCGTACAAGGTCCGTTCCGTATCGGTTGGCTGACGCCGTCGGACCTGCTGGGTCTGGGTGCGCTGGAAAGCCTTCCCCGTGCGGTGCTTGCCAGCCTCGTCGCCAACCTCGCGCTGATCGGCTTGGGGCAGCGAACCGGCTTGAGATCGGGCGCATCGGCGACCGAGGGCCAGCAGCTTGAGCCCGAGGTCTTGCGTCGTCTGGCCGACAGGTTCCTGCCGAACGATCGAATCGAAATGTTGTTTGACGGCTCGCGCCAGAGCCACGACCTCGAAGCGGGGGTCGAGCATGAACTGGCTGCGGTGGTCGGCGCGGCTTCGGCTCGACTGCTGCTGGACGCCGCGCGCCGTCGTGCACCGGCCCCGCTGGAAACCGTCGCCGACCTGGTCGGCCAGGCCTCCGAGCAGGCGCGCTTCAGCCGCGGCGTGCTTTCCGGAGCGCTGGAAAACATGAGTCAGGGCATCTGCGTGGTGGATGCCGAAATGCACCTGGTGGCCTGGAATCAGCCGTATCTAGACCTTTTCGACTATCCGGTCGAATTGATCCAGGTCGGCCGCCCGGTCGCAGACCTGCTTCGCCACAACGCGGATCAGGGCCTTATGGGCGCCGGCGAGCGTGAGGCGATGATCGAGCGTCGGCTGGCCCACAAGCGTGCCGGCAGTCGTCATCGCGTCGAGCGGCCGTGGCCGGACGGGCGCATGATCGAGATCCGCGGCAACCCGATGCCCGGAGGCGGTTTTGTCGCCACGTTCACCGACGTCACGGCATTTCGCAAAGCCGAGTTCGAACTCAAGCAGATCAATGAAACGCTGGAGCAGCGCGTGTCCGACCGCACCGCGGAACTGGAGCATGCCAAGGTGCAGGCCGAGCGCGCCAACAACGCCAAGAGCCGTTTTCTGGCCGCCGTCAGCCACGACCTGGTGCAGCCGCTTAACGCCGCTCAACTGATGACGCATTCGCTGGCGCGCCGGGTCGACGGCGAGGCGCAGCGCAACGCCGTCGCGCGCATTTCCGGGGCGCTGGGGGCAACCGAGGATCTGCTGGAAGGCCTGCTCGATATCTCGCGCCTGGACGCCGGCGGATTGGAGCCGCGGATTATCGAATTTCCGCTTGGCGAGCTGTTCGAGCAGCTATCGGGCGAGTTCAGCGTGTTGGCGCGCGAACGCGGGCTGGCGCTGCACTGCATGCCGACCTCGCTGAGCGTCAGAAGCGACCCCCAACTACTGCGACGCATCCTGCAGAATTTTCTGTCGAATGCGGTGCGCTATACACGTACGGGGCGAATAGTCCTGGGCATTCGCCGTCGCGGCGAGCGCGTGCTGGCAGGCGTCTGGGATACAGGTCCCGGCATTCCGCAGGCGTCCCGCCGATTGATCTTCGAGGAATTCCGCCGTCTGGATGCCGATGCCGCTTCGCCCGGCCTCGGGCTCGGGTTGGCGATTGCCGAGCGCATGGCCCGTCTGCTGAACCATCCGCTTGTGCTCGAAAGTACCGAAGGCCGCGGCACTCTGTTCGGGGTAGAGGTCACCCGGGTCGACTCCGCGCATCCGCGAACGGGCCGACAGGATGCACCGCCCGCGCAAAAAGGCGGCCGTGTGCTGGTCGTCGACAACGATCTCCAGATGCTCACTTCGCTGGAACAACTGCTGGGCGACTGGGGTTTCGTCGTTGAAAGCGCGTCGGACACTGCCGGTGCGCGTCGAAAATGCGGAGAACACACGTTCGATCTCCTGATCCTCGATTACCATCTGGACGGCGGCGCGACCGGTCTGGATCTGCTGCGAAGACTGCGGGCGTCGGGCGTCGAAGCGCCCGCGTTGCTGATCAGCGCCGATCACGCCGCCGAGTTGCGCAACGCGGCGCGCGAAGCCGGATGTCAGCTGTTGCACAAGCCGATTCGGCCGCTGGCAATGCGATCGGTACTGAGGCGATTGCTGGTGGCATGAAGCCATCCGGCAACGGTGTCGGTCGGCGGCGCGAGGCGAAATGGGCTTGATCCTGCCCTCGAATCAAATAAAACGCTGGCTTTCGGCCCGGTGACTTCATCAGCCGGGAAAGACTGAAAACCTGCAAACTCAAAACCCGCCGAGCCGATCAAGTATGACGGCCAACCAAACCAGCCCGGCGATCAGCATTGCCGTCATCACCATGGCCGACCCGGCATCCTTGGCCTTGCCGGCCAGATCGTGCTCTTCACGCCCGACCCGGTCGACCACCGCCTCGATCGCCGAATTGCCGAGTTCGGCGGCCAGCACGAGCGTCCAGCTTCCGACCAGCAGCGCGAATTCGGTCCAGCTTTGTCCCAACCAGACTGCCAGCGGAATCACGGCGACCAGGACGGTCATCTGGGTTCGGAATGCGGCTTCATCGCGAAATACGCGGACATAGCCCTTGAGCGAGTTGCGGGTGGCGTAGATCAGGCGCTGGATTTCGTTGCGCGGTGCCCGTGATTTCATGCGGCAACCCCGTAGGCTTCGAGCAGCGGCTTCAGCGCGGCTTCACGCCCGCGGAAGGCCAGCCATGATTCGTGCATCGGGCGGCTGCCGCCGACCGAGAGGATTTCGTTGCGCAGACGCGCGCCGCTGGCACGATCCAGCAGGCCGTTTTCCCGGAACATGCCGAAGGCGTCGCGCGCCAGCCGTTCGGCCCATAGATAGCTGTAGTACCCGGCCGCGTAGCCGCCGTCGAACAGGTGGCTGAAGCTCATCAGGTAACGGTTGAACGACGGCATGGGCATCACCGCCACACGGTCGTGGATCTCGTGCATCAGGGCCACCGCGTCTTCCACCGGCCTGCTGTGCAGCGCCAGGTCGGTCAGCGCAAACTCGATCTGGCGCAGCAGGGCCAGCGCGCCGAGGAATTTGCGATCAGCTTCCAGGGCTTCGATCCATTTGCGCGGCAGCGGCTCGCCGGTCTCGAAATGGCGAGCGAAGCGATCCAGGAACGCCGCCTCCCAGACCCAGCCCTCGAGCAGCTGGCTGGGCAGCTCGACGGCGTCCCATTCGACGCCGGAAATGCCGGCCACGGGCGGCCAGTCGACGCGGGTCAGCAGGTGATGCAGGCAGTGACCGAATTCATGGAACAGCGTCACCACGTCGTCGTGCGTCAACAGGCTGGGTGTGCCTTCGCCCGGCTGGGCGAAATTGCATGTCAGGTAGGCTACCGGCGCACGCGCCGGTCCGGTCCCTATCGCCATGCGCTGGCGGCAGACGTCCATCCAGGCGCCGCCCTGCTTGCCGGACCGTGCGTACAGATCGATATAGAGTCCCGCCGAGGCCTTTTCGCCGTCCAGTTGCAGGCGGTAGAAGCGGACCGCGGGATGCCAGGTCGATACAGAATCGTCGCGCGTCAGGCGGGCGCCGAAAAGCGCTTCGGCGAGCTCGAACAATCCGCCCAGCGTGGCTTCGAGCTCGAACCACGGCTTGAGTTTCTCCTGGCTCAGGCCCAGGCGTTGCTCGCGCATTTTCTCGGAATAGTAGGCAACGTCCCACGGTTGCAGCTTTTCGGGCCCGCCGAGCCCGGCGGCGAATTGCTGAAGTTCATCGAGCTGTCCGCTTGCCTCGGGCCGGGCGCGTTCGGCGAGGTCTTCGAGAAATTGCTCGATGGCGCCGACGCCGGGCGCCATGCGGCGCGAGAGTTTGAGCTCGGCAGCACTGGCGTAACCCAGCAGACCGGCCTGCTCGCGGCGCAGCGCCAGCATCTCGTCGACGATGGGTTCATTATCGTGCTGCCCGGCCTGCGGACCCTGCGCCGAGGCTCGGGTCGCATGCGCCGTGTAGAAGCGTTGGCGCAGGTTCCGGTCGTCGGCGTAGGTGATGACGGCCCGGTAGCACGGGTAGGACAGATCGGCGCGCCAGCCGGATTTGCCCGCGTCGGCCGCCTTGGTCGCCAGCATCTCGAGGTCGGAAGACGGCAGCCCGGCAAGGGCTTGCGCGTCGTCGAAATCTTCCGCCCAGCCTTCGGTGGCGTCGAGCACGTGATTGCCGAAGGCGTTGCCGAGCCTTGACAGCTTGAGACTGGTCTCGGCAAAACGCTTGCGCTCGGGATCCGGGAGGTCGACGCCGGACTGGCGAAAGTCGATCAACTCCTGCTCGACCATGCGCCTGAAAGCGACCGGCTGGTCGATGAATCCGTCCTGCTCCGAGACGGTTTTCCAGCATTCGAACAACGCGCGGTTGTGTCCGCGGGCGGTGTAAAAGGCGGTAATTTTCTCCAGGCAGGCCGAAAAGGCTTCGCGCCAGGCCGGCGTATTGACCACGCCGTGCAGGTGGCCGACCGAAGACCAGGCCAGCGCCACTGCGTCGTCGGCGAGCACCTCCCGGGCAATGGCTTCCGGAGTTGCAGGCATTTCGCCCGCCGCGATGGCGTCGATCAGGCGTTGATATTCACCCAGGCGCGTTTCGATGGCCGGTAGCGCGTGATCGGGCATGATCCGTTCGAAGTCGGGCAGCCCGTCTTCGAGCAGGGGATTGGCAGCTATGTTCATGTAAACAATTCGTCCAGCAGTTCGTCGATGGCGTCGATGGCGCGCTCCAGGCGATGTGCCTCGGGCAGCAGCGTCAGGCGGAAGTGGCGCGCGTCGGAGATATTGAAGCTGGTGCCCGGCACGATAAGGATGTGAGCGTGTTCGAGCAGGCGCTCGGCGAACGCGTGGTCGTCGAATCCGGCATCGAGGTTGCGCCGGACGCTGGGGAAAGCATACATCGCACCCCGGGGCGCCACCAGTTCAAGGTGGCGCGAGCGTGCCACGGAATCGACGACTGCACGTCGCGACTCGTAAAGCCGGCCTTCGGGACCGACCAGCTCCTGGATCGACTGATAACCGCCCAGCGCGGTTTGCACCGCCCACTGGGTGGGCACGTTGGAGGAGAGCCGGAGCGCGGCAAGCTTTTCGACCGCAAAGCGATAGTCCTCCGCGCGATCGAGCTCGCCGGTGAACACCATCCAGCCGACCCGCCAGCCGCACGCCCGGTAGACCTTGGACAACCCGCCGAAGGTAATGCACACGGCGTCTTCGACCAGCGTGGCCATGGGAACGAACTCGGCGTCGTCGAAGGTGATCGCATCGTAGATTTCGTCCGACAGCAGCACCAGGTCGTGGCGCTGGGCGATCTCGGCTAACCGCTTGAGCAGTGGCCTGGGGTAAACGGCGCCGGTAGGATTGTTCGGGTTGATGACTACCAGGGCTCGGGTTCTGGGCGTGATCTGTGCCTCAAGTTCGTCCGGATCGGGCAGGAATTCGTTTTCGGCCCGGCACTGATAGTGGACGGCCTTGCCGCCGTTGAGCACGGTCGCAGCCGTCCATAGCGGGTAGTCCGGCGCCGGAATCAGCACCTCGTCGCCCGGTTCCAGCAGCGCCCGAAGGCTCAGATCGACGAGTTCGGAGACGCCGTTGCCGATCATGACCTGGCCGAAGCGCGTATTGACCAGCCCGCGCTCCTGGAACCTGATCGCCACGGCTTCACGCGCCGGAAAGATGCCGGTCTGCGGCCCATAGGCATCGCTGGCCTGCAGATTTCGCACGATCGCCTGGCGCATGGTCTCGGGGGCGTTCAGGCCGAACGCGCCGGGATTGCCGACGTTGAGCAGCAGTATTTCATGGCCCTGGCGCTCGAGTTCGTGAGCCCGTCGCGCAAGCGGACCGCGGATTTCGTAGCGAACTTCGGCGACCCGGCTTGCGGGTTGGATATTGTGATTAGTCATCGAGAATCGTGAATCGTGTTCATGGCTGAAAATTGGGTGGTGTAAGCGCATGTCTGCGCCGCAGGCGCCGGTTTGGCCCTTACAATTGTGCAAGCATATCCGCTTGAACCGGGGCCGGTGCGGCCCAATCCAGATTATTGGCGTTCATCTGCACTTCAATTCCAGGAAACCATTATGGCAATAGCTCCCGAAATTCGCGATCGCATCCAGGAAATGGTCACCGGCAACAAGGTGATGCTGTTCATGAAAGGCACCCCGAAAATGCCGCAGTGCGGATTTTCCGCGCAGACCGCAGGCGCCCTGGACACGCTTCTGGAAGGAGACTACGCGTCGTTCAACGTGCTCGAGGATAACGATATCCGCGAGGGCATCAAGGACTTCGGCAACTGGCCGACGATTCCCCAGCTGTACGTGGATGGCGAGCTCGTCGGCGGTTGCGACATCATCATGGAGATGTTCAACGCTGGAGAATTGCACGACCTTTTCGGACTCGAGGCACCGGACCGCACGCCGCCGGAGATCGAGATCACGCCCGCCGCAGCCGCAAAGATCAGCGAATTTCTCGCCGCATACCCCGGCCAGCACCTGCATTTCAAGATCGGTTCGGACTGGGACGCCCAGTTTCACCTGGGACCGAAATCCGGCACTGAAATCGAATCGACGGCCGGCGATCTGACGGTGCTCATGGACCTGGCGTCGGCCCAGCGTGCGCGGGGCGCAAAGATCGATTGGGTCGAGACCATGCAAGGCGAGGGTCTCAAGCTGGATTTGCCTGGCGCGCCGCCGTCGGTCAAGCAGATGACGCCGGACGAACTGCAACAACGGCTCAATGCCGCCGAGCGCGTCGTCGTGATCGATACCCGAAACGAACTGGACCGGGAGCGCCAGCCGCTCGAATTTGCCCGGCCGCTGGACGCCGGACTGATGACGGAACTGAAGGACGCCGATCGAAAGACGCCGCTGGTGTTCATCTGCAACCAGGGACTTTCCAGTCAGGAAGTCGCAGAGCACTACCGCAAGCAGGGTTTTGAAGAAGTCTATAACCTCAGCGGCGGCGTGGAGCAGCTCGTCGGTTGAGTGGAACCGGGGATTGCATCCGGCACGGGCTGATTGGGGTATCCTGACCGTCTGAACTCATTGAAACGGGAGAGCAAGCGTGGCTTCGAACTCAATCCAGCAAGTATTGTCCGACGCACCCGTTTTCAGCGGCCTGAGCGATGAGTTCATCGAACGGCTCGCCGGCCACGGAACGGAAAGAAAAGTGGAAAACGGCGTAGTGCTTTTCCGCAGCGGCGAACCGGCCAGGACCTTCTTCCTGCTGATCGAGGGTGAAATCTCGATCGAGATTCCCGCTGTCACCGGTCCTACGCTGCAGGTGCAGCGCCTCAAGCCGATCCGCGTGCTCGGTTGGTCATGGCTGCTGCCGCCGTTCAAGTGGAGTTTCAACGCGCGCGCCGAAACCGATTCCAGGGTGCTGGAGTTCGACGGCGAAGCCGTGCTGAAAGACTGCGAATCCGATCCGGAATTCGGCTACGAGGTCATCAAGCGCTTCTCGGCGCTGATGGCGGAGCGGCTTGATGCTGCGCACAAGAAGATGATGGAGCAGTGGTCGCCCGCCGGATTCGCTTGACCGCCCGATTGCCCGGCCCACTCTACTGCGGCGCGCCCATGCACTGCGGCTGCGGCGCTTTACTCGGTCGCGAAGTCCTCGACGTGACGCTGCCACGCCTGCGGTTCGCTCGGTCGTAAAACCCCGCAGCCACAGCACCTGAACGCCCCTCGCGACGAGCGGGCCGGGCAATCGGGCGGTTCGAAAACGACTGCGCGCGCGCCGGAGCCTGCCCCGGACTCCGATCCGGGGACGTCCGGCGGTGCTCGAATTCCTCATGTACCACTTCGTACATTGCGGATTCTGCGCTCCGGCGGCGACCGTCAGCCACGCGCTCGCTACGTTTTCAGACGAATCCTCTCGATAAATTCCAGCGCCGGCGCCGGTCCGGCCAGAGCCGACGCAGTTACAGCGCGAATTCAGCGCTCACGGGCGCATGGTCCGACGGCCGCTCGTTGCGCCGGGGTTCCAGGTCGATGTCGCTGGCGGTGCATTTTTCGGCCATGGCCTTCGAGGCCAGAACCAGGTCGATGCGCAGGCCCATCTTTCGGCGGAAGGCCATCTGCCGATAGTCGTACCAGGAATAGACGCGTTCGGGCTGATCGAACAGGCGGTAGGTGTCGGTCAGACCCAGTGTCATCATGTTCTCCAGCGCCGTGCGCTCGGGGGTGGAACACAGAATTCTTTCGTGCCAGGCCTCGGGGTCGTGTACATCGCGATCTTCCGGCGCGATATTGAAGTCGCCCATTACCGCCAGCTTCTCATGGGTCTTCGCTTCTTCGGCGATCCAGCGCGTGACCGCGTCCAGCCACTGCAGCTTCCACTCGTATTTCTCGTCGCCGACGGCTTTTCCGTTGACCACGTATAAATTGATGACCCGCACGCCATCGAAGGTGCCCGCTATGACCCGCCGATGGGGATCTTCGAAATCGGGAATTTCCTGCCGGACGTCTTCGGCCGGCTTGCGACTCAATAGTGCGACGCCGTTGTAGGTGGCCTGCCCGGAGAATGCCGCCTGGTAGCCGGCTTCCTGAACGGCCTCGACGGGAAAGTTTTCGTTTTTCAGCTTGGTCTCCTGCAAGCCAAGCACGTCGGGCTGGTTGGCGTTGAGCCATTCAAGTACCTGATCCAGCCGGACCTTGAGTGAATTGACGTTCCAGGATGCGAGTTTCATTCCCAGTCCTCGCCGTAGTGAAATGTGATTTCCTCGTCCTCGTCGATATCGCGAATGGTGTACAGATCATTGCCCCACCAATCGGCGTTCGGCTTGCCGGCATGGTTCAGGAAACGCATTTCGTTGCGACCGTCGATGCCTTCCCATTCGCCTGTGTCCTCGTTGTAAAGCCACAGCACGTGCATGCCGTCTTCCTGCGTT
>P_1C_Sed_2_UnCtyDRAFT_1000358_pt1 | contig 14056 bp, 13 predicted proteins | sample Pon1CUnioCityCA_4_FD_10229 | JGI IMG/M metagenome (IMG submission 10229) | reverse complement strand
TGCCGTTTCTGTTTGGCTCCATGGCCATGCAGGCTGTGGGTCGCGCCGGCAGCGCGGTTGTCGACGAGGTTCGGCGCCAGTTCCGTGAAATCCCGGGAATTATGGAAGGCACAGCAAAACCGGATTACGGGACCTGTGTCGACCTTGTGACCAAGCATGCATTGAAGGAAATGATGGTTCCCGCCCTGCTTCCGGTGGTAACCCCCATACTGGTTGGTTTTCTGCTGGGAAAAATTGCGCTCGGCGGTCTTTTGATCGGCTCTATCATTACCGGTCTGTTTGTAGCCATATCCATGACGACCGGTGGTGCGGCATGGGACAACGCCAAAAAATACATCGAAGATGGATTTTTTGGCGGCAAGGGCAGTGATGCCCATAAAGCAGCCGTTACCGGCGATACCGTCGGCGACCCCTACAAAGATACGGCTGGCCCGGCAATCAACCCCATGATCAAGATCTTAAACGTGGTTGCCTTGCTCATGGTTCCGTTCCTGCTGTAATACAGCCTGTTTAACCACTCGTATAAATCCTGAAAAGGGATTGGCGGAGCTTTTCGCCAATCCCTTTTTTTATTGAATTAATTTTCAAAAAATGGTAGTTATTATTTTTTATGCTAAGAAAATCATAAATTCAAGATAAGGAACTTTTATAATGGTGACTAATATGGCCGAAAAAGCAGAAACCGAAAAACAAAATCCGAAAGCATTCCAGGTTGGTGATCTGGCAGTATACCCGGCACACGGGGTGGGTCGCATCGAATCCATTGAAAGCCGAACCATTAACGGAGCCAAACACAATTTCTATATTATGAAAATCATAGACAATGGCATGGTCATCATGATTCCCACCACGAATGTTGACTCCGTGGGGCTCCGTGAAGTCATCGAGGAAAGCCAGATTCCGGAAATTTATTCGATTCTCAAACACAAAAAAGATGATATTTTTGACAACCAAACATGGAACCGCCGGTACAAAGAATATATGGACAAAATTAAAACCGGATCGCTCTATGATGTGGCTGAGGTATTCCGGGATCTGTTTGTCCTGAAACTGGCAAAAGATTTGTCCTTCGGGGAACGAAAACTTCTGGACACCGCTAAAGGTTTGCTGTTGAGAGAATTGTGTACCGCCCGGAACACCGATGAGACCGCCATGTGGGATGAAATAGAAGCCCTGTTTAATACCACCGCCATCCCCGTACAATAAAAAACTTCCCTCCTCCTCATGCCCGGCCGGCAATCCATTCATTTTTCGGTCACTGCTGCGGAGGCGGGGATGCGCCTGGATGTAATCATTGCCACCCGGTACCCGGAATTATCCCGCAATACAGCCGCTCAGCTGCTCCGGGAAGGGGTCCTCCAGGTAGCCGGGAAAATATGCAAACCCGGCTACAAGCCACCGCCGGGCTGTTCTGTTACCGGTACGCTCCCGGAACTGGCCGATGATGGTGACATCCTACCCCCGGATGCCATCCCGATAGACATCCTCTATGAGGACACTCACCTGCTGGCCCTTAACAAGCCGCCCGGCCTTGTCGTCCATCCATCAGCCGGTCACGACCGCCAAACACTGGCCAACGCGCTGATTCATCATCGTCCGGAACTTATCGGCATCGGCAATGCCCCGGGCCGACCGGGAATTGTCCATCGGCTGGACAAGGAAACCTCCGGGGCCATCCTGGTAGCCAAGACAGAGGCGGCATTCCAGGTTTTATCCACTCAATTCAGGGACCGACGAATTGAAAAAATCTATCTTGGCCTGGCCTATGGAAATCCTGCTGAAGACAGCGGCCAAATTGATCTGCCCATCGGGCGTCACCTTACGCAACGAAAAAAAATGTCAGCCACCCACTTCTCAAAGGGACGCCACGCGCAAACCTACTGGCAGGTGAAACGCCGATATGGCCGGATCACGCTGATGGAATACGCAATTACAACCGGGCGCACTCATCAGATACGGGTACACAGTGCGGCCATCCACTGCCCGCTGGTTGGCGACACGGTTTACGGGATTAAAAAACCCGGCAAATATCTGTCGAACCATCCGAAACTGCTGGCGGCCATCAAATCCATCAATCGGCAGATGCTCCATGCCTGGCACTTGCATTTTAGGCATCCAGAGACAGGACATCCGATCCATATTGAAGCCCCCCTGACCCCTGACATGGCCGTCCTGCTCGAGCACCTCAATGAAAAACTCCCGTCCTCATAATCAAATAAGGGCAAAAGCCGAGTTTAACCCTTCCGTTTCAGCTCCAGCGTGCATCGTTTTTTTTCTTTATTGAAGGTCATTACAATTTCCTGGTCGTCTCCTTTATTGCTTGTCAGTTGCTGATAACGCGCTTTAATCCGTTTTTTGAATTCATCTTCGGATTCCCGGGCACTGGCCCCCATCTCACCGGCTTTCTTTTGTTGAAGCTGCCAGAAAGAATGCATGCTTTGCGAAGATTTATCAGAACCCTCGGGATACGCCGATTCTGACGAATCCATCGACGGTTTTTCCATGCGGCCGAATGGCCGACCCTGGCGGTAGGCGGCCTCGGCATTTTCCCACAGTTGCTGCCATGCCTTGAAATGGTAAAAGACTTTCCATTGCAGATTGTCCAGACTTGTCTCCAGTTGTTTGGAAGCGGCTTCAGCAGGAATTCGGTATTGCTGAATCTTTTCCACCAGTTCATGGTGGCGCGGGTGGGGTTTACGCTGCCTGTCGGCCAGATATGCCCGAATCTTACCATCCATGGCATCCACCTGCTGATCCAGTCGCCTCAGTTCTTCTTCAACCTTTTTAAGCTGTGGGTCCGTTAATATGGCCATCGCTCACCTCTACTAAAATTTTCAGGCAATTGCCGCCCTTTCTTTAAAAAGCTCAAGAGGGCGCCATTAAAGATACTTTCGTATAAATTTTTAGCAGGCCTGCTTATCAATGTAAAGTATCCCGGAAATGATGACAAAATAAAATTTCAATATCGGAATGGACGACGGGAAATGGATAGACAGAAATTGCGAAACAAAAAGGCGCCGTTTGATTTTGAGTAAAAAAACAAACGGCGCCTCTAAATTATATGGAAATCCTGATTTTGGTTTAAGGCACAACTGTCAGGCATGATGATCCGGGTTGTAACAAATCCGGCAGCAATTCAGACACCTGTCGGCCTCCGAAAGAGCGCTTTGTTCGCTGATAACCAGATCGACCTCGTCAAATGTATTTATCCGTTCGGCTACCGGCAATTCGGGCATCTCCACACGCCGGGAATGCGCGATGCCCGGAACTGAATCAAACAAGGTTTCCTGAATATGTTTATTCAAGATAGCTTTAGGCTCCGGCGTGATCGGTTTATTCTTTAAAAACAGATCAATCGAGCGGGCGGCCTTGCGTCCACCGCCAATGGCGTCCACAACCAGGGCCGGGCCGGTAGCAGCATCACCGGCAGCAAAAATATAAGGCACATTGGTCTCATGGGTGCAGGGATCAACCTCAAACGTATTCCACCGGGTCATGGACAGGTCATCCAGCCGGTCCCCCTTGCCTCGGAATTCCGCGGATGGCGACTGCCCAATAGCGGTAATAATTGTGTCTACATCGAGTACGGTTTCCGATCCCTCGACGGCTACTGGCCGACGTCTGCCACTGGCATCCGGCTCCCCCAGTTCCATCTTCAAATACTCAAGACCCGTTACACGCCCTTCGTCATCGCCGGTCACCCGATTTGGTGAAGCAAGGAAAATAAATTCTATGCCCTCATGGTCGGCGGCAACAATTTCCACCTCATTGGCCGGCATCTCATTGCGTGTCCGCCGATAAACGAGGTAAACTTTTTCACAGCCCTTACGAACCAGGGTTCGCGCACAATCTATAGCGGTATTGCCGCCCCCTATTACGGCTACCCGTTTTCCAATGGCAACCGGCTCATTGTTGCCGATTCTGGCGAGAAAATCAATGCCGGTATAACAGCCGGTCAAGTCCTCCCCCGGAATTTTCAATCGATAATCGTTCCAGGCCCCGATACTGAAAAAGATGGCATCAAACCCGGCGGCAATCAAGGAACCAAACTCGAAATCCCGACCCAGACGAACATTGGTGTGGTGCTCCACCCCTATGTTTAATATCCCCTGAATTTCCCAGTCCAAAACCTTTTTGGGCAATCGGTATTCCGGGATACCGTACCTGAGCATACCCCCAAGCCGGGGCATGGCCTCAAATATACTGGGGCGGTGCCCGGCGCGTCTTAGAAAATAAGCACAGCTCAGGCCGGCAGGCCCGCCTCCGATGACCGCCACGCGTTTGCCGGAATCCGGAGCGGTAGCAATGGGAATCCGCTGACCGGAATTCATCTCATAGTCCGCCACAAATCGCTTGAGGTGATTAATGGCGACCGGTTCATCCTCAATGCTGCGGCGGCAATACGACTCGCATGGGTGCGGACACACCCGGCCGCATGCCAACAGAAAAGGATTGCGTTCCCGGATCGTATTCACCGCTTCCGCATACTCACCGTTTTTAATATGCTGAATGTATCTTGGAATATCAATTTCAGCCGGGCACGTCTGGGCGCAGGGCGCCAAGGCATCATCTTCGGCGTTTAAATGCAGAAGCCGATCCGTCATGGTACGGACTTCCAGGATCGGCTTGGGGCAGGCTTTTTCACAGGCCCCGCAGCCAACACATTTGTCCCTGTCAACAACGGGGTATCCTTCGGAACCCATGTGAATGGCATCAAAAGCGCAGGCGCGTATGCAATCACCAAACCCCAGGCAGCCAATCTGGCAGTCCCGCTTACCCCCATACAGCGAGGCAAGCGCTTTGCAACTGTATAAACCGTTATAATAAAACCGGTCCGTTGCGCGGGCGCCGCCATTACAGTCATTGAAAGATTTCAACGGCTCGGCGGAGCCGGCTTCCAGACCCATGATTCCCGCAATTTCAGATACGTTCTCAGAGCTGGTCAGCATGCATACCGTTGGTGGAGCCTCGCCTTTAACGATGGCATCGGCCGCCGCCGAGCAGCCGGTATAACCGCAGCCCCCGCAATTGGCGCCGGCCAGCAGACTTTCGACTTTGGCGATCCTCGGATCTTCATATACGTAGAACATGCGGGAGGCAAAACTAAGTGCCAGACCGATAATCAAGCCAAGCCCGGTGGTAAAAAGAACAGATTCAAGCACAACTTTCCTCTTAATATTTAATCGTTTTATGCAGAGCTTAAAATAAGTCCGCTAACAGGAACGTCAATATCCGCGGGTAAAATTAAACCATACCCTTGAAAGCCATAAATGCCAGTGAGATAATTCCGGCGGTCACCATGCCAATGGAAGTGTCTTGAAGCGCCTTGGGTACGCGTCCCAGCATAACCCGTTCGCGCACACCGGTGAACAGAACCAATGCCAGACCAAAACCGATCGCATAGGCAACCGCTGAGATCAAGGCCTGCAGAAACGTGTTTTCCTCCTGAATATTGATCAGGCAGACGCCCATAACTGAACAGTTGGTGGTAATCAAGGGAAGGAATATGCCAAGCCCGGCATACAGAGCAGGAATGCTTTTTTTAAGAAACATTTCAACAAGCTGGACAAGCGATGCGATAACCAGGATAAAAGCGATGGTCCGCAAAAACTCGATCTCGAGGGTGACGAGAAAGTACGTATTGATTACCCAGGTAATGACCGCGGCCAAAACCATTACAAATATCACCGCCATGGCCATTCCCGCGGCTGTCTCCATTTTTTTGGAGGTGCCCATGAACGGGCAGACGCCCAGATACTGAGCCAGCAGAATATTGTTGATAAAAATACAACTGATGATCAGAACAAAAATATCTTCCATCTTCGCAACTCCTGTTTGAACTTATGCAGCCAAGAGCTATCGGCTGCCGGCCAGGTTCATCATACACAGCAGCAGGCCGAGGCAGACAAAGGCGCCCGGCGCCTCAACCATAAATGTAAAAGGTTCAAATGAGGATCCAAACACCTGCATGCCGTAAAAGGTGCCCTCGCCCAGAACCTCGCGGACCGCCCCCAGGGTTCCCAGCGACAGGGTAAACCCAAGTCCGATCCCAAGCCCGTCGGCAACCGAGTAAACCGGGTTGTTCTTTGAGGCAAATGCCTCTGCACGGCCAAGGACGATGCAGTTGACAACAATCAGCGGAATAAAAATGCCCAGCTGAAGATAAAGCGGATAGGCAAAGGCCTGCATCAACAATTCGACCATTGTTACAAAGGTGGCAATAATGATGATAAAACAAGCAATCCGGATTTTTGCCGGAATTACATCGCGCAATATTGAAATCAGCAGGTTAGAGAAAACCAGCACAAACGTGGTGGCAATCCCCATTCCAAGGCCGTTTTCCACGGATTTGGTAACCGCCAGCGTCGGGCAGAGCCCGAGCACCAGGCGAAACGGCGGAATCTCTTCCCATAGTCCTTTGGTAAATTCCTGAGCCAGTGTTTTTGCCATAATGGTTACTTCCTCTTAGCCGGAAAAAGTGGATATTTTATCTTTAATGGTCGATTCAACCTTCTCATATACATCCCCTGCTCTCTGGACGGCCTTGCACACAGCCTGGGAGGTGATGGTCGCGCCTGACATGGGCATGATATCGCCCCCGTCTTTTTCAACTTGAGGTTCTGCGCCAATGGGCAGCCCATTGAACTGGTTCTTGAAGTCTTCGTCATCTTCCACGCGGGCGCCCACACCCGGTGTTTCAGTGTGCTTTGTGGCGCTGATGCCCTGGATCTTGCCGGTTTCCACGTTAACCGCAACCATGATGCCGACATCCCCGCTATAACCGCCCGCCTTGGTTTCAAAGGCCACTACATTGGGCTTGCCGTCATACACACCGACAAAAAAATCCTTTTCCGTATCCTCGATATCGATCGTAAATCGATCCCTGATCGGATTGTTGTCCGCTCCGACCATAATTTCTTCAATGGCCGGACCCTGGACAAATTTGAGCACCTGGTTGTCGATACGCTCCTGGGTATTACTCTGGACAGCCGCCAGCAGACCGCCTGAACAGCAACTCAACAGGGTCAGCACGATGACCATTTTTATCATTTCACGCATAATTGATTACCTTTCCCAAGGTCTTGGGTCTGATTTTATCAATAATCGGATTGGCCAGATTAATCACCAGAATGGCAAAAATCACACCATCGGTATGGGTGCCGATATTTCGGATAAGAATCGCCAATAATCCCCCAAGCGCCCCGTAAATCAACATCGGGATAAAATTGACAGGAGATGAGGAATCTTCAGTGGCCAGAAAAAAAGCGCCTAAAAGGGAATAGCCGGTTAACAGGTGAAAGCCGGCGCCGGCATAAACCTCCGGATTGGCGAGATGAAAAGCGTATGCCGTAACAAACATCCCGACAATAAATGAAATTGCGATTTCCCAGCGGATATAACCGCGAATCATTAAGTAGAGTCCCCCGATAATCAGGCCGAGAGGGAAAGATGTGCCAATACCGCCAATCTGGCGACCCACCAGCAGATCCGAAAGCGAAAACGATTCCACCGCTCCGGCGCCGAAAGACTTGGACAGAAGCAGGGGATAGACGGGATTGAAATCAAACTGGTAGTTGACCAGGGCGGCGTTGAAATCGAAGTAGTTTCCCCAGGACAGCATCAATACCGCCATCGCTAAAACCGCCGGATGAAACGGATTTCCGCCAAGTCCGCCATAAATCTGCTTGCCGATGACAATCACAAAAAAGGTTCCAACCACAATGACCCACCACGGGGTTGTTGCGGGAAGCATCATGGCAAACAGCATACCGAGCAAGGCCGCGTTGCCATCGCCTATCGTAATGGGCCGGCGGGTCAGAAAATTCATGATCAGCTCCCAGATCATGGCCAAGGCGATGGACAGACTCACCACAGCCAGTGCGGGCATCCCGTATTGCCATAATCCGGGGATAACCGCAAGCAGGGTGGCCAGCAGGATATTATAACTCTTAATGGAAATCTGACTTCCGCTATGCCAGAACGGCGCATGGGATACCGTCAGTTTAATTGGCTCAGGCATGACTTTCCTCCGCTTTCATGCGCTCCAACATATGTTTGGCCAGCTTGATATGTTGAAATATGGGAATTCTGGGCTCACAGACGAACGAGCAGAGGCCGCATTCAATACAGGCATGGAGTTCCGCCTGGTCGGCAGCGGCCTCATACTGTTCCGCTTCCAGGAACCGTACAAGAATGTTGACCGGGATGTTGACGGGGCAGGCCCGAACGCATTCCCCGCAATTGATGCAGGCCACATCTGATGGCTCCGCTACCTGAGACCTGTCCTGAATCAGGATCATGTTCGTATCCGCCTGAACCGGCTGGTCAGTGGAATATACCGCCACCCCGGTCATGGGGCCGCCGAAAATGACCCTGTCGCCATCTTGAACCGTTTCATTCAATGCGTGGAGTATATCTTCCAGCGGGGTTCCCAGGGACGCGGAAACCAGCCGCTTATTGCCGTCTTTGGAAATAAAGGTGACCAGCTTTTCCAGCGGAAGCTGGCCGGTATTGAAAGCCGCCCCAATAGCCGAGACTGCCTCGGCACTGAAAAATGCCACATCCGAATTGGAAACTTCAGCGCCTGCTTTGACCTCATCGGCCAGGACGTGTCGCACAATCAACTGGGGATGTGCCGCCGGATACTCCGAATCCACTGTCATCACCCCGGCTCCGGAAGCCCCGGCCACCTGAACCAAATGCTCGGGCACAGCCAGCATCACATTATGGATCCCGGTGATCTTTCGCAGAATATCAATTCCGGTTTTGATCGATTCGATACCGGTTTTTACAAAATATTGACTGGTTGTGGCAAGTAAGTCCCGATCAACGCCTAAAACCACAATGGCCTTAATGTCTTTGTCCGGATTGAAAAAGGGGGAAAAGTCCGGTTTGCCGGGAAGCCCCTGGAGAAACCGGGCCGCATTGGCAAGCGTGGGGGTTTGACGCTGCTGCTTGAATTCATCATCCACAGCCTGGCTGGCGGCCTCGTCAACCGCGATGGTTACCGAGGTCATCTGCGCCTGCATCATCCCCAGAAACGGTTTAATTTCGGTTACTTTCCCCGATTTACCGGCCAGTCCGTAATCTCCGGAATCCGCTTTAATCTGGACCCGCTGACCGCTTTTGACCTGATCGCCCACCGCCATCGCCAGATCCCCGGCATGTTCCAGCGGTGTGTCCAGCAGGAACTTAAGTTTCCGGGATACCGGAACGTAAGCGGGCTCGGTCTGTGTATCCGCAATGGCCTCGTATGTCAGTTTCGGTTTGATAAAGCCAAAAAATGATCTTTTCATGGATCAACCTTTACCCGTACTGTCCTTGTGTTGTGTTTTTTGCCTGATGGCATTTCTACAAGTTCATTAACCCGTCATAAATTATCATGATGCCCGGTCAATGGGCAATTGAAAGGGATCAATATCCATGACACTGATTACACTCGGATTGCACAGGGCCGGCACCAAAATCTTCATGGCAGCCCATGCACTGGTTGTGAAAGGCCTCTGTTCGGGTGCGGGGGCCATGGCAGGACGCACATTCGCCGCCGGCCGGACCGGCACCGAAATCCTCATGACAACCGATGCACTGCATGTGGAAAGCATCTTTTCTGCCGGGCATCATGTCATCGCCCATCCCCCGTTGATGACACTGCGTACAATGCTGCGGATCTCCGGGATCTCCCTGTTGATAGTTGTGATGACAGTCATTGCAGTACAGGCCGTAATCCATTTCATGGGCGTCATGATCAAACATGCCGTTTTCCCCCAGTGCCGGCTGATACTTCCCCTCGGCCGTATGGCACTGTGCGCATGAATCCGGTTCCTCTTGCCCCGTGTCCCCCATGGCGTGATGGCAATCATCGCAATACAACCCGTAAGCGTCGCTGTGCGTCTGGTGATCGAACAATACGTTGCCGCCCTTATTTTGAAACATCTTGCGGATCGGGACATCCGGTGATTTGGCCGGCAGCACCGTATAGCCCAGAAACCCGACGGCAAGGCAGACCGCGATCAACCCGTACGCTAATTTCAGTTCATTTTTCGAATTCATGCGAATCGATTCCTTTCAACAACCGAATACCTGTAGCCTTCAATGCATTCTCCGGGCATCAAGAGCCTGTTTCGCCGCTGCCCGTTTCGGGGTTTTCCAGATTTTGCCTGCCTCCAGGGCGAATGCCGGCGGCAGATAAATCCCATCAAAAAATTCCATCCTGCGCGGAAAATTTAAAATAAACTTCCTATTAAGTTGAACCGTTTTTGTCAAGGACTTTATGCCGGATGCGGCACCTCTGCTGACCTGGCCTTCCCACAGCACCAGCGGTTCTCAAAGAGTGCAAGGCACCTGTTTTTCTAATTATTTACCGAGTTAACGACTATTTTTAATCAGTCGGCTTTCCGGCGCAGAAATGTCGGTATATCCAGGTCCGTATCATAATCGAAACTGCTGTTATACGTCCCCTCCTTTTTGGCTTTCGCATGGCTTTTGTCCGAAAAGCTCGCCCTGGAGGCACCCCCTTTTGCGCTTTTCTGCCGCTTGGCCTCATTGCGGATAACGGTCGGAATCTCGTAATTGTCCTGATTCATTTCCTCCTCGGTCAAATCCCGAATCCTGCCCCTTGGCTTAAATCCGTCAGCCGGCAGCCTGTGGATCTTGTCCTTGACCTGCTGCATATCCCGATCCCCGATGCCCGTGGCGATGACCGTGACCCGCATTTCATCTCCCAGGGAATCGTCCACGGCAGTCCCCCAAATAAGTTCCACATCTTCATTATTAATCTCGTTATAAATCCGGTCAGAAGCTTCCATGGTTTCCTCCATGGTCAGCTCCGAACTGCAGGTGATGTTCATCAATACACCCCGGGCGCCGACAATGGAGTTGTCCTCCAGCAAGGGGTGTGAGATGGCCCGCTCAGCAGCTTCCAGGGCCCGGTTTTCACCGCTCGCCACCCCGATGCCCATAATAGCCATGCCTGCCTTGGCCATGGTTGTTTTGACATCGGCAAAATCCAGGTTGATCAGGCCCGGATTCATGATCAGATCGGTAATTCCCTTGACCGAATGATGAAGAATCTCATCCGCCTTCTTAAACATATCGATCAGCGTTGCCTTTTTGGAGGCCAGGCCCCGCAACCGGTCATTGGGTATGGTGATCACCGTATCTGCCACTTCCTTTAATTTGGCGATCCCTTCATCAGCATGCCGGGTTCGCTTTCTGGCTTCAAAGGCAAACGGACGGGTCACCACGGCCACTGTCAACGCACCCAGTTCTTTACATATTTCCGCGATCACGGGGGCTGAGCCCGTGCCGGTGCCGCCGCCAAGACCGGCTGCGATAAATACCATATGGCTGTCCGCCAGTGCCTCGCGCAGCAAATCCGTGGACTCAATCGCCGCATCCCGGCCGATATTGGGATCCGCCCCCGCACCCAGACCCTGGGTCAATTCTTCTCCCAATTGAATCTTGGTATTGGCTTTGGCATTGGCCAGTGCCTGGGCATCCGTATTGGCTGCAATGAATTTAATCCCTTCCAGATGGGCGTCAATCATGTTGTTGATGGCATTGTTGCCACCCCCGCCGACACCGATAACCTTAATTTTTGCCGAGTTGTTGTTCTCCACGTAGGTAAAATTCATCGATTCCCCTCCTTTAGGCTTTCGGGTTTGAAAAAACAACCTTTTCGAGACCATCAACGCTGATGGTCGCATTAACTATATAATTTCCTTGAACCAGGATTTCATTCGCTTCACGATCCGGTTGAAAATGTTGTTGTCCCGGATTCTGAATTTCTTTTCCTCCTGATGCTTCGCCCCGTACATGACCAGCCCGACACCGGTGGCATACATGGGATTGTTGACCACATCCACCAGGCCGCTGACCCCCTGGGGCCTGCCAATGCGCACAGAGTGTTCAAAGACCGATTCGGCGATATCGGCTATGCCTTCAAGCAGGGAGGCACCGCCGGTCAGCACGATCCCGGAGGCAATCCCATCTTTCATGCCTGCCCGGAACAACTCGCGCTTGACCAATGTAAAAACCTCCTCGACCCGGGGCTCCAATATCTCCGCCAGAATCTGGCGCGGCAGCTTCCGACCGACCCCTCCGGACAAATCAGCGATCTCTATGGTCTCATCATTGCCGACCTTGTCTGTTATACAGGTGCCATACTTGAGCTTGATTCTTTCGGCTTCGGCCATGGGCGTGCGCAAACCCACGGAGATATCATTGGTCATATTGTTGCCGCCCAGGGACAGCACAAAGGTATGCTTGATATTGTTTCCGGAAAATACCGCCAGATCTGTGGTGCCGCCGCCAATGTCGATAAGCCCGGCCCCGAGTTCCTTTTCTTCCGGCGTGAGCACCGACTCGCAGGAAGCGATCGGCTCCAGAATGATATCACATACATCGAGGCCGGCTTTATTGGCACATTTAACGATATTCTGCGCGGATGTGACCGCCCCGGTAACAATGTGGATCTTGGCTTCAAGCCGTACCCCCGCCATACCCACAGGATTGTTAATCCCGCCTTCGCCGTCGACGATAAATTCCTGGGGAAGCACATGGATGACCTCCCGGTCCATGGGAATGGCAACTGCCCGGGCAGCCTCGATCACGCGGTTGACATCCGCCTGGGTAATCTCATCGCCCTTTATCGCAATGATGCCATTGCTGTTGAAGCCCGTTACATGCCCCCCGGCAATACCGGCATAAACCGATGAAATCTCGCAGCCGGCCATGAGCTCGGCTTCCTCAACCGCCTTTTTAATCGATTCCACCGTGGACTCGATATTAACGACCACGCCTTTTCGCAGTCCTACGGACGGGTGGCTCCCGATACCGATAATATTGACCGTTCCGCCGGTTACTTCGGCAACCACAGTACATATTTTTGTGGTGCCGATATCGAGTCCGACAACAAGCTCTTCCTTTTCTTTCACCTTAGACCTCCTTCTTCTCTTCGCTGGTTTTCCGGTCTTTTGGGGTTGCAACAATGCGGTTCGGGTTATTCGCATCCAGGATTCGAACTGCCGGTATCCGGTCGCTGCCCCGGATGCGGCCAAGAATACGTTTGATCCGCTGAAGTTTGAACGCGTAATCGCCATATCCCAGATGAATGGTCATTGGATGGTTGATCCGAAGCGTCAGGCCCATCTCCTGATCAACGGAGATCTCGTGAACCGCTTGACTGGAAAAAACCCGGTCCTGCTTTTCAATGACGCGAAGTAGCGCCATGATCGCCGTATATAATTTTTTCCCCGGGTCCTCAGGATTTTTCCATTCGGCATAATCCAGCCCTGAAATAAGGGGAAGTCCGGTCATCTCAGAAGGAGCAGCCTCTTTAAAAATTCCGCCGTTGGTGTCTATGAGAAAAAACCGGCCCACATCAAGCACGGCCAGGGGCTCATGTTCTTTGACGGAGATATTGATCCGGGATGGAAATTCCCGTCGAATGGCAGCGGATTTGATCCAGGGGGCGGCTTCCAGCCGCCTTTGGGTCAGGGACAAATTGACCGCCACGATATTGACCCTTTCTTCAATTTCTGCGGTTTCAAGAATCGCTTCTTTAGACAAATGCCGGGCGCCGCTGACCTCAACCGCCTCCGCTTTGAAATAATCGCATTGGGTCAAGGCATCGTAGGCAAAAATAAAGACAAGGCCCATCAGGACAAACCCCGCACATCCAAAAGCCGCCTTAATCCACAGCCAGAAAGCTTGTCGGGGTGATCCGGCGTTACCGGCCCGGTCCTTTTTGAAACGATTCTTCCGCGTATGCTTACTCACCGGCAATTCTTACCTCCGGCTCCAACGCGATATGAAATTGCTGATAAACAGCCTCCTGGATCCTCTCCATAAGACCAAAAATGTCCGCAGCGGTTGCCTGACCCCGATTTACTATAAAATTGGCATGTTCTTCAGATACCTGGGCGTCCCCGACGTTCACGCCCTTCATTCCGGCCTGCTCAATCAGTTTACCGGCGGGTTCGGCATTTTCCGGATTTTTAAAAAAGCAGCCGGCACTGGCTGCACCCTTTGGCTGCCGCCGCCGTCGCTGTTTCAG
>P_1C_Sed_2_UnCtyDRAFT_1000357_pt1 | contig 14067 bp, 14 predicted proteins | sample Pon1CUnioCityCA_4_FD_10229 | JGI IMG/M metagenome (IMG submission 10229) | reverse complement strand
TCATGATACTGGTATGAATACAGCGCACCTATATTTACATTTTCAGACTGATATCCACTAAATAATTGACCGGTATAAGTATCAGGATCATTTGTCCGACTATTATAGTCAGCATACCCTTCTATGATAATGTCGTCGGTGAGATTATAGCCCAGTGACAACATCACCTTTTTACCGCGGTCGATTTCGGGCTTGTTACTGTTCCCATTACCGACAAAAAAGTGATAATTAAGAGTTCTTCTCTCTCCAAGTTCTCCTTTGAACGCTAATCCAAAATCACGTGAGCTGCCATAATCATAAAGGTCCTGCGGTGATTTTTGGATTGAGCGGTAACCCCAGACATCTTCAACCAGCGACCAAGTTGGCGTTGATGAAATACCGGCAAAAATAGCATGGTTTTCATTTTGCCACTTTAGATAGGCATCTTTTACATTGGGGATCATTTCCGGGTCAGACTGAAAATCACCCTCTGAACTCATCTCGAGGCGGACCCGAGTAGAAAACCCGCCGCTCAACCTTTGATCGTAGGTCATGTAGATTCGGCGAAACCAAAACCCATTGTTACCTTCAATATCGTCGTTATGATGCTGGGCCATCCAGTAATAATCCGTAAATATAGTTCCACTTAATGTGGCCTCATCACCTTCACCCAAGCTTATCTGGCCAAATGACTTCATGCTAAATAAACATAGAAATAGCATGCATAGTAATGCTTTACGTTTCATAATATGATTTTTAATTATGTGTGCTGATCTATTTTTTTGTGTTAAGTTAAACTGCAGAAATTGGTAAGTTTCTTAGCGACAGAATTTTAAAAAATGCAGTTTAAATCCCTTTTAAAAAACAACTAACTATCAGATGCTCCGTTGTCGTTATTATTTTTTGTCTTCATCTTTTTATGCTTGAGCACTTTGGCCTCAAGATAAAATATAAGCTCTTCGGCAATATTTTTGGATAGATCACCTACCCTCTCCAGTTTTCTAACAATAGAAAATAGGTATAAGTAATTTTTTGTCTGACTTACATCTTCTTCAATAAGTTCAGCCGTTAATCCTGAAACCTCACGATTGATTTGGTTTAGGGTTTCATCAAGCCGAAAAACCTTTCTTGCAAGACTGGTATCTTCTGTGATAAAAGCGTTAAAAATATTGCTTACCATCTTGTTTGCTGTATCATACATTTCATCAAGACGCATAGTTTTCAAGGTCTTCTCATCAATTTTATGGCCAAAATCCACGATGTATTTGGCAATACTATTGGCATGATCGCCAATACGTTCTAAATCAGAATTGATTTTAAAAGAAGCCATTACAAAACGTAAGTCCACCGCAACCGGGTTATGCAAAGCTAGCAAATTCTCGCAATCCCTATCAATAGTGAGCTCCAGACTATCCACCCTTTTCTCGTTGGCCATAATCTCGTGGGCCAGCTCTTCGTCAAAACCATGGAGAGCTTGCTGTCCCTTTTCGAGCTGATTTTTAACCAAAAACATCAGCTCTAACACATTATCTTTTAATAACTTAAGTTCGCTGTCTAAATGTTGTGGTGCCATCTTTATAAAATTTTATATAATAGTTGATTAACTGATCAATTATTATCCGAAACGTCCGGTAATATAATTCTGTGTGCGATCTTTTTCGGGATTTGTAAATATTTTTTGGGTGTCACCGTATTCTACTAAATCGCCCATATATAGAAAAGCTGTATTATCGCTTACACGGGCTGCCTGCTGCATGTTATGGGTCACAATAACAATTGTGAATTCTTTTTTAAGCTCATGTATCAGATCCTCAATTTTACCGGAGGAAATAGGATCCAGTGCTGAAGTAGGCTCATCCATCAATAAAACAGAGGGTTTTACTGCCAATGCTCGAGCTATGCAAAGCCTTTGCTGCTGACCACCCGATAATGAGAGCGCCTGTTTTTCTAGATTATTTTCTATTTCACTGTAAAGTGTTGCCTGTTTCAGAGATTCAATGACTCGACTTTCGATAAACTCTTCATCTTTAACACCCTGTATACGTAACCCATAAGCTACATTTTCATAGATAGATTTGGGAAACGGATTCGGTTTTTGAAAAACCATTCCAACGGTTTTCCGAAGCTCTTCTACTTTAATGGACTCATCATAGATATTTCGGTTGTCCATCAGGATCTTACCATTCATGTGAAAACCATCTATATTGTCATTCATGCGGTTAAACAATCGCAAAAATGTAGATTTCCCACATCCCGACGGACCAATAAAAGCCGTAATTGAATTTTCGACGATGTCCAGACTTATATTCTTAATAGCCTGAAAATCATCATAAAAAACATCCACATTTTTAGCCTGTAACTTAAAAGAACGATTGTTTGGGTTAAGCTTTGGCTTTGTTTCCACTTGTAATGTTTGGGATTGTTGACTTGTAGTTTCTGAGTCCATGCTGATCACTAAAAATTAAAAGTTCGTGATTACCACTCCATTTTGCTTTGCCATTTGTTACGCAAATAAACCGCTATGCCATTCATAATAAAGGTAATCCCCAGAAGTACGATAATAGCGGCTGCCGCATTGATTATAAACTCTTCCTGCGGACGCGATACCCAGTTATAAATTTGTACCGGTAATACCGTAAATTCATCCAACGGATTTTGTGGCGCAAAAGGTACATATACCAAGGCTCCAACCACAATGAGAGGTGCTGTTTCTCCAATCGCACGCGATAATGCCAGGATTACGCCCGTCAAAATACCCCCAAAAGAAGCCGGTAATATTTGGTGCCAAATCGTTTGCCACTTAGATGCACCCAACGCATTAGAGGCATCCCGGATAGAACTTGGAACGGCTTTAATGGCTTCTCGTGTAGAGACAATAATGATCGGCAAAATCAATAGCGATAAGGTAAGTGCCCCTGCCAAGATACTATTGCCCATATGCATCATGCGGACAAAAACCCCTAGTCCCAACAGACCATAAATAATTGACGGTACGCTGGCCAGGTTTGAAATATTAATTTCAAGAAAAGTACTCCATCGATTTTGCTTAGCGTATTCTTCTAAATATATGCCGGCGCCCACACCCAGTGGAAATGAGATTAGCGTTGTAAATACCATAATCCAAACGGTACCCATCCAAGCGGTATATATACCAGACTCCTCGGCAAATCGTGATGGTAACTGGACGATAAAATCCCAGCTTAGACGTTGAACGCCCATATATATTACAAAACCTATAAAAATAGCAAGGATAACAATCCCAATAATACTGGAAAAGATACCCAGATATTTAAACGCCTTGTCTTTTAATCTGTTGATCCTAGCGTTATTCATACTTTTCCTGATACCTGTTTTTAATCCAATAACTGATGTTATTCAAGATAAATGTGACCACAAACAAAGTAATACCCGCGGCAAATATGGTTTGATAAGCAACAGTTCCCTGGGGCACATCACCCGAGCTAACTTTGACGATATAAGCAGTAATCGTTTCAATGGGCACCGTAGGATCAAAGGTAAATACCGGTGTTTGTCCTGCTGCTATAGCTACAATCATCGTTTCACCTATAGCACGAGAAAGCGCCAATATAATCGATACCATAATTCCCGACGAAGCCGCAGGGACCATTACTCGAAAAGCCGTTTGAAAGCGCGTTGATCCCATCCCGTAAGAAGCCTGCCGCAACGAATCGGGAACAGCAGCTAATGCATCCTCACTTAAGGACGAGACAAAGGGAATAATCATAATTCCCATCACAATACCCGGAGAGAGCGCATTGAATCCGGATAAATCTGGTATAAACAGTTTTAGAAAAGGCGTTACAATCATCAATGCAAAGAAACCGTACACTACGGTAGGCACTACAGCTAAAACTTCAAGAAGTGGCTTTAGGACCTTTTTGAACCGTTTGGGAGCATATTCATTCAAATAAATGGCAATAGTCAATCCAACCGGCAAGGCAACGGCTATGGCAATAAAAGTAGTTAGCAACGTACCAGATACCAGAGGCAGAATCCCATAGTTCTTATCTGCAAATAATGGTGTCCACTCGGTGCCGGTTAAGAAATCTGTAATTGGAACTTCCCGAAAAAAACCAATGGCCTCATATAATAACACCCCAACAATACCAATAGTGGTGAGAATGGTTATCAGGGCACAGAGGGCCAGAACCTTCTCAATGATTTTCTCTTTGATATTCATGAGCCGGGTTAATGATTAAGTCCTCCGCTCATTCTAAATCTGAGTAAGTGAGCAGAGAACTTTAATTAATTAGTTTACTGCTACCGTATCAGAGGCAAAGCTGTGAAATGCTGATTTCTGCTCTTCTATATCCTCTTCTGGCATGGGTACATACCCCACATCCTGAGCCAATTCTCCGGCATTATCAAAATAAAATTCTACAAATTTTTGTACGGCCGGACGTTTCGCGGCTTTCTTGGCTACATAGATATATAACGACCGTGACAACGGCTTGTATGTATTGTTTTTCACAGTTTCCAGCGATGGCTCAACAGCACCGTCTCCGGCATCAATTCCAATTAGTTTCAGCTGATCCGCATTCTCTTCGTAATAGGCCAATCCAAAATAACCGAGAGAATATTTATCAGAGGATATGCCTTGTACAGCTACATTATAATCAGCCACTGCATTATAATCAGTCCGGCTGGCGCCTGATTCTCCATTAATTACTTCAGTAAAAAAGTCATATGTACCATGAGCAGTATTTGGCCCGTAAAGACGAATATCTTCATCCGGCCATCCCTCGCGAATATCGCTCCACTGCTGAACTTCACTGTCAGCCTTCCATATTTCATTAAGTTCTTCTGGGGTAAGTGTCTCAACCCAGTCGTTGTCGGGATGAGCAACAATCGAAATACCATCTAATGCAATAGAAAATTGCTGATATTCGATGCCATTTTCTTCAGCCAACGCTTTTTCCTCTTCAGATATCTCGCGAGAAGAATTTGAAATATCCGTTTCTCCTCGAGTAAACTTTTTAAACCCGGCACCCGATCCTGATGAACCAACAGAAACCCTGATATCCGGATCTACTTTTCTAAATTCTTCGGCCACGGCTTCAGTAATAGGATAAACGGTACCAGAACCATCAATTTTAATTTCTTGTTGTGATCCACCCGAACCACAAGAATATAAAAACAGTCCGCCAAACAGGATGAGAGCTAATATTTTTTTTACCATTATCTCAGATATTTTGAGTTGACTTTTTGAATGTGATAGTGTGCTGAAACTCAGTGACTAAATGTATTTCAAATTTCTGAGTCTATTGTTAACTCAGTGTTAATTCTTGAGCCGCAATCCTTTTCCATCGTCCCTAAAAAGCCTTTTTCGATACTCATGCTTCAAAACCCTGTGCTTCAATCAGAAAAATATTTGTCTATTCCCGCTTATCATCTGTGGAATATAACTTGCTCTTCTATTTTATATTTTTAGACCATTAAACTTTTGAAATTTAAGCAAGCTTGTAAAAATCCTGTCGCCCTATCTTGGAGTTAGGCTTGAATATCGTAACTTATTGATCTTGTTTAGTAACAGTGACTTTATAAAATTTAAATTGAGTTATTATAATTTATGGATCAGGAAACATCACATAAATTAGCCGTTCTAATTGATGCCGATAATGCCCAGCCTTCAATCATAGAGGGACTCCTTGCAGAGATCGCAAAATATGGTACGGCTAATGTTAAACGCATATACGGCGACTGGACGTCCCCCAAACTAAGGGGATGGAAAGACCATCTGTTGGATCATTCTATTCAGCCCATCCAACAGTTTGGTTATACCACCGGTAAAAATGCTACCGATAGTGCCATGATTATTGATGCTATGGACTTGCTCTATACCGATCAGTTTGATGGCTTTTGCATTGTTTCGAGTGACAGTGATTTTACCAAATTAGCAGCACGTATCCGTGAGGCCGGGTTATATGTTTATGGTTTTGGAGAACAGAAAACCCCGGAACCATTTGTAGCGGCTTGTGACAAATTCATCTATACCGAGGTACTTCGCAGCGAAGAAGAAACATCTGATGATTCCTCTATTCACCGCAAGTCTACCAATGAACTCAAGCAGGATACCAAACTGGTTAATCTGATGCGAAATGCTATTGAAGCCTCCTCTGATGAAAGCGGTTGGGCTCATCTCGGTCAGGTAGGCAGCTATATCGCCAAACAATCCCCTGAATTTGATCCTCGTAATTACGGGTACCGAAAGCTGGGTAATCTGGTGAAGGCTATTGATCTCTTTGAGATTGAAGAACGCTCTACCGGCGAAGGGCAATCAAAAGCTATCTATGTAAAGGATAAACGAAAGTAATTGTTATTCAGAAATGGAAGTCTCTTTGATAAACCTTCGCGCGGCCCACTGACTTCCCCAAAAACCCATAAAGACTGCTAAAAACAGCATAGCACCACTAAGATAATACCAGCGTCCAAAAGGCCATTCTAACACTCCTAACTGTGGAATATACTCCGGAAGGATATAATGAAATCCAAGATACATCAATCCTACCGAAAACGTTCCGGCAATTAATCCCTGAATAATACCTTCAACCACAAAAGGACGCCGTATAAATCCATTAGTAGCTCCCACTAATTTCATAGCTTTAATAAGATCCCGCTTGGCATAAATTGTAAGCCGAATAGTATTAAATACTAAGATCATTGAAGCCAGCAAAATAAGGATACCCAATCCCCCGCCAACCATTGCCGCCGTTTGAAAGTTTGATTCTATACGCTTTAGCAGTTGTTGATTAAACCGTACTTCATCCACTCCGCGATACGATTTAACCTCGCTAATCAGCGAATCAACCCGTGATATTTGTGCATCAGGATCAATATTTAATTTAAAAGAAGCAGGCAAAAATTTTAGATCAGCAAGTGAGCTTCCTGCAGAGCCAAACTCCTTTTCAAAAACAGCAGCCGCGCTGTCTTTGGAGATATACGTAACCTCCTGAACAAGCTCTTGATCCTTTAGTCGCTCCGATAGCTCATTTGTGGTCCGTTCGTCCAAATCCATCAAGAAAACTTCTACATCTATCGACTTTTTTAATGACTGTGCCACTTCATACCCATTAAAACCCAATCTAGCCAGTAAACCCAACAGCAAAACCGCAATGAAAAGCGAAAATATGGAAGTAAATGCCGCCAGTTTTGCCCGGCCAATCCCGGCCATACCTTCTTTAACTACGTAACCTAAACTCATCGGATCAATCTCATTTTAATTTCTAAAAAGTGCCCGTACGCTAAAAATAAATCGACGTTGCGACATGGGATATCGAGCAGTCTCAAAGTAGCCGAGTTGACTAACATCGTCAAGCACATTTTCCCACCGCAAAATAAACATGATAGAGCGCACTCTAGCCGAAATATTGACATCCAACCTGTTGAATATCGGTAGCTCCTGATCATTGCTTATCGACTGCCAGTAGTTTAACTCAGGATTATAATGATCGGCTTGATAGCGAAATGGAGCTGCCATGCCAGAAACACCCGCTTTCACGTACGTTGCACGATCAAATAAATATCCTTTCCAGTAGGCGCTTCCCTTTACCCAAACCCGTTCTTTTGACGACATTGGAATGCTACCGGAGGGCGACAAATAACTATCCGCAAAACGATGAAAAACAGCTGAACCCTCAAATTCAAAGTGCTTTAAATCCCACTCAAAAAAAGCTGTGGCTGATTGTGAGGCATACTTCCCAACATTGATAAAGAGACTGTCTGCCATCATAATACCATCAGTAATTTCTTTGTGCTGGCCTCGAATACCAATCTTGGTATCAGGAGTAAAATGATAACTCAAAGATCCTCGAACATCCTGTATCTTCTCGCTTTGGAGTTCTTCATTTCCTTTAAACTGATCTGAATTCCAATATAATTGTTGCGGTGTAGGAATAACAGCGCCTGAAGATGCCCCTCCGATAAGCGAAAATTCACCAATAGAAATTTCTGTCTCGGCATTAATCTGATACGACTGAAAACCATCGGAGCGCAACTGCACTTCAGCATCCCCCATCAGATCTATCAACGGGATAAAATCTACTAATAAACTACCATCAGCTTTTGCTGTAGTCCAGTTGTCAGCGGGAAAGCTTCTGTTTTCCGGTGTTTTATTAAAAGAATAATCGGCCTTAGCCCCGGTCTCAAGGTGCAGACCACCCCATTGCCACCATTTTCGAGCATTGACCCCCACCGAGGTTAAGCTGTAGCCTGTACTGTCTCCCGGGAATGTTAAAAAGCGTTCATCGTTTCTATGGAAGAACCCCGCCCTGAAATTATCTTCTGTTTGCGTGCTGTCTGAATTACGCTGATAATAATTTAGTGTGAGAATATTGTTTTTTCGCTTTGTAGTAGCTGATGGCTGAATCGCCGAAGCTGAATAGCGATCGAAATTGAAGGCCGCCAGATCCGACATATTGTATCCAAAAGGCTGCCCAATATCATAATTATTGGTAATGTAGTTTAACTTCAGATATTTGTTTTGATCCAAATGATGACTGGCCTTAAGGTAAATTTGACGACCGGTAATTTCGGAGTTACTATATTCTCCACCGGAACGGCGATCCCAGTAGCTTAGCTCTACATTGGTACGCTGAGATAAATTATGACTCACTTCAAATTCCAGGTTGCGGTAGTTAAACTTACTCTCACTGTAAATAAGCCTGGAAAGCGGTTTGTTAATATAATACTGATGATGGTAAAATCTTGACTCGTGCACGGTTCCCAAATCATCAGCGTAAAAATCAGCTATTTTATTTTGAGGTATTAGTTCCCAATTAACGTTTCCGGATACCGGGTCATTAAGGGAAATATCCTCCCAATACAACTGCTGATGGCGCGGCTCATGAGCATGGCGCTGTACGGCATTTGAACGAATATTTGTCCCCAGACGATAACTGATAACGCCCGGCTCTCTATTAAGCCTGTAAGTCCAATCTGGCCAATATTGCCATCGCAAGGTGCTGTCCGTCGCTATTCGTTCTGCTCCCAAAGGCGCATGAAACTCCCAAGGATTTACCTTAAAAAGCTCTTTCTTCTCTTTTTGTGCTGCTAGTTGGTCGGATCTATCCTGGAAGGAAGCTTCATTCATTGGAAAAAGAAAAAGCGTATCTGTTACAGTAGTATCAAACGAAACAGTATCTGCAGCAACCGATGGCAATTCTGGGGAATACAAAAAAAGTGTATCCGTTGCAGCAGAATCCAGTGCTACGGAGTCGACAGAAGTAGAATCAACTTGCGCAAAAACTGTTGTCTGCCACCCCACAAGCAGTAAAAAAAGTACGTATATAATTTTTTTAAGCTTCAAGCCGGATATTTTTTTAGCCCGTATGGCATTTCCTCGATTCCCATGATCGATCGTCTTACTATTTCTAACGCTACGGCCGTCGAACGCTCTTTATTGATAAGGCGATCATTTGTAAAGCGAGTCTTTACTGCAAAATGTTCGTCATCACTCCAAAATCCAATCCAAACTGTACCCACCGGTTTTTCTTCGGTTCCTCCGCCCGGACCGGCAATACCTGTAGTAGATATGCCAAAATTGGCCCCTAATCTTTCAGCTACGCCTTTCGCCATCTGCAACGCAACAGCTTTGCTTACCGCCCCGCAGGCATTTAAATCATCCGGAGAAACTCCGAGCTGATCTACCTTCACCCTATTCGCATAAGCAATAATACCGCCCATCATATATCGACTACTCCCGGATACATCCGTTATTGCATTGGCTAGATAACCACCGGTACAACTTTCGGCAACACTCAATGATTGATCTTTTTTAGCTAAAAGTTCCCCAACCACCCTAGGCAAGTTAAGGTCTTTGCCTTCCCCAATAATATATTTGTCTGCTTTATTTTTGATATGATTACGAACAGGTTTTATTCGCTCATCAATTTCTTCATCTGAACTTCCATAGGCGCTAATTCTTATGCGTGTGCCCTGTGGACTTGGCAAATAGGCTACACTAACATGGTTTGGCAACACATCACCAAGTGGGCCAACAACTTTATCGCTAAGCGTACTTTCACCAATACCGGCCGTAGTGATATAGTGAGACCGGCGAAATTCCGTATCTCCATTAATTGCTCTAATCTTAGGAATCACTTTCTCATTCATCAAGTGTTTCATTTCGTACGGGACACCTGGCAATACCGCCAGCTTCACTGATCCGCGATCAAACCACATTCCCGGAGCCGTACCCTGCGTATTAAAAAGCACTTCGCAACAATCAGGCACCTCAGCCTGGTGATAATTGGATTGACTAAAAGGGATGTTGCGTTTCTTGAAGACCTTTTTGATAAACTCAAGTACCGAATCTTCAAGCACTAGTTCACAATCAAAAAGCTCCGTAACCACGTTTGGTAATATCATCGTGGGTGGGACCAAGTCCGCCGGTTGTTATTATAAGATCCGTTGATGACAATGCCTCGGATAAAATTCCTTTCATGGTATCCAAATCATCGCCAATGGTATAAATGTGGGTCACATCAATGCCCGCCTCAGTTAGCACATCACCCAACCAGCTGGCATTGGTATTTACCGTATCACCAATAAGTAATTCATTTCCTATAGATAGTATCCGACACTGCATGTAACATTAATAAATTATGTTTGCACAAAATCGTTGGTCAAAATATCAAACTCTGGCAGCTTTTCGAAGCTAATTATTGTACGACAAAAAAGATTTAATTCTCTATAACAATTACTATCTTTGGGCCGTGCGTCAAATACCTAACATATTAAGTACTATCCGTATTATTCTGGCTCCCATCTTCTTAATCCTGTATGTGCAGGATGAAGTGGTATGGCGTGCTTTAAGTGTAGGTATTTTTGCCGTGGCCGTGGTCACCGATTTTTTTGACGGTTATATAGCCCGGATGTATAGCGCTGAAACGGAATATGGGGTATTTTTAGATCCCTTGGCCGACAAATTTTTGACCTTTGCAGGTTTTATCTGTTTACCCTTTATTGATGCTGCACAGTTCCCATGGTGGGCTATTGGCGTTATTGTTTTCAGGGATATATTTGTCACGGGCATGCGCATGTTAGCTGATTATCGCAACATTACCATGGATACCCGCCTGACGGCCAAAGCCAAAACCCTGAGCCAGATGTTCTTTCTTTACCTTGTACTTATGGTAGGAGTATTTATTGAAACGGATGTTTGGCTAAGCAGTTACTGTGTTGACCTATTACAATCAGGGATCTTAAGCTGGTTAATGATGATCATCGTAGCGATCACCGTTTATTCGGGAATTGAATACATTTATATCAACAGAAAAATATTTTCACTACAGAAAGATGCCAAAACTGAAACCGATACTCGGTAGTTTTTTTAACGCCGGTTTTTTACCTAATGCCCCAGGGACCTGGGGTAGCTTTTTTGCACTTTTCCCTATCTATTTTATGGGGATATACAGTCCCTGGTACGGTATGGTATTTTTGACGGTATTATTTTCATTCATAACCGTTTGGGTATCCGAAGAGTGCGAAAAAGAATGGGGCGGCGATCCCTCTCCCCTGGTAATGGATGAATTTGCCGGTCAGGCAATGACATTTGTCGCTATTTCCTTCAGTGGAGTCTTTTCACAAGATCTGCTTCTGCTGTTCGTTGGATTTATCTTCTTCCGATTTTTTGATATCCAAAAACCGCTTGGCGTAAACAAATTGCAAAGTCTGCCCGGAGGCTGGGGTATTTTGGCTGATGACTTATTGGCCGGTGTCTACGCCTTTTTATGTATGCATGGGCTTTTATTTATTTTAGAAATTATTTAATACTATGCTAATCAATCGGCAGTAACTTTTTTGTATTATTTAATATTGCCTTGTTAGTAAGAGAACCACAAAACATTTTAATATGATTATTGATCAAACATTTGCAAAAGAGTTAGCACTTGATTTGTTAGATATTAATGCTGTCATCCTCCGTCCTAATGATCCTTTTACGTGGTCATCGGGATGGAATTCGCCCATTTACTGCGATAACCGGTTGACAATGCGGTATCCCAAAATTCGAAAAAAAATAGCCCAAAAATTCGTGGAATTTATTTCCAGTGAATATGCCGATGTTGACGTCATTACGGGAACTGCTACAGCCGGTATCCCCCATGCTGCTTGGGTAGCCGAAAATATGGATAAGCCCATGTCGTATGTTCGCGCTAAAGCCAAAGCGTATGGCCTTGGCAACCAGATTGAGGGTGGCATTCAGAAAGGAGAAACGACCGTTGTTATTGAAGACCTTATTTCTACCGGCGGTTCGGCAATTTCGGTCGTTGAAGCCCTGCAATTTATCGGTGCCAATATAGAAGCAGTACTGAGTATTTTTACCTACGGATTCGATAAAGCCAACAAGCGTTTTGACAAAGCGGGTGTATCCATGTTTACCCTTACTGACTATTCTACTCTTATTGATATAGCCAGTGAAAACGATTATGTAAATGAATCCGACCTCGAAACATTAGCTGAATGGCGTAAAACACCGGATACCTGGCCTAATTAAGGATTGATGATTAGATAAGAGATTAAGACCTACATAGTTTCGAAACTTTGTGGGTCTTTTTTTTAATTTTCGTTTCACCTTATCAATTATCAGCTTCATAAAGAGTGAATCTCTTCTTATATTCACCAGTCTTAATAATCAGGAATAAAACATTGTCCACAGTGGATCAACGCAATTTTTATATCGAGACGTACGGTTGCCAGATGAACGTCTCTGATACTGAAATCGTCAACTCTATTTTGATGGAGGAAGGCATGCAGCCGGTGAATGAGCCGGAAGATGCTGAGGTTATCTTCATCAACACTTGTTCTATACGTGAAAATGCTGAAGAACGCGTCTGGAATCGTCTTAAGGAATTTAAAGCGCTCAAAAGAGAGCGAAAAGATCGTGATATGACGGTGGGCGTGCTCGGCTGTATGGCAGAGCGTATCCGTGAGCAAATCATGGAAAAAGAAGAGCTTGTTGATCTCGTTGTTGGTCCTGATGCCTATCGCGATCTGCCGAAGTTACTTTCTGATGTTGATGACGGGCAGAAGGCTGCAAATACTATTCTTTCGCTAGAAGAAACCTATGCAGACATTAAACCGGTGCGACGTAATGACAACGGTGTTAGTGCATTTGTTACGATTATGCGCGGTTGCGATAATATGTGTGCTTTTTGTGTGGTCCCCTTTACCAGAGGACGCGAGCGAAGCCGCACCGCCGGAAGTATTATTGAAGAGCTTCAAGAACTCAGTGATCAAGGTTATCGAGAGGTTACCCTGCTTGGACAAAATGTTAACTCTTATGACGATGGGGAGAACTCCTTTGCCGACCTGATGTACAAGGCTAGCCAAGTAGATCCTGAGATGCGCATTCGTTTCTCATCTCCACACCCCAAAGATTTTCCCGAAGAACTGCTTGAAATTATTGCTGAGCAGCCGAATCTCTGTAATTATATCCACATTCCGGCACAATCGGGCAACAATGAGGTGCTGGAACGCATGCGACGACCTTACACTCGTGAACAGTACCTAGATCTCGTTGAGAAAATGCGTGATATCATTCCCGGCGTTACGCTTTCGACTGATATTATTACTGGTTTTTGTGGAGAAACTGAAGAAGAGCACGAAGATACCCTGTCATTGATGGCCGAAGTAAAATATGATCTGGCCTATATGTTTGCTTACTCCGAACGGGGACGTACCCTGGCACAGCGCAAATACGAAGATGACGTTCCTGAAGATGTAAAAAAACGCCGTCTCTCTGAAATAATAGAACAGCAAATGAATATTCAGGAGGAGCTCAACAAAAAAGAAATAGGTCGCCGACATCTCGTTTTGGTTGAAGGCACCAGCAAGCGTTCCGACGAACAGCTATGCGGACGCACGGATACGAATAAAATGGTTGTATTTGATCGCCCTGATCATATTGAAAAAGGTGATTATGTGGAGGTCACGATATCAGATTGCACATCGGCTACGCTNATGGGTAACTTTATCAAAAAAAGCAGCATTCAAGAATTTAATCGAGAAACAGTAGCTGCTTAACATTTTTACTTCAATTATTTCCAATCAGTTAGGGTGCATGACTGA
>P_1C_Sed_2_UnCtyDRAFT_1000356_pt1 | contig 14102 bp, 11 predicted proteins | sample Pon1CUnioCityCA_4_FD_10229 | JGI IMG/M metagenome (IMG submission 10229) | reverse complement strand
CGGAATGTGCCGTCCGCCATGACCAGAGCCAGTCCTTCATTTAACAGGGCCAGGGTTTCGCGGTCGCCGTCCCTGGCGGCAAAACAGAAATCCTGCTGGAATTCATTTACCGGCTGATTGACAATTTTGAGGTTGGTGAGCCCGGTTTGCTGCAAAAGGCGCAGGGCCACCAGGCGCTGCATGAACACGGCATCGTGTTGCCCCTCAGAAAGGCCGCGCAGGGCGTCTTCGAAGGTTGGGGTGGTTTGAATGTCAATGCCGCGCTCCTTGCGCCGCAAGAATTCTTCAGTGTTGTCGCCTTTCATGACTGCGACCGAACGGCCTTTTAAATCCGCCAGATCCCGGATGCCGAAGGAATTTTGGCGCACCACGATGGCGCCGTGAAGCGACATGTAGGGAAAGGTGAAATCAAACAGGGTTTCGCGCTCCGGGGTACGGCCAACAAGCGGCAGGGCCGCGATTTGACCGGTTTCCAGCCAGTCGCGGACCTCTTTCCAGGTGCCTGTGCGAAAGACTACGTCCCGCCCCATGGCCGCCATGGCAGCGCGCATGAGCTCTACGGAAAATCCGTCTGCGCGGCCTTTTTTATCAATAACGCAAAAAGGTGGGTACGCAACCTCAGAGGCGGCAAGCAGCGATGCGTCACCTGCTGCAGCAGACGGCGGCGCTGCCATAAGCAGGGCAGGAAGCAGCAGCAGGCACAAAAAAAAGGGGGGGCATCGCTTTTTCAAAATAAATCCGTCTCCGTGACCGGGCTGCAGGGATGCCCATAAAAAACGATAGGTCGGGTCTGAAAGGGAGTCGTTCTATTCATCAATATCTTTGTCAGGCTCAAATTATAAAGCGCCTGATGCTTGGCGTATGGATGCGGTTTAACTTTTCGCCTCTTGTGCTTCTGGCAAAAAATTCTTATTTTTATTCAAGGGTTAAGGATAAAATGGCGTCTCGCTTAGAGTTTATTAAACAATAGCGTTGGACGGTATCCCAAAATACCGGTCATCTTCATAATCCTGAGTTTGCCGATTAACCAAATCTTATCAAAGTAAACACGGTTGATCAACTCAAATTCAACCACACCTTCTTGGCGTCAAACACCTTTGGTTTGTGGTCAACGTAATAGACCTGGCTGTAATCCGGTCACGCATGGGTATGCGAAACGCCGTTAGATTGGGATTATGCTTCTTTCAGAAAATGGATTCGGCGCTTTGTTTATGAAAAAGCGTGGGGAACAGACGTTTCTGAGGATATTGTTAATCGCGGACTAAGCGAAGCGTGTCCGCGTGTGACCGGCATGGTCGAAAGCTAGCTGGTGAAAATCCAGCCTTGGACCCTGAGAGGAGGTAACAAGCAGGCGAAGGCAAGGGTGCCCGAAGAAACTTTCAAGCATTGTCCGACGAGGGAGAAACCGGTGTTTGAAAGCCAATGACGGATCTGAAGGAAGCCGTAGCCAAAATTGCCGCCTAAACTCGGTGTGAACCTCTGGCAGGCCTACTGGGTGGGCAAGGCACCGCGGTATGCTGAAGCCCAATATCCTCTCCGTAGCCCAGTGGGTAGAGGAGGTAGGCGGGCAATGAAACAGTTTTCGATCTTACCCGGTGAAGGGCCGTCTGTGCCGGGGCATTGTAACTGCGACAGTGTCCCCTAAGCGGAGCAGAAATGTGACCGTTACGGGCAGAGGGTCTGCAGATGAAGCCGTAGTAGCCGTAAAACGGATCGCCGATGACGAATCGGGTGACCGGTTCAGAGGGTAAAACGATACGAAAGCGCCCGAGGGAATCCGGGTGGAGGCGAAGGGCGGAACATGTTACCGAGGCCAGGAATCTCACAGGACTGTTGCCAAGAGATCAGCCTTAGGGGCCTCCTTTAGAACGAATGCGTATAATTTCGGTAGGTTGAGGGGTGTGCGGATTTATGAAATGGCAATGCAAAATAGGTCGGATGAGACGCATGGATAAAGGTGACATGAGGAGGGGTGTACGGATCCGTACGCACGGTTCTGTGGGCGGANGGAGGCCTATTATATGGCCTCCTCCGACCCGATCTTTTTCTTATAGGCGGGCACTTAAGATAATAACGTCTCAAGAAAGGTCGTGCCTTAATTTGCAAAAGTTGAGAATCGATTTACATTACATTTATAAATGGATGCACCCGTTAACGGTTGTGGATAGCAACTCATAAAGCGAATCCGCCATATAACTATGTAATAAATTAAAAGGAGAGACAATGGACCAAACCGAAAAAGACTTAAGGGATGCCTTTGCCGGTGAATCTCAGGCCAATCGCAGATACCTTGCGTATGCCAAAAAGGCCGAGCGTGATGGGTACAGCCAGGTTGCCAAATTGTTCCGGGCGGCGGCAGAAGCGGAAACCGTGCATGCCCACAGCCATCTGAGGACCCTGGGGGAGATCCAAGCCACGGCGGAGAACCTAAAGACGGCCGTTTCCGGAGAAACCCATGAATTCAAAGAAATGTATCCGCAAATGATTAAAACCGCTGAGGAAGCGGGTAATAAAAATGCGGCCCGCAGTTTCCGGTTTGCAAACGAGGTGGAGAAGGTGCATGCCCGGCTTTACCAGAAGGCGCTGGACAATCTGGAGGCTGACGAAGCGGTGGTGGATTATTATGTCTGCTCGGTTTGCGGTTATACCTGTGAGGTCGAGCCACCCGAGGTGTGCCCGGTCTGCAACGCTAAAAAGAACGCATTTTTTCAGGTGGAGTGATTTACTGTCGAGATTGGCCGGCTGTTGAAAATATCCCGGGGGGAGCAGTCGGGGCGGCTCCTTCATATGATGAGGCACAATATGAAAGTTCCAGCATGGTTTTCAATTTCTTTTGTTTTGGCTTTAATGGTGAGTCTGAGCGCCTGTTCGGTAGTTTCCAAAAATGTTCGTGAGCAGGCGGCCGATCTGCCTTTCAGTGCTTTGACGCAAAATCCCCAGGCCTATTCCGGCCAAACCGTCATCCTTGGGGGCTACGTGGCGTGCGTGGCCAATCTGCCGAAACAGAGCCGGGTAATGGTGCTTCATGCACCCCTTGATTTTCAGGATCGACCCAAAGCCCGGGAAAAGTCGCAAGGCCGTTTCATGGTGGTGACCGATGATTTTCTGGACCCGATGGTATATGAAAAAGGGCGCAGAATAACCGTGGCGGGAACCGTCACCGGCCAGACCACCGAAAAGGTCGCGGACTATGCCTATACGATGCCGGAGGTGAGGGCCGGGGAATATCATTTATGGGAAGCGTGGTCTTCTCAGCCGCCATATTATCGGGATCCCTATTATCCTCCGTGGTGGGGATCGGATGCCTTTTTTTATTATCGTTGGCATCTGCCTTACCGCCGGTGGTGACGGCTGCGAAGCTGTGCCGGCGCGAGTTGTGCCCCTATTGTGGCGAGCCGACACATCACATGCGGCGAAGGGCGCTCTTAATCGGTGTATTGATCACGCTTTTGATTATCCTTTTTATTATTTGCTACATTCTCTGAAGCCCATGGATTTTCTCCGGGCTCAAAAATGACGATAAAAAAATTGTGGCGCTGTCGAAAAAATTAAGTTATATTACGTGAATTTTATGGGGGTACTTTTCATTTCCGGATATATGCAGGTGTGCGTGTGTTGTGTCTCTCTTCTGCGGAGGCTTTATGCAGCAGCTAAATGAACAGGAAATTAAACGGTTGGATATCTTCAGGGATTTGTCTTCCGAGGAATGGGCTGAAGTCTATCCGCTGTTGAACTGCATGCGAACGATTGAAGGGGAGGACTTGATCCGGGAGGGGGACCGGGCGCATACGTTTTTTATTATCCTCAGCGGGCACTTGATGATTCACTACCGGGACGGCCGTGCCCTTACGGTGAATCAGAAAGGCGATATCATTGGCTGGTCTACTGTTATCAGTCCATTTCGATATACGGCAAACGTTACCTCACTGACCGCGGGCGAGCTCCTGTCGATCCCGGGCGAGAGATTTCTGGAACTCCTGCAGGGAAATGCCTCCCTTGGAGAGAAACTGATAAAAAGAATCAATGAAACCATTCATCACCGCCAGCAGATTGACTAACGGCAGCTGGTTGGAACTATCCCGGTGCGCTGCCGGAACGGTCATTAGCCTTAAGCGATGTGAGACTATGGGAGACGGTGTATATGCAAGGCCTTGAGGCCATAATCTACCATAATGGGTTCAACATGGCAGCCGTGGGGATTACTATCGTTTTTACCGCCCTGGTGTCCCTGTCTTTAATTATTTCCCAGCTGCATAAATTGCTCATTATTTGGGATAATCGCAAAACCTACGCTGCAAAGCTGCGCGGGGCGTTTACTGAACAGAAGCAGGCAAAGCAGCCGTTGGCGGCCGCGGATTTTCGGGATGTCAGGGAATCCGCCAGACAGTTCAAAGTTTTGATCCAGGCAATAGGGGAGCCCTTCTCGCTGCCGGAGTTAATCCGTATCGCGGAGTCCTTCGGCATCCGGCACCCCTGTTCAAAAGTGAGCCTTCTGATCACACGTGACCTGATCATTTCCGACCACAAGGGGTTTTTTCTGTGGAACCAGGAGGCCTATAACCGGATAGCAGAACGGAGCAGACGGTAACCGCATGGAATTGTTTCTGGAATTTTTTTCAAACACCGGTTTTGCCATGGCAGACTACCGCAATGTCATCATGCTGGCCATTGGTATTCTGTTTATCTATTTGGGAATTGCCAAGCATTATGAGCCCCTGCTGCTGGTACCCATCGGTTTCGGCATCCTGCTCGGCAACATCCCGGTTTTCAAAGGCCTGGGGCTTGGGATTTATGAACCCAACAGCGTGCTGCATTATTTGTATTTCGGTGTCACCTCGGGGATTTATCCGCCGCTGGTGTTTATGGGGATAGGCGCCATGACAGATTTTTCTACCCTGTTGGCGCGGCCTGTGCTCATGCTTCTGGGTGCGGCCGCCCAGACCGGTATTTTTCTTACATTTCTGGGCGCCCTGGCCCTGGGCTTTGCCCCGAATGAAGCCGCATCCATCGGAATCATCGGGGGTGCGGACGGGCCCACGGCCATTTTTTTGACAGCCAAACTCGCCAAGGAACTGATCGGACCCATTGCAGTTGCCGCCTATTCCTATATGGCGCTGGTGCCGGTGATCCAGCCGCCTATTATGCGGCTTCTGACAACCCGCAAAGAACGACTGATCCGCATGGAGGAGCCGCGGGAAGTGTCCAAGCGCGAAAAAATTATTTTTCCGATCGCTGCCGTGCTGCTTTGCTGCTTCATTGCCCCTGCCGCCCTCCCGCTTCTGGGCCTGCTTTTCCTGGGTAACCTCCTGAAGGAGGCGGTTGTAACGGAGCGCCTGGCCCAGGCCGCCCGAACATCGGTGATCGATACCGCAACCATCCTTCTTGGCATGACCGTTGGCGCCAGTACCCAGGCGGATGTGTTCCTTACAGGAAAATCTATCGGTATCTTTATTCTGGGGGCCTTGTCCTTTGGTGTTGCTACAGCCGCCGGGCTGATATTTGCCAAAATTCTCAATCTTTTCGTAAAGCCCAAAATCAACCCCTTACTCGGGGCTGCCGGGGTTTCCGCAGTGCCGGACTCCGCGCGTGTGGTCCAGATGGTGGGCCAGGAGGAGGATCCCACCAATTTTCTGCTGATGCATGCCATGGCCCCGAATGTGTCCGGGGTGATCGGCTCGGCAGTGGGAGCGGGGATTCTCTGGAGTTTTATTGTGGGATAAAGTTTCGCCACCCCATGCCCATTACCGATACCCCCGCAGTGCTGACCGGGAGACTCCGGCGCGGGGCAGGAGAATATAGACCAGCACCAGTTGGATGCCCAGTCCGAATGTCACCATGATAAGCCCGGATATATAGGCCGAACGATAAGCCAGGCCCGGGTCCATGCCCAGATAGAGTGTCAGATCCACGATCGGGCCGGCAAAAAGGGTCCCGGCAACGCCCCAGGATAAAAACAGGGTCGCATTGAAAAAACCGAACAGCCGGCCGCGCTGCTCCGGCGGGATCAGAATCGAGGCCAGCGCGTAAGAGGCTGCCAGAGTAATTACCTCGGCTGCTCCGCGAACGAAGCTGGCCAGAAAAATAAATGACAGATCGGTCGCTGTTGCAAAAAGTACCAGGTAGACAATTGCCAGCAGGGCACCGATGCAGACGGCCCGGCCGTTTCCCACCCACCGTCCGATCTGCCCGGCCAGCAGTCCGAAAATAATCAGAGCGGCGGATTCTGTGTTGAAAATATAGCTAAGCATCCGGCTGGAGACCGCGAACCCGGTGTCCAGAAAAAGGTATTGGGACTGGATGATCATCACGCCGTTTCTGCCAAAGTTGATAAAAACCATGGCAGTCAGGAAAATCCAGAAAAGCCGGATGGATGAGGCCTGGCAATCGGCGCTGCAGTCTGCCCAGGCGGTTTCCGCCTCTTTCCGGATACCGCCCTCTGGAAGGTAAAATACGGGGATCGTGGAGATCAGCATGATCCCTGCGGCAATAAAAAAGAGCGTGCCCGAATGGAAGCCCCAGCCGTCATAGGCGCGCCCCAGCCCGTCATAGAGCATTCCGCCGATCAAAATGCCTGCGACTCTCCCCATACCGCCGATACTGGTGAGGTAGCCCAATGCCTCGTTTCGTTTTTTCTCGGGGAAAAGATCTGATATTAAAGCGCTCCAGCCGATATTGCTCATGGCCCAGAAGATTTCCACGACGCTCAGGCCAAGGATGATGACGTATCCGGATAAACGCGGGGCCGGCGTAAGGCTGTGGATACCCCATACAAGTACCGTCCCGGCCGCACCCGTCACTTCGCCCCATAGAATAAGCGTTCGTCGCAGCTGACGCGCATCGGAAAACCGGCCCCATATAAATGTTTGGGAAAATATATTAAAAATCATCGGAATGGTTGCAAAAAGGGTGGTTTCCGTCACCGTGAGACCTAAAAAATACCGGAGATAAATGGAGAGGTAGGCATAAAACAGGCCACGGCGAAACATGGCCAGCGCCTGAAAGGAGCCGATGCCCCAGAGAATGCCTTTTGACGCCAGTGCCGGCTGGTTTTGAGTCATTGCAGAATGCCGCTTTTTTGGGCTGCGGGTAATGAGGGCCTGTGTCTGGTCTCCAATGGACAATAAAAAAAAATAACCGCATTTCAAGATTTATCAAGATATGCTAACAATTGGAGAATATAAATTTGATTGGATTTTGTCGGGCCAGCGTTGCCCCTATTCAGGTTTTTGATTTGTAGCGATTACATGATTTACTGAAATGATACTAAAAACGGTCACCGAATACCTAATTACAGATTTTAAGTTAAAAGGAATTTGATGGAATGATGCGGGTTAAACGAATTATTTCCGGTGCACAAACGGGTGCAGACCGGGCAGCGCTGGATTTTGCCATTGAGTATGAAATCGCCTCTGGCGGATGGGTACCGCCTGGCCGCCAGGCAGAGGATGGCCCCATTGCTGATTGCTACCCTGTGTGGGAAATGGAAACCGGGGGGTACCCGGAGCGCACGGAGAAGAATGTGCTGGATTCGGATGGCACGTTGATCTTGAGCCATGGCGAATTGACCGGAGGTTCACTGTTGACCCGGGAACTGGCGCAAAAGCATGACAAACCCTTCCTGCACATCGATTTTAACCGGCTGCTTGCCTTTGATGCAGCCATTGATGTCAATGACTGGATGTCCGAGCATGGGGTGGAAATTTTAAATATTGGCGGTCCCCGGGCGAGCAAGGATCCGGGTATTTACCAGGCGGTGTTCAAGCTTCTGGAAACAGTATTTTATGTCAGTATTATCTCGGATGCCATGCCGGATGTGGGAAGTCGCTCTTATGCGGGCCAGCAGGATGCTGCGCCGGCAGTGCCGGTTAGCGTGGCGGAGGCTTTAAGGCGCTTAATGCAAGAGGTTCCGGCCAAACTCAAGGCTCGGATAGCCAGTATGCCCGACAGCGAGTTGTCTGATGCGGGAATATCTCTGGGGCGTTGGATTCGACGGCAATTCGGTTTGAGTGCTGAGAATCAAGGTTTGCTTGAGGCCTGCCGGGATGTTTCGGGCAAGCCAAGCCTGGATGCAGATGGCGCGGCCATGTTGATCGTTCGTGAGTTCCGGAGTCGCTTGCGGGAGATGGGGCATTTGAGAATTATTAAATAGTGCCTGAACGAAAACCGTCTTTTTCGCCAATATCTGTGTCAGGCTCAAAGGTCTTAACGAAAAATCCTGGTTTTCGTTCGGGTACTAAATAGTCAGGTTATTTGTATTGCACTTACGCCCCATCCATTCATTTGGCCTGCGCCGCCGTACGCTGATTGCCCGGAGATTCAGGGTGCTCTCATATGCAAGCGGATCTTAAATTGTTTACGCAGTCATCAAAAATGGTTTATGATGAGATCAGTAGACTTCAAAGGCTTTGCTGATCACTGTCGCCAGGTGCTGGATGTGTTTGCGGATTTCGTCCTTGTTGCGGCCGGGATAGCGTGAATAGGATAGTATAATGCCGTTTAACGAGGAAAACAGGGCATGTGCGAGAATTCGGGGGTTTTCTTTCGGCCCGGAAATCTGTACCGCCGATTCCAGGCGATCCAGGAATACGCGCATCACCCGGTTTAATTTTTTCGTGCCCTTCTCAGACATCTCTCCGCCCAGCATGAAATTGCTCATCATCTGGAAAAACGTCATGTTCTCGTTCAGATAGTCAATGTAGCGGCAGCACAAGCGTTGCAGCGAAGGCGCTTCACTCTCGAGTTCTTCGTCAATCCAGACAATGATCGACTCTGCACTCTTTAAAAAAACATCGAGAAACAACTCGCCCATGTTGTCATAGTAATAATAGATGGTTCCGATGCTCACGCCTGCAGTTTTGGCAATTTCGCGCACTGTTACACTGCGAAAGCTTTTTTCCGCAAACAGTTCCCTGGCTGCATCCAGAATAAGTTTGCGCCGGGCATCCCGTTCCTGAGCCTTTAGTGATGAAAGTGTGTTCTCCACCATTTTTCCTACCCTTTCACGTCGGTGTCACGTCTGGATTTGCTTATCAAATAAATCCTGCATGTCTTCGTCCGAAAAACAGCGTTCGGATGTATCCGGTTTTCCGGCATCCTCCTCCATCCGCCGGCGATCATAGGCGGCGCTTAAAATCTCACTATAGTATTCATGCTGAATCAGCAAGTTCATGATTTCACTTGTTCCCGTCCATATCATGGCCAGCCGGATGTCTCTTAAAGACCGCTCGACGGGATAGACATCCGTATAACCAATGCCGCCCATTATCTGCATGGCTTTATTGACAATATCCCATGCATTCTCCGTGGCGCAGCGTTTGGCCTCGCTGACCAGTCGGCGGGCGNTGGGGGCATTTTCATCAACAGCCCGGGCAGCCATAAAGGTCAACGCCCGTGCGGCATCAAGTTGGGTAATCGAATCAGCCACTTTAAAATTGACGCCTTGGTATTTACGGATTTCTTTGCCGAAGGCCCGGCGTTTGTCAGAATATCTGACCGCCAGATCCAGCGCTCCCCATGCCCCCAGGGAGCCGGCTGCCGATGTGAGACGTTCCGGGATCATCATTTGATTAAAACAAAGAGCGCCGCCATGGAGCTCGCCGATCAGGTTTTCCCTGGGAACCTTGACATCCCGGAAAACCAGTCGTCCGGTCCCGCCCCCACGGCAACCCAGAAGGCCGTAGCGGTATTCCGTTTCCACGCCCGGTCCCCGCTCCACCAGTAGAAGGCTGAGCCGCGCATATTTGTGAGCTTCGGCCTCAAAATTCGTACGACAGTAAACCAGAAAAAAGTCAGCGCCTTCAGCCCCCACGACAAAGCGTTTCATGCCGTTTAAAATGAAATGATCGCCTTTGAGTTCAGCTTTGGTCATTGCCCCGAAAAAATCGGATCCGCCCCGGGGTTCCGTCAATGCTTCAGCTGCAATGAGCTTGCCTTCAAGGCAGGGTTTTAAAAATTGTTTTTTCTGCGCTTCAGAGCCGAAACGGTTCAAGGCCTCACCAACGATCGAGGGCATAGCAAAGGCACAACCCAAGGCCATGCCAAGGCATCCGATTTCTTCGGCGGCTGCTATTTCCGCAACCCAGTTCATGCCCCGGCCCCCGTATTTTTCCGGAAAACGGATGCCAAAGAGTTTTTTGGCGGCCAGCTTTTCGACAAATTCCCGGGGATAGGTGATCTCGTCCTTATCCAGTTTTCTCAGAAAATCACCGCTGATGACTTCACGTACAAATGTCCGGGTTTCTTTTTTGACCGCCTGTTGCTCAGGCGTCAGCATGAAGCTATACACAACCCCCTCCTTTTTAGTTATAATAACAATGATCACAATGTTGATCAATGATTATTTAACGTTTTCGTATAACCTGTCGGCGTTTGCAGGCAATGGCCATGACTCCTTATTTACGGGACCATCAAACATTCCCGGCTCATCCGGGATCATTTCGCCACTTTTTGAAAAACGGAGGAATTATGTTCTTAAATGGGGCTTTCGCAAAACTTCACCATATCGTAAATATTTTGGCTTGCGCAAGACGTTTTTAAAAGAGTTGCAATTGTCAATGGCACTGGAACTTCAGAGGAGCTGCTATTGTGAGGCAATTTTACGGATGCATTTTTGCTGATTTTCGTGTATATAGGGCATACTAAAAATTCCTAGACATTTTGCAGAAAATTTATTTCCCAAGGAGGGTCCACCCATGGCTTCAAGAGGCGCCACCCATAAAGGAGCGGTCAAAAGCATCAAACAGGTGGAGATGCTGCTGCCTGAGGAAATCCACTGGTCCGATCAGTTCGGTGTTGATACGGATGAGGTTGATTCTGTTGAATCCAATGCCGTTTCTTGGGCTGGGGTGGAAAATCCGGCAGTGCCGCTCAAGGATATCATTTTAAACAACATAGAGGACATGGTGGCTTTTTATAAGAGTCCGGCGATGATACCCGAATGGGTCAATGCGGCGTTGATAGAAACCAGCGGTTATTCACGGGAGGTGCTCCTGGAAACGACCTGCCACCACTGCTGGTATCATAGCCATACGCCCTGTAAGAAGTGTCCCGTATTAGAAACTTTTGAATCCGGTCGGGCCCATGAGGCGCAGGTAGGGTGGTTGGATGGCGGGTTCTGGCGGGTTCGTTCATTGCCGGTGGCCAATGACAAGGAGCAATTGTACGGGGTGGTTAAAATCTGTCGGAATGTGACTTCTCTTAAAATGGCAGAACAGGCAGTTGCCGGAAGTGATAAAAAATTCCATCTGCTCCTGCACCGGACGCCGGCTGGGATTTGTCTGTATGATCGAAAGGGTGAGATTCGGGAATGCAACCAGGCTTGCGCTGAAATTGCGGGCAGCCAAACGGAGCGGCTGATCGGACTTAACCTTTTTGAAATTTTAAAAGATCAGGATTTAAGCGATGCGATCGCAGCCTCCCTGGCCGGCGTGACCACCCATTACGAGGGTCCGTATGCTTCCATTACCGGTGGGCGCCGATCTTATTTAAAAGTTGATTGTGCTCCCATTTATGCCGCTTCCGGAGCAATCTCCGGCGGGATGGCGGTTGCCGAGGACATTATCGAAGAGATAAGGGCTGAAAATGCGTTGCGGGAAAGCGAAGCCAAATATCGTCATCTGTTTGAAAGCCTGCCGGTTGCCCTTTATCAAGTCACCCGGAACGGCCTTGTCATGGATGCCAATCAGGCCTGCCTGCAGCTCATGCGATGTTCCAGCAAGAAAGAATTAATGGGAGTCGATGCTCGGCAACGCTGTGTCGATTCCCGGGATGGCGTCGAATTGCGGCGCAGGCTCCATGAAGAGGGATGTGTCAGTGATTTTGAAACCCGTCTCTGGCGCTTAGACGGCTCCATTGTATGGGTGAATGTCACGGCTAAGTTGATTTATGAGGCTAAGGGCCGGGTGTTGTCCATTGATGGCTCTCTGCAGGACGTGACGGAGCGTAAGTTCAACGAAAGATGCATTCAGGAAGGCGAGGCCCGCTTCCGGGGGCTGGCTGAGCGCAGTTCGGATATCATTGTTCTTTTTGATAAAGATTATAATTCACTTTTCTGGTCGCCTTCAGCCGAGCGGATCCTGGGCTATACCAGGGAAGAATTAAAGGTTATGGCCCCTGGCGAGTTAATGAGGCCGGAGCATTTTGTGATGCTCCGTCAATACGTCGCCAGGGCTTCTACCGACCGCCAAGTAGTAAATTTCGAGCTGCCAATAATAAAAAAAAACGCAATGGAAACAATTATTGAGTGGTCCGCTATACCGGTGCATGATGGCACGACGGTTACCGGACTCCAGTTCATCGGCAGAGATATTACAACACGCAAGAAAGCTGAAGCCGCATTGAGAAAATCCCATGAAGAGCTGCGCAATTTGTCCAAACATCTGGAGTCCGCACGTGAACAGGAACGCAAGACCATCGCCCGGGAGGTGCATGATGACCTGGGGCAGTCCCTGACGGCGATAAAATTTGACCTGGCATGGCTTCAGCGACGGATGACGGGGGAAACATCAGGCCGCATACAAGAAAAGATTGGAATTACTTCCAGACTGGTTGATGAGGCCATTCAGTCGGTCAAAAAGATTACCTCCCGGTTGCGGCCTGAGATATTAAATGATCTGGGATTGGCCGCTGCCATGGAGTGGTATCTCGAAGATTTCGGGAAACGAACGGGTATAGGCTATGAGGCCAGAATTGATGCAGATGCCCTTGGCCGCAATCAGGTGGACAGTGACCGCTGTGTCGGCATATTTCGGATATTCCAGGAAGCCCTGACCAATGTGGCCCGCCACTCAAATGCAACGGAGGTATTTGTCAGGCTTGAGGTCATTGAGGGCCGAATTGTATTATTGTTGAATGATAACGGCAAAGGCATTGACACGAAACATATAAACACCAGTGAATCATTTGGCTTGGTGGGGATCCGGGAGCGTGTCAATGCATTTGCCGGAGAAATAAATATTTCGGGAATTCCCGGGAAAGGAACGACACTCAAGGTTAAACTCCCGTTCAATTACCCGAATGGATGAGAAATCCGCATTATGACGGATTTCTTTCATCGGTGCTTATGTAGGACAAATGCTTGCGTGATAAGGGGTCCCTGGAAGATATCATTTTCTATTATTCCATGCTATGATTACGCAATTTGATAAATTCCTGAAAAGTTGGGGATTCGTATGTATGGGCGCCGCAAATCCTGCTAAATCCAGCATGCCTAAAAAGGCGGGGAACGCGGGGGATGAAGCGCAATGCAAGTTTGAAAGGTTTACGAAGTCATCGAATTGTGTTGGAAGCAATAAGGCCGGTTGCAACAAGTGTCCAGCTTGTGTGCATAGACTTTAAATCCATGCGCTATGGTCGTGCTCAGGCCGCCATTGGAGCCTTCAATGGGACAGGAGACCGGAGGCACGGAGGTCAGAACTTTATCAATAAGTGAGAGAGGTCTAAATGGTCCGAATATTCATCGCAGATGATCATGCCGTGGTGCGTGAAGGGTTAAAACAGATTATTTCAGAAGTTTCCGACATGCGCGTCGAGGGCGAAGCAGATAATGGGTTCGATGTGCTCGACCATGTCCGGGCCGGGGAATATGACGTTCTTATATTGGATATCACCATGCCCGGCCCGAATATTCTGGATCTCGTTAAAAAATTGGTTCACAACAACGGTGAACTGTCCATTCTGGTTTTGAGCATTCATTCGGAGGAGCAGTATGCAATCCGTGTGTTGCGTGCCGGCGCCTCCGGCTATCTGACCAAGGAAAGTGCCCCGGAAGAACTGGTCAATGCTATCCGTAAGGTTTCCAGAGGCGGTAAGTATGTCAGCGCCGCCCTTGCGGAAAAAATGCTTTTTAATTTGGGTGTCGATCAAGAGCGGTTGCCGCATGACCATCTTTCCGATCGTGAATATCAGTCGCTTTGCATGATTGCCTCCGGCATGTCCGTCAAGGATATCGCACAGGAACTAAACCTCAGTGAAAAAACCATCAGCACCTATCGAAGCCGCGTCCTGCAAAAAATGGAGATGAAGCATAACGCGGAAATTACGCACTATGCTTTCAAATATGGCTTGGTGAGTTAATCGTCTGTTTGATGGATGTTACCGCCCCC
>P_1C_Sed_2_UnCtyDRAFT_1000354_pt1 | contig 14110 bp, 12 predicted proteins | sample Pon1CUnioCityCA_4_FD_10229 | JGI IMG/M metagenome (IMG submission 10229) | reverse complement strand
GGAAACAGGGGGGGGGCAGAAAAATCTAAAATCACCAGGCTATATGGACGCACCAAAATAAGGGGGTTTCCCACCAGGCTCGGATCGCGGGGAATAAACGGGTAAGATTACTGCTGCCCGTCGGACATAATTGCCGGATTGGCCAATTGCAGCTGATGCCGCCGCATATTGAGCTCATCAAGCATTTTTTCGGCATCCGGGTTTTCTTTTTTGGCGGCTTTCATTAATTCGGTGTAAAATTTTTTTCTTAATTCCTGCAATGTTTCATCTTGCGCTGTACGGTTTTGGGCTATCCGGTAACTCAGGACAATCTGTTTCTGCTCCTGCTTCAGGGCCTTGGTTTTCTCCGGCGCGATCCCGTCATCCTGCAATTGCTTCCCGATTTCCTCCAGGCGCTGCAAGTCAACATTTTCCTTATCAAGATGGGTTTCCATTATTTCGTTTCGGGTCAGGACCAGTTTTTTTAACATTTCTTCCAGTTCCGGGTGTTTGTCCAGGGCCTGGTTTCTGATTTCGGCGATTTGCGCCTGAAGCTGCTGCACCTTGGAGCGGATCCGCTCAATATTTTCTTTCGCTTCGCTCGGGGTTGAATTATTTTGGGAAATCCCGGGTGCCGTCTTCCCATCAGGGCCGGCCAGGGCAACCCCGGATCCGGCAGGACCCGGGGTTGCAGGGAGCACGCCGATTACGAAAGTAAAGCAACATATCAGCAATAATCGTCTGTGGAGGGGGCTCAGGGCTTTTCGTGCCATACATATTCCTCTGTTTGGCATTTCCTTTTTTTTGAAGCAATAGCACCGAAAATTTTATTCGGAGTCCAGATCTTCAAATTTGTCTTTGGGTGTATAAACTGTCAATACGGGAATTTTTGAGCTGTTCACCACCCGGCGGGCGGTGGAGCCCAAGAGTCTCCCGCCGCCTTCCCGTATTTTTCTGTGGGTACCCATTACGATCAGGTCCGCGCCTATCTTTTCCGCCTTTGATAGAATCAATTCTGCCGGCTGTCCCTCCTGTACAAGCGTTTCCTTAACCGGATCAGGCACCTGGGAATCCAGTTTGCACGTCTCCCGCGAACAGAATTTGGACAGCCTTTTTTTCAGTTTATTTAAAAGATAACTGCGGGCTTCTTCCCGCTGTTGCTGCAGTTTTTCTTCGGTCAGGAAAAATTCAACCAATCCCTTGACATTCTCAGTCAATGGTTCCACTGCATGCAGGATGGTGATTTCCGCATTGTAGCGCTCAGCCAGGCTGAGGGCGTGGCGGAACACGTACGGCGACTCCGGTCCGAGATTGGTCACATATAGTATTTTCTGAAAATCTGGCCACATGGGGTCATTCTCCTTTTAGCATTTTATGTGCCGAATACCAGCCTGGGAATCCACAAGATCAGTTGGGGAAACATGGCCAGCAGAATCACGCCCACAACCTGGAGCAGGACAAACGGAATAATGCCTCTGTAGATGTGCATCATGGTATAGCCCTGCGGGGCCACGCCAATAAAGTAGAACAGGGCGTAGCCAAAGGGCGGCGTCAAAAATGAGCTCTGCAGCACTACGCATTGCAGCATGGCAAACCACAGGGGATGGTAGCCCAGTTCGCCGGCAATGGGCAGAAAAATGGGAACGGTGATCAAAAGAATGGCGGCCCAGTCAATGAACATGCCAAGGATAAAGACAATGAACAGCATCAGGAAAACCGCCATGGCCGGGTTCATGCCGCCGACCAGCAGGTCGGCCACCACATCGCCGCCGCCCATGCTCATAAAAACCTGGGAAAACATTTTACCGGCAAGAAAAAGAAACATGACCATGCAGGTGGTTTTAAGCGTGTTTGTCGCCACCTGCTGCAGCACATCCCAGCTCAGTGTCCGGTTGGCAAGGGCCAGTACAAAGGCGCCTGCCGCTCCCATGCCGGCGGCTTCGGTCGGGGTGGCAATACCCATCAGGATCGTGCCCATTACCAGCAGGATAAGGGTAAGCGGGGGCACCAGGTATTTCAGGGTTAACCACCATTTTTGCCCCATGCTGTATTTTGCGGCTTCTTCCTTTGTAATGGTGGGCCCGAGTTTGGGATTGATGGTGCAGCGGATCCAGATATAGGCGATGTACAAGCCGGCCAGAAGCAGGCCGGGGATGATGGAGGCGGCAAAGAGGTTGCCCACGGAAGTGGCCTGCATGCCGGTGAGCCCTCCGTATATAACCATCATGATGCTGGGCGGAATCAGGATGCCAAGGGTTCCCGCGGAACAGATAATGCCGCTGGCCATCTCCTTCTGGTATCCCTTGTTGATCAGCGGGGGGGTGGCCAGAAGTCCCATGGCTACCACGGAGGCCCCGATGATACCGGTTGTGGCGGCAAATACCGTGCAGACCACGACAACCGCGATTCCCAGCCCTCCCTTGATACTTCCCAGGTCCAGGTAGAGGACCTCAAAGAGTTTTTCCGCCACCTTGGATTTGTCCAGGAGTTGTGCCATGAAGATAAACAAGGGCAGGGCAACCAGGGTGTAGGTATTAAATGTTCCCCAACTGTTGCTGCAAAAGAGGTTGAAGAGCATCCCGACGTTAAACCCGTTGTCTATCAGGCCAAAAATAGTGGCCACTGCAGCCAGGGTAATGGCCAGGGGATGGCCCAGGGTAATAAATACGATCAGCGTGACAAACATGGCTACAGCCATGAACTCAGGGCTAAAGTACATAATAGGCAACCTTATTTGGTAATGGACGTTAAGTTCTTTCGGTCATCTCCGGGTTTCGGATGCCGGTTAGTCACCGCCGCCGCGAAGCGCCTGTATTTCTTTCAACAGGCTGGATACGCCCTGGATAACAAACATCAAAAAACCTAAAGCCATCAGCAGTTTGAAGGGATACAGGGGCGGGGCCCAGGATGTCCAGCTGTGTTCCTGGCGAACGACCGATGTCCATGCGTACGACCAACTGGCGTAGCATAGCATGGTAAATACCGGCAGCAGCAGCAACAAGTTGCACAAAATGCTGATAATCTGTTGTTTGCGCCTGGATAAAAGCGTTACAAAGACCTCCACCCGGACGTGGCCGTTGTACATCAGGGTATAGCCAAGCCCCAGCATGAAGTGAATGCCATAGATATACGTGGTCAGCTCAAAGCCCCAGGTGGTCGGGCGGTTGAAGAGGTAGCGCATGAAGACTTCATAGATGATGATAGCGGTCATGGGAAAAATCAACATGGCTGTGATGTAGCCAAACCAGTCCTGGACGCTGTCGATGCTTTTTGTAATTTTATTAATCATGTTAAAGCGCTCCTTGCTCCTTGGCCTGAACAAAAAATAGAGAAGCAAAAAAAATATAACAGGAAAGGGGGCATTTCTCCCCCTTCCTGCCGGGGGAAGGAATGGCTTATCAGGCCTGCGTCTTAGTGCTCGCCCATTTTGCCGTTGATGTACATGTCAATGGGATAAGGCTCAACACCACTGCGCAGTTCACGCCATTCGGCGAACAGCTCTTTGAAGGCTTCCTGAGATTCCAGGGCCTTTTTTGCATCCGGATGTTTTTTCTTGACTTCTTCCAGGTATTTTTTGGTGGCCTGGGCAAACTCAACTCTTGCGCTTTTGTCCAGTTTCACGAATTCCACGTTCTTTTTAAGTCTTTTAATGGCTTTGGCATTCAAATGCTCACTCCAGGCCGTACTCCACATCTGGGTTTCCTTGGCGCAGAGTTTGACAATCTCCTGCAGGTCCCGGGGAAGTTTCTCCCAGGATTTGTTGTTAATGAAAATGGCGCTCTGGCAGGAAGGTTGATGAACGCCGGGCATAATCACGTAATCGGTGATCTGGTCGAAGCCCATGGGATAGGTAATGCTCGGCGTTGAGAATTCAGCCGCATCAATAACGCCCCTTTCAAGTGCCAGGTAGATTTCCCCGCCGGGAAGAGGGGAGACCGAAGCGCCCAGGTTGGTCAGGATGTCCATGTACCAGCCCGGTGTTCTGACGCGCAGGCCCTTGAAATCTTTCATCGAGGTCGCCTTCTTGCTGGAGAAAAGGCCCAGTTCCTGGCCGACGTTTCCGCCGGGAAACGCCTTCATGTTGAACTTGCCGTATAGCTCGTCCATCATCTCCGCGCCCCCCATCTCGTAGAGCCAGACATTGTAGCCCTCCGGATCAAGTCCGAAAGGAACGGATGCGTAAGCCACGAAAGCCTCGTTTTTGCCTTTCCAGTAGCCCGGCCAATCATGGCCCACATCAGCGGAGCCGGAGCTGACCGCATCAAATGATTCCATGGCTGGCACCAACTCGCCTGCCGCAAACACCCGGATATCCAGCCGGCCGGCTGAGGCCAGGCGCACGGAGTCGGCAAAGTGCTGGGCAACGTCGTAGAACAGCAGTCCTTTGGACCACGGCATCACCATCTTCCAGCGGACTTTCTGGTCTGAAACCTTGTAGTCGATCCGCTCGGCCTCTTCGTGCCGCGGATCAGTGCCGAACTTACCCCTTTCTTCGTCAGCGGCCAGGCATTGGCCCAGCGGGATGCCAAGCACGAAAAAAAGGATGATCAAAGTGGAAATAATGCGACGCATAGCTACCTCCTTGGAATTTAAGGTTATTGAAGGATGTTTGCCCCGGTTATAGGTCCAACCGGTTTGGGTCCAACCGGTTTGGGTCCAACCCCGGATGCAGCCCCCCTGTGCATGAATACATTGTCTTTTCGGGTAAAAAGCAATCATACGGATAAATGCTGTTTACTCCTTTAACCAAAAAAACAGGCCTTGAAAAATGCTTGGAAAATTTTCGTGACCGTTGTTTTAGCGCACGCCTGAGTATAATACAATGATAATAATTAAATTGGTAATGCCATTGTTTAATACATTTCAAACCATGCCGGCAATGTCAAGAAAAAATTTAGAATCATTATTTCTTCCTGAAATTTATATAAATTATTTTAGAGACAGGGCATTTTGAAGAGAAGTTGAGCCGGTGGGTAAGGATGTCAATTAAAGTGATATAAAAATTGGTAATACCAAAAGCCGGATTGGGAGAATTATTTTGAGGCAGCGGATTTGACAATGAAGGCTGTTTGCCATGGGATAGCAAGCGGTTTTGGTATGCAGGGGATAAAGCGATTCTGTTAGTTTGAAAAAAAAGGTGTCCGAACTGGACGGCGGGGTGGCTGAGGCCGCTTACAGTCGGCTGGCCGAACAAGGGCTTGGATATACCAAAGCAGCGCATCGCCCCTCCATTCCCCGGAAAAGGGGTGTGGTTATCGGGTTGTGCGGAAAAAGGGAATCGGCAAGCGTTTCCCGCCTTTTTTTTATCTTAGTATGTCAATACCATGCCGCCGTCAAAAAGCATATCGCCGCCAACCAGGTATTTAGCATGCTGCGATAGCCCGAAAATAAATAGGTTGGCAACCTCCACCGGCGTCATCATTTCCTTGACCCTTGACTGGCCCATCATCACATCAGTGACCACTGATTCCTGTGATATCCCTCTTTGTTGGGCCTGGGCGGGTATCTGGTTGAGCGCCAGCGGGGTTTTTACAAATCCGGTGCTTACTGTAAAAGAGCGGATTTTGCCCTCGCCCTCCGCGGAAATGGACTGCGAGAGGCCTCTGAGGCCGAATTTGGTAATATTGTAAACCGCCTTGTTGCGGGTTGTAATATGACCGTGCACCGAGGCCATGTTGCCGATAACCCCGATACCGTCAGGGCTTTTTTTCATGTGGGGGATTGCCAGCCGGGAAAGGTAGAAGGGCGCGCGGAGCATCAGGCGCTGCATCATATCGTATTTTTCCATGGGGAAATTTTCAACCGGATCAATGTGCTGAGTGCCGGCAATGTTGATCAGATACTTGATCGGACCAAGTCCTGCGGCTTCTGTAATTACATTTTCAATATCCGCATCCGCGGTCAGATCAGCTTTTAAAAAGTGCATCTGCCCGCCTAGTTCGCCAGCCATTTCCCGGGTCTTTGCCCCCTCCTGCTCATTGATGTCCACGCCCAGCACCGTCAGTTTATTGGCGGCAGCAGCCAAGGCGGAAGCCCTGCCGATGCCTGTTCCGGCGCCGGTGACAATGCATATGTGCTCGGGATTAAAAAGGGGATCTTCAAGTAGTAAGATGTCTTTTAAGCGGATGGCAGGTTCATTTAAGTCCATGGGTTTCTCCTGTTGGGATTCAAAGACCAATTTCGAATAAAAGGACAGATATAATTTAATTACTAAACATGAGATCCTTTTCAGTCAACCCATTAATCGGGTTAATTGGAACATATTCCATTCGATCCGACCGGAAATGGACCGGACATCCGGCTGCGGATTGGCCTCCCCGACTGGCGTGTTGGGGGGTATTGGGGACCTTACCAAGCTTATTAACTTGACGGATGCCTTCCAGCTTGATAGTTTTTGTCCATACCGAGACATACCGAGACATACCGAGACAATCCCGCATTGTTACGACAGTGGCACTGCACCACAGCATGACCAGGGCTATCTAAGGCCGCCAGGTCTTCGATGATAATCATGACCGCCATGATTTTTTAGAACGCCTGGCCTTGATCCTTACAGAGACCCAACCCCCGCGCTATGCTTGGGTGCTAATGCCCATTTTCATCTGCTTAAGGAAAGCGGACGTAACCGGTTTGTGGTTTATAACGGCGCTGCCGGAAACAAAATAAAAGGAGAAGAAAATGCAGGTAAAACTGGAGACAAGCATGGGAGATATTGAAATGGAACTGTTGGCCGACAAAGCACCCAAAACGGTGGCCAATTTCCTTGATTATGTCCAATCAGGCCACTACGACGGTTCCATTTTTCACCGGGTCATCGATGGGTTTATGGTCCAGGGCGGTGGGATGGATGCGGACATGAACGAAAAACCAACCGGGGCGGCAATTGAAAATGAAGCGGACAACGGGCTTAAAAACGATGCCTATGCGGTGTCCATGGCCCGGACCGCCGATCCGCACAGCGCCACCGCCCAGTTTTTTATCAATGTGAAAAAAAATGATTTCCTGAACCATACGGCCAAGACGCCTCAGGGCTGGGGGTATACGGTTTTCGGCAAGGTGGTCGGCGGCCATGGCGTGGTAAACAAGATCAAGGCGGTTCCCACCGGCCGGAAAGCCATGCACGATGATGTGCCCAAGACGCCGATTGTGATCAACAAGGCTGAAATCACCGAAGCCCAATGATGCTTTGGCGGGTGCGGCGGGATTTCTTTTGAGTTTAAGAACCAGGGAAGCCGGGCGCAACCGGGTGGACCCATGGATAGCGGCGGGGTTGCGCAAGCGGGGATAACAGCGCCCTGGGGCCGCCTGAAACGGCCGCACCGGGGCGCTGTTGGTTTTTTGTCGGGAGGAAAAATACTTACTGCTTGGTTAAACGGAAAGTCCCGCTGCAGGCCCCGTTCTCTGAATCGTACCAGGTACCGCTCATGACATTGCCCTCGATGGTGCCGGTGAAGACGATTTCCGGGTAGTCGTTGTCATGTCCGGTTATCCGGTTTCCGGAAATGGTACCGCTCACCCCTCCGCTGATGGTGTTGCCGGAAACATATACGGCATGATACTCGACAGTGTCCCAGCAAAAGTAATCTTCTGCCTCAAAGGTGGTCTTCGCAATACCCGAATACCGGCCATCATAATTCTGTTGTTTCGCCGGCAAGGTCAGGGACTGTGTGTCGCCTGTGTCGTTTCGGGTAACGGTGATGGTGGCATCCTGATCAAGCACCGTGACGGACCAGACAACCGTGCCGTCGCTTTGTATGGTTTTTGTCGAATCCCCGGTCCCTGCATTCTGAACCGAGAGCGTCACCGAGGTGCGCCCTGTTACCCCGGTTACCGCGGCGGCCACGTTGTAGGTGATTGAGGTGTCATCCTCATCAGCGACTGCCATTGACAGCGTCATCTGCGGGGTTACGTCTCCCGGGTCCTCGTCGCCCGGATCCTCCCCGTTTTCCTCCTCCTCGGGAAGCATCTCTTCGACCGCATCCTTGATGGAGGTCAGGTCCAGTTCCACCTCTTTGCTGCTTCCGGGCGAAACATTTTCTTCAAAAATGACCCTGGCCGTATCACCACCGCCGACCACAATGTTACTGGGGCCCGGAACCACAACAGACTCGGTGTCACCGGTTTCGTCAAAACCGATTTTGCAGTCCCTGCTCTCATAGCCCTGTTCTTCGCATGCCTTTGTGGTGCTCAATACCTTCAGGCCATCCTGCACTTTATTTCCGGCAACATGCTTGATGAGCACGCCGGGCAGGCTGGTGGGGTTGACCTGGATTACCATGTCGGTGGTCACCTTGCTGCCGAATTCCCTAAGCGCGTTTTCACCGGCTTTATTCTTTTTTTTCCTGGCCTCCTCAAGCCTTTTATCAGCACCGGGAACATCATTGGCGGTATCCTCAATCGCATCTCCCTCGTCATTATAGCCTTCTTTCAAGTCCTCGCCCTGTTTCTTCATGTATTGGCCAAAAGTAATATAAGCGCCGATTACCAGGGCTGCGCCGACAATTCCGGCCAATTGGGCCTGGAAACCCTCCTCATCCGTGCTGATAAGTTCCTGGATGTTGCCCTCAGCCACATCCATGGATTCAATGCTCGCAAGCAGGGAATCCACGTCATCGTTATACCGGTCAATCAGTTTGGAGACTGCCCGCCTTTTTTCGGAACTTCCGTCATCTTCGTCAAGGCTATCTTTGAGCGCAACCGTGGTTTCATCCAAATCCACCATGTCTTCAACAATCCAGTCCATGGCGGTATTGAAATTTTTCAATTCCTTTTCAAGCTGGGCCTGCGGCGAATTTCCGCCCCCCGAGCCGCCCCCGCCGCATCCGGTTAGGCTGAACAAAAAGAAAAAAACCATGCATAAAGCCACCCGCTGTTTAGAAAAAATTTTCATCTGCCCCCTCCCTCTCAGTTAAAAAGCATTGTAATAATTTTGCTAATATTTTTTCCGTCTATAGCGATATCCGATGGAAAAACTCAAAACCAGATATTTGCGGATATTTCAATAAACACCCCAGTCAATTGGATCTTAACAAAGGCCGGAAACGGGGGCATCCCCCAAATGGGTGAATTTGAGTCAAAAGTGGAAGCAAGCAGAAAAATTCGGGGGAAATGAAACGCAAAGGCGGCAAATGTTTACCGGAGCTTGGCCAGAAATTTTTCCAGGGCCCGGTTAAATGCGGGCGGATCTTCCATCTGCAGAAAATGGCCGGCGCCCGGGAGGACCGTCTCCATAATAAGGGGGGCACAGCGCTCCCGGGCGGATTCCGGTATCAGGGATCCATTGACAGCAAGAATCGGAATTTTTAATTCCTCAAAAGCAGCCCCGGGGTCCCAGGCGAGCAGGTCGCGCCACAAGGGAAGGGCCCAGGCCGGATCCGCAGCAGCCATCTCCCGGACCAGACGCTCCTTAAGGGCGGCCGGCGTGGCCGCGGTGGCCGTTTGTTCCACCAGTCCGGCGATGGCCCCGGAGAAATCGGCCTCAAAGGGCGCCGCGATTTCCCGAATGGTCTCTTTGCTCAGCCCGCCATAATCAATAATAAAGGTATCCGCCAGGATTACGGCAGTGGCGGCATTTTTCAGGCGGCGAGCCGCTTCCAGGACCACGGCGCCGCCCATGGAATGCCCGACCAGAATCAGCTGCGAGTCACCAAGCGCACCGGCACACGCCTCAATGTCCTTCGCCAGGGCCGCCACGCTCCAGTCGCTTCGGCCCTGGCTGTCCGTGTCTCCGTGACCGGGAAGATCCGTGGCCGCAACCCGGTAGTCGGCGCTGAAATGGGCCAGCTGGGGCTGCCAGTAAGCACGGCGGCAAGTCCAGCCGTGCACGAAAAGGAGCCGTGTGTGGCCCTTTCCGGCGCAATCACAGGTCATGGGGAGGCCGTCATGGCCGGGCAGGGTACAGGTGACTAAGGGATTTAAAGCGTTTTCCATTGTGGCCATCCCTTTCCATGTGGATGAACCCCTGGGCTTCGGGGGCTGCGCCTAACGCCGACGGGCCGGACTGGTCAATAAAAGTTTCATCAGCTCCGCCCGGTTGTGGGTTTGGGTTTTTGTGAAAATGGACTTAAAGTGGGATCTCAGCGTATGGAGGCTTATACCGCATTGCCTGGCGATGCCTGCGGAATCCTGGGTGCTTGTCATAGCGGCCGCAACCCGGGCCTCGGCCTGGGAAAGTGAATAAAGCCCCCGCAAACGCCCCGTGTCAATATGGATTCGCGCTTCCGGGTCGTAGAGATAGAGCGCTGCATAAATTCCCGGATCCCCCACCAACAAAGGAATTTCCGGATGCAGCGGCATGAGCAGCAACTGCAGATCCATGCCGTCCGGTCGGGGCACGGCCAGGTTCCCTCCCCCTTTTTGCAGGCTGCGGGTCTCGGCAGCGATCATGCACTCCCGGAGGAGCTTATTCAAACGACGTTGCTGGAATTCATCGTTTATCAGCGGTTTGTCTTTTTTTACGTCGAGCATGGGGTTATTTGCCACGAGGTTTTCTGCATCCGGGCTTTTGTAGATGACCTTGAGCTCCTTGTTCAGCACTAAAAAAGGCAGCGCCTCGCATCCTGCGGCAGTGGTTATGGCTTCGGCCCGGGCGCGGGTGCGGGCAAGTTGCTCGGCGATCAGAAAGGCGTGCTGCATGTGCGGCACAAGACAATTGACAAAGGCTGTGTCGGATTGCGTGTAATGGCCCTGGCCGCACGTTCGCTGAATTAAAAGCTGCACGGTCCGGCTGGAATCACGATATATGGTGCCGCAAATCCCGTGGTGAATATCCTGCTTGCGGGCCCAGTCATTAAAAAACTCGGTGCGATAAAAATCCGGCTGCGGACAGCTGAAATGCAGGTAAGTGGAGTAAAGGCGGCCCGGGGGCAAACGGCGAAGCTCCGGCCGCCAGGGGCATTTGTTTACGAAGTGATCGGTGTATTGGCGATGGTAATGATCATCGATATTGAGCTTTATGCTGGAGATGACCTGATCCGCCGGGGCGTTCATTACCAGCAGCCTTGCCGATCTGGAGGCGGTTGCGGCGACCAGTTCCTGAAGCAGCGGTCTCCAGTTTTCCGGCTCCTGGACAGTCCTGTATATGCTGTCAATAAGTTCCGCCTGCGTTTTGGCAAGCCCGGCGTCTGATGATCCTCCGTCAAAGGAGGGGATAAGGGGTAGAAGCAAAACCGTTACCTACTCCATACCATGAGCATGCCCATGGTATTTAAGTTGATAGAGAGCTTTAATTTCTTTATACAATATTTCTGAATCCCTGGCAAGATCAAAGCAACCGTAAGGGGGGGCTGACCATAGGCCCGCGCCCCCCCTCAGGCAAGCGCGGCGTCTGCCCGTAGTGCTGACTGGGGCCCATATGCCCGCTTTTCCAATACTCCCCCTTATGCATTAGAACTCTTTACCCTTGGATTGATAACAGAGCCATCGCCAAAGAAAATGTCAGGGCTGTTAATATATCTATTCGGACATGGGGCAAAAACATTTAGCTAAACCGCAAGGTTTTTTTCCGGTTTGCCGGGCAGGCCGGGGCAGTGAGAAAGGGAACCCCGTAATTTTTTATGAAGCAATGAGAAATTGAATCCTGAACCGCAGCTTCCCCTATACCACACGGCATGATTCGTGGTATGGTTGCTGCCGGGTAAGCTTCGCGCTTCCTTTTGTGTAATCATTGTGGAATACTGGAAGGATTCAACCAAAAGACAAGGCGGCAAAAATGGAAAGAAAAGGACTTCATTTCAGCTTGCTGTAACTAGGGTGCCCCATGCAGACAGAAAAAGAACTGGTTTTTATCACGGTTATCGGCAAGGACCGTAAAGGGGTGGTTGCCTCCATCGCCACCTATCTTTATCAAAACAACGTCAATATCGTCGACATTAACCAACGGATTATGACGGACGGCTATTTTGTCATGTCCATGATGGTCGATGCCAAGGAGGCCAGCGCACCCATGGAGCAGATGAGCCGTGACCTGGAAGTAATCGGCCGGGATCTGGCCATGCGTGTCCAGGTTCAGCACGAGAATCTCTTTAAAATGATGCACAGGATATAAATCATGGCCTTTGATTTAGAGGAAATCTATGAAACCGCCAGCATGATCCTGAGCCAGAATCTCGATATCCGGACCACAACGCTGGGTGTTAACCTCAAGGACTGTATTGACTCGGATTTTATCGCTTTCCGGCAGAAAGTTTATGACCGGCTGTGCGGCCACGCCGCTTCCCTGGTTGCCGAATCCGACAAGCTGGAGCGAAAGTACGGCATCCCGATTGTCAACAAACGCCTTGCCGTCACGCCGGTGAGCCTGATCATGGAAACTCACTGTCATCCCGAGCGGTTTCTGCAAATGGCTGGAACTCTGGATGCCGCGGCAAGGGACTCGGGCATCGATTTTATCGGCGGTTTTGGTGCGCAGGTGCAAAAGGGTTTCACCCGTGCAGACCGCATGCTCATTGACACCTTGCCCGAGGTTCTTTCCAGGACCGAGCGGGTCTGCGCTTTTTTAAACGTGGGCGCCACGGTGGCGGGCTTAAATCTGGATGCCGTTAACTTGATTGGCGGCATGCTTAAGGAAACTGCATCCCGTAGCGAAAAGGGGGTGGGGTGTGCCAAGTTGGTTGTATTTGTTAATGCCCCGGAGGACAATCCTTTCATGGCCGGCGCATTTCACGGAACAGGCGAGGCGGATGCCGCGCTGAACATCGGCATCAGCGGCCCGGGCGTGGTTAAACGTGTGGTGGAGAAGAACCGCGACGGGGACTTGACGCAGCTCTCGGAAATTATCAAGCGAACGGTTTTCAAGATTACCCGGGCCGGGGAACTGATCGGCCGGGAACTGTCCGCCGCCCTGGATATTCCATTCGGCATCGTGGATATTTCCCTGGCCTCCACCACGGCCCGGGGGGATTCCGTGGCCGGCGTGATCGAGGCCTTTGGTATCGAAAAGATCGGCGCCCATGGCTCCACCCTGGCCGTGGCGCTTTTGATGGATGCCGTCAAAAAAGGCGGTGCCATGGCCAGCGGCAATGTGGGCGGTTTGAGCGGTACATTTATCCCGATCAGCGAGGATGCCGGCATGATTGATGCCGTCTGCAAGGGCGCTCTGGGACTGGATAAGCTAGAAGCTTTGACTGCCGTCTGCTCCGTGGGACTGGACATGTTTGCCGTTCCTGGGCAGACGCCGGCGGAGATAATCAACGGCATCATTGCAGATGAACTGGCCATTGGCATTTTTAACAACAAGACCACCGGCGTGCGGCTGATCCCCGTGCCGGGCAAGAAGGCGGGGGACCTTGTGGAATTCGGCGGTCTGCTGGGAACCGCTCCCGTCATGCAGGTCAACCCCTTCTCAGCCGGGGATTTCCTAAAGCGCGGTGGCCGTCTGCCGGCTCCCGTTACCAGTATGCGAAACTAACAGGCTGTTGAAAAACGTCACGAGAACAGTGGTTTTCCAACAGCCTGCATACACTCCGCATCCGAAGTATTTTTTTATTTTACGCTAACATCGTCGATACCGGCTTCAATGAGGCTGCCGGAACCCCGGTCGGCCGCCTCGATCTTCAGCCGGATTTGCTGGCCGGCATATGAAGCCAGGCTAGTGGTAAAATCATTCCAGACCGCTTCCCGAAGCTGCGCTGTTCCGGTCGCTTCCCCGAGGACCTGAGTGCCCGAGCCGGTTACCAGGCTCACCCGAAAATAGTCACCCCCGGAAGCATTGTCCAGGTGGGCAAAATAATATTTGAGGCTGAGCTCCGCATTGTCCGGAACTATAAATTCCGGAGAGACAATGGATGTATAACCGTCGTCGATATCGTGGGAACCGAGGCTTCTGCCGGCCGACGCGCCGGTAACCAGGCCATGGCTGCCGCTGGGAACATCAGAGAGCTGCATGTCGTAGCAGTACCGGTACGAATTATAAGTCCGGCAATAGGTGGTGGCTTCGGGTACGGCGCGTTCCCACATTCCTGTGCTGGCGGTATCGCTGCCGTCAGGATCGACCGTCCAGCCCTTGTCCGTTTCAAAGTCGTCCTCGAATCCGCTGCTTGGGGGCGGCGGCGGAGGGGTTCCGCCATCCCCGCTTATGACCACCTTATCAACAGCCGCCTCAACCAGGCTGCCGCTGCCTTCGTCAGCCGCC
>P_1C_Sed_2_UnCtyDRAFT_1000353_pt1 | contig 14116 bp, 21 predicted proteins | sample Pon1CUnioCityCA_4_FD_10229 | JGI IMG/M metagenome (IMG submission 10229) | reverse complement strand
CCGCCAATGGCTCGAAAAGCGCAGGAAAGCCTGGATGTCCGGCTCCATGCCGAGGATTGGCGAGGATCGGCTTCCCCGCGGCGGTCCTTGCCGATCCATTCGTTGTCAACGAACCAGCTGGTTTCGTCGAAGTCGAAGGCCACGAGGGCGAGCTCTGCTTTTTCAAGTGAGTTCTCCCAAGGGATGAGTGGGGCCAGGCGCCGGGCTTTGTCCTCGAGCACCCGGCGATCTCGGTGAGCTCGAGCTACCCCCTTCAAGTTCTCCTTCAAACGCGGATCGTTGAACTTGGGCTGGTCGTTGCGGGCCCGTTTCGGATCGGTGTATCGGGGCTCCAACGCGGCTGATACGCTGCACCAAGTGTCGCCGCAGGCCTGGTGGTAGGGGTGTTGGGTCTTCTCGCCACAAACCACACAGGCTCGCTTCTTCGGACGCTCAAATATAACGGATCCGCCCCCTTCGGGAAGCGAGCGTTGCACACTTTCTCTCGCTTGTCCAGCCCCTTTTTCAGTCTTTTTCATCGTCGTACCGATAGGAATACATATCTCTATAAGCCTCAGCGGTTGCCTTTTCTGCGGTCTCCCGGATCTTGGCCTCGCTTGCTGTGCTGGCATAGCGGGCCCATTCCTCCTTTGCCTTATCGATGCGTTCCTGGGAGGCCCCAAAGTCGATTCCGCACCGTCGACACGTCAGACCACCGATGAAGCGGTCTTGGTCGAACTCGCCATCAAAGTCTAGGTATTCCTCTTTGGCGCCCGCTAGGACATTATCTGTACGTCGCTTGCCACAAACAGGGCACCTAGATTTAATGGTTTCTGGCCGTAGGGCAGCCGGGAGGGAATCACCGTTCTGGAGCTTGGCTAGAACGACTTCAACGACTTTTTCACTTACCGCATCGGCAACTCTATTAGTTGCCTCCTCTTCGGTTTCTTGGTGCGGCGGAGCGGGCTCTTTTTCGATGCCCTGCTCGCGTTTAGTTAAAGCGTTTTCGATACTGTTTTCAACTCTATCATATAGCTTTTTCCAGTAGCTCATGCTTCGAGCTCCCCTCGTAGTTTGATCATACGCCACACTGCCTTTTGATCGAAAGCAGTACCACACCGGCGCTTGTGAGTCTTGTTTAGGATCGATGAGATTTGCTTGAAGGACATTCCTTCGTCACGAAGACGCGCAACCACATCTATCACCTCTTGCTCATCGGGGATCTCCTCTAAGGTTTTGCCATCGTCGAGCAGCTTATAGCCGTAGGGCACGTGGCCGCCGCAATACTGCAGCTGGCGCTTCTTGTGCAGCATGACCGCCGTGACACGCTCGGAGGTCGTCTCCCGCTCCAGCTGGGCGAGCGCGCCGAAGAGGTGGAGCTGGAACCGGCCTTGAGCGCTCATCGTGTCGATCTGGCCGTCCATCGACACCAAGAATCGATCCGACTTCGAGAAGTGCGTCTCAACGATGTTGATGAGATCTCGAAGGGATCGGGTGAACCGGTCGAGCTTGGGAACGATGAGCGCCTGGACGGCGCCGCGGTCGATAAGCCGCAGGGCCTCTTGGAGTCCAGGCCGGTTATCGAGCGCTTTTCCTGATATTCCCTCGTCCCGTTTGATGTCGATGAGCTCGAATTCTTGAAGCTCAGCGAACGTGCGCATGCGGGCTTCTTGATCAGCCAAGGAAAGACCTGATTCCGCTTGCATTGAGGTCGAAACGCGAATGTATCCTACTGCCTTCACAGTGGCCACCTTCCCGACCATGGAGTCACCACGGCATGCCGTGAAATCACAGGCCCGAGATCGGCCAGGCTTCGAAGCTGTTCGAAGTTCGGTGAGGGGTTGTTGATGATCAGCGCGGAATCGAATTTCGCCGCATCTGGGGCTCCGACGTGCTTCAGCCGGCGCGCTAAGATCACCACAAAATCAGCCTGAGCAAAGACCGGCTGGAACCATCGAGCGCCTACGCTTGCCCGAACTAGGGCAGTCACGTTGGGGAGCTTCAAGAGCCGCTGGATCCACTCCTTGCACCCCCGCTTCCCGTAGGGCGGGTTGCACCAACACCGATACGGGTGGAGCTCGGCGAGCTGCAGATCCCCAAGGCTCAAGAAATCCACGTCCGGGTCGATGAAGATGTCGGCGACCGCGTTGTCTTCTCGAGCGGCCAAGTCGACCTCGAAGGGGCCTTTGTTGATAGTTTCCAAGAACTTGATCAACTCCGGTGGCGTGCCCCAATCCTCGCGCCTATTCTCTTTGTGGTTGCAGTTATAGTCCATTTTCTTCACTCATTTGGGATAAATACCTCCTCACAATATCGAAGATCTTTTCCCATGCAGAACACCTTGCAGCGTCCCAGGCAGCATCACTGGCAGCGTCACTGTCAGCGTCCCTTGCAGCGTACCAGGCAGCGTACCAGGCAGCGGACCTGGCAGCGTCACTGGCAGCGGACCTGGCAGCGGACCTGGCAGCGTCACTGGCAGCGTAACTGGCAGCGGACCTGGCAGCGGACCAGGTAGCGTCCCAGGCAGCGCGCAGATCTTCGTCTGTCGCCTCGCCGTGGACATACCGCCTGGATGTCTCCACCGCCGTGCGCAATCGCCAATCGTGTGGAGACAGCTCCTCCCAGATCGGCAGCGCGATCTCCTCGGTAATGTCGCAGGCGATGAGTCTGCGCCGTCTGTCGTCGGTGATGACGACCTTAGTCATTGCCCATATGATATCCTCGCGTGGGATATCGAGCGCGAGTATCTCCTCGGGTTCCAGCGCATCCCGCCCGTCCCATAGCGCCTCCACCCGCTCGCGGGTGTAGCCCTCGCACGGCTCGGCGGCCATTATGTTGTCGACTGTTATTCTCATAGATACCTCTTCACTTGTTGGGATATTCTTTGTTAACCATATCCTGCAGAAGATCCCTAAACTTTTGTATATCCTCGTCTGTAGTAACTTTGTTGGAGTGAACTGGCATGATTGCTGGAAGCACTTTTCGCCAGTTATTGAGTTGTGTATCGGTTAGTTTTTTACTCTGCCTCTGCACACACTCGTCATGGTGCCCAAACGGATATCCATCCGCAAATTTATCCCGCTGTTCTTTTGGCATTTTCCTATTACATACATAACAGATCTCGTTTATACATGTCATACTTCGTCCTCCTTAGTGTAGGGGTTGTCTGGTACTTTTCGCGGCTTTATAGCATGCTCCACGCGCCTAGTCTTTAGCTCATCGTGTACGGCCTTCTTCCGTCGGTCACGCTCCTCCTCTCTAATGTCGTGAACCTCAGTGTTCAGTTCGTGTTCTTTGCGTACGCGCCTTCTTCTGAGTCTTCGTCTAAGTTCAGAGAAGACCGTTCTAAAGAACTCTCTAAGAAAGCTAAACATGTTCGGTGCGCCTCAACTGCCTAAAGTTGATCCAAAAATAATTATAGCTGCTTCGGTCTTCGTCGCGCACTAGTACTGAGTTGTCTGCGTGATCAAAACTTATGGCAGTCAATAATGTTCCTTTGGGCCCTACCTCCAGTATAGAGTCAAGCTCGTATACTGGAACAGAGGCCTCTTGTATTTGTGAAGCAGTAAAAGAATCTCCATAGCTTAGTGCTTGAAGCCTTGACGAATCACACTGTATTATTCTGCCTCCGTCGTCGAATCCAGCAACCCTAACTGGAATAGTACCGGATTCAACTAGCGGTCTAGTGATCATGCCTACGCATTGCTTGTCTCTAACTTCGACGAAATTCTTGTCCATCACCTTGACTCCAATTTAGCTAAACGGCTCAAAAGCTCCTCGTTCTGTTTTCGGAGGTAGCGGTTAGCTCGCATCACATGAGCGACTTCGTCAGTGGGCGGAGGTTCTTGGAGTCGCAGCTCGCCAGCAGCCAACTTCAAGTACATATCGCGCTCTCTAATATCGCTTTCCAGGCTCTTTACTCGGTTGATCAGATACATACGTTCTTGTGCTTCTTTTCTCCTTGTCTTGTTCAGGTAATTCACTGTGCCCTGTAGCTCTTCGACTCTGTTTTTTAGGCATTCTATCCGTTCGTGTTGGGCCACTATGGTGGCTTCGTTTATCTCGTTGATAGACGCCATCTCAGCTATACTTCGGTTCAAAGTATTTCATTTCTAATTACCCCTCTTTTGTCTTTGTTGGTGTAGAGCGAGCGGCTGTTCCACCTCTTTGCCAGAGTCTTTCTTAAATCGTTGTGCATATTACTCAAAACCATCTCGGTGTCCGCGGTCGGAATACTATCGAATGACATCTTGGTGCTTCTGGCGCCGCAAGCGGCGCATTCTACCCAGCCTTCTATGAGGTAGGGATAACCGCCAGGGCCGTAGTATAGATTTACGTAGACTCCGGCAGCGCCTATGCAGTGAGGACAGGGATCCAGCTCTACGGGCTCGATCGGATCAATTAACTTTATCATTTGTCTTCCAGATCGGCGGTTTTTCTACTGAACCCATTCCAGGTGTCCTCTAGGTGGCGCGACAAGTCAGCAGCAGCCTGGCTAATAAGCCTATCTGTTGCCAGTAGATGTAGGCTATAGCTGCCGCTTCGCCCACCACAGCGCGGGCAGATCACGATACCGCAAACGTGCGTAGGCTTGCTGCTTTCGGGACAAAGATGTGCCTCGATGGTCATGGCCGGGTGCCCGTACGAGCAAAACGGGCATGGGCTGAGATTGCGTGAGTCTTCTGGTCTGGACAACTTCATGGCCTTATTCTCCTTTGGGGCCAAAACGCACTGGTTCCCATTTTCCGCATCGGTCGCCTGTATTCACCCGAGGAAATACCCCACGCCGCCGCTTACTTACAACTACAGGCGGATTTATTACACACCCGCCGGCCCCTTCATCAAGGAACTGTGTACCGTCAAAATACCTACACGTACCGCACCGCTCGGGAAAAGAGTCATATACTTGCGGCTTGGTTGGGTTAGCTCTCTTGTTCCAGCCGTCGGCAAGATCTTGCTTAAAGCTTGATAGTGCACGCTCAAACTCGTCAAACCTGTCGAAAGGCTGTTCTACCAAATTACTGGGTCCACGAACACCACATCCTAGGCAATAAACGTGGCCTTGCAAAGCGCTCGGGAACGGGCAACTGTCTGTCGATGTTTGCATTTCGGCTTCGCGCCCGCAAAACGGGCACGGTTTCAGTTCTAGCTTCTTCATTTTGGTTTTCTCCTTCCACTGCCTTACGAGGGCATCTACTAGATCATTGCGAAGGGAATCACGAAGAGGGGCTGCAGGCCTGTTATCGACTGGATAGGCATCAGTAGCTAACGTAACACTTCGTGCTGCACAGCATCGGCACTCGATAAAGCCTTTAAAGAACCATTGGGAGTCTTTAATGATGCCACCGACATACAGTTCGGGCTCGCCCCCGCAGAGGGGGCAGGCATCCAAGGCCCTGCGTTTTGCTTCCGTCATTTTGGTTTTCTCCTTTTTTGCAACCCGATTTTTCCGTACCACAGCCGGGGCTCTGTGTCAATGGACCACCTCAGACACAGTGATACCACTGTGATATCAGGCATTTACCGTCATTTTGCCGTGGCCATTTTCCGTTAAATACCCGTTATTTTTACGTTTTTAGAGAATCGAAAAAAGATCGGAAAAGGCTGTCAGATCTCCGGAGTCGTTGTGCTACACTCCCCTCGCCTCAGATCTACCTTGGGGGCCCCGCGCAATGCCCCTTGCAACCCAACCACCCCCGTGGTAGATCTGCGGCTCTCGCTTTTTGGTAAGGGCCCCGTCGATTTCGCCTGGTCGGTGGGGCTCTTCTTTTCTTGACCAAAAAATCTCACCCTGGTAGAACGAGACTCGCAAGGGTTGCAAGCAAACACAGTGATTGAAGACACAAGCCCCCGAACGAATCCGTTTGTAACCCTTGCTTTTCCTGCTGTAGGAGGCCTTTGTGGTCGATTTTGTGTTTCTCTACCATCCGCACATCTACGAGACGGTGCCTTCCGCTCAAATAGGCCTCGGAATACTCTCCGTCGCAACTTACGCGCGCGACCTCGGGGCCTCCGTTCGGGTGATCAACGCCCAGGCTGAGACCGTCGAGCGGGCCATCAAGCTCATTCCACCGTGTGATTATCTGTGTTTTTACGGCTGCCTCGTCGATACTGATATTATCAATGCTATCGCCAAAGCGGCCAAACTGCGAAGGCTCTGCAATCATGTCATCGTGGGGGGCCCTATTGGCAAGTCTCCAAGATATCTGCAGGCTCCAGCGGTCGATATCGTTCACGATGGCCCTGGGGAGCCGTTCATCTGGCGGCTTCTCCACGGCTGGATTAGTGCATGTAGTTCTAACTACGCTCCCAGCTTCTATGGCAGCATTCCAAAGCTTTGCTCAGAGTGGGCACTCGAGGATATCGAGAAGTATCCGTTCCCCGACCGCACCTTGGTGAAGGGCCCGCTCGGTGGGCGTATCTTCGTGAGGAGCGATGAGGAGGAAGAGGAGCAGTCGACAACAATCTTGATGTCCCGAGGATGCCGTCATCGCTGCGCATTTTGCTCCTCAGCGAATGGATCACAACCCCAAAGCTATTCTCTTGAGCGGATCGAGGCTGAGCTTGACCACTGCATTTCGCTGGGTCTCCGAAATATCCGCGTCTCCGATGACAACATCATGGACGATCCCCAGCGCCTCAAGAGTATCTGCCGGTTGCTTCGAGATCGGAGCATCAAGTGGCGGGGATCTCTTCGGGTAACCAATCACGATGTGGAACTCTACCGTCTGATGGCTCGGTCAGGATGCGAAGAACTCTCTTTTGGCGTTGAATCCGGAGATCAAGAAGTCTTGAACGCCTTGAGGAAGGGCACCAAAGTTTGCCACAACACTGAAGCGGTGCAAAACGCAAAAAAGGCCGGAATCAAGGTTGTTCGGGCTTTGATGATGATGGCCACGCCAGGGGAGTCCCGCAAGACACTGAAGCAGAACAAAGCCTGGGTGAGGCAGGCTCGTCCAGACATTGTGAGTCTCAAGGTGTTTGTCCCGTACCCAGGGACAGATATTTTCGACAGCCCAGCCAAGTACAGCTGCAAGCTGCTACATCGGAGCGATCACAACAACAGCTCATATCGGCCCGATGACAGTCTTCCAGCAGCAAATATCTACCTGCCGGGCAAGATGACCGCTGAAGAACTAACACAGCAATTCCTGGAGATGCGCTCTTGGTTGGAGCATTATGGGATCGAAAATCGGGGATGATCTTTGGGGTTGCGCCAAGGCATTCTCCGTGATAGCCTGGTCGGCGCAAGGGGCCGATCCACATCTTTATCTCGGCCGAGGAGGAAAAATTGGCGAATTTCGAAGGCGAAAGGGCCCGCGTCTTTCGGCGGGCGGAGTCCATCTATCGGAGCATCGACGAACTTCTCAGGAACGATCACTACCTTCGAGAGGTTGAAGGGCACCGAACATTCGCGGACCGCGCCCGGGAGTGGTGCAACCAAGACCCCGAAGGTCGCGAGTTCTCGAGGGAGTTTACAGCGCTCATCTACGATGAACTCGGCGACGTGGTCCAGGCCGATCAACTAGACGCGTGGCTGTGTCACGGTGTTGTTGCCGGCGGCGTCGAACATGCTTGGATCGTCGTCGAGGGCGATCCGAACAAGGTTCATCCGGTCTCCGAGCCTGGACCGGTCACCGCGGAGCAGATCCGGCAAGCCGGCGCGTGGGGCGCTTGGCGCTACCTCATTGATGTGTGCGTCCCGAGCACTCTTCCGGGCCTCATCATGTTCGCACCTCCGAGCCCGTTTCAGGGCTTCTACCACGAAACCGAGCGGTTTCGAGAGCACCCAGCCCCGCCCCCGTTCCCTGAGGATGACGAGGAGGCTCGCAAGACATTCGAGGAGAGCATCAAGCGGCTNCTGCAAGGGCCGGTAGAATGAGTGTGCTCCAAGCCCACATCGATAGGATGGAAGCGCGCATCTTGCCCATCATGGAGCCTGGCCAAGTTTGGGTGGTCCGGCCACAGAACGCGCTCCAGGAGATGAGCTTCATTCTTATCGGACCGCGGCCGGAGGAAGATGCCCGCTGGGATTCCTGCCCCTATGACGTGCTCCGCACCAAGCTGAAGTTGGGGCACCCGAACCACGATTCCCAGCTCGAGCTCACGCAGATCGGCGAGCTCTTCGAGAAGCTCCGGAGCCTGGGCGAGATGCGCAGGTCACACTGGTCGAGGCAGCTGTTCACGAACGGGAAGAGCCCCCTTTTGTACGAAAAGCTCTTTTCGTACCAACCTTGGTGATAGAAGTGAAAATAACAAAAAAAGTGAAAATAACAGAAAAAGACGTGACTGCTTTGTGCATCACAAACAGGCCACAATTCGCCGTGAATGTAATCAGACAGTGGAAGAGGACCGGCGCCGGCAGGCTTGTTATCGTTGTTGACCCCGATGAAAACACTACGGATGTTTTGACAGCCTATGGCAAAATCAAAAAATTCAAGGCCGCCGCAGAAATAGCCGCTTTCGAGAATCACGAAGAAGTGAAATGGCCTAGCCTCGGCTTCAAAATAGTAGTTCCTGACCCTCGAAGACGCAAGCAGACCTTGGGTGGGTTGAGGAACATGGCTTTGAGGGCGGCCGATACCGACCATATCACGTGGATCGATGATGATGATCTGCAGATCGAGAACAAGATAAAAATGGTTCTTGATGCTGTAAAAGACGCGGATCCGACTCACGTTTTGGTTAGGTGCCCAGCAATACCTACCATCGACGCTGAGTCTGGCGCATTAAAATTCAGGAAGAGGTTCGCCATTTCATGGCTCGAGGGCATCTATAACAAAAACGCGGTCAAACCCTTCCCAGAGATAAATATGTCAGAAGACTACCACTGGATGCTTCAATTTGAGGAGGTTCCGGAAGGTTGTGGCACCGTCCTTACCTACTCGCCTCTAGCCGCCTATATCAAACACGAATCAAACGTTTCGGACGTGAGCCAGTGGTCAAAGGACCCAAAATACTGGCAGGAGAACTCTGAGGGAATGCTCATGGCTATGTGGTGGGGCCCTGCTTTGAGGCAATGGAAGAGGGATAAGGCTTTGTGGGAAGAGGGTCAGCCCTCCGACGTGTACCCAAACGTCTTAGCCACGGGGCCTTGAACGCGCCAACACAGCTTCGCAGTGTCTTTGGGCAGCTCATCTTTCCACCCACCGGCCACGCCTCGCCGATAGAATTTCGGCCGCACTTTTTGATAATCTTTGAAGCTGGGAATCGGCTCTTCCGTCTTTATCTCGGCGTCGATGCCGATAGCCTTGAGCGCTGCTTGAAGAAAGTCGGGCATTGTGCCTGCTTTGATGTGCTCCAAGGCGTCTTCGTACCGCAAGAACTCGACCCCGCTTTGGGGCCGCTGGTGCAGCCAGAACGAGTAAAAGTCGCGCCAAGAGCGGCTTTCGGCCCTGCTCCTGAACTCAGCCTCGACTGAGGTGTTTCTCACCTCCATAATATCGCGGTTGAAGTGTGTGAAACTCACAACCACGTCACGAGGGTCCCTCACCAAGATTAGAGCTGGGATCCGCCCAAACCGCCGTGGGGTGTGTGATTTTTGGGCATGAATACTAGCATTCGGATATTTTTGTAGGCCGTACTTACCTGGGGCCTTTAATCGTATGCTAGTGTTAGGGCCTTCTGACCATGTTTGTATGTGAAAATAGTGCTCCAGGTAGTTTCGAAACATCGTATTTCCACTTCTTGGATATGAACCCAGGATAAAGCATCTCTTTGTGGGATCTCTGAAAGGACAAGTCACAGCGGCGGCCTTTCCTGCAAGATTGTTTGAGTGCGGGTTTTTACGTGCTTTTTGGCTACTGACCAGTTTGTGTAATGGACAAGCTTTGCCTGCCTCCAGGGTGCCGACTCAAATTTCGTTGAGTTGTACATAGGGCAGCAAGGAATGTGATCTACGAAACTATCCCATAGATAGTCATTAAATATAGATTGCTCATCTACGCCTTGCATCAAAGCACTGTTCGGTCTTTTTCTTTTAGCTTTGTGAGCCTCTTGTGAGCCGTCCTTGTAATCGCAAAAGGCTTGGATCACTTTTTTGGCCATGAACCCAGTGCTAACAACCGGTGTAGGTGGCCTAAGATAAGGAGCTGAATCAAACGAGTACCCGTATTCACCCAAAATAGCAACCCTTCCAAGATCCCTCCCTTTAAGCAAGAATTTTATGATCAGCCGATCAAGATCTTGAGGCCTAAAACCGTAGTTGATTATGTCGAAGTCTAGGGCCAGGCCAAAATACATGTCGGTTTTGTTTAGAGCAGTATCAAAGGCAAGCCATTTGTAGTAGCTAACCATGTTGCGGTCAGGGTGAGCCTTTCCGCGAGTGAGGCTGGCTCTGTTTGCATTGATCTCGTCAAATTTGTGGTGCTTTTGAGCATCTTGTGGCCCTGTTTGGACGACTTCCCAGCCCCACTTCTCCCAGCTCTTCTCGCATAACTCGACTAGCTCTGGTTCGTAGAAGTCATTGAGCTTTTGCCTATAAATATAGACCTTGTTCATCGCTTAATCTTCCGGCCAAAGGCTTATAAGCTCGATGTAGAGCTCGTGCGCTCTCCGTGCGCCAGGCGACGAAAAGCTCCACGCCTGCGGGTGCTTGACATGCAGTGCCTGATTTTCGGCCATGTGGCGAACCGAAAAACGTGAATGCCTTGCCCAGTAAATGGCCGCTGTGTCCCACCAAGGTTCACCGACAGCAAAGTCAGGAAACGTGGACAAAAACTCGGATAGAGCCTCTTTGGAAAAGAGGATCCCATCGGCGCTGTTGCCGGGATTCACCTTCCGGCCAATCTGCATTTGGTGCGGATCCGCAGATCGGCAGATTGCCGAAACCTCCGAGAGGTTGTCAACGTCGGTTCGATGCAGAATGACGGTGTCCTGCTCCTTTCTCTTCGCCTCCCTGAGATCCCCGAGGAAGGTTGGCGAGAGGATGACATCGGCGTTGATGAATCCGTAAAAGGCCGCTGGAGCCTTGGCCTGCTGCTGCGCCTGAAACACAAGCTCTTTGATGCTTGGAACGGCCTTGAAGGATACCTTCTCGTCTTCGTGCCGAACGAATATGCTCGGATCGTCAACGATTTGGATCTCCCCCATATCTTCGAGAGCCCTCAAATGCAACGCGGCCCGGCGATGCGCCGAGACTTGATCTGCAAACAGTTTCTCTTCCGGAACTGGATCCCTGGCCAGGATCCCTAACAGTGTTTTTCCCATGCAACCCTCCTGGTTGCGGGGAACCTATCACAAATTTGAGGGGCTTTGAAGAGGTTGGATCACTTTTTGGCGTATTTGCGCTTGCAGGCACCTTTGCTGATGGTCTTGAATCCGCCTCCCTTGGTTTTGCACGCACAAGCGCCGCCCTTGATGTACTTGACGGTACCGGGAACGCACTTGCCGCGAGCGTAGCTCGTCCTGGTCGTGCTTCTTTTGGGGAGCTTGCAACGGCTATTCTTAGCCAGTTTGCCGTTGCAAAAGCATCGCCAATGGGAGCTGATTTTGATTGCGTCACATGCCATGAGATTACCTCCTTGTTACCGCCACGGCGACCGTTGCCGCAGCTCCTGCAGCCCCCAAAGCTACCAGGGGGCCTGTCCATGCGCTTTTTCTATCGAGACCCGCGCGTTTCTCGGCTTCGAGGATCGGCATTGGAACCACGGACTTCGCAGCTGGTTTGTCCAGTTGCAGATTCCTCATGCCCATCACGACCCTTGCCGCGATCTGGGCCTGTTTTGTTGCTATTTTGATCGCCGTCGACATAGCCAAGACGGCTTGATGCATGTTCCTGAGGCCAACTCTATGGCCTTGGGTATCGACAACACGCTTGAAGACATCGGCAGACTGAACACCGCGCCAAACCGAGCTCAAATAGGAGCCTGCAGCGGCCTGGAACCCGAGATCGTAGGCCTTGAAGGCGACCTCCATCCGCCGCATCTTCGGTGTGTCGAACTCCTTGAACCAGGCGCCGTAATTTGTTGCTTTGCGCTTCCACACTGCTTGTGGGTTGCGTTTCCACGACTCGCGCTGCTTAGGCTCGAGCTTCATCCACTCAAGCGCCATCTCGTTCCACTTTGCTCGAGCAAGCAGACCAAGAAGCGCTGGTTGCCACTCCACCAAGGTGGCTGTGGCGACATCGACGGCGCCGAGATTCCCCGCCTTGAACGCCAGCCTCAGAGCTGAACGGCCTTGTTTGGCGAAGTCGAGCACGGACTCTTCCGAAAGCTCTTGATCTTCGGCATCGCCAAAGCTTGAGGCAATGCTCTCAGCTCTGGTTTTCAGCGAAGTAGCAACCTGCTGCGCTTGGAAAAGCTCCTTGCGCAGCTGATTTCTTTTCGATTCAACGAAGTCTTCTGCTGCTGTTTTCGCGTAGTCTTTGGCGTAATCACCCCACTGACCCGCCCACTCCTTGATCTCAGTCGCCTTCTTGTTGAGGTAGTCTCCGAGATCTTCACTCTCCCATTCTTTGGGATCGAAGGAGAGGTCTTCGAGATCTACGGCTTCATAGACGTCATAGGCCCGCTTCCCTATGGCCCAAGCTCGCTCGAGGTAGCCCAAATACTTGTCAGCCCATTCGAGCATGTTCGACAGCTTGTTCGCCTTCTTCAAGACGGCATGTGCCTGTTTGGGCCGATCAAAGTACCAGCGGGCGTCATGCCGGCCGGTGAGCACTTCCGGCCCTCGATAGCCTCTGGCAACCATGTCAACCAGCCAGGGCTTGTACCGCTCGAACGATTGGGGGAACCCCATCGCATAATCTTCGTCGAAGGCCTCGAGCACGTTTTGGAGAGTTTTGGCGAAATTCCCCGGCAGCTTCGCCGAGGGGAGTAGTTGAGCCCCAGGAGAGCCCTTGGTGCCTGCATAGGCAAACAATGCCTGTGAGGTCTCCGGAGATTTGTAGGCGGTTCCTTGAACGATCGGGTAGATGACCTTGAGCACTTCACCCACGATTTTGACGTAGGGAACTCCCGAATTCGAAAGCCCCTTTGAGACCGGGGCAATGCACCCTTCCTCAAGCACGCAGGGCGGATACCCCAACGCGAGGTCGTAGAGCGCTTCTACGACGTAGACGGCGATCTTTCGCACCGTCTTGTTGGTGTCGTCCATCGCCCTCCTGACGGCGTCTTTGACCGCCTCACGGCCTTTCACATAGGTCTGGCCCACAGCCTGGCCCATGCGCCGGAGGTACGGCCCGAGCAGATCATAGATCATATCGTTGAGCGCTTCGAATCCGGCATCGGCCATCAGGCTGATACCGCCGCTGGCGGCCACCTTGACGATGTTCAAAGCGTCTCGAATCGAGTTGATGTCTTTGAAGCTTCGCAGAACATCCTTCACCTGGTCGGTAAAGGAATCCCAACCTTTGGAGAATGCATCAGCAAGCTTGTTGTAGGCAGTTTTGCTGACGCCGCGCACAGCTTCGGAGGCACCGCCCGTGGCCACCGCAGCGGCGACGCGTTTTGGGTCTTTGAAAAAATCCCCCCAGAATCCGGCGAAGGGAGCGCCTAGCCCAGCAAGGACTTGATCGTCTCGGCGGCCAGATACAACAGCCAGCGAAATTTGTTCGGCTTCGTGGCGGCCTTTCCCCACCCGGGATAGATCGACAACCATGTCGTCGAACTCTCGAAGACCGCGGCGGCCGGTGTACCTGGCCAGAAGCGGCCGGACCACTGGACGGGTCCGAGGGTTCTGGCTCAGCGCCGAAAATACCGGGTAGGTGGAGTATCGCATCAGTTTCCGTAGACGCTACCGTAGGCAGCCGTTGTCAAGGTGTTGTTCTTGCGCTTCTTCATGCCGCCGCCTACCGCCGGCGGCGAGCCGTAGTTGACCCCCTCATTGTCGGCCTTGGGGGGAGGCACATCCCCGCCGCCACGATCCGCCGGGTTATTGGACTCCGGCATCGCCACAGAGTAGGGATCCACTTCATGAGGCAATCCGCTTGTGGGAGGGGCGGCCATCGAGGGAGTAGGAGCGGGTTGAACCTCCGGCGGAGGCGGAAACTGTCTTGCAGTACGAGCAGGAAGCGATTTCCTGCCTCCCTCGATGACGAAGATGAGCGCCGAGCGTAGCACGTACCCTCCGAGCCAACCCAGCCCAGCGAACGCTGCGATGTTGGGGAGCTGCTTTCCGCCGGTGCGGCTCGCACGAG
>P_1C_Sed_2_UnCtyDRAFT_1000352_pt1 | contig 14149 bp, 11 predicted proteins | sample Pon1CUnioCityCA_4_FD_10229 | JGI IMG/M metagenome (IMG submission 10229) | reverse complement strand
TAATCAGCATCTTTGCTAAGTAAATCTACTATTTTTCCTTTACCCTCATCGCCCCACTGGGCTCCTACAACAACACGAATGGCCATAATATCAATTTGACATAAAAAAAGGGGTGACCAGTCACCCCTTTCCTAAATTAAATTTAAACTATATTACTCTTCCTCTTTGGTATTACCGTATGATTTAACCGCTTCGTCGAGCGACTTAAAATGATTGAAAACGGTAATTAACTTCGTAACAACGAGCAGGCTTTCGATTTTATCAGTTGCATTTGCGATGCGTAAATCACCACCTGCCTTACGCATCGTTGTGAGGCCGCCAATCAACATTCCCAAGCCCGAAGAGTTCATAAACTTAACTTTACCCAGATTGGCAACAACATTTGTTCTATCCTCTTCGATAAGCTCGTGAAGCTTCTCGTTGAGTTTCACGGCATCAGGTCCACCCATCACATTGCCTTTAAATTCAATTACAACACAATTATATCGTTCTGATACATTAAAGTTCATTTGATTGCTCCCCGCTTGTTAATATTAGGAGTTAATATAATAGTTAAGCTTTTTCTTGGTAGCGCTGAATTTCAACAACTGCTGAACTTGCTACAAACAACGAGCTGTAGGTACCAATAATGACACCAAGCATCAATGCAAAGGAAAAGCCTTTAAGCACTTCACCGCCAAATATAAATAGAATGGTTACCACAAAAAAGGTAGTTACAGAGGTAATTACGGTACGGCTTAATGTATCGTTTAAACTCCTGTTGACCATCTCATCATGATCCATCGTTTTATACAGTAAGCTGTTTTCCCGTATACGGTCGAACACTACCACTGTATCATTAAGAGAGTAACCAACAATCGTTAAAAAAGCAGCAATGATCGACTGATCCATTTGTAAACTGAACGGTACAATATCCGAGAGGAAGGTAAATACACCAACGACAATTAAGACATCGTGAAATAATGCCGCTACCGCACCAGCCGAATACGTCCAGTCTTTAAACCGGATGAGGATATAAATAAAGATCACAATCAAGGCGAAAATAATAGCGTTTAACGCTCCCCGTTTGAGATCTTCTGCAAAACGGGCTCCAACGATGTCGGTCTTAATGACGGTCGCCGGATTATCCGGATAGACCTCTGACATCGTACTCGTAATGAGCGTTTGTACCTCAGAAATACTTTTAGGGTTATCTGTACGGATCAAGACTTCTTCCGGTGAACCAAAAAGTTTGACGACCGGCGTACCATCCAGCGGCTCCGATAGCTCGGAGCGAATATCGATGACATCTACAGGCTGCTCAAATTCAAGGACAAATTCTTTACCGCCCTTGAAGTCAATGCCGTACTGCAGTCCTTTTGTTAGGATTCCAAAGATAGAAGCCACAAGAAGAATGCTAGAAACGTAATAGGCAAGTTTGTGACCTTTTAAAAAGTTAAATTCAGGATTCTCAAACCATCTCATAATTAAAGTCCCTTATTATAAATATTAAATTTCTTTGTTATTAACCGAAGCTGATCTCGGCAGATTTGTCGCGTGTCAGGTAATCCACAATTACGCGGGTAATCACAATGGCACTGAACAATGAAGCCACAATACCGGCCATCAGTGTAACGGCAAATCCTTTAATGGGCCCGACACCAAAACTATAGAGAATGATACCAACGAAGAATGTTGTGATATTGGCATCCATAATCGCACTCATAGCGTTGGAGTAACCACCCTCAATGGCGGCACGAATCGTTTTGCCGGCTCGCTGTTCCTCCCTGATCCTGTCAAATATCAGCACGTTAGCGTCCACGGCCATACCAATGGTAAGTACAATACCCGCAATACCGGGTAAGGTGAGCGTTGCCTTAAAGGCCGCTAAAATACCCAGTATAAATATAATGTTGAGCATCAAAGCAAGGTCGGCAATAGCACCACCGGCTCGGTAATAAACCATCATAAAGATGGCAACAATAATCAGCCCGATAATAGTCGAATAAAATCCAGCCTGAATTGATTCTTCACCAAGGGTAGCACCAACCGTACGTTCCTCGACAATATCAAGCGGAGCAGGAAGCGCACCGGAAAGCAATATATTGACAAGGTCTTCAGCTTCGGTAACACTTTCCAATCCGGAAATCGAAGAACGTCCGTTCGAAATTTTTGTCTCTACATTGGGATAGGAATACACATACCCATCNAGGACAATGGCAATGGGCTTACCGATATTTGCTCCGGTAATACGTGCCCATCGTCGAGCACCTTCGGCATTCATATTCATTGACACACGGGGCTGATTGGTAGCCTGATCAAAATTCACGCTGGCTTCAGAAATAACATCTCCTGTCAGCTCAACTTCTGATCGCACGCCAATGAGCTCAAATAATTCCTGACCTTGCTCAGTTTCTGTAAAGGCAGAAGCACCCCACATCAACTCGATATTTCTGGGTAGCAATTCCTGAACTTCTGGACGCTGCAACAACTCATTAACACGCGCCGTATCCCGACCGGTGGAATAACCAAATGAATACGGATTACGTCCGCGTGGATTTAATACTTCAAGTAATGGATTCTGAGCAGCTCCCTGTTGAACGGTATCGGATGTATCTGCAGACACCTGATCATAATAGCTTACTACACGATCTTTCGCATTACTTATTTGGTCAGGCTGACCTACTAATCGAAATTCAAGACGAGCTGTACCTTTCAACAGATCACGTATTCGCTGCTTATTGGATACGCCCGGAAGTTCAACTACCACTCGGTTATTGCCCTGTTTAAAGATAGCAGGCTCGGTTACCCCATAACGATCAACACGCGATCGTATAATTTCCATCGCCCTGTCTACAGCAGAAGTTCGCTGTTTCTGTAAATAAGCCTGGATTTCTTCATTTGTTGACCGGCGGGTAATATTCTCGGTATCCGAACGATAATAACGACTTAACCGACCATCGGGATATCGCTGCTCAAACATCTGTACCATCTCGTTGATAAAGTCAGTATCATTTTCGATAGCCCGTTGTTTAGCATCATCAATAACATTTGTTAGCGTTGTATCAATGTTATCTCCTGCCAACTCTTTTAAGAATTGCGCGGTTCCAACTTCAAGCGTTACGTGCATACCCCCTTGAAGATCAAGGCCAAGTGATAATGAGTTCTGACGTAACTCTTGCAGACGCTGGGCATTTTCTTCTACATATTCAGCTCGTTCTGCTTCTGGCAAATCTTCAATGTAATTTTGCTCCAATGCATTTTGGACTGTTGGCCACAAATAAAAGATTGTTAGTGCCAGAAAGGCGACAATAGAGCCTATTTTAAATCCATTACCTTTCATAATAAATCGTTTTTAAAATTAAGAATAGAATTTCGTTAACTATACAACACCCGATTGTGCGAGGTTGAACTAAAGAATAGGATATTCCAGTTCAGTCTATGGAGCACCAATAGCAATGCCCTCTGTCATCGGCTGCATTGCCATAGCAAAAAACTCATTAGCATCCATTGTGTAAACATCGAATTCCCAAATAAATTCAGGAACAAATGATCCAGCCAAAGCTGAATTTATTGCTCCTTTTTTATCCAGGATTATAGAAGCAAAAGCTTTTGTGACCGAAGGAATAGGTATACCGGCCATAGCGTTACCGGTTTGGAATTGACTCCACTCAATTAACAACAGCTGATAGAAGTGCATTGAGGCTGTTGATTCTGCAAAAGAAAAATTAAAGTTCTCGTTGTTACTTTTTACAAACTGAGAAGCTTCTTTTATAAACTCATCCAAGTCACGGGCAGACTTCCGAAGATCATCCAATTCTTTTTGTAACCCAATGCTATCGGTAGCTTTTACTTTACTATCCAACCAACTTGCAAAAGCCTGAGAAGACCGATTAACCTGAATTTGCTGCACCATATACAAGCCAAAGCCTATACAAATCGCAGCAATTACAGAAAAACGAGTTATATATGTGCGGAGTCGATTCATCAGTGGCAGAAAATAGGGAGAATGTAAGAACGGGACAAACCTTTTTCTGCTTTCCTAATATATCTTTTCAAAAAGCACCAGTTCAGCTTCTACACCACCCCGAGTTACTCTTCAAGCCCGGCTTGATGATTTCGAAAAAACATATCATCAAGCCAGCCATAAAATATAGTAAGCATCAATCCGGCAAACGAAGCAAACAAAATATTGCTCGAAAAAGGCATCTGCGAATAAAGCACGGTTTCAAACAGTGCTATCAACAATACGGTTAGCACCACCCACACTAATAGACTCTTTGCGAAAAAACTCATATAAACCTCCGATTTTTGTTAGAAGGATATATGCAATAATGTCGAAAGTAATGCAATCCGGCAAATCTTGGTCGATAAAAACCTCAAAAACTTTCATTGATATGCCTTTAAGAAGCTGTTACCGTCTGTTGCTCCTCACGGTTGAACTCCTCTTTCAGATATTGGCCCGTATAACTGTCTTCCATTTGGGCAACGTCCTCAGGCGTCCCTTCAGCAATAATTTCTCCACCGCCAATCCCACCTTCGGGTCCCAAGTCAATAATCCAATCTGCCGCTTTGATCAGATCGAGATTATGTTCTATGACTATTACCGTATTTCCTTTATCCACCAGCTGCTGTACCACATCTACAAGCATGCGCACATCCTGGAAATGCAAGCCGGTCGTTGGTTCATCCAAAATATATAACGTATCACCGGTACCCACTTTGGCAAGTTCGCGAGCAAGTTTAATACGCTGTGCTTCACCACCACTAAGTGTAGTACTTGGCTGACCCAATCGTAGATAACCGAGACCAACATCAACAAGCGTACCCAAAATTCGATTGATGGCGGGCACTGAATCAAAGAATTCATGCGCTTCATTGACCGACATGTTTAATACATCGGAGATATTCTTTCCCTTGTAATAAATTTCGAGCGTTTCTCGATTATAACGCTTACCATTGCATGTTTCACAATCCACATACACATCCGGCAGAAAGTTCATCTCAATCTTTCGAACACCGTCCCCATTACAAGCTTCGCAGCGACCGCCTTTTACGTTAAACGAAAAGCGTCCCTGGTCGTAACCGCGAATTTTTGATTCCGGAAGCTCAGCAAAAAGCTTGCGAATATGATCAAACACCTTGGTATAGGTGCCGGGATTTGATCGAGGAGTACGTCCGATAGGGCTCTGATCCACTGAGATAATCTTATCCAAATTATCGATACCGTGCACTTCATCAAACGGGAGCGGCACTGATTTCGAGTTATAAAACTCCGTTGAGAGAATAGGCTCCAGCGTTTGATTAATCAGCGAACTCTTTCCGCTTCCACTTACGCCCGTTACACAAATAAATTTTCCGAGTGGAATATCTACCTCCAACTCTTTTAAGTTGTGCCCACGTGCCCCTTCGATTTGAACTGATTTCCCATTACCTTCGCGTCGTTCATCAGGGTAAGGAACTGTTTCTTCATCTTTCAAAAATTTAGCTGTCATCGAATCTGGATCAAGATCTTCGGGCTTACCCTCTGTAACAATTTCTCCACCGTATTCACCCGCTCCGGGGCCCATATCTATTACATAGTCGGCTGACTCAATAGTTTCACGGTCATGCTCCACCACGATTACGCTGTTTCCCAAATCACGAAGCGTTTCAAGCGAATTTATTAGCTTAATATTATCACGTTGATGTAATCCAATGCTGGGTTCATCCAAAATATATAGTACTCCAACCAGTTGAGTACCAATTTGCGTCGCTAAACGGATACGCTGTGCTTCGCCCCCACTAAGCGATTGTGCTTCACGATCCAGCGTCAAATAATTCAATCCGACGTTAAGCAGAAAATCCACGCGATCGCGCACTTCCTTTAAAACCTGGCTACCGATCTTCTGCTGTCGCTCAGTGAGATCCAAGTTATTAATCGTATCACGAAGCGTAGTGATATCCATCTGCACCAACTCATCAATCGTATAGCCATCAATACGATATGAAAGTGCCTCTTTGTTAAGTCGACCGCCGCCACATTCGGGACAGTCGATTTTACTCATAAATGCCTTCGCCTTGTCGCGCTGTTTATTAGAATTGCTCTCCTCGTATTTTTCGTAAATCATGTCACGCAATCCCTTGAAGGAGTGCTTATAGGTGACATTATCATCACGAAAATCATAACTGACATCATACTTAGTATCACCCCCGCCCTCAAAAAGCAAGTCCAACTGCTCCTCGGAAAACTCTTTAATCGGTGTATCAAAGTCGAGTCGAACCGAATCGAGCACTGCTTTTATCTGTTTAAAAGCAAAAATATCGCGGGGTTCTCCCAAGTAACGAATAGCTCCTTGCTCAATCGTTTGTTCCTTATTGGGAATCACCAAGTCGCGGTTAACATCGTAAGTATAGCCAAGCCCGTCACAATGTTGACAAGCACCATACGGTGAATTAAAGGAAAACATGTTTGGAGCAGGATCTTCGTAGGCTAATCCGCTTTCGGGATCAAAGAGATTCTGCGAATAGAGATGATCTTCAAATTCCACCTCTCCATCCTCTCCTTTTGGAACGGCCAAAATCACATTGCCCTCAGCCATCTCTAGTGCCAGCCGTATGCTTTCGGCAATGCGTTTTTCGCTTTTTTCATTGATTACAAACCGATCCACTACAACTTCAATATCATGCTTCTTGTATCGATCAACCTTCATGTCCTCTTCGAGGTCCATGAATTCTCCATCTACGCGGACCTGCACAAAACCCTGCTTCATAGTTTGCTCGAATAGCTCTCGGTAATGGCCTTTTCGTCCCCGAACCACCGGTGCCAGACAATAGGCTTTGGTTCCTTCGGGCATATCCATAATTGTAGCCACCAGCTGATCGGCCGTCTGCTTTTCCATCTTATTACCCGACTTCCACGAATAGGGTACACCAACGCGAGCATAGAGCAACCGCAGGAAATCATAAATTTCAGTGACTGTTCCTACGGTAGATCGTGGATTCCGGTTCGTTGTTTTCTGATCAATGGAGATCACTGGTGAAAGTCCGTCTATAAAATCTACTTCAGGACGCTCCATCATCCCTAAAAACTGTCGGGCGTAAGCAGAAAGCGATTCTAAAAAACGACGCTGACCTTCGGCATATATAGTATCAAATGCCAGTGATGATTTTCCCGAACCGGAAATACCGGTAATTACGACAAGTTCTTCGCGGGGTATATTTACATCTAAGTTTTGCAGATTGTGTTCGCGTGCACCGCGGATGACTATATTTTCTCGCAAAGGTTACCCAAATTTTTGAATTCAATAAAACTTTAAAAGATAAGGATAAATCGTATCTTTTGAAGCCTACATTTAAAACTGATTTTCGATTTTGAAAACCAGTGTAAACAACGGAAAATACCGGCATTTCATTCAATAGCTATGCAGCAGCTTTCTATCAATTTAACAGCTCTTTTCAAGTTCAGTTTTCAGCAGTACAAATCCTATGCTTCCTTCATCATAGGAGCAGTCCTTACCTTTATCGTACTAGCGGTTGTTCCACAAATCTATTTTATGTTGCGTGCTCCTGAGAATCCCACCTTAGAAACACAACTTGTTTCTTTTATATTAACTGCAGTACAAATCTTCTTGAGTCTCGGTTTTACTAAGTTAATGCTGCTACTGGTACAAGACGCCCCTGTAAGCGTTGCCGATATGTTCAACAACTTCCAAATCTTTTTCAGTTATTTTGTTGCCAGTTTTATATATGGAGTGGCCGTTTCTGTGGGGTTACTCTTGCTCATAGCCCCGGGCATTTGGATTGCTATCCGATTTCAGTTCTTTCCCTATTTCATTATTGAAAACGGTGATTCTTCTTTTACAGCCCTCCAGAAGAGTTTTAATTTGTCACAAGACCTTCTCTTGGAACTTTTTGTGTTCGGAGTTGCAGTGGTATTTCTAAACCTAATCGGAGCCCTACTGTTTGGAGTGGGAGTGATTATCACTTATCCCCTGACAACCATGGCAACTGCAGTCATCTACCGAAGTCTAATTGAAACATCAGAAACCATCCCAGCCGACTCCTACCGAACCTGAGGACCAGCTTTNATACAGGAACATAGCTTCAACTTCAGGGTAAAAAATACCAAAATGTTAAACTTAAAAGCACTACAGTTTTACTATGCCAAAGATAATTTGGAAGGGTATTATCGCAGCCGGAGTTGCCATACTTTTAACTTCCTGTAAAGCATCCGAGCCCGCAGAGTCTGCCGGAGACTATTTGTATCCCTATTTGGAAAATCAGCAAGTGGGGTTTTTAAACAGTAAGCTTGAGAAAGAAATCGATCCTCAATTTAAATTTGTAGATGATACAGTCTGGCCCTACTCCTTCTCTGAAGGGTTAGCAGCTATCAATTTTCTAGGAACGACAGGTTACATTGACCGCCAAGGGAATATCGCTATTGAACCAAAATTTGATCATGCCCAGAACTTCAAAAACGGCAAAGCCTTAGTCCGTAATCACGGACAATATGGGTTTATTAACCAGGATGGTGATTTTATTATTGAGCCTCAGTACCATAATGCTAAGAGTTTCAGTGATGGTTTAGCACCCGTTCAGCAAAACAAAAGGAGCAACTGGGGTTATATAAACCAGAAAGGAGTATTTGACATTCAACCACAATTTGAAATGGCCCATGCTTTTAGTGAAGATAGGGCCCTTGTTCAAACATCAGAACACAAAGAGTGGGGGTATATCAATACTTCGGGTAAAATAATAATATCAGCAAAATACCCCCGGGCAAAATCGTTCTCCGAGGGATTAGCCGCAGTGCAGCTGGGATATAAACAATGGGGCTATATCAATAAAAACGGAGCTGTAGTCATAGAATCAAAATTTTTGGAAGCTCAACCTTTTTCCGAAGGTAAAGCTGTTATTGCCATGCCCGTTGATAATGATAATCTGGAACAGAAAAAATTTGGGTATATTAACAAACAGGGAAAAATTATTATTGAACCTATATACGAGAAAGCTTTTTCATTTCATGAAAATAGAGCTAAAATAAAACAAGGCGGCAAATATGGATTTATCAATGAACAGGGCCAGTTAATTGCCGATCCCATTTATGATAGGGCTTGGAGCTACAAGGGTGATTTTGCCATGGTAAAACTGGGAGAAAAGTATGGCTATATTGACAAGAACGGCGTTTTTGCCCTGGAACCAATCAGCTAAAACTTTAGTTCTTGCCACATCACAACATTTTAATACGCTATACCTTCTAATAATTGCTCCTATCCCTAATTTTCGGTAACCTTAGGGGTTTTATTAGAAGGACAAAAAATCGGTCAAGAATTTAATGTATTCCAAAAAATCAGTGGCTTCTGAAGTAGAAAATCCCAAAGACTGGTCTCCTCAATCCTGGAAAAAATTTCCGGTTAAGCAACTTCCGAAATATCCGGATCAGGCAGCACTGGAGCAAGCCTACAATGAATTACAAAATAATCCTCCGCTGATCACTTCGTGGGAAGTTGAAGCCCTGAAAAAAAAGCTGGCTGATGTAAGTGCGGGAAACAGTTTCCTGCTACAGGGTGGGGATTGTGCCGAGAGTTTTGCGGATTGTAAATCTCCTAAAATAGTAAATCTGCTCAAGGTTTTACTACAGATGAGTTTCATTCTCATCCACGAAATGGAAACGTCTGTTATTCGGGTGGGACGCATCGCGGGTCAATATGCAAAACCACGGTCACGAGATTATGAAATTATTGACGGAGAAAAAATCCATAATTATCGTGGAGATTTAATCAATAGTATCACTCCTACTAAAGAGGCACGCAAGCCTGATCCCGAACGATTAATAGAGGGGTATAATAAAGCAGCACTTACCCTTAACTTCTTGCGGGCGCTCTCAGATGAAGGGTTTGCCGACCTACACCATCCCGAGTACTGGGAACTCGACTTCATGAAAGAAAACGAATACTATAAAGAGTACGAGGCGATGGTAAACTCCATCCAGAAGGCAGTTAATTTTATGGAGACCATTACGCCTAATGAATTTAGTACTACGCAAAAAATTAATGTTTATACCTCTCACGAGGGCTTGAACTTATATTATGATTCTGCCCAAACACAGCAGGTGCCCCGTCGTGAGGGCTGGTACAATCTTAGTGCCCACATGGTTTGGCTTGGAAACAGGACACGCGATCTGGGCGGTGCTCATGTGGAATACCTGCGAGGTATACGTAATCCAATTGGCATAAAAATAGGACCAAACTATGACCTGGATCATACCTTAAAATTGATTGAGCGGTTAAACCCAACCCACGAACAAGGAAAAATTGTTCTTATTACTCGCTTTGGAAAAGACGAAGTAGAAAACGGGCTTCCTGAACTTATCAAAAATATTAAACATGAAGGTATGCCGGTGGTCTGGAGCTGTGATCCCATGCACGGCAATACGTTTAAGACGGAAGAAGACGTCAAAACTCGTAATTTTGATGCCATTGTTTCGGAAATCCGGAAAACCTTTGCCATTCATCGCGATCTGGGCAGCTATCTCGGCGGGGTTCACCTCGAACTTACCGGTGATAATGTCACTGAATGTGTTGGTGGCGCTAATGGCCTGCATGAGGGACAGCTTCACAAGAACTACGAAACCTACTGCGATCCGCGCCTTAACTATCAACAGAGTTTAGAGATGGCTTTCCTTATCGCCAAGGAGTGGAATCAGAGCTATGGCAAATAGCATAATCTCTGCGCCTTAGAGTACTTTCCAAAGTTCACTGTATCAGCCTATCCTGCCACAAATGCAGCTCAGCTGACGGTTTGACTAATCGGGCGGTGACATTTTTTTCTCATCCGCTGACAATTCTGAAAATTTCACGCCCTATCTATGGCTGAATGACAGACTTTTTCTTTCTTCAACCCATTGGTACAGCTCTTGCAGCTATGAAAGTGAGTTTAATCAACAAATATTTCCAACACAAATTCACTTACGAGGTGTTTATTATGACTTTAATGAGATATTCCAAACCCAGTAGAAACACACTAGACAAGAACTTTTCAGACATCATGGATGAATTCTTTAATGATGTTGTTAATGATCGGCGCGGTAATTTTGTGCCCAGTATTGATATTTCTGAAACTGAGGATCAGTTTCACATAACTGCACAACTTCCAGGCATGAACAAAGAGAATATTGATATCAGCTTGGAAAACGGACGACTCGCAATAAGCGGTGAGCGCAGTTTCGAGAATGAAGAGAAAGGTAAAAAATACCATCGTGTCGAGTCGAAGTACGGTTCTTTCGAACGCTCTTTCCAATTGCCCGACAATGTTGATGCAGAAAGTATTTCAGCAACCTATGAAAACGGATTGTTGAACATCAGCATTGACAAGAAGGAAGACAAAGTGAAGAAACAGATTGAAATTGGCTAACCTCAGCTAATGATTGATTCCCAATCCGCGGGAGTTGCCATGAACAGCAACTCCCGTTTCTTTTTTCGGTCAATAACACAATAATTTGCTACTCTTGGATGTTTATTGAACTGTCAGAAATTCAAAAATTATTAATCTCGATCTAATTAAACTGAGTTCATTATGGAAAAAATTCGTTCCTCTAATTTGTTATGGGCTTTTGTAGCTGTATTGGTTGTCGGCTTCTATACCATAGATTTGCAGACCAATAATGCATCGGTACTTTCACTGCCTGCTTTTTCCTCTGATCAAGATGTTGAACAATCAGAGAGACCTCCCTCAAAAACCATTGGCGAACTTAATGATGCCATTGTTGATATTGCTGATAAATCAAAACAGGCGGTTGTAACCGTTAAAGTAACACAAACGGTAGAAGCGCGACCAAATCCATTCAGCCAATTTTTTGGGAATCCGCGTCAGGAACCCGAGGAATACCAACGACGTGGACAAGGTTCCGGTGTTATCGTCTCTAACAAAGGGCACATCTTAACTAATAATCACGTTGTTGAAGATGCCAGTGAGGTTGAAGTACAACTCTTCAACGATAAACGATTTGATGCTGAAGTCATTGGTACCGATCCTCTTACAGATATAGCGGTATTAAAAATTGATGCTGAAGAACTGAGTGTCGTAAAACTTGGAAACAGTGAACAATTACGAGTTGGTGAAATGGTACTAGCCATTGGTAGCCCACTTCAAGCAAGTCTGGCACACTCAGTTTCAATGGGTATTGTATCAGCCAAAGGACGTTCAGTCGGCATCATCGAACAAGGAGCTGGATATGAAAATTTTATTCAAACTGATGCCGCCATTAATCCTGGTAATTCTGGTGGTGCTCTCGTGAATATGGATGGCGAACTAATTGGCATCAATACAGCTATTGCTTCTCGCTCCGGAGGCAGTGATGGTATTGGCTTTGCTGTTCCGATCGATATTGCTAAAAACGTAATGAAGTCCATCATCCAAAACGGACGCGTTGTCCGGGGCTATCTTGGTATCCAAATGGGCGGAGAAGTGGATGCTACTATGGCTAAAGCACTCGGCCTTGATGAGGCTTACGGAATTATAGTTGGCAGCGTACCCGAAGACGGCCCTGCAGCAAAAGCTGGACTTCAGGAAGATGATATTATTCAAACGATCAATGGTGAACCGGTTCGAAGCTGGAGTTCACTGCGCACATCTATTGGTACCTCTCCTCCCGGCACCGATGTGCAACTTGGGATAGTCAGGGATGAAGAAAAACAAACTATTACAGTAACGCTTGGAGAACAGCCCGAAGAAATGATGTCTGAGATGCAGCCGGGTCAGTCATCCGAACCTAATATGGAAAAACAACTCGGCTTTAAAGTTGAGGATCTTACGCCCCGTATTGCCCAAGAGCTGGAACTCAGTCAAAACCAAGATGGCGTTGTTATTACCCAAATATCACGACAGAGTGAGGCCTACCAACAAGGACTACGTCGTGGTTTCGTTGTTACAGAAGTTGATCGACAGGATGTTTCCAATGTTCAAGAATTCAACAGAACAATGAGTCAACTTGTTAAAGAAGGCAAAGATGTAGTGTTGCTTCGTGTGATAACTCCCGGTGGCAACAGTCAGCTTATTGCTTTTGAACTCTAAGCATTTAACAGAATCTCTTATATAAAAGCCCTTCGGTTCTCCGGAGGGCTTTTTTTATGACAAGCTGACGAGATTAGCCCCATTTTTTGACAAAACGTTAGCTTTTGGATTGTGGCACCTTATTTGCTCTATTATTAGTGAAATTGAAGAAAAAAGCTCTATAATGGCATAATTTCATTATGGAATATAAAAACTATTACGACATACTCGGTGTCAGCAAAAATGCCTCTCAGGATGAAATAAAGAAGGCATACCGTAAAAAGGCAGCAAAATATCATCCTGACAAAAACCCCGATGACCCCTCAGCGGAAGAAAAGTTTAAAGAGGTTGGGGAAGCGTATGAGGTGCTTAAGGATCCCGAAAAACGTAAACTTTATGACAAGGTTGGTAAAGACTGGAAGAAATACCAACGAGCTGGAGGATCTGCTGACGACTTCAACTGGCAAAATTATGCGCGTCAAAGCCAGGGCCGCGGCGGTTTTGGTGGCCAGCAGAGCTACCAAACGAATTTTGATTTAAATGACTTGTTTGGCGGCGGGGCCCGTAGCCGGGGAGGAAGCAGCGGTATGGGTGGTGGATTCTCGAGCTTCTTTGAAACCATATTCGGAGGCGGTGGCAATCCATTTGAGCAAGCCCAGCAACAACAGTCAAGAGGACGACGATATAAAAGTAATGCCCGACAACGAACCAATAACGGTAAGCAAAATATTAAAGCCAATGTTTCCATTCCCCTAAAAGAAGCATACGAAGGAACGTCACGAACCTTACGTGTGGGCGGCGAAAAAATGAAAGTTAAAATACCCGCTGGTATTGAAGACGGCCAGCGCCTTAAGCTAAAAGGAAAAGGCCGAAGTAAACTTTCGCGAGGAGCCAGGGGCGATCTTTATCTGACCGTAAATATTGATATGCCAGAAGGTTACGAACGCAAAGGCAATAATATTTATTATGACCACCCTATCGACCTTTACACTGCTATTCTGGGTGGAGAGACCGTGGTAAATACGCTGGCCGGTAAGGCTAAGTTAAACATCCCCGCCGGAACTTCGGGCGGAAAGCTATTCCGTTTGAGTGGTATGGGCATGCCTGAATTTAAAAACTCCTCTAACAAAGGAGATTT
>P_1C_Sed_2_UnCtyDRAFT_1000351_pt1 | contig 14157 bp, 11 predicted proteins | sample Pon1CUnioCityCA_4_FD_10229 | JGI IMG/M metagenome (IMG submission 10229) | reverse complement strand
CGTATCGGCTAAGTTCTAAATTTGCCATTTTTGCAGAGGTTGGCCTTAATGCCTTTATAGATGGAAATGGCAATTCCACCATTGGGTTCCACAATTCCGGGATCGGAATTAAAATAGGCTTATAGGCTTGCTAAAGCTGAAATCCACCTTTTGAGATTGCTTCATCTGTCCGAGCTTTTTGTACGAAATAAACCCGCAGGGTTTCTTTTAGTAAAAAGCTACTCATTAAAACTATCCGGCAGGTCATTCTCGTAAAGTACTACGTCACCGTCTTCGGCAAAATCCTGCATCAACCGATTTGCTTCATAGAGGCTGCTTACCGTTTTAACCTTTTCAATGTCAAAATGGGTTGATGCAATTCCCTCTCTAATGGACTCTGTTTGGCTTTCGCCCACCAAGATAACCAGATCTAAACCAGCATTACCGATTTGCTCACCGAATTCACGATTCTTTTGCTCCTGTAGATCGCCCAGTTCAATCATTCCGGGTGTTATTACAATTTTACGTCCGTTGCTAAATGCTGCCAGAGTTTCGACAGCATTTTTAGCACCCACGGGATTGGAGTTAAAAGCATCGTCAATCACCGTTATGCCGTTTTGTGATTTCAATTCCAGCCGGTGCTCCACGGGTTCCATACGAGAAGCAGCCATCGCCATCGTGGTAAGGCGCAATCCAAACGATCGGGCCACACCCACCGCCAGCAACATGTTTTGCGCATTGTGATGACCCAAAAGCTGCATGGTAAATTTCTGTTCCTCCTCATCAGACGATACCGTGAACGTCATTCCTTCGGGACCATATTGAATATTTTCAGCACGGATATCTCCTGATTCCAGCCCCACAAAAGTAACATCCAAATCATCACGAAGATCAGCCATATCTCTTACCCGTTTATCATCAACGTTAAGGACGGCTTTCCCATTGGTTTTGGTACGCTTTACAATAGTGGACTTCGTTCGAGCAATAGCATCTTGTGAACCAAATGTTTCGAGATGCGCAACGCCTACATTGGTTACAACCGAAATATCCGGTTCAGTGATATCACAAAGCTCATCGATATTACCTTCGTAGCGGGCGCCCATCTCTAGCACAAGAATCTGGTGACGGACTTCTAAATCATTATTGATAACCTTACAAATGCCCATCGGCGTGTTATAACTGCCCGGTGTTGAGCAGACAGAGTAACGTTCGCTAAGCAGGTCACGAATCATAAACTTGGTGCTAGTTTTTCCGTAACTGCCGGTAATTGCGATAACGGTGAGATCAGGCATCTGGGAAAGCTTCTGCTTGGCCAGCTTTATAAAGTGCCGATGCACATACGCCTCGATAGGCTTTGTTATTATTGCAGCTGCGAAAATAACAAAGGGTAGCAGGGCATTGCCGAGCACCCATCCAAAAGCCAACAGGTACATATCGGCAGCATATAAGGCCGAGCTTTTGATCGTCATCTCTGTAAAGGGTATGTATCCTGCATAAGAGATATAAGTAGTAGCAGCAGGTAATAAAAGAGATAAAATTGCGAAAGGAATCGTCAATCTTATCATTCGAGGCGTAAAGACCAGCGGCTTTTTAGATTCTTCTCCACCATAATAGTTGAAGGGGCCAAACCACGATATCCCAAAAACAGCCAGAATGAGGATAGCTGCGCTGCCTGTAACAGCATTGGAAAGGAAGATCAGTAAAACAAAAATAATGACATTGTACAATACATGCTCAACGGTTATGACACGCTGATTCCAGTGCTCGACCAGCCAGTGCCAGTACTCATTGAGTTTATAGCCGTTCTGCTGAAAGATGTGAAGAAAATAACGTCCCCTGAGCAAGGTATGACGTGCCATAACAAACACGAAAGCCAAGATCAGGATATCAATAAAATTCAAATACCAGTTCAATATATAGCAGTTAGATTAAAGAGACAGTAAATGATGAATGGTCGCTAAAGTTTGGAACTTCCGTTATATTAACGCGCTAAACAAAATAGATAATCTTTCATCTAAAATTTGTTCAAATATATGAAATTAATAATCCCAATGGCAGGTCGAGGCACAAGAGTTCGACCCCATTCACACACCGTTCCCAAACCATTGCTGCCCGTCGCTGGAAAGATGATCGTGGAACGCATTGTAGAGACGTTTGCGCGCACGCTTGATCGCAATATTGATGAAATCGTGTTTATCCTGGGACCTGATTTTGGCCAAGAAATTAAAGACGCTCTAAAAGAAATGAGCGATCGACAAAATGCTAAGGCTACGTTCCGAGTGCAGGAGGAAGCTGAAGGAACAGCACACGCCGTATATTGTGCTGAAGAAGATCTTAATGGGGAATGCATCATTGTTTTTGCTGATACTATTTTTGATATGGAAGGATCTGTTTCAATTGAAGATGCCGACAGCGTTGTCTGGCTAAAAGAAGTAGAAGATCCCTCTCGTTTTGGCGTAGCTGTAGAGAAAGACGGCAAGATTACTGATTTCGTTGAGAAACCGGAAGACCCGATTTCAAACCTTGCAATTATTGGTGTTTACTACTTCAAGGATGGTGCTGAGCTCAAAAAAGAAATAGAATACCTCTTGGATAACAATATTCGCGGAAAGGGCGGTGAATACCAGCTGACCGATGCGCTTGACCGACTGTTGAAGGATAATAAAGTATTTAAAAAAGCAACCGTTGATCAATGGCTGGATTGTGGTACGCTACCGGCTTGGAGAGAAACTTCCGGTATTATTACCGAGAAAGAATATGAGGAAATTGATGGAGATCGTTTCCCGGGCACTAAAATTATTCCTCCCGTTTATATCGGAGATGATGTAGAGCTTGAAAACTGCATTATCGGACCAAATGCAAGCATTGCCGAGGGATCTAAACTCAAAAAATGCACGGTCAAAAACAGCCTGATTCAGGAGCATGGCGAGCTCGAAGACTGCAACATTGAGGATTCGACTATCGGCCGACACGTTGAGTTGAAAAATGTTGACCAAGAAGTGCATCTGGGTGATCATTCCAAGATAGGGATCGAAGTTTAATTTACTATCACGAGCGAGGGATTTAAACCCTTCGCAATTTATTTCATGATTGTCTTAAAATATATATGCCCGTCACTTTTATCGTGCCGGGCATTTTTTATTACTGCTGACATTCACGGTCGCGAATAAGTTAATTTCCTATGCTCAAAGGTTAGCCCGATAGTTGCGAAGGGAGTACACTATCCTTTACGGGAACAATCCCATTACAACTGCATCAAGTTGAGTGTTCCTTTTACTCAAGACTCACATCTCATCACCCACTACTATTATCCATCAAATAAAATCCTCGAGCGGACGATTTTGATCCGCATCCCTAAGGGTATGATGTACCTCTTCATGGCTACCTTCTGGCTCCAGGTGAATCGTCACAATGACATCCCCATTAACAACATTAATAAGTCGTTTTTCGAGTAGTGTTGCCTCATCATGAGCCTGTTCCAAGTCTACATTTTTTTCAAAAATGGCATGAAATTCTATCCACGTTGTGTTACCAGTAGTGCGGTGACGCAAATTATGAACGTTGACCATAGATCCCGGCAACTCTTTAGATAACTCTTCCCGAATTGCTTGGTCTACTTCCGGGTCACGAGAATCCATAAGTCCGTCAACCGAATATTTGAGCAACTTGAATCCCTCATACATAATATAAAAGGCCAATGAAATTGCGACTACGGAGTCCAAAATAAGGAAATCAGTGAACTTTATGATAAGCAGTGTAGCTACGGCCCCTGCACTGGTCCATACATCAGTAAGCGTATGTTTCGCATTACTTACCACGATCATATTTTCTTCGCGCCGTCCGACTTTCAACAGGTAGCTACCCAAAGCGAAATTTACCAGACCCGCACCACCAATCAAATAAACACCGGTCATCAGCTCGCGCAGATTGTACCCGTACAGATAGTTTTCGACAGATTGATAAATAATAGTAATGCCTGCAAGCGTGATAACGGCCCCTTCAATTCCCACTGACAAAAACTCGACGCGCTCGTGTCCATAAAGATGTTTTTCATCGGCGGGCTTAGTGCTCAGCAGTAATCCGTAATACACAAAGGCAACGGCAAGAACATGAATAACAGATTCCGCAGCATCAGACAAGGCTGTATTGGAACCGGTGATGCCATAGCCCGTAACTTTAAGCGAAAGGGACAAAACAGATACCAGCAGGCTGATACGCAGAGCTGTTTTTGCAGGAGATGTTTTCACTGAAGATTAATAAATGTTAGTTATAACAGAGGTTAAAGATTACGCAAAGAATACCTGAAAGCAAGTGTATTTGTTCTTATTTTTACGCTCGTTTTATGACAAGCAATTAATGAAAAACAGCGAAGTGGAAGATATCCCTCCAAAGCATCAGAAAGTATTTAAAGAAATATCAGAGGCCGGAAAAACGGTTNGTCAAGATGTATATGTCGTTGGCGGATATGTGCGAGATTACTATCTGAATCGCACAAAAGACGAAGACCTGCTGGATATCGATTTTGTAACCGTAGGCTCGGGTATTGAAATAGCAAAAGAAATTGCTGATCGATTAAATGCCGACAACCTTTCGGTGTATAAGCAGTTTGGAACCGCGCACATCAAGCACGATAATATGGATTTGGAATTCGTGGGAGCGCGGAAGGAGAGTTACCGAAGAGATTCCCGCAAGCCTATCGTAGAAGACGGTACACTGAAGGACGATCAACTGCGGCGTGACTTTACAATTAATGCTCTTTCTTGGTCACTAAACGAAGAAAATTACGGTCAACTCGTGGACCCCTTCGGCGGGATACAGGACCTTAAAAAGCAACTTATTCGCACACCCGTAGATCCCCTTAAAACTTTTGAGGATGACCCTCTCCGGATGATGCGTGCCATCCGATTCGCTACACAGTTGAAATTCGATATTGAAGAACAAACCTATCGCGGCATCGAAGAAATGGCCGAGCGAATCGAAATTATTTCCAAAGAGCGTATTATCGAGGAGCTCAATAAAATGGTGCTAGCTGAAAAGCCTTCTATTGGATTCAACCATCTCTTTAAAACGGGTTTGCTAGAACATTTTTTCCCTGAGATGGTTGAGCTGCACGGCGTTGAGGAGGTACGAGGCGTTAGCCATAAAGACAACTTCTGGCATACGCTCAAAGTTCTCGATAATGTAGCTGAAATGGATGGCGATTTGTGGATTCGCTGGGCGGCCATAATGCACGACATTGCCAAACCTGCTACCCAGAAATTTATAAAGGGAACGGGCTGGACCTTTCACGGTCACGATGCCCTTGGTGCCAAATGGGTCAAACCAATCTTTCGTCGCCTGGGACTACCGCTTGACGAACGAATGCGGTATGTCCGTAAGTTGGTACGCCTTCATCTGCGTCCCATCGCTCTTGTTTCTGATGATGTCACTGACAGTGCCGTTCGTCGCCTCATTTACGAAGCCGGTGATGATATTGACGATCTGATGACTCTTTGCCGTGCTGATATCACAAGCAAGAATGATTACAAGGTAAAACAGTATAACCGCAACTTTGATTACGTAGAAAAGAAAATCAAAGAGGTTGAAAAGAAAGATCGTATTCGTAATTGGACCAACCCTGTCAGCGGAGATGAAATTATGGAAGCCTTAAACTTGGAACCCGGCCCGGTAATTGGAGATATTAAAGATGCGATCAAAGAAGCTATTTTGGATGGTAAAATTCCCAACGAACACAATGCTGCTTATAACTATATGATGGACATTAAAGATCAGTTTTAGAAAAAAATAAAACACAACTTCATGGCCAACGACGTCTGGATTGCCGATTCGTATGCAAAAATAAATTTAGGATTACATGTTTTAGAGCGGCTGCCCACCGGTTACCATACTATAGAAACCGGGATGTGTTTTCTGGAATGGCGCGATCATTTTGAGGTGAAGCAAGCTCCTGAAATGAAACTGGAGATGGATGATGAGGATATCCCTACTGATGACAGCAACCTCATCAATAAAGCCATTGAAACACTCGATCGATATATCGGACTGCAACACAATTATTTAATTCGAGTTGATAAGCGAATTCCTGCAGGAGCCGGACTTGGGGGTGGAAGTAGTAATGCTGCACTAACGCTACGGATGCTAAACAAAATTGAGGAACTGGGACTTACAGACGATGAGCTTATTGATTTAAGCCGGGATCTGGGAGCCGATGTACCCTTCTTTATTAAAGGCAAACCTGGCATAGCTAAAGGCATCGGTCATGAAATTGAACAACTGGATTTGCAGCCTGATTTTTGGATTGTTACGTGCTTTCCAAATGAACAGAGCAGTACAGCTGAGGCATATCAAAACTGTGTGCCTGACCCTGACCCGGAATTCGACTTAAAAAATATACTTATAGAGGAAGATATTGACGAATGGCAATTTATGCTCAATAATGATCTGGAAAAATCAGTATTCCCACGTATTAATGTGTCGGGAAACATGAAGGATCAGATGTATGAATTTGGAGCGACCTATGCTTCGATGACCGGAAGCGGATCTGCCGTTTACGGTATTTTTGAGCAGGATTTTGTAGCTACCAATGCTTACAAAGGATTGCTGGAGCTGGATTTCCCCACGAATATGACCCGCCCCGGCTTTGAACCTGATTATGGCATTTATCGTAAGGCCTAAGCTTGTTCATTTGATACATGACCACATACCAGATTTCAAAAAATTTGCGGTGCTAAGTAATCATATCTAAATATTATTACCTTGATTACGAAATAAAAACACCAACCAGCATTGATTTACTAATTCTGAAGAAAATTACCTCAATTTATTTTTCTCATTTCCCATTTTTAATTCTTGTATTTTCCTCATTACTTATTTCGTCACTAATACAGCAACATAATTGATTTTTAGATGTCAACTGACCCAGCACTCAATCCCCGAACCGGAATGGATGTAGATTCCTTTCGGGAAGATATCAAACAGCACCTTCATTATACCTTAGCAAAAGATAAATACTCCTCCACTGAATGGGATCAATATCGTAGTGTCGTTTTGGCCGTGATGGATCGGCTTCACGATCGCTGGATTAACACCCAGCAGAGCTATTATCAGAATAAGTCGAAGCGGGTGTATTACCTGTCAATGGAATATCTGATTGGGCGACTGATGGATAACATGTTGATTAATCTGGGAATGCAGGATGTTGCGGCTGAAGCGATTGAAGAGGTTGGCTTTGACTATGACAAAGTACGCGAAGCAGAAGTAGATGCCGGACTTGGAAATGGCGGACTTGGTCGCCTTGCCGCCTGCTTCCTAGATTCGATGGCTACGCTTGGTGTACCGGCACTTGGATACGGCATCCGGTATGACTATGGCATTTTTGATCAGGATATCGAGGATGGCTGGCAGATTGAGAAGCCTGATATGTGGCTTCAATATGGGTATCCATGGAGCGTTGTACGTCCCAAGAAAAAATTTCAGGTGCAGTTCTATGGAGAAGTTACCGCCCGGGAAGACGGCAATGGGCGCCTGCATTACGACTGGGTAAATACCCATAATGTAACCGCGTTGGCTTATGATACCCCTATTCCCGGCTTCCAGAATGATGTCGTCAATAACCTGCGTCTCTGGAAAGCATCTTCTGATGAAGGCTTTGATCTTAAAAGTTTTAATCAAGGGGATTATATCGAGGCAGTACGCAGTAACCTGCTTGAAGAAAACATTTCGCGCGTACTATATCCCAATGACAAAGTGTTTAAGGGACAAGAGTTGCGATTAAAACAAGAGTATTTCTTGGTTTCCGCGTCTTTACAGGATGCCATGAATCGCTTTAAAAAGCAGTTCGACGATTTTCGTAAGATTCCAGATCAAATGGCTGTACAATGTAATGACACCCATCCAAACTTGGCGGTCCCTGAGCTTATGCGCATGCTGATGGATTTGGAAGGATTGGAATGGGAACCCGCCTGGGACATCGTTTCACAGACTATTAACTATACTAATCACACCTTGATGCCGGAAGCGCTTGAGAAATGGCCGCTTTCGCTGTTGTCAAACCTATTGCCCCGCCACGTGCAGATTATCCGGGAGATTGATCGTCGTTTTCTGAATTCCATTGATGTTTCTGATAACAACCGTAATAAAAAGAATAGGATGCGGGTGATCAGCAATGAAATGGATGCCCGCGTACGAATGGGAAATCTGGGCATAATAGGCGCAAAAAAAGTAAATGGGGTGTCTGAGCTGCACAGTGATTTGATGAAGAAAACCATTTTTAAAGATTTTGCTGATCAATATCCGGAGAAATTTACTAACGTAACGAACGGTATTACGCCTCGTCGTTGGCTCCGACAGTGTAATCGCGAACTGTCCGACTTAATTTCTGACCGTATTGGAAATGAATGGGTTACCCATCTGGAGCAGCTAAAACAAGTAGAAGAGTTTGCTGAGGATGAAGAATTTCAAGAAGCATTTAAGGACATTAAGCTGAGGAATAAACAGAAGCTGGCCAATTATATTAAGGATACCATGGGTGTAACCGTTAACCCTGAATCCATTTTTGATATTCAGATTAAACGAATCCACGAGTACAAGCGTCAGCTCATGGCGTTGATGCATGCCATCACGCTTTATAATCGTATCAAAGACGACCCCAATGCAGACATCGAACCGCGTACTCTGCTCTTTGCAGGAAAAGCAGCACCGGGCTATACCATGGCCAAACTGCATATCAAGTTGATTAACAACGTAGCCGAAGTAATTAATAATGACCCGGAAGTAGCACCTAAATTAAAAGTTTTATTCTTACCGGACTACAGCGTAACACTGGCGGAAAAAATGATTCCTGCCGCAAATTTATCTGAACAGATATCTACAGCCGGCATGGAGGCATCCGGAACTGGAAATATGAAGTTTGCACTGAATGGAGCCTTAACTATTGGCACGCTCGATGGCGCCAATATTGAAATTAGAGAACAGGTTGGCAAAGATAATATCTTTATCTTTGGACATACCGTTGATGAGATTGAGGATGTTCGAGCCCAGGGATATAATCCCCAGGAAATTTATGAATCTGATGAGGAACTCAAACAAGTCATTGACCAGATTCACGATGGATATTTCAGTCCAGATAACCCTGACCTGTTTCACCCTGTAACCAATGCATTATTGAATCAGGGCGATTACTTTATGGTGTTGGCTGATTATCGCAAGTATGTTGAAAAGCAAGAAGAGGTCGAATCCAATTACCGTAATGAGTTTGACTGGAACCGTAAAGCTATTATTAACGTAGCTAATATGGGACACTTTTCATCTGATCGGTCTATTAAAGATTACTGTGAGCGTATTTGGGATGTAGAAGTTAATCACTGATTAATAACTATCTTGCACTTTAAAAATAGTGCCGAGGAACCAGGTCTTCCTCGGCACTTGCTATATGAAGCTTGAAAAGAAATATCTTTTAGCTATATTAATTTGTATGCTCAACCAAACTATTAGTGTATGGCTAATAATCTAACAGAAAATAACATCTTTTTTCTTACCTCGGCATTTGCCCGCAAGCTGGGGAGCCAAGCTGATGAAATATTTAAAACCATGGGCTTATCATCATCACACGCCCTCTTACTTCATTTAATTCATGAAAATCCAGAAGTTCAGCCCAGCCGTTTATCAAAATTACTTCATTTAAAACCATCAACAATAACCCGGTTGGTTCAAAAGCTGGAGCGTCGTGGGTTCGTTGAAAAAACATCCGAAGGGCGTGCTACAAAAATTGTATGTACAAGTGAAGGACAAGATACCGTTGAAAGCGTGCAAAAAAAGTGGGAGAGCCTGATCCAGCGCAAGAGAGAGGAGTTAGGTGAACGCTATGTGGATGTTCTCTCAGAAATGATTTCTAATGCACTGGATACAATGGAGACAAAATCTTAAAAAAGATTAGCCTGTTCGCTGTCTTCCTTCGGAGCCCGGTCAATCTTGGGATTGGTAATTTCACCTTGCTCAACCTTAAGCATATCGGGCTTGAACTTTTTCCCGTAAATTTGCTTGGCTATACCATGCAGTGCCTTTTCTCCGCGAGGAGTAATAAGCAAACGGTCATGGTCATCCAACGATAAAAATCCAAACTCCTTTAAATCATTCACAATCATGTAGGCAAGCTTACTTACAGCTCCGCAATTCTGCTCTACATATTTGCGTCGTGGTGCTTCTGCATCCGCAGCATAAACAAGACCAAGAACATTCATTTCAACCTCGGTAAGCGGAAATCCTTCCGAACCTCGGCTAAGCGTATCATCCCAGGCCTCCTGGCTATAATACCGGCCAAACCACCATTTCCCTTCCTTAATAAGCTTCTTGGTTACCGTACAGGCAAAATATTCTCCGGGCTTTGCCTTTTTGGGAATGCCGCGGTCACGATACATTGAAACCAACGTTGCCAAATCCAATTCGTGAAGGTTCGGCGGATAGCTGAAATATGTATCAGATTCTTTTTCCATGACGCCTCAAGTTAGAAAACTGGGACCTTATTGTCATGTTAAATTTTTCAGGCGCAAGATGTGAAATAGTAAAAAATTTCACCTTTCACGTATGCCATCTACTACTTTCCTTTCTCAGTAATAAGCTGCACCGCAATGTCCATATTCACATCTTCAGGATCAAAATCATCAGGAAGACTAATATTGGTTTTGCCATACTTAATATAGGGCCCGTATCGACCGGTCATTACGCGGACCTTCTTTCCGTTCTCGGGATGATCACCCAGCTCTTTAATAACATTACTTTTGCGCGATTTCTTATTCTTTTTCTGCTCCAAAAGCTCAAGAGCTCTATCCAGCTCAACATCCAGTACATGGTCACTTTTACGCAAGGAAGCAAAGGTACCGTCATGAACCACAAAAGGACCATAACGTCCTACGCCGGCACGGACAACTTCTCCCGTTTCGGGATGTTTGCCCAACGGCCGCGGCAGTTCTAACAAGCGCAGCGCCAGATCTACATCTACATCCTCCGGCTTCATGTCTTTGAGCAGCGATGCACGCTCCGGTTTCTTATTATCTTCAGTGCGTTCTCCAACCTGTACATAGGGACCATACCGTCCATTTAGTACGTAAATAGGTTCTCCGGTTTCGGGATGATTACCAATAGACTTCGGACCCTCTTCTTCAGCCTTAATCAACTCTTCCAGCTTTTCACTTGTAATATCGCTCGGCTTCCAGCTTTCCGGAATGGAAGTCGTTAACTCTTCTCCATTCACTTGTTTTTTGATGTATGGACCATACCGTCCCACAAAAACCTGAATATCCTCGAGATCTTGTATCGGCAGATCCAGCTGGCGTGCTTCTTTGGGATCAATCTCATCTTCCTGTTCCTNTACCTTGGCCTTCAGTCCCTTTTCGCCATTGTAGTACGTTTGCAAGTATTCCTTTGTATCTAACTTGCCCCTGGCGATTTCATCCAGTTTTGCCTCCATTTCAGATGTGAAATCGCTATCTACCACATCATGCAAATTTTCTTCGAGCAATTCCGTAACAGCAAACGCTGTAAATGTAGGCACCAGCGTTTTACCATCGGCCTCGCAATAGCCACGGTTCTGAATAGTACTGATGATTGATGCATAGGTACTCGGACGACCAACCCCCCGCTTTTCAAGCTCTTTAACAAGCGTAGCTTCCGTAAATCGCGACGGAGGCTTTGTCTCATGGGATATGGGTTCAATTCCTTCCTCAACCACTTCTTCCCCTTCACTCAATTCAGGCAAGAACTTCTCCTGATTTTCGAGCGCCGCATCGGGATCGTCACTGCCTTCCACATATGCTCTAAAGAAGCCAGGAAATACAATCGTTTTTCCGCTGCTTTTAAATTCAGCAACTTTGCCGTTGGCTTCCGCTTTGATCGTCACATTGGTAAATTCGAGCTCCGCTTGCGCCATCTGCGTGGCTATAGTTCGTTTCCAGATCAAATCATACAATCTGAACTGATCGCCACTTAGCCCTGCTTCTTCAGGTTTTCTAAAATAACTGCCCGCCGGGCGAATAGCCTCGTGAGCCTCCTGAGCATTAGATCCACCTCCGTAATTTCGGGGACGATCAAAGAGATACTCTTCGCCATATTCCTTTTTCACCGCATTTCGCGCCGCATTGATGGCTTGACCCGACAAACGGGCTGAGTCGGTACGCATGTAAGTAATATATCCATTTTCGTATAGCTTCTGCGCCACGCCCATGGTTCGCTTGGCGGAAAAGTTTAACTTCCTATTGGCTTCCTGCTGGAGCGTCGACGTAATAAAAGCGGCTGAAGGATTACGTTTCTGTCGGTTTTTCTTGACTTCAGAAACTTCCCATTTCGACGTATCAAGCTCATCACGCAGTTCACCGGCCGTCTTATCATCCAGTAAAACAACTTTCTCTGGTTTTTTGAGCTTTCCAGTATTTTCATCAAAATCCTTGCCCGAAGCCAGTCGCTTTCCATCGAGATGTGTAAGATCAGCTTCAAATATATTGCTGTCATCCTGCTTGTGAAGCTGTGCCTTCAAATCCCAATAACGTGCTGAACGGAATTTCATTCGTTCCCGCTCACGTTCAACCAAAAAACGGACGGCAACAGACTGTACACGTCCCGCCGAAAGACCGGGCGCAATTTTTTTCCAGAGCAATGGCGAAATAGTGTATCCCGCCAGACGATCGATTATTCTTCGAGCTTCCTGTGCATTCACGAGATCCATATCGATATCCCGGAAATGGTTGAGCGCTTCCTTAATTGCCTCCTCCGTAATCTCGCGGAATACCATTCGCTTAACCGGCACATCGGGATTCAGAAGCTCCGTAAGATGCCAAGAAATAGCTTCCCCCTCACGATCTTCATCCGTTGCCAAAATAAGCTCATCAGAATTCTTAAGCTCCTTCTTCAGACGCTTTACTACTTTCTTTTTTCCACGCGGAATAACATATAGTGGCTCAAAACCTTCATCAGTATTTACGCCCAGGTTTGCCCATTCTTCGCCCTTAAACTTTTTGGGCACTTCCTTGGCATTAGCCGGAAGATCGCGGATATGTCCCATCGACGAGTCGATCGTATAATCCTTGGGTAGATACTTCTTAAGCGTTTTAATTTTTGTGGGGGACTCTACAATTACAAGAGACTTCATATACCTCGTTTTCTACAAATTCTTGATCATTTCCTTTAACTCGGAGGCATGATCTTTAGTATTTACTTTTTCAATAATGGCTTTTACTGTTCCATCAGTGTCAATCACATAAGCAGAACGTGTTGGTGCCTCGAATTTATTGCCAAACATATTTTTCTCTATAATAGAATCGGTAGCTTCAGCAAATTTATAATCAGGATCAGATGCCAAAACATAATTGATCCCCAACTTTTCGGCGTAGTTTTTATGGGATCCGCAACTGTCTTTGCTAATAGCTATAAGATTATATCCATGCTCATCAAACCAATCAGCATGCTCCGCCAGACTTTTGTTTTGCTTGTCACAACCTGATGTATTATTGCGCATATACACCGATACAATCGTCGGTCGGTCCAATAACTCACCAAATCGTACGGTTTTTTCCTCACCGTCTTTTACGATATCAAGCGTAAAATCAGTATCAATTTTTGTTCCTCTATCAATCATATCTGTATCTCTAAAGACATTTATGGTAATGGGTGATGCATGTATTAACTGTAAATCTGGTTACTTTCGTTCTGTATATAATGATTATTGCATCTTTTATAATAAAGTGATCAACAAGATACTGCAATAAATCTTTTGATTGCCGAAGGTATTGCTATTAATTGAAGATTAGATGAAGGCGATAGATGTGAGATGAGAGACGGCAGATGTAGAACGTGCCAAGGCTAATCTTAATAAGTTTTGTAAGTATATAGAAGTTCTTCGGTCTTACTAATATACACTGTCTTTTTAAAAGCATTTATTATGATCAATCTAAGCCACAAAAAACTTGACGTCTGGAAAGCTTCAATAAAATTAAGTGCTATCATTTATAAATTGACCCTATTATTTCCCAAACATGAACTCTATGGGTTAACTTCACAATTACGACGAGCTTCTGTATCAATTCCCTCTAACATTGCAGAAGGGGCAGTGCGAAAGTCAGCAAAAGAACGAAGGAGGTTTTATGAGATCGCTCGTTCATCATTAGTTGAGGTTGACACCCAACTTGAAAT
>P_1C_Sed_2_UnCtyDRAFT_1000350_pt1 | contig 14181 bp, 12 predicted proteins | sample Pon1CUnioCityCA_4_FD_10229 | JGI IMG/M metagenome (IMG submission 10229) | reverse complement strand
CGGGGTTCTCATAGGTCCGGGGAATGCTGAGCGATGCCAGCGCCATCAGTCGGTCGCCGCGATACACCCGGGGCAAATCTCCCGCCACGGCAAGACGTAGCGGGGAATCAAAGGAAAGCCAGCGGCCGTCTCTCTTGATCTTTTTAACGGTCCCGTAAAAGACTGAGTAGCGGGGACGGCGGTCGGGCGGCCGGTCCACTTCAAGCACCAGGCGCACCGGCGGTCCTCCTGCAAATTCCGCGATCTCGAGGCCTTTCTCGTAAACTGCTCGGGAAGAGTCGTTCCTGGCAAAACCGAGCGCCACAAAAGCGAGGACCAGCAGCACCATAAAGACTTTTTTTTCGGAGAACAAAGAAGGGGCAATAATCACGGCGCAGATAGGAAGAAGATAGAGCCCGGCTTGGGGGTCCAGCCCCGCGGCTTTTGATATGAACGTGCCCAGAACATAGGCCGCCAGCAAAAACCAGAGTACCCTGCTCTGAAGCGGAAAATCAATAATGCCCTTCTTCACTTTCCTTGCCGGTGTCTCCGCTGGCATTCTTCTTTTACGGCCTTGCTGACCATCATGGCGGTGGTCATGTTGACGCCGGCCATGAAGTCGGGCTGCCCTTCCATGAGAGAGCCGATGCCCCATCCCAGCTCGGTCAGGTTCGAGAACAATGTATAAAATATTATGGTGCGGTTTTCATCCAAAGGCACTACGTCCCATCCTCCGTAAGTCCCTTCCAGCGCGCCCTCCACATGATAAAACCGGATTCTGGTCTTGGGCGTTGTGTATTGCGCAAGCTTATATGACACGTTGACGCCGGGCAGCCGCCATATCCGGACGCTGATGTCCTGCTTTACAAGGTAATCGTTGCCCTCCCGATCGAGAACGATCTGCTCTTTGGTCTGCGGCATGAAATCTTCATAGTTCTCATAATCCACGAGCACCGACCAGACAACGTCATGGGGAGCGTCAACCAACTGCCCGGAAGTCACGTTTATAAGGCCCATGTCGTCCCGCGTTCTTACTATCATAAGCGAGCCCTGCGACAAAAGTTTCTCGAGTGTGTCCTCATTGAGCTCGGCAAAGCCGTACTCGTGCTCCGGAACGTCGGGCGGCGGAGGGACCTTGCCTCCGAGCGACAACGGCAGAAAAAACAGGACAAATAAAAGAACAATTTTGCTTTTCGATTTCATAGGCCCCCTCCCCTTGTGCTGTTTAAACCGTATCCTCATCTGCTGATAGACGTGTGTCCAGCCGGGCCAGGACCGGCCGAAGGACTCGCTCGACAGTGACCGCTGCAAACAGAATAAGCCCCCATTCCAAAACCATGCGGAACCGGGACTGTCCGAAAAATACCGCGTAAACTCCGGTGATGGTAATGAACTGGAAGTAAATAATGGAAAGCTCCCGGGCCTTGCGGCGGGAGAGGACCATGCCGGCTACTGCAAAGGCAAGCAGGGTGAGATACGCAATTGCCCGAAAGTTCCCGTAGCTCGATGGCATGTATGGGTCGAAGTACCACAGGGCACTGAGCCGGCAGGGGACCAGCTCGAAGAAGCGGAAGGGGTTTTGCTTTATGAAAAAGACGGCCCGTTCTTTGAAAATGTCGTCCTGCGCGGGACTGGAAGGCGCCTTTTTCAACTTCTTTTTCATCTTTGCGGGAATGGTTTCCGTGATGTGTTTGCCGTCGGAAGTGTAGAGGCCTCCGGCGGCGTGGGGATTGTTGCCAAGCCACAGGTTGAAGCCGGTATTGTCGGTCACGGGCACGAAACGGTCGAGTCGTACCGCGTTTCTTATTGTCCAGGGCGCTATGACGGCCAGGCCCACGGCAAGCACTGTAAAGGAGTAAGCCAGGCTGCGGCGCCACGGGTATTGCGACCGAAGCTTGCTCCACAACAGGAAGGAGGGAAAAAAAACCAGATATAGGGTCTTGGAAAGCCCCCCCAGGCCGAGCAGCACGCCGGGCAGGACCGCGGACCTCAGACCGTCTTTGAAAAGACCCCTGTCAAAAGCCAGGACCAGGCCCATGAGAAGGACCACTTCAATGGTAAGCGCCTGTCCCTTGGTCACCCAATAGACGTAAAAAGGGTACACCGAGTAAAGAAGGCCGGCAATCCAGGCGGTCTTGCGGCAGACAAGCCTCCCGGCAAGCATCACTATGAGGGGTGCGCCCAAGGCCCCGATAAGCGATTGCAGAATTTCGACCGGCATCCACTTGTGGCCGAACAGTAAAAAGTTGCCGGCCAGGAACAGGGTGTAAAGGGGATACATGAACGCCGAGGGCATGCGTGGTCCGTAATGAGTAAAGCTGTATCCGTGGCCGTTGACCAGGTTGAGCGCGATTTCTTCGTTTTCAAACCCGGTCACCGTGTCGAAGTTCGAAAGCAAAAAGACCGCGGCCAGCCTGAGCAACAAGGCGAAGACGAAAAGAAGAACATATGCCTGCAACCTTCTCCGGGAAGCCGCGGTACCGCCTTTTTCGCGATTATTGTCGTAAGTCATTAAATCATAACTAGCACGGTCTCGTATGGAGTGTCAATCATGAAGCTCGTTTGCGGGTGCGCCACAAGGCCGTTCCGGACAGGATTACTACCAGGAGGCAGAGGGCGGCAACCGACACCGCCCGGCCGATGTAGTAAAGCGAAGGCCGGTATTTGAACACCACCTTGTGTTCCCCTGCTTCCAGGCGAATGGCCCGCACCAGGAAATTGGCCTCATATATTTGTTTTTCTTCTCCGTCCGACCATGCCTTCCAGTCCGGATAGAAAGAGTCGGAAAGCACGAGGTAGGAGGCCACGGGGGCCCGGGCCCGGATGACGACTTCAGTGGGCCGGTAAGACTCGACTGTGGCAGGCGTCATTTGCAGTGGTTCTTCTGTCTCTTGTGGAGGAAGGCCGGGCAGGTTTTTCAAGACCACTGCCTTTTTGAAGTCATGGCTTTGCAGGAAGGTTTCCGGGCTTACAAGGGGGTCTTCGCTGCGGCTGCTTTCTCCCACCAAGTACGCCCGGGGGAAAGGGTCGGGTATTTGGTAGACGCCGAATCCCTTAGGGTCCGCGACGACTTCGGTCAGTCGGCTTTTGCGCTGTGTGTCGTAAATGGGCCTGACAAGGTAGTGGACGTTGAAAAGCCGCATGGTCATTACCTCGAGATGGTCTTTCATCAGACGGTCGTAGTCCCGCGTCATGGCCGCCGTATAGCCGGTGATCTCTTCAATGTTATACATGAAGTTGAAGTTCGGCGAGAGCGTGTGTCTTTCGAATCGCTGAAACTTTTCATAGGCGTAATTGCCTTCTATCATGCCCAGGGCGTAATCGGGAGGACCGCCGGGCTCGCGCATGACCCGGAACTTGCCGAGCAAGGGCCTGCCGTCCTTGTCGAAAAAATCTTTGCCCGAGTTTTGGGCGTGTTCCCGGATTTGGTTCAACGCCCGTGGTTCGAAATGAAATATGTCGGGCTTGGCGTAAGGAATAATCCAGTGATTGGCGAGGAAAATGTCGAGGGCGCAGATGATAAAGACCCCCGCGCCAAAAGCGGACCTGCTTTTAAAACGACTTGTAAAAACGGCAAGGCCCGCAATTGCGGCAAGCACGAAGGCGGCGTGGGCGACATTGAACGACAAGTGGCGCATGGAAAGCGGGCCGGGGTCTTGAAAAGAAAGCAACACGATTACCGCCAAAGCTAGAAGGGGCAAGGCGACTGCCGAAACAACCAGCAGCTTTTCATGCTTTTTGCTGATGCCCTTTTTGAGCCATGCCGCGGCCGTGTCGGTTCCATGGGCCCCGCAGGCGCAGAGGAGCACTACGGCAAGGACCATGTATTTTTCGGGATACCGGAAGATGTGAAGCAAAGGCACGGTTTTGAAAAGCGCAGGATAGAGTGGAAAATATTTGCCCGCGCTGTAGGCGACCACCACCAGCAGCAGGGCAGCCAAAATAGCGGACTTTTTCCAGGACGTTTTAAACAGCGCGACCACTGCCCCCAAAAGCATGACAAGGCCCATGTAATGGGAAAGCGCCCAGGGATAGTGGTTTTCCCATCCCGTCAGGTTTCCGGCCCGGTAAGTGGCTTCCGGCCAGAACCTGCCCCATGGCGAAGAGAAAAAGAACTCGATGAGTCGGGCGGGATGAAAAGACCAGAGCGTGGATTCGGCAAGGCTGAAGCCGTGGCCCTTCAAACTCAAGCGACCTAGTTCGAGGCTGGGCAGAAACTGGACCATGGATATGAAAAGGGAGATGACGCCGCCTCCAGCCAGTATCCACACCGCCTTCCTGGTACGCGACAACGCTGTTTCGCCGGCTTTCCCGGAAAGCATGACAAGGGCCAGGCAGGCCGCGGCATTAATGATGACCGCCTCCGCCCGTCCGGCAAGAAAGGGCATGGCAAGGGCCGCGCCGAAAAGCGCGATGTACAAGAAGCCGCCTTTTTTTAGAAACCGACAGACGAGCCACAAAGATGCGGGCAGCCAGACGCAGGACGCCAGCATATCGGGCATTCCGTTTTGAGAGAGGAGATAGCCGGAGAGGGCATAGGCCAGTGCCGCTGACGCCGCGGCGGGCTTTGATCTTCCTTCTTCCCGGAGCCAGAGCCACATAAAGAGGGCGGCCAGAAGGTAATGGGAAAAAATGAAAAGTCGGTAGGCCGGCTCGGGGGGCAATATCATGTAGAAAACGTTGCCGGGATAGAACCATCCGGTGGCCAGCTCGCCCACGAAGCTCGACCCCAAGACCTCCCAAGGGTTCCACAAACACACGGAAAAGTCCCGCAAATAGGAGGCCTCGGCAGCTTTGTAAGGGAAGAAAAGATTGAAAGCGTCGCGGAAAAAAAAGGTGTTGTTAAGGGCCGGCAGAAAGAACAGCGCCACCAGTCCCAGGAGGACGGCAAGATAGGCCCGACTCTCTGTGCGCTCGGTGTTTGCCATGATTTTAGAAGACCGGACCGGGGACCGCCCCGGACCGGCCGGTTTGCACTGATGGACTGTTTTTAATCGGCAAGCACGCTCCTGGAGATGACGATCCTCTGTATCTCGGAAGTGCCCTCGTAAATTGCCGTTATCTTGGCGTCCCGGTAGAACCTTTCTGCGGGGTACTCCTTGGTGTAGCCGTACCCGCCGTGAATCTGGACGCCCTTGTTGGTCACGCGCTCGGAGACCTCGGCAGCGTAAAGCTTGGCCATGGCCGATTCCTTCGAGTAAGGCTTGCCGGCCATTTTCATCCCCGCGGCCCGCCACACCAGCAGTCTGGCCGCATCCACTTCCGTCGCCATGTCCGCCAGCATGAACTGGATGGCCTGAAACTTGGATATGGACTGGCCGAACTGGACCCGCTCCTTGGCAAAGTCAACGGAGGCATCGAGCGCGCCCTTGGCTATGCCCACTGCCTGGGCGGCGATGCCGATCCTGCCGCCGTCCAGCGTATACATGGCGACCCGGAAACCCTTGCCGCGTTCTCCTAAAAGGTTTTCCTTGGGAATCCGGCAGTCCTCCATGACCAGCTCCGCGGTGGAAGAGCCCACGATGCCCAGCTTCTCCTCGAGCTTGCCCACGGAAAAGCCGGGTGCGTCGGTGGGCACGATAAAGGCGCTGATTCCGCGGTGGCTGGGGTCGTCTTCCGTGCGGGCCAGCAGAACGCACACGCCCGCTTCCTTGCCGTTGGTGATAAATATTTTGCTGCCGTTGATGACCCATTCGTCGCCGTCAAGCACGGCCTTGGTCTTGATGGCCGCGGCGTCCGAGCCCGCGGAAGGTTCCGTAAGACCCAGACAGCCGATCTGTTGCCCCTGCGCCAGCGGCTTAAGATATTTCTCTTTCTGCTCATCCGTTCCGAACTTCATGATCGGAGCGATGGCCAGGGAGTTATGGGCGGAAAGTATGACGCCCGTGCTGCCGCAGGCCGCTGATATCTCTTCCACCGCTATGGCGTAAGAGAGGGCGTCCATTCCCGCTCCTCCCCACTCTTCCGGAACTTCAACGCCCATGAGCCCCAGCTCGGCCATCCTGTCAACGATGTCCTGCGGGAATTCGTGATTGCGGTCGATCTCCGCGGCACGGGCCGCGACCACGTTTTTGGCGAAATCCTCTGTCATTTCCCGGATCATTTTTTGTTCTTCTGTAAGCTCAAACATGAAAAGCCCCCAAACTGCTTTCACTGTGGCGGAACTGATGCCCGCCTATTAATTACCTTGTCCGCCGATACTACTTGCCCTTGAAGTCCGGCTCCCGCTTGTCGATAAAGGCGGACATGCCTTCTTTCTGGTCCTCGGTGTCAAAGCATTGTGCGAAGAGCGACCGTTCCAAAAGCAGCGCTTTGTCCAGGTCCAGATCAAACCCTTTTTCTATTGATTTCTTGGCCAGCTCCAGGGCCACCGGTCCTTTGCTCATGATGGTTTTGGCCAGGTTGACGGCCTCTTCCATGAGCTCCTCCGGAGGGCAGACCCGGTTTATCAGACCGATGGCCAGCGCACGGGTGGCGTCGAACATCTCTCCGGAAAAGATGATTTCCTTGGCCCGGGCCTTGCCGAGCAGTCGGGTAAGCCGCTGGGTGCCGCCGAATCCGGGAAATACTCCCAGGTTGACCTCGGGAGTCCCGAAGCGGGCCTTTTCCGAGGCCAGGATAATGTCGCAGGAGATGGCCATCTCGGTGCCGCCGCCCAGGGCGTAGCCGTTGACCGCAGCTATGACCGGCTTGGGAAGTTGCTCGATCAAGCTGAACACGCTCTGGCCGGTCTCGGAGAATGCCATTCCCTGGCGGGGGGTCATCTCTTTCATCTCGGCTATGTCGGCCCCCGCCACAAAGCTTTTCTCGCCNGCTCCGGTGATGATGACGACTTTAACGTCTTCCCGCCGCCCGCATTCTAAGAGTACTTCGCGCAGCTTGTAGAGAACATCGGTGTTGAGGGCGTTCATCTGCTTGGGACGGTTGATGGTCACGGTGGCAATTTCTTCGGTGACTTCCAGAAGTATCAGTTCTTCGCTCATGGTCTTCTCCTTACAGCAGGCCCTCGACCAGCATGGCCGTTGCTTCTCCGCCGCCTATACAAAGGCTTGCCATGCCCGTCTTGGCCTGTTTTCTTTTCATGGCGTAAAGCAGGGTAACCAGTACGCGGGCTCCCGAGCATCCGATGGGATGTCCGATGGACGCCGCGCCGCCGTGGATGTTGACCTTGTCCCAGTCCAGTCCGCCGAAGACCTTGGCCGCGGCCAGGACCTGGACACTGAAGGCCTCGTTGATTTCCCACAGATCGATCTGGTCTTTGTTCATGCCGGTCTTTTCCAAAAGGTCCTTCATGGCAAAGGCGGGAGCGGTGGTGAACCACTCGGGCTCCTGGGCGAAGACGGAGTGGTCGATGATCCTGGCTATCGGCTTGCATCCCAGTTCTTCCGCCTTTTCGGCCGTCATAAGGACCAGGGCGGCGGCGCCGTCGTTTAGTGACGAAGCGTTGCCCGCGGTGACCGTTCCGTCCTTGTTAAAGGCGGGGGGCAGCTTCTGCATTTTTTCCCAGTTGTACTTCTGGGGCTCCTCGTCGATCTCGACGGTGGTTGTTCCCTTTTTGCCTTTTATCTCGACCGGCACGATCTCGTCTTTGTAATGGCCCTTGTCAGTGGCTTCGATGGCCCGCTCATAGCTTCGCTTGGCGAAAAGGTCCTGCTCCTCGCGGGGAATCTCGTACTTTTCTCCGCAGAGGTCCGCAAATGACCCCATGTGCTTGTCCTGGTAGGGGTCCCACAGACCGTCGTTCACCATGGTGTCCACTGCTTTTCCGGGGCCCATGCGGAGTCCGGTGCGGGCGCCGGGCAGTGCGTAGGGCGCCAGGCTCATGCTTTCCATGCCCCCCGCAACCAGTATTTCGCCATGTCCGGCCCTGATCATCGAGTCCGCCAGCATCACCGTCCGCATGCCGGAGCCGCATACTTTGTTTACAGTGATGGCGCCTACTGAAGCGGGAATGCCGGCGTGAATGGCCGCCTGACGGGCGGGCGCCTGTCCCTGCGCCGCGGGAAGCACGCAGCCCATTATAACTTCGTTTACCATCTCGGGAGACAGCTTGCCGCCGGCGCGCTCGAGGGCCGCCTTGATGGCGGTGGCCCCCAATCGGGTGGCGGGAACAGTGGACAAATTGCCCAGAAAAGAACCGACCGGCGTCCGGGCCGCGCCTACTATTACCGTTTCTTTCATTTTTTCACCTCTTTTTACTGGCCTTTACTTAAACAATTTATTTTATTGCCTGCGGGATATCGAGTCAAAAGATGTCCTTTTTGCATGCCGGGAGGTCTTACTCCTTCTAATTGATGGACTTGAAGAACCTGCCCCAGCGGGGGAGGTAATAATTATCGGGGTCCAGGGGCAGATGTATAAATAATGCCGAACCTTTGATATGACTTAGCGGTACGTATCCCCACGAGCGGCTGTCGGAGGAACAGTCGCGGTTGTCTCCCATCACAAAGATCATTCCTTCGGGGACTTTTTCGGGACCGTAGTCCCAGTGGGGATTGGAGGAGAATTCCGAGTCCCGGTGCAGTATCTTGTGCTCGACTGGTCCTTCCCGGCTCGTCAAGGTCTCGATGTACAGGTCGAAGTCGGCCTGGGCGCTCATGCCGGTGGGCCCTTCGTAATCTCCCGCCTTCTCGGTCTCCTGGACCTTGCCGTTGATATGGAGTTTGCCGTCTTCCACTTTTATAACGTCTCCGGGCAGACCGATGACCCGCTTTATATAGCTCTCGTGAGGTTCTCCGGCATGGCGCGGGTCTCGCGGATAGAGGAAAACGATTACTTCTCCCCGGTAGGGCAGTCTTCTCAGCCACAGCTTCTTCGAGACCACCACCACATTGTGTCCGGCAAAATCGAAGGAAAACCTTGCCGAACCTTCAGCCAGCATTTCTTTTACGCCTTCCTTTGTAAGCGGGGGGTCTACGTAAGGGACCCAGATGGAAGGCCCGAAGGCCAGCTTGTTGACCACCAACTGGTCGCCGATCAACAGCGTGGGTATCATGGAGCCGGAGGGGATACGGAAGGTCTCGACAAACATCCATCTTATCAGCATGGCCACGGCAATGGCTATGGTCACGCCTTTGATGACTTCCCATGCCTGGTTGGGCCGGTACCTGGCGAGCCGCTGGTCCAGGAAGTCCTCCAACTCGGACATCCGGGCCTTGATCTCCTCCGCTGACTTCTCTTTCAAAGAGACCTTGAGCTTTCCGCCCAGCTCCTGCGCTTTCTCGACGTCGTGCGCATCCGCCCCCCTTTTGCGGGCGCGCTTTAAGATGAGCTTGAGTTCGGAAAGCTCGCGCTTGGCTTTTTTCTTTTGTTTTTTTAAATACTTCTTTTCCTGTTTTCCACTGGACATAATTATATCTTTTCGCCTCTTTGCCTTCGCGGTTTTTAAGTTGCGCGTTTTTTACCGGGCGCAGGGCAATATTTTTCCAATCTCAAGGTGTTGGTTGTTCCCGGGTCGGATGAAGAGGTCCCTCCGGTTATTATGATAAGGTCGCCCCGCTTGAACGGCAAACTGTCTCCCGCCAGAAGAAGTGTCTGGTCGGTTACTTCTCCCTGCTCGGAGAGCTCGGGAGTAAGGATGGGAACGACCCCCCAGGTCAGGCACAACTGCCGCTGGGTATGGATGGATGGTGTAAACGCCACAATAGGCGGGTCGGGCCGGTATCTGCTTATTCTTCTGGCAGTGGCCCCGCTTCGGGTGGGTGTCAGTATGGCGCGGGGGCCGAGTTCCTCCGACATGGTATAGACCGAGTAAGAGATGGCGTCGGGAAGAGGGTCCAGGTAAGGATGAGACTGCCGCAGGGGGCCTGCTTCCGCCATCTCGGCTTCCACGCTCCTGGCGATCCTTTCCATGATGCGGACGGCCTTATCGGGATGGTTGCCGGTGGCCGTCTCTTCGGAAAGCATGACCGCGTCGGTGCCGTCCCAAATGGCGTTGGCCACGTCGGTGACCTCCGCCCGGGTGGGGCGGGGCTGGTCCACCATTGACCGGAGCATCTGGGTCGCCGTAATGACGGGCTTGCCTACGGCATTGGCCTTGCGGATCAGCATTTTCTGGACCATGGGGACCCGCTCGAGCGGTATCTCGACGCCCAGGTCGCCGCGGGCCACCATCACCCCCTCGGCCTCCTCGATGATCTCGTCAATACAATCGAGGGCCTGCGGCTTTTCTATCTTGGCGATCACCGGCAGTTCCCTGCCCTTTTTCTTGAGGATGCGCTTGAGCCTTTTCACATCGTCGGCGCAACGGACGAAAGAAAGGGCCACAAAATCGACGTCCTCATTGATGGCGAACTCCAGGTCTTTTTTGTCTTTGGGGGTCAGCCCCGACACCGACAGGCCTTGGGCGGGAACGTTTACGCCCTTGCGGGACTCGATGGTCCCTCCTGCCACCACCTTGCAGACCACCTTTTTATTCTCAANCGCGCTTACCCGAAGCTCGATGCTGCCGTCGGAAAGCAGGATGTTGTCGCCTTTTTTGACGTCGCCCGCCAGGCCGCTGTAGCTTATGGGGACCTCGTTTTTCCGGCGGGGCCTTCCCGGTACAAGCACGATTTCCTGGCCGTGCTTGACCCGTAGTCCCTCATCGGGAAGTTTGCCGGTGCGTATCTTCGGGCCGCCCAGGTCCTGGATGACCGCCACTTCCCTTCCCAGCTTCCGGCAAATCTCCCGGACCCTTGTAAGCTTTTCTTTGTGCTCGGCGTAAGTGCCGTGGGAAAAATTGAGCCGGACGGCGTCCATGCCGGCGCGGAAGAGCTTCTCGAGGTCACCGCGCGACTCGCTGGCCGGGCCTATGGTACAGACGATCTTGGTTTTTTTGGGGTCTTTTCCGGCCATCTCATACTCCGCAAGACTGTTCGTCTACTTCTATTTCGGTGGGAGACCCGTGACAGGTGACCGTACAGACCACTTCGCCGGCCTCGTTTCTGGCGGAGGTGACATAGGTGATGCGATTATTTTGACGGTCCACTTCGGTGACCTCTGCTGTGAAGGTAATGGTCTCGCCGGTATAGACCGGTTTGATGAACTTCATGTCCGCCTGCAAAGCCAGTATGGCGGGGCCCGGAAAAAAGTCGCCGCCGAAATGGGTAAAGGCGGCCGCCACCAGCATGCCGTGGACAATGGGCTTTTTAAAGCGGGAGCGGCCGGCAAAACCCTTATGGCAATGATAGGGGTTATGGTCCCAGGTAAGGTCGGCAAAATTGTTGACCTCATCTTCCGTGAACACCCGGGTGAAGCTCGCCGTCTGTCCCACTTCGATCTCTTCGATATTTCTTCCGATACGTGTCATTACAAGGCCTTGAAGTCATATAATACAACAGGCTCCCGGTTTTTCACAGAACAGGGCCTTGCTTCTGTCAGGACCGGCTCCTTGCCGATCTTAAAAGTAAGCATGGGCCGCGAAAAAATATCAGTAGCGGCGGAAGTCGCCCGCACAAATCCCATCAACCCTATCAAATAATGATAGATGCTTGATGTGGCCCTAAGAGGACCCGCTGTGCCTGCATAGAAAATCGAGCATGAGGCGGGAGATTTCTTCCGGCTTTTCCGACACGCAGACGTGGCCGCATTCTGCGATCACGTGAAACTCGGAGCCTTGAATTTTGCGGTGCATCTCGCGCATATGAGAGAGGGAGGGGGCGTCCTGGTCTCCCACGATCAACAGCGCCGGCTTGTCAATGTTTTCCAGTTCATCGCTCCAGTCTTTGATTTTGGCCATCATGTTCACGAACTTATCGAGGGTATCGGGACCGTTTTTCATAAACTCCCGCCTTTTTTCTTCCAGCTCTTCGAGGGTGATTTGATAGTCGGGTCCCAAAGGCAGGGCGGGATGTTCCAGCAAGTGTTCGAAGAGGGCCTCCATGCCTTCCTGCTTGCCGATGCGGGCGTGATGAAAAAGAGTCTTTTGCAGCTCATCTGATATCTTGCCGGCAAAGGTGTCCGTAAGCATCAATGTCTTTACCCTTCTGGGGTCGTCCAGGCAGAAACGCTGCGCCACCATCCCGCCCAGCGAAACCCCGGCGATATGGGCGGCGCCGATTTTCAACTTTTCCAGGAGTTCGGCAAGGTCTTGCACCAGGGTATTGATGTCGTGTCCGGAGGAAGGTTGGTCGGTGTCGCCGTGCCCCCGAAGGTCATAGGCCAGGACCCGGAATTTTTGGGAAAGGGCCTCGATCTGGTGTTCCCATATGCCGTGGTTTGCCGTAAAGCCGTGGAGGAGGACCACCGGCTCACCGTCCCCTTGAACGCGGTAAAAAACGTTTATTCTGTTTGCAGAAATTCGCGGCACTGTGGGTCCCTGTTTGGGTCTTCGGAAATATCGGTCCGGCACTGGCCGGTCATGATTTTTTTATTTGCCTGACTCCGTTAACGAGAGACGAGGTAAACTCGCGGACCTTATCGATAAGTTGCGGCGACCCTCCGTGTTTTCCGATAAGGCCCACAATGGCGCTTCCCACCACCACGGCGTCGGCATGGCGGGCGACCTCTGCCGCCTGCTGGGGGGTCGATATGCCGAACCCAACGGCAACGGGAAGCTCCGACAGGTTTTTGATCCGTTTTACGTCGCGGGCGATAGTAGTGGACACTTCCTGGCGGGCGCCGGTGACCCCGGTCACGCAAACGTAATAGATGAATCCTCCGGCCACCCGGCAGAGCTCTTCCATGCGGTCGTCCGGAGTTGTGGGGGCCACCAGGTAAATGATCTCCATGCCCGCGGCCTGTGCCAGAGAGCGTATGTTTCCGCCCTCTTCAGGAGGCAGGTCCACCAGCAAAAGGCCGTCCACACCGGCTTCCTGGGCCTCCCCCGCAAGGAGCTCTTCACCATAAGAAAAGACCGGGTTGTAATAGCCGAAAAGAATTACGGGGGTCTCCGATTTTTGACGGAAGCGCTCGACGACTTCGAGGACCTCGGGAATCCCGAAATCATTTTTCAGGGCCCTCTCCGATGCTTCCTGGATGGTGGGCCCGTCGGCCATAGGGTCTGAAAAGGGGATGCCCAGCTCGATAAGGTCAGCGCCTGCCTCATCCAGACAGTGAAGCAGCCCGCCGGTAGTTTCCAGGTCCGGGTCGCCAGCGGTAATGAACGGTATGAATGCCGCCCGCCCTTCGCTTTTTGCAACGGCGAAAGTTTTCTCGATCCTTTTCATAGAGAATCCATCCTAACCTCAAATCAAATCGACGCCAAACATGGGGATGAAGTTTCGGTGTCGGTTTGTGAACACGACGGGAATTTTTCTAAGCAGTGTTTTTTCAGCCCGCCTTGACGATAAACTCGGCGAGTATGGACTTCCGGTCCTGAGAGAGTTCCAGAAACTGTATGGCGACCAGATACTTTCCGCTGCTCTGGTCCAGGTCCCTTCTTACTACTTGTCCTTTGAAGTTGGTGGTCCCCCGCTCCGGCAGGAGTGGGAGCTCGAGGAACAAGGTGGTGCCGTCGGCCAGGTCTTTTTCGCTTTCCACCAGCAGCCCTCCCCGACTGATGTTCCTGGAAAGCGCGGTAAAGGACTCGCCGGAGACTTCGCCCATTACCTGCATGTTGACTTCCACCCTGTAGTGGACCCGTTGGGGAACGTCCAGGATTGACGCCGCCTTGGCAAGAATCTCCTTGGCGTTTATGGGCTTGGTCACGTACTCGCTTGCGCCTGCTGCAAAACATTTGTCGATGTCGCTCGAGTCTGCGGAGGTGGAAACGATCATGACTGGGATGTCCTTGGTGGTCGCTTCGGACTTGAGATGTTTGCATACTTCGTCTCCCATCATGTCGGGCATGATGTAATCGAGAAGTATAAGGTCCGGCTTACTGTCGCGGGCCGCGGAAATCGCCTCTTTTCCCGATTCCGCGGTCATAATCTCGCAGCCGGTGCGCTTAAAAAACGTCTCTTCCAATCTCAGAAACAGCTTGACATCGTCGACCAGCAACACTTTCTTTTTCATTACCAGCTCCGTTTTCGGTTTGTGAAAGAAGGACATACTGCTTTAAAGCATTTATAATATAGCATATTTTATTAGATTCTTTAACTCAACAGCACATGAGTATCAACCGCGCCCAAGTATCCCGACGACGGCTACTCGACCCGGTCCCTGTTGCCGATCTTTTTGATTACGCGGGCCGGCCTGCCCGCCGCAAAGGAGTTGTCGGGAATGTCTTCGGTTACCAGCGATCCGGTGCCGATCACGCAGTGGTCTCCTATGGTGACGCCC
>P_1C_Sed_2_UnCtyDRAFT_1000349_pt1 | contig 14182 bp, 12 predicted proteins | sample Pon1CUnioCityCA_4_FD_10229 | JGI IMG/M metagenome (IMG submission 10229) | reverse complement strand
TCTCGGGCCCTGTCCTGTGCATACCTATTATATGCCTCTTCTTTGGGAAAAGCCGCTGGGTCCATTTGGAGGGCCTTGTCAAGAACATCAAGGGCCTGTTCTTTTTTGTCCATGGCGTACATGAACTCGGCCTTGTAAACGTAGTTGTCGATAAAGCGGGGCTCGTTCTTTATTGCTTTGTCGAGCATGGGATAGATGTCCTCGGGCCCCATGTCCACGGCGCTCTGGACGGGTCCGGGGACGCGGGAAGCCACTCTGCTCCAGAAGCGGGCCTGCGCTCCGTACTTATAGTTAGGATTATTCTCTTCTATCCAGTCCATGTGTCCCATCAAACCCGGAAACATCCTGATCTGAGTGAATATGCTGGCGTTCTCGTTCATGGCCGCCCGGTTGGCAGCCGCCCAGTAATGTCCGGCCGCGGTCTCCTTTATCTCGAGAGACTTCTCTGCCGCTTCGAGACCTTTCTTAAACCACACGTTCCTGGCCTCGTAGTCTTCATCGGTTTTTCGGGGCATAAGCTCACCGCGGTAGTAGTACTGGTCGGCAAGCTCGACCAGGATTTCCACATTATCGGGGTCCAGCTTTCGGGCCTTTTCCAGGTAATTTATGGCTTCTTTTACGTTTTGCATGTTGATTTCTTTATCAACCGCTTTCCACGCCTTGTCGATATATTCTTGTGCTTTTTGATTTTGGCTGGTCGCTTTTTCCGGCTCCCGCGCTTCACTCACCATTGCGCAAGTTATAACGGCGACAAACGCAATCAAACCCGCCTTTTTTTTCAGTTTCATAGTGATACCTCCTTGCAAATTCTTTTACGGAACATAATGTTAGACACTTATTGCACTTTTTCGCTTTTTCATTGCCGCATCCTCAACCAATTATAAAGGCAAGTTCAATGCCGGAATGGTCAGCCCATGGATTCTCCGAACATGGCCACGTCGGCTTCCGATCCTTCCACCTGGATCATTCCCATGTTTATGCCGGTCATGGCGTCGATTTTTCCCTCGATAAGCTTCTTCAATGCCACGTCGGTCATTTTGACGACCGCGGTGGCATCGGGCTCTTTTCCTTTCTTGACTTCGATTTGTCCGTTATCGATCACGAATGTGGCCGACCCCGAGGTCTTCCCGTAGATTTCGTAGGCCACCTTGGCTTTCCAGTTTCCTGCTTTTTTCGGATTAAACCTGCCGGCCATGGCTTTCCACACAAAATCGAGGGGGACCTCATCCACTTTTTCGTCCATACGGAAGATGCCTTCGCCGTCCCGCAGTTTTCTTTTCAAGGCCTTGCCGATGGCGCTGGCGGGTATTCCCAGCACAAACTCTACTTCCTGTGGAACTTTGAACTCGGCAAGGTTGTGCTCGCAATGTTCAAGTATTTCTTCCTCGGAAAGCTCCGCGCCTATTTTGGGGACCACAAAGGCCTTGACTTCCTCGCCGGACATCTCGTCGGGAACTCCTATGACCGCCACGTCGTGGACGTTGGGTATCTGGCTGATAACGTCTTCGATCTCCTTGGGATAGATGTTCTCCCCCCCCTTGATGATCATGTCCTTTTCACGGTCAACAACATAGAAAAAGCCCTCTTCATCCTTTTTGCCCATATCGCCGGTATGGAGCCAGCCGTCGCGCAGGGTCTCCTTGGTCTCTTCTTCCTTGCCGTAATATTCCTGCATTACTGACGGTCCCCGGATGACAATCTCGCCCACTTCGCCGGGCCCCAGCAGGTTCCCTTCCGGGTCCATGATGGCCACTTCCTGCCCCTCGAGCGCCTGGCCGATGGAACCGACTTTTTTGCTCCCCCCTCGGCGATGCAGCGTACTGGCGACAGTGGCCTCGGTAAGGCCGTATCCCTCCAGTATCTCGATGCCGAACTCCTTCTCAAACTGGTTGATGGTCTCCACCGGCATGGGAGCGGCCCCGCAAATGCCGAAGCGAAGCGAACTCAAGTCGTGCTGCTTGACCGTGTCCTTGGCCTCCAGGAGTATCTTGTAGACTTTGGGCACTGCCGAGAAGAATTCCGGTTTCTCGGCCTCCACTGTCGGGCCGAACTCCTTGACACTGAACTTGCGGAGAAGCGCCACTTTAAGGCCCCGGTTGACCGCGCTTATCAGGCTCATCATGGCGTTTACGTGGAAGAGAGGAAGGAAGATCAGGGCCACTCTTTGCACGCTTTCGTCGTCTTCGCCTTCCGCAGTAAGCGCGTTTTTGAGGCCCGTCATGGTGTTGACCACGTTGCTGTGGGTCAGAAGCGCGCCCTTCGGCTTGCCGGTGGTCCCCGAAGTGTAAAATATAAAAGCCAAGTCTTCAGGAGCAATATCAACGGACGCCAAATCCGTGCTTTCGTTCTTTATGACGTCGGAATACTTCAGGTTTCCTTCCGTAACTTCGTCACCGATTTCAATCACCGTTTTTACATGTTCAAAGTTGTCCCTCACCGCGGCGACAACATTGGCAAGCGCGGTCTCGGTGATGATGGCCACGCCCTTCGAGTCGTTCACCTGGTAGAGAAGCTCGTCCGGCCGGAGCTGCACGTTTACCGGTCCGGAAATTGCGCCTATCTTGAGGCACGCAAAGCAGGCCACCAGATGTTCGGGACGGTTGTTAAGGTGGATGTAGACGACCTGTCCCTTTTTAACGCCGATTTTGAGAAGGGCATTGGCCAGCCGGTTGACACGTTCGTCAAAGTCCTTGTAGGTGATGTGCTCGCCGTAATAGGCCAGATAGACCCACTCGGGGGTGTCTTTCACTCTCTGCTCCAACATTTCACGCAGATTATTGATTTCCATTGTTACGTTCCTCCAGTCAATAATGTGTTGTCAACGGTTTGCGGTATCTAATCCCTTTCCCGTGTTCGATTATTATTATCAAAGTTAGCTTTACTTGTCCAGAAGAGATGTCCGGCGCGGTCATCCGGCAGCGCCGGTGAATCAACTAGGGCCTTTCGCCTTGACAAGAATAAGCTCCGTGTTAGTCTTCACAAGGAAGACGAGAGTCCGAACATGCTTGATAAACTGGCCAGATACTTCCGGACCCGGGTGGAGGTCAAGTCACAGGGCATCCTTTATAGAGGTTTTCTGGTGGGGGCGGATGAAGATTTTTTGTATCTCATCGGCGAAACCATGTACCTGACCATACCCATGGAGAACGTGACGTCGGTGCGTCCCGAGCAGGGCAGTGAAAAGGACTGGCTGATGAAAAAGGTGGAGGGCGAAGGTCCCCAAGAGGAATATCTGAAGGAGTCCAAGCGCAGATACGGAGTACATCAAATGGAAGACGTCCATAAGAGCGAAGAGGACAGCCGGTCAGATGGAGGCGAGTTTGAAAGTATGGCCTCCGGCAATGGCACCGGCAACAAAGAAGAGGAATAAACGATTACCACTGAGTAAGCATATCGTTCTCGGCAAGAATAGATTGTTCGATAAGCGAAGGTCTTTCCCCACATATCCTCTGACTGCCGCTAAGAGTTTGGACATTCCTTTTTAAGGTCGGGTTGTGTGCTTTCGTAAAATTGAAGGCCGATACCTGCCGTGCTATCTTGGTTAGAGGGTGGAGCGATGTCAATCGTTCCCGAAAGCGAGGTCTAAGATGAACAAGACGGACAAAGAAAAAGAAAAACTCATGCAGAAGCTGGGTCAGGACAAGTATATCGATCTTTTGCTCTCCGGCGGGTTCCAGCCGGAAGACCTGCCGCCGGACCTTATGGGCAATCCCGTGCATATTCCCCAGGTGAACTTCGACGTTCCCATGGAGCAGAAGATCAGGGCCCGGATGGGTCCGCCTTCCTACGCGGTGCGGGCCAGGTACGTGGAAGACCTGGAAGAAGAACTTTACGAGGAGTTGGACAAAAAGTGGAAGATGGTGGCTGAAACTTACCGGCATGACCCGGAAAAGTTCAATACATTGTGGAGAGTGGTCATCGAGACCCTGGACGTGGAACACATCAATCAGCTCATCAAGGAGCACAACCAATACTATCCCATCGAAGCCAACCTGCGGGAAGACCCCGACACCGGCAGACTCATGATGGGCAACACGCCGTGGAAACCCAAAAAGAAGATAACCCCGGAACGGCTGCTGGAGAAGTTTCCTCCCGATTTGGACAAGGCGCTTGGCGAGGAAGAGGAGTGAAGACGGAAAAGGGAGTGCGCGAATGAGCAGGAAACTTGTCTCGGTCCTCATTGTCGTCGGTGCCTTCGCATTTCTTTTTTCATTACCCTCTGCTGCAAAGGACAAGATCAAGGTCATCATCGACACGGACACTGCCATGGGCTACGTGGGCCATGATGTTGACGACGGTCTTATGCTCATCATGGCGCTCAACTCTCCGGAACTGGAGATCGTAGGCATTACCGCGGCTTGGGGCAATCACAGGCAGCGGAAGACGTACGCCAAAGCAGTGGAGATACTTGAGGCCGCGGGCCGTGAAGACATCCCCTGCTTGAGGGGGGCTTCCGGGCCTCACGATTTCGGCAAAGAGACCCCGGCAAGCCGTTTCATCCGGCAGACGGTGCTTGATCATCCCGGCAAAATCACCATCCTTGCTGTAGGCACTCTGACCAACGTGGCCACTGCCATGACCGCTGACATTGACGTCGCGCCTTCCATTAAAAGAGTTGTCTCCATGGGCGGGACTCTTGCTCCTCCCGGCAAATGGCCCAAGTGGGCGATCATGGATTTGAACTATGGAGCGGACGTGCGTTCGGCCCGCACTGTCTTGGGCAGCGGGGTCGAGTTTCACATGGTCCATTCCGCGCTTTGTTTGCAGACACCGGTAACGCGGCAGGAATATGAGCGGATGGTAAACGAAGCGCCTTTCATGCGGGACATGATAGTGGAGCAGACCCGCAGTTGGTGGGCCATCAAGTCGGTGTTGCCTTCGATTCCGGGAAAACCGTCTTTTACGCCGTGGGACGTCACTGCCCTGGCATATCTGCTCCACCCCGAGTGGTTCCACGACCAATGGATTTATGCCGACATCGACCATGAAGGGTGGGGATACAAGACAGTAGTGGTATATGAAAAAGACCTTCCTCCCGGCAGGGGAATCAACGCTCCCTCCCAAATCCACAACAAAAAGGCATTCTGGGACTGGTTTTTCAAGACGATTTAGTAGCGGACCACAACAGCGATCAGTCTTTTGCTTTCAAGGAAAACACCCGACATTGCTTGGAGCCGTTTTTATAGTCAATCTCACCCTGTGGATCCAAGGATTCCCCGGGCAGCCAATCGGCCAGTTCCTCTCCGATTATGACCTGTAAATTATGGTTTCTGCCGTAGCTTGCAAAGTACTGGGACCGGTTTACAAGGTCACCGTAAAGTTCGGTACCTGTATGTCTTTTTTTGAACAATGTTTTTTTATACTGTCTGCTTACAAGACTGGTCCCTGACGCGACCCCGTGATAGAGAAAATCTGTCTGTTTGCCCTCCGGAAGGATTGACGTCAACTCTTTTACAGACATTGCCCGGAACTCTTCAATAAACTTGACTACCTTCTCTGTGTCTTTTTCACTACTCCAGAAACAGTTAATAAACTCGGCTTCACCCGCCGCCGGATGGCCTTCGTGTTTTGCAAGAAGCTCCGTAATGTTTCCTCGGAGCCTTTCCGTAAGCGCGTCGATCTCTTTTTGTTGCGCTCCCGCCTCAAAGAGAGCGTCCTTGTCGAGGCGTGTCGCAAGCACAATTATGTCTTCTATGGATTCGCTGTGTTTTGCCACTCTCGGCATCTCCTTTTCAGTTTCGACCGGTTGCTTTTACCGGCTGGATGATAAGCAGCCTTTCTGATCAAGTCGAGGCCATTTTACAAGATTTTTCTCAAGCCAAATAGTTTTCCTTCACCCATGACAAGGCCTGTTCCCGGTCGGTGACCAGTCCTTCAAGCTGGGCATCTTCCAGGGCCTCCAGGATTTCTTTGAACCGGGGGCCGGGTTCCAGTCCCATGTCAATAAGGTCATCACCGGTAATCAGGCGGGGCGGTTTGAGTATTTTTTCTTCTTTCTTGAACTGCCGGAGTTTCTTTTTGCAGTATCGGTAATTGGATAGGTCTCCGTGGGAGGCCAGGCAATCAAGCCGGTGCAGTTCGAGGTGCAGTTCGAAGTTTTCGTTCCTGAAAAGCCTCTTCAATTTGGCTTCCCTCATGTCCTGCACGTGCATGAAGCGCATGTGTTCCCGGACCAACTCGGTCACGGTCTTTATGGTATCATTTGCGAACCGCAGGCGGTGGAGAATTTTTTCAGCCTTGTCCGCTCCTTTCTCTGTGTGCCTGTCGAACCTTATTCTTTCTTTTACCTTGAATGTTTCCGGTTTTCCCACGTCGTGAAGGAGGACCCCCAAGACAAACTCGATTGTCTTCCTGTAAGGCCTTTTCATTTTCTCAAGCATGAGAAGGGTATGCTCGTACACGTCGCCTTCCGGGTGGAACTCCGGCGGCTGCTCAACTCCCTTCATGGCTTCTATCTCGGGCAGCACTGCCTTGAGCAGTCCGTAGCGGTCCATCATGCGGACGCCTTCCGCGGCATTGTCGAGGAGCAGGCCAACCAGCTCTTCCTTGGTCCTTTCCGCGCTTACGTCCAGGATAGAGTCGGCGTAGCGGGCAATGGCTTCGCCCGTGTTTTTCTCGATGGGAAAACCGAAGCGGGAGGAGAAGCGCACTGCCCGGAGCATGCGGAGCTTGTCTTCCATGAACCTGGCTTCAGGGTCGCCGATGGCCCGGATAATGCCCGCTTTAAGGTCCTTACGCCCTCCCACGTAGTCGATTACTTTGTCGGAAACCGGATCGTAAAAAAGTCCGTTTATGGTGAAATCGCGTCTTCTGGCGTCTGCCTTGGGTGTGGAAAAACGGACCCCGTCGGGCCTTCTGCCGTCAGAGTATCCCCATTCTTCCCGGAAGGTGGCCACTTCGTAACTTTTTCCCCTGAGACGAACTATAATGACTCCGAAGTGGGCGCCGACAGCCAGGGTCTTTTGAAAAAGCTGCATGACCTGTTCCGGCCGGGCATCGGTGGCCACGTCATAGTCGTGGGGCCTTTTGCCCATGAGCATGTCCCGGACACAGCCGCCCACCAGAAAGGCCTGGAAGCCATGTTTGCGCAAGCGCTTTACAATATGGACCGCCTGTGACTTCATGGCGATTTTTCCGGAGCATCTTCTTTCAGCACATTTTGGAGTTTTTCGATGAGCATGATCTCGGGAGGGGTCATGACCACATTTTGATGGGAAGATTCCGCCCACTCCAGGATCAATTCCCAATGGAAGCGGGTCATGCGGACCTCTACGGAAGTGGCGTCCAGCTTTCCGAAAACTATTTCTTCGTCCGGAAAAGTGGCCATACCGTCTCCCCAGTGTCCGGAACGCTCGCGCAGGTTGGTGATCCATAGACGGATGAGTTCCTTCTCGGACGGGGACAAAGATATTTCCAGCATGGCCTCCCTCTCCTTTCTATTTGGAAAGGATAACAGAAGCTCCGCCAAAGGAAAATTCAGGCGATGGCCCGCGGATGAAACTGCTCGTACTGCTCTTTAAGGTTTTTAATGTCCACGTGAGTGTAAATCTGGGTGCTGGAGATGTCCGCGTGTCCCAGCATTGCCTGGACCGAGCGAAGGTCCGCTCCTCCTTCAAGCAGATGAGTGGCGAAGCTGTGCCGGAAGGTATGGGGCGATATCTTGCCCTTGATGCCCGCAGCCATGGAGTAGTGTTTGATCCGGTACCATACCGCCTGCCGGGTGATGGATTTGCCGCGCCTGGAAAGGAAAAGCGCCGCGCCACCATTGCCCTTGGCCAGTTCTTTGCGGGCCTTGTCAAGGTAGGAACGTATCCAGTGGGAAGCGTTTTCTCCCATGGGCACCAGCCTTTCCTTGTCGCCTTTCCCCACCACACGGACAACTTCGGTTTGTAGGTCCACGTCGTTTAACGAAAGGTTGATAAGCTCGGTGACCCGCAAGCCCGCGGCATAGAGAAGTTCGAGCATGGCCCGGTCGCGCATGCCTTCGGCCACCTCAGGATCGGGAGATTTGAGAAGCTTTTCCATCTCTTCCTTGGAGAGGACGTCGGGCAGGCACTTGGAGAGCTTGGGCCGGTCAAGGAGTTCGGTGGGGTCCTCCTCTATAAGTTCTTCTTCAGCAAGGTAACGGTAATAGCCCCTCACCGCGGACATGGCCCGGGCGACCGAGCGGGGAGATATCCCCTGCTCCCGGAGCCAGCCCATGTATACTCGCAGGTCTTCACGTTTGACCGTCTCCGGGCCGGCGCCGTCAAGCCACGAAAAAAAACGGCAGAGGTCATGACTGTAAGCCTCTACCGAATTCCGGGACAGTCCTCGCTCCACCACCAAGTGGTCAAGGTACTCATCAAGATAATCCATTTTTTCCGCCTCCACATTCGCATTACTCGCATCAGAAATAAGAGCTTAAAAACATCTACATAATACCAGGCGGGGCAGAAAAAGTCAAGTATGAAAAGGATTAAGTTAAATCTTGATGACGCTATAATTCAGTGATGATGGTGATCGTCGTCATCTCCGTGGTGATGGTGATGTTCATGCTTGTGTCCGTGATGGTGTCCTTCGTCGTGGGAATGTCCATGACCGTTATGGTGGCCGTCCCCATTGCCGTGCTCGTGAGGAATTCCCCGGACGTGTTGGAGGATGTGTTCGTGTCCGCCTTCAATGTTTTCCACCCAGCCGGCGTTGGCGTCTTCTTTGGCGTCCAGGCCGGTGATATATGGTTTCAAGTCCAGCAGGGGCGTGCCGTCGTAAGCGTCGATGACAGATGTATGAATTACGTTTCCCTCTATCTTGCGGAGTTGCACTATGGAGAGCCCCACCGGATTGGGACGATGGGGAGCGCGGCTTGCGAAAAGGCCGACTTTCTTACCCTTGGCCCAGGGAGGGGCCACCTTTTCTTTCCAGTCGCCTTTGGAGTTATGCATGTAAAAAAGCACGTAGATGTATTTGAAACTGTCCAACTCCTCAAGGGCGCTTGTATAATCGCTGAAGAGTTCGATACTGGATTGGCCCTCTTCCCGTTCCAGTGGCTGAAAAGGCGCAAACCCCCCCGGCCGATATGGAGAGCGGATTACGCCGATCGGCTTGAAAACTACCTCTGTAATACCTACTTCCAGGTCACCCATTTACTGCCTCCCATGAGATGCTGTTTAACAATAATAGGACCACTACTTCCCGGTCTCTATTTTTATATTGTACAACAACAGATGAAGAGGCGCTATGTGAAAAGTAAAGGCGATGGATTCGTTTCGAAAGTCAAGCAAGGAACGCGAAAAATATTTTCCCCACTAAAAGCGCGATAAAGGGAGCGCTTCCGGCAAGAATCATGGCAAGGGCGATTCTCATGCCGATAAGTTCTTTTCTTTTCATGGATATGACAACCGCCATCCAGACGGCTTCTCCCGCGGACAGGAAAGCGGCCTCGAACACGGGAAGATGGAAGTCCGGCTTGAAAAATATTTCAGCATAGCAGGAGAGGTGAGACACGACTCCCAAGACTACGGAGGAATACAATGTTAAGGTACCCACCGGTTCGATGTTCGGTCCCTCGGAATCGTCGAGAAGACTCGAAGCCAGTTTGTTAAGATGCGAACTCTCTCCGCTGTCGATTATAACAATGTCGTTGAAGACGAGGGTCATTGAGGCCTTGTTTCCGAAAGAGTCTTTTCTGACTCTTACCTCTCCGGAAAATGAATTGTCAATAAAGGAATGGACACGCGCTTTTTTGCTTTTTTGAATTTGCCATTGCCAACCGTCATCAATCGGCTTGTAACCGAAGCCAGCCTGATGAAGCCGCGTGAAATGCCTGTCAATCCATTCTTTTACGTCGCCTTTAATGCGGTGTTCCACGGTCACGGAGGGGTACTTTATCCATATCTTGCGGTCGGTAGAAATCAACATCTCGATGAGCATTACGGCGATTATCGAACCTAATCCGATTCCGATAAAATACAATAAAATAAGCCCGCTGAACTCGAGCTCATTTATATTGATGCCTGCGTAACTCCCGGCGCTTACAGTAATTAAAAGGGGCGTCGAAATGAGGAGCAAAACGGTAATGCGCCAATAAATGCGTTCCCTGTCCTTTTCGGTCAGTTCCTCTTTCCCGGACATGGGCCACTCCCTCTTGTTTGTATGGGTCTACACGGCTGCACTTATCTCAAGTCGAGATATCATACTTTTTCATGCGGTAGCGTAGTGTCGAGTAGGGTACGCCCAGCTTTTGGGCGGCCCGGGTACGGTTCCATCTCGTCTCTTCCAGGGCCTGGATGATCTCATTCTTTTCTTTCGAGTCATTGTCTTCGGCAGGAGCTTGTTGGGCAGCATCCGTTGGAGCAGCGACGGTCGGTCCGGTGGACAGGCTTAAATGCTCGGGATTGATAAGACCTTCTCTGCATAGTATTGCCGCCCGCTCGATTATATTGCGGAGCTCGCGGGCGTTGCCGGGAAAATCGTAGTTGTAGAGTTTTTCTTTTGCCTTTTCACTGAAGCCTTTGACGTTCATCTTTTTGTTTTTTGCGAAGGTATCGAGAAAATGTTCCGCCAGCGGGACAATATCTTCTCTTCTCTCCCGCAAAGGCAGGATATTTACAGCAAAGACGTTGAGACGGTAGAAAAGGTCTTCTCTGAACTGTTTTTGTGCGACCAGTTCGGAGAGCGGAGAATTGGTTGCCGCCACTACGTTAACGTTCGTGTTGATCTCTTTTTTACCTCCGACACGCCGTACCGAGCGGGTCTCCAGAACACGGAGCAGCTTGGCTTGAGCGGCGGCAGACAAATCGGCGACCTCATCGAGGAATAAGGTGCCCCCGTCAGCGGTCTCGAAACATCCTGCTTTGTCGGAATCCGCGCCGGTGAATGCCCCCTTTACGTGTCCGAAAAGCTCGGACTCGACCAGGTTTTCGGGGAGCGCGGGGCAGCTTATTGCTATAAAGGGACTGTTCTCTTTCTTGCCGAGAAGATGGATTTCGCGGGCCACCACCTCTTTGCCGGTACCGGTTTCTCCCTGAATAAGCACGGTGTCGCATCTTGCTTCCACTGCCGATCTTATCATCTTGCGGACTTCTTCTATGTCCGGACTTTCTCCGATAAGGCGTTGATCGGTGCGCCACTGATATGCCGAACTCTGGACTTCCCGCAAAGTCTCCCGAAAACGGTTGGCAATCTTTTTCAATTCCCGCAGACGAACTGCTTTCTCAATCACCGCGTCAATCTCTTCCAGCTTTACAGGCTTGGTAAGAAAATCGGCAGCGCCAAGCCGCAAGGCCCTGATCACATCTTCCACTTCTCCGTAAGCGGTCATAAGTACCACTGCCGTGTCCGGTTGGCGCTCGACAATATTTCCCAAAAGAGTAATACCATCCATCTGGGGCATGCGAATGTCAGAGATGATAAGGTCATACTCCTTTTCATCGAGCTTTTCCAAGGCGGAAGCGCCGCGGTAGGCATCGTCCACCGAGTGCCCGATATCGCGAAGGTAGGGGGTCAGCCCCTCGTGGATTACCTCTTCATCATCGACCAGCAGAATGTTCAAGGGCTGTGGGTTTTCATGGAAATTTTCCATAGAGAGTGACTCCGGAATTTTGTTTTTTTACGTATTTAATACAATTTGCACGAAAAAAGAGAGGATATCAAGTGAGTAAAAGGAGTTTTTGATAATTTCCCCAAGGTGGGGGACAGAATGTCCGGCGCTTAATTATCGCCTGCCAAATTCCGGTTATGGAGTGCAAAAGCTTGCTTCAGGCTTTCATAAGTTCCGGCTTGCCGGAATTTCCCAGAAGGCGGTTTATAAGATGTGCGCCTGTTGTGAAGAGCATTTCCGGTAAGCAAGTTTCAAGGCGGACAAAACGCCGGCATATAATTTAAATTTCTTCTATCCCTCATATCCGAAGAGGAACCACATGGAGTAAAGGGGGCCGGAAAGGGCGGTGGCGTCCACCATCTTGTCTCCATTGGCCGCGTAGAAGGAACTGCCGTGGGTGTCCAGGTCGATGAAATTATACTGGGCAGTGGCCTCGACCCGCATCCAGCTCGTTACCCGGTAGGAAAGACCGGCTTCAGGAGCGTAGAGGGCGAAGTCCTGGGCCTGCGACCAGTAATCGCCGAGGTCGCCGCCGTCGGCGCTCATCCACAGTACGCCTCCACCAATCATGCCGCCGCCGAAAACCCCGATGCGATCGGTGACCGGCACCAGGAGATCAGCGGAGAGTCCTCCCCAGAAAATATCAAGCTCCGCCCAGCGATGGTCGTCGTTGATAATTTCGTCCTGACGATAATGGCCGCCGCCGAGCATGCCGCCGAGACGAAAGTTATTGGCCACCATAAATCCCCGACCCGACCAACAGCGCAATGGAGTGGAAAAACCGTCCAGGCCCCTCTCCTCAGTCATGCCCTGAAAACCGGAAAGGTCCGGGAAGAACAGGTTAAAAGAAAATCCTCCCCAGCCGCCGTAGGTATTGGAATCGCGATCGCCGGCTTCATCTCCTGAAAATATGATATTTCCGAAGAGCGTCTCCGCGCCTGAAAAATCTGCTTTGGTTTCATAGTCAATCGTTCGAAGAGAGACTTCGCTTTCGCAACGTACCGTGTCGGGAAACAGAAAACCGGCAAAAATAAATATCGCTATCGCAAAAAACAAACAACTTAACGATTTCATTGGAAACCTCCCGGCCATGCCTTTCAGCGCCTACGTTTTGGTTTCAAGTAGAGCAAAATGAGTGCCCAAAAGCCTCCTCATTACCCCTGAATATCGGGAACTGTCTTTAACTCTTTGATATGGAAAATGAAAATGGATACGAGACAGCCCCCGCTTCCTGTTTGAAAACCCAAAATCGGTGTCCAAAGAAGTGTTGCGGATTCCACAAATGGAAAAAGACTGTGTCTCCCGCAACACATTTTCAAAATTCCGGAAACAAAAGGTAACCGGGTATCATTGATTTGAGTTCCGGCAAGGCCGCTGGTACGCTTTTTGTTAGAGTCTGAAAGACTAAGCAAATTTCCAGGGAAGAGTACATGGCAGGAAAAAAAAGATGGTCAATAACCGTTGTGGTTTTGGCGGTGTTATTACTTGCGGTTTCGGCTGCAGCGCTTTCGCCGGTGACGGAGTTCATGAATCTTTTCGCCCGCGATTACAGCTTGCCCGAGCTTATGGTCACGGAGGAAGGCAAAAAGGTTGCTGATAGCAAAACCTGGACCATTGAAAGGCGGCCGGAGATACTGGATTTATACCGGAAACACGTGTTCGGGCGGGCGCCGGGACCTCCGCAGCGATTGGACTTCGAGTTAGTGGAAAAAGGCGGGGCGTTTTCAAAAAAAGCGATACGCAAGCAGGTCAGGGTTACCGTGACCGGACGGGAATCCGTTTCCATGGACCTCCTTTTATACCTGCCGAAGCAGAAAAAGCCGGCGCCGGTGTTTCTCATCCTCAACTTTAATGGAAACCACACCGTGGAACCGGACCCTCATATTCTGGTCACTTCAAACTGGGTCCGCAACCGGGGTGTGAAGATAATCGACCACCGTGCTTCCGAGCGCTCGCGGGGAAGCGCTGATTACAGGTTTCCCATTAAGGAGATGATCTCTCGGGGATATGGCCTGGCGACCATGTATTACGGAGATATCGACCCTGATTTCGACGACGGCTTTAAAAACGGCGTCCACGCCGCGGTGGGGCCTGCGCCTTCCGAACGTACCCCCGAATCATGGGGTTCCATCTCAACGTGGGCTTGGGGCCTTTCCCGGGCCATGGATTACCTGGAAACGGACCCTGATGTTGACGCCGGGCGGGTGGCGGTCGCCGGGCATTCGAGGCTCGGCAAGACCGCGCTTTGGGCCGGGGCCCTTGACCAGCGTTTTGCCCTGGTCATATCCAACGAATCGGGATGCGGAGGCGCTGCTCTTTTCCGGCGCAAGGTAGGCGAGACCATTACAGCCATCAACACCAATTTTCCCCACTGGTTCTGCGAAAATTTCCATAGCTATAACGGCAAGGAAGCAAAACTGCCGGTGGACCAGCACATGCTTGTTGCGCTCGTCGCCCCCCGGCCGGTTTATGTGGCCAGCGCTTCCGCCGACTGGTGGTCGGACCCGCAGGGCGAGTTCCTTGCCGCCCGTTACGCAAGCCCGGTGTGGGAACTCTTCGGCAAAGAGGGCTTGAAAACATCGCAAATGCCGCCGGTAGGCA
>P_1C_Sed_2_UnCtyDRAFT_1000348_pt1 | contig 14193 bp, 13 predicted proteins | sample Pon1CUnioCityCA_4_FD_10229 | JGI IMG/M metagenome (IMG submission 10229) | reverse complement strand
AACACGACGAGACTCGAGAGCCAGTCGACGTAGTGTTCGAGCGGCGGGCGATTCAATCCGAGCTGCTGTTGGGCCGCTTCGTACGCGGCCGGATTCCGGAGTTGGCCCTCGCTGAGCAGCCGCGACGTCGGGTCGACGGGCCCCATGAAGATGATGAACCACGTCATCGAGGTCCCTATCCAGATGACGGGAATGCTCATCGCCACTCGTTTGAGCAGGTACAGTCCGCGCCCCATCTTATCGCACCGTCATGCGACGGGTGTCCGTGTGTCGTCGAGCCCTACCGTTGCGGCCGCGCGGCTGAACAGCGGTCGATCGTACCCGTCGAACGGAGTAGATAAACCGTGGTCCATAGTGGTTACCGCGACAGCGTGAGACCGTTGAGGGTCTGCTCTTCCATGACGCCGTACATCGGGACATCGACGTCGGTGTGCCAGAACCGCTGGACCGTGGGGTGGACGGTCGGCAGCTCCTGAACGGACGCCCAGTTGACCTCTTCGATCGTCTGGAACGCCTCGTTGCGTGAGGCCGATGTCGCGTCCTCGGCGGCGTAGTTCGACTCCCAGGCGTCGATGGCGAGATCACGGACCCCCTCGTCGTAGTAGCTCCCTTCAGCACCCCACCGGGTGAACTGCGAACCGGGGTTGCTCCCCCACAGGAATCGGAGGAAGTTCTGCGGGCCCGGGTACTCCATCCCGTCGCCGAGCGCGAAGACCTCCATATCGCCGGAGACTGCGCGGCTAATGATGGTACCGAACTCGGCTTCCTCGATCTCGATGTCGATATACGCCGGCCGGAGCTTCGACTGAAGTCGAGTGAACACCGACGCGTACGCGCTGCTGCCGGCGATTGTCGTCGCGGTGATCGTCACTCGGTTGTTGTCTCCGTATCCCGCCTCTTCCATCACGCTGGTCGCGTCGTCAAGTCGCGTCTCACCGTACCCGTAGGGATAGCCGTCAGCACCGAACTCGGTGTTTGACTCATAGCCGTCTTCCGCGTGGCGAGTGTACGTCTCGGAGCCCGATACCCCGTCCTCGAACGTGGGGTACGGTGCGGGCGGCGTGATATGGTAGCCCGGCGTCGCGTTCCCCTTGTACACGTTTTCGGCGATGTCGTGCTGGTTCATCGCATACGCGAACGCCTGACGCACGGGAAGCGGCACTTCGAGAGTGTTAAACACGATGTACTCCGTCTGAAGCGCTGGGACCTCGCCGTAGTTGACCGTCGTACCGTCGTTGAGCGTGTAGGTGCCGACGGAACGGTTGCCCTCTTGGGATTCTATCGAAACGTTGTCCGGGCTGAAAGAGGCCGTCGGCATGCCGTCGAGGATGTCCGCGTTTCCGTTCCGGAATCGGTCGAGCCGCGTGTTGCCGTCGCTGATGATCGCGTAGGTGATCTCGCTAATCTCTGCGGGCTCGCCGTGGTACCCGTCGAACGCCGTCAGGGTGAGCTCGTTGCCTTTCACCCACGAATCGATGGCGAAGGCCCCGAGACCGGCGTATTCTGGCCCGTTATTCTCCGTGCTAAAGAACTCGTTGTACGCATACTCGCCGTCGTATCCCTCAATGTCACCGACTGACCCCTCAGGTAAGACCGCGAACGCGCCGCCAGCAATTTGCGAGAGAGTGAACTCGAACGGCGATCGGAGGGTCATCTCGAACGTGTAGTCGTCGACGGCTTCAACAGCGAGCGAACCGGTGACGTAGTCTTCAAGCGTGGTTTCGTCGCCGGAGGTGTCCTTCTCGTGTTCGATCGTCATCGTGTCACCGATGATGTCGTCCCGGTTTCGAGAGTTGCTCGAACCTGCGAGACGGCGATACGAATACACGACGTCGGAAGCAGTCAGTTCCGTCCCGTCATGGAACTGGACCCCCTCCTTGAGATCGAACGTGTACGTCAATCCGTCGTCAGACATTTCGTAGTTCGTGACGAGCGCCGGCTCGGGGGGATACTGCCCATCGGGGAAAGTAAACAGCGACTCCCCGTATTGGCTGAACCCGGCACCTGACCCCTTCGCGTTGATCGGGTCAAGTGACTGGATCGGGCCGGACGACATCAGCCGCAGTGTATCGCTCGGCCCGCTAGCGGAGTTCGTTGTCTCACTCTCAGTGGTGCCTCCCGACTGTCCGTCATCGGTAGATTCGGATGTGTCCGACTCCGGAGGCTCTCCCTGACATCCGGCAAGCGCAGTGACCGCACCCGTCCCAGCAATCGTCAGGAACCCACGTCGTGTATTCGAATCCGACATCATATTTTTTTAATTTGTTTAATATAAAGAGCATTTATAATATTATTCTAGACTGATATTTACCCCACGTGAGAGCTACATAGTAACATTAGTCTCTAAGTATATCATTTATTACACGAAAACGTATTTCATCGTTCGCGGAGGACATCAATTCGTGAACACAGAGCGGTCCCAGACCACAGGATGGGAAACGACGCTGAGTACAGCCAGCGAGATGACGGACACACTCCGCACGGACGGGTACGAGGTGACAACGGTCCGCGCTGCGCAGGTAATTCCGGAAGCCCCCGACGATGGTGAAACCGACCGATTTGGACTGGTGTACGTTATCGGCCAGTCCGACGCGGACGCGCTACAGTCACGCGTCTCAACAGGCGAGTTCTCTGAGTACGAAGCGTACAACCGACGGCAGGGGGACACGCTGTTCGTGTTGACCCGCATATTTGATCAACAGCGCGAGAAGGCGGTGTTGCTGGTCGGGGCCGTTGATCTCACTCACGCGGATCGACTTCTAAGAGCCGTTCACGATAGCGACGTGATCTACTCGCACGTTCAACTGCTTGACGGGACGACAGTCTGTTCGTTTCGCCACAGCAATCCAGCCGCCGTCGTTCCCATCAACGAATGAGTGGTGATACCCACCCGGGCCAGGTGCTTGCGCGGTTGCCCGAGCCGCGCGGGGAACCGACACGAATCGCGATCGTGGCTGACCCGCACGTGGCGACAGAAGCGACCGGAACGTCGAAGCTGCTCGACAAAACCCTCCAGCACTTTACCGCGGCGATTGACGACATCCGCGGCCGGGAGTTCGATCTCGTTCTCTCGCCGGGTGATCTCACAAAAGACGGTGAACCGTGGAACTACCGCGCTGTCGATTCGGTGCTTGCGGAGCTTAACTGCCCATTTTACGCCGTTCCAGGGAATCATGATGTCCCGAAGGCGGGTGACGAACACGAGACGCCGTCTGTACAGCGGTTCGTCAGCAAATACACACCGGGAACGCTGCCGTATAAGCTGTCAACGGAAGGGGTCGACATCGTCGGCGTCAACACCGCCGGCACTACCGACCGACTTCTAGAATCGCACAACGGACGCGTGACTCGGGACACACGTGAGTGGCTTACCAACGCGCTCGACCCGGAGCGACCGACGATCGTCTTGGCCCATCACAACTTTCCCCCGATCAGCGACCAGATCGCCGCCCACCAGTCGATCGACCCGGAGATGCACCTTCCGCCAGTCATGGAAGACCCCCAGCCGTTCGCGGACGTGCTCGCGAACGGGGACGTCGAACTGGTCATCACGGGACATTACCACCTGCCGGCAACGGCAACATATCGGGGCGTGAGAGAAATCGCGGCACCGACCACCTGCTCGTTCCCACAGGCGTACCTGAGCTGTACGGTCGAGCCGACGGGGACGACGATTCGTCAGATACCGGTCGCGGACACGCACGGTCTTGAGTACGGCCATCACGAGCGGACGACCGACTCACCTACGAGCGCCGGCCTCACGGCGATCGCGGCGGCCCGGCTCGCGTCTTTCCCACTCGTTGGACCGTCCGAGCAGTCTTCTGGACAATAAGAGCCGACAAGCCCGATATGACAAATATTTAACCCTATTAAAAATTATCCGTTCGATCGTAATTGTTGATATGGCCTTCGACAATTAGATTGGGCAGTCGGAGACTCTAGGCGGACAGCGTCGAAGAAGTCGATCCACCTCCGCAACGGCCGACACGGAAACGGGACCGTGCGTACTCCTCAACGTGTCTTCCCACGAGCACCGGCTCCTCGGCGTGGGGCTTCAGCGCGATTGACATCCTCCCGCGCCCGAAGACGCGGGGGGGTCAATGGATGCTAGATGTATCATATCCCGACGCCTTCTCCGGATTCAACAGAACATAATACTTATCTATTGATAGGGTTGTTTCCATTTTGTGGTCCTGCTAGGTTCCCCCTCCAATCAGCAAGCCCTCCTCTCCCCGCCGAGTTGAACTGAGTAACTAACGCCTTCAAACGGACAAGTTTCAGAGCCATTCGCGGTTCACACCACATGTCAACACGCCCTCCATCTGACGGGTCAGACGAACAGCCATCCGAGAACGACCTTACCGACTGGCCACTAGGCGAGTCGGATCAAAACGAACCGTCCCCGCCGTGGATTCCAATCGGTGTCGTTGGAATCATAGCTGTTGCCATTGGGTGGTTCTTCCGGCCGTGGCTTCACGGGCTCGTCTACACAGTGTACACGACACCGTTACTGTTGCTCGGCATCGTCATCGGCGGTGTCGCTGCCTGGGTCACCGCGCGGTCGGGAGACCGCGTTGAGACTGTCGTCAATACACTCTCCAGCAACGACCATACGATTACCCCAATTCGCGTCGGGGTCATCGTCCTCGTGATCGCTACGTTTGCGCTGGTGCCTGTCGCCAACGCAGTCGCTGGTGTGACGTTAAGTGACCAAACAGTAAGCTACCACGCCCTGAAGGGCGTGGCATTCAGCGTGGACTCCCGTTCTAACCGGTAATCACGGTAGGCGAATATTCGCCATTCACGTTCAACGTCCCGCTGTTCAAGCGCACGCCTACGGGTGCGCCTCCACGTCCAGACTTTTGCTGGTCGCGGAGATACTTCAGGCCGATGTTCTTCGCCGCGTTGTAATCCGCGTGAACATCATACCCGCACTTCAGACAACCGAACTCGTCTTGTTCGTTATTGTGCGGACGATTGTCCTCGTGGGTGAATCCACACTTCGAGCAACGCTGACTCGTGTACGCCGGATTAATCTGATTCACTACGAGCCCTTCCGACTCGGCTTTGTACGTAACGTACTCGTACAGGCGATGGAACGACCACTTGTGAACTGCCTTCGCGTACGATAAGCGTTCGCGGATGCCTTTGAGTTGCTCGAACACGATGTGGGTGCAGTCGTTTTCGAGCGCTTCCTTAACCAGTTCGTTCGAGATCGTGTGAAGCATTTGTTCGAAACGTCCGGTTTGCTTACGACCGACTCGCTGAACGTTTTCGTGCGCCCAGCGCGTCCCAGTCTGCTGAAGCGATCCACGACGCTTCTCGTATTCTCGATGCCAGTGGTTGAGTTCGCCGCCGCTCCAGAAGCGTCCGGTTGAGGTGGTTGCGATGTTCGTGATACCGAGGTCAACACCAAGGACGGAAACGTGCTTGGCACCGCCTTGTTCGGCGTCATCGTTCTCCACGGTGGGCTTTGTCCGCACATGGAGGTAGAAACAGTCCTCAACTGTATCGTAATGGAGTGTGGCTCCCTTCAGGTCGTAGTCATCGTTGAACAGATACGCCGAGTGTGGCGTGTCACGCTGTTCGTCGGGGAGGACGAATTCTGCGGTGACTCGTCCCTCTATCGTGGCGAGTGTACAGTGGTCGTCGTTGACGGTGACGGTTCGTGCGTCGTAGCTGGCAAACCGTGATGTGAAGTGTGGTCTCGAGGCTTTCTTGCCGTCTTTCCAGCGTTCAACGACACCTTTGACGGCTTCTGCGGCTCGGTTTCGTGCGGCTTGTACGAGGTTGGCCGGGAGCGGTGAGTCGTCTCGAACGTCGTAGTACGTGAGATCGTGGAGTTTGGTTTTGCTGGTGATTTTCCAGTCGGGTTCCCACGCTGCGTCTACGACGTAGTTGGCGGCGTCGAGGAAGTAGTCGGTTGTCTGGTGGAGGAGACCAGCGGCACTCTCGTCCACATCGAGTTTGATGGGGACGGTTCGAGTGGCTGAGTCTTTCACCATCTGTATTTCATACGTAGTTTACTCTATTTATACTAGTTTGGATTGGTGGGGGAGTCGGCCAGCCATCGAGCGTGGTTTGTGTCCATGTTGTCGGCTTCCTCCCGCGCCTAAAGTCGCGGGTTTCCGCCTTGTGGTCATTATGACCCAGTCGCACTAAGTCCTCTCACCATGGGGGTGAACGCCAGCACCCGCAGGCCCCAAAGTATCTTGAGCACTCCAGTTGACAGTCAACTGTGAAGAATTGATGACGACTATTCTGGCACTGGCTGCGTTCTTCCTCCAGAGTGCCACTTTTGCCCTCGTTATTATTGCGGTTCGACGTCAAGACATTGCCGCTGTCGTCAACTCAATTGTCGTGTTCGCTCTGGCTCTGCTTCCAGCTGCTGCCGAGATTGTGCTCCCGGTAGTCACTACTCGAGGGATACAATTCGATCCAGTACTCCCGGCGTGGCTTGCGGCCGCTGGATTCCTCCACTCGCTTGGCATGCTGGGCTTATACGAGTCGACTTGGTGGTGGGACCATCTCACCCATACTGTTTCTGCTGGGCTCGTCACAGCGCTCATCTACGCTGGTGTAATCGTCACGCTCCCGGAGATGGCAGGGCGGGCTGTCTCACCTATGGCAGTTGTGGCGGCAACTGTCGTGTTCACATTCGCACTCGGCGTGTTCTGGGAACTACTCGAACTGGTCACACGCAACGTTGGCGACCGGTTTGATATTGAGCCATTGCTGATCCACTATGGCTGGCGCGACACCGTTGCTGATCTTGGGTTCAATGTCGTGGGTATCTTCTTGATAATCGGGACCGATCTGCGTATTTTCGTCCCGCTCATGGACCAGTTTCCAGACGCAACTACCGCCGTGCTAATTGTAGGCGGGTGGATACTCGTCGGCAGTTCTGTAATAATGGCACTCGCGATCGCACTCACGAGCTTGAGGAAATCTTAATCGGGTGACCTACTCAAAGTCACCAAACCGTGTCTGTCCAGTGGGTTCGGCGTCCCCTTCCGTGCTGGTGTCGCCGTCCCCACTGTCGGGTTGCTGCTGGCCCTCCACCGCCGCACGGTCGTCAGGCGACGGCTCGCCAGCTGTCTGTCCCGCGCCGGACGGGATGGGTGGTTGCCCGGGCGACTCATCCGGCTCGGCTGACGCGTCGCGAGGGTTGCGCGTGTTCGTCGTTGTCGACTCGGACGGCGGTGGGTCAGCGTTCGCAGCCGCTCCGCCGCTGACTTCGTCGAGTGCGAGCTGTGTGCCTCCAGGGGCGTCCCCCTCGTCGTCTCCGTGCTTAGCCGCGATCGCTCGGGCAGCGCTGTATCCTCCAGAAAAGGACGCCCGCTTCGCGATCTTTTGACGGCGAAGCTCACGGGCGGCCGCTGGTCGCCGACGCTCGTAGCGTGACCAGAACTGTTCGCGCCGTGCCTCAAAATCAACGACTGGGCGCGGGTATGTCTCTCCAATCCGGACGCCGCACTCGTCTTGGACCGCAAGCGGGGCCTTCTCGGGCCGGTCAAGAAACTCACTAGGCAGGGCAGCGAGCTCGGGGACCCACTCCGCAATCCACTCACCGTCAGGGTCTTGATCACGGACCTGCTTCCGGGGATTGTACACGCGCTGTGACGGCTTTCCGATGAGGCCCGCTTGGCTCTGCCACTGCGTGTAGTTGATTCCGACGTCGCTGTCGATCAGGTGGTGGTGATACCAGTTAGCGCCGATCCACCACGGTTGGTGGANGATATGTGTGAAAAACGAGGCACACATGGCCCGCATGCGGAAATTCAGCCACCCGGTCTGGCGGAGACATCGCATTGACGCGTCCACCATCGGGAACCCCGTCCGGCCTTGCTTCCACGCGGTCACGAGCGAGTCATCGTGACGGTCCTCGTTTTGCCCTTCGAACGCCGGGTTGACTGCTTTCTCCGTCCATCCGGCCCAGTCGACGAGCTTCTGGTTGTAGTGGAGATTCCAGACGAGCCGACTCTCGAACATCTCTGCGCCTCGGCACGACGGGGCGTTGCCGTCGACGTACTGGTGAGCCTGCCGAACCGAGAGCAGGCCGAAATTCAGGTACGGAGAGAGGCCACTCGTCCCGTCGCGGGCGTCTTGTGGTGCCGAGATGTTGCCCGGATACGAGCGGATTCGGTCTGCGAATTCGCGCAGGGCGGTCGTCGCCGCGCGGTGTGTGCCCACTGGGACCTGCGTCTTCGTGGGCGTGATATCGAAGCGACGATCGACTAACGCAGGCGTGACACCGGTCTGGATCGCGACTCGGACCGTGTCGTGGTTGTCCCACCCCGGCGCGTGTTGGGAGGCCGCGAGCCAGTCCGTGATATGGGGTTGCCAGTCCGACCGCGGCCACTCCGCGTCGCGAACGAGCCCGTCACCCGAGACGAACGTCATCGCATCACCACACGCCTCCCGCACACGCTCGTCGCGTCGTTGTCCGTACCGGCTTGTTGGCGTCGCCATCGTCACGACGTTCCACCCGCGCTCAACGAATCGAGCTAGGAGGTTGACCGGGTCGCCGTACCCGATGGTCAAGCCCGGTGGATCCGCTCCTTGGAGTGTATCAGGACGCGTTCCACCTGGCTCGGGTGCGGGCGTCGCCGACTCCGCTGCTGCTTCGAGCGCCTGTCCACCGGAGGTTGCTGTCACGTGCGTCGCCGGTGCGGGTGTCGCCGCGTACAGCCGATCGAGGCTCGCGACCGCTTCCTCAAGGAACCGTATCCGAGCATCACACGCCAGCCCGTCGTCCGCGTAGAAGCTCGGATCGAACACGAATAACGGACAGACCGCGTCGCTGTCGGCAACGGCCCGTGACACCGCTTTCTGATCCTCCAAGCGGAGATGCTTGCGATGCCAGACGACCGTCGCCGTTGGGTTTGTCGCGTCGGTGACCGCATCTGGCGTCGGGATGTCCGCCGTCGCCGGGACCGACGGTCGTGCGCCCACAGCGCTCGCAGCGGAAGCCGACTGTCCGAGCTCGCCGGCGGGCTCGTCCGGCATTGTGTATCGAGTGAGGGTGAGCTCGCGTTTTAATCCGTCGTCAGTCATGAGGCCCTGTGCTGAAAGTAGGCGCGACTCTCGATCTGTCGGCCCTCCGATCAGAGCCAAACCAACCGGTCTGGTGGCCGTAACGAGTATCCGCACAGCTCCGATCATATCGTCATGGACAGCCGTCTGACTCGTGACGGCGGACCGAGGCGCACAACCGACGGTATCCGGCACAAGACGGTGGAGTTCGTGAGTTACCCATGTCGTTGACAACGCATCTTAGTCTCGTCTCTCCAGATCAGAACGCGCTGCTCGATGTCGTCGAAGGGGCTGAAGCGGCGTTTCTTGAGTACGGGCTCGCACCAGACATCGGCGGCGTCAAAGCCGTGGCAGGCGCATCAGCTGGGTCGAACAGAACAGTCCGTGCGACCGACGAAGACGCGCTTCCAGACCACTTCTCTTCGGAACTCCTCGCCGAGATCGATCGCTTCGATGCTGACGACATCCACTACACCGTCATTCGTGGCCTCCCGGTGGTTGAACGAGTCGTCCGTGAGGAAGTCCCGGGCCGACCGGCCGTGGTGATCCAGTCGAACAAACAGACCGGTTCCGGACCGGAATACAGGGTGTACCGATACGACGCGATCGAGAGTGCTTACGAGACGGTCTCGAAAGCGGGTGAGTAGAGCTCTCACCCATGAATGGATAGCTCGGCTCTGTTGAAATCCTCAGCAAGTGATATGTTCTGACCTAGTCAGGGCCAGTACATCATCTACAATTGGTGGACGTCTCAAGGTCCGTTCACACTCGGCGTCGAATGTGTAAAGCTACGCTGCGCGTTTCAGTATCTGTGGGACGACAACGATTTCCATACCGGCGAGTACGAGTGCGAACAGGCGTGCTACGCCACTGAACACAGTAAACCCGATCGCGGCGATGATCACGGCGTTGATGAACGGAACTCCGTAGTGAAACACCGGTTGTTCGAGCATGGAGGACATATTTTTACGCTATACCACATCAGATATAACATTTTATAAATTGCGGTGAGAATCTCTGCGGATTTAGGCCCATCTCCCACCCACAACTCTATCGCTGTAGTTCGTCGAAAAGGCGATCAAAATGTTTCCTCAGCGATCAGCTGTTTCAGCCCATTTCCTGTCTGAAAAATAGGATTTCAACAGAGCCGATAGCTCGCATTTATCGAAATAGTTTATATCACAGTTGTTGATATATATTTCAGAGAATGGCTCCCGATACGCAGGTGAATCCTGTCACTACTGTGGGAGCATTGATACTTGTTATAATTGCGTCGGCGAGCCTACTCACAGACGTTACTCTGGAAGTACTCGCACTCCAAGCGACGGTTCCGATAGTAATCGGGATTGGCTTGGCTGCCTATGGGTCGTCTTGCGCGGACAGTGTTGTCACGGCGAAACACCGGACCGTACTGAAGTGGACTCTCTCAGGGTTGCTGGCGTTTGTGGTCCTTGGCTTCTGGTTTGGGGAGATGGCATCGCGAGTAGATACGTCGATTTTACTCTCGATCGCCGGATCGTTAACTGTCGGTGCCGCACTCGGCACAGTCATCGGCGTCTACGCAGCTCGGACTAATCAGACGAATAAACAGCTCGCAGAGACCGTTGCTGAACTTGAGGACGCAAACAACCGCCTTGCGATGAAAAACGAACAGCTGGATCGGTTCGTTGACGTGGCCAGTCATGACCTCCGAAACCCGGTGAACGTCGCGAAAGGGCGGATTGAACTCGCCCGTGCGGGGTCCGACAGCGAGCACTTGGAAACAGCGGATGCTGCGCTTGAACGCATGAATACGCTGATCACCGATCTCGTCTCGTTAACGAAAGCCGGCAACCAGATTGACGACGTTTCGGCGGTGACTCTCGACGCGGTGAGTCGGTCGGCGTGGGACAGTGTCGAGAGCAAAGACGCATCGCTAGACGTCGAAACAGAACTGGAGATTTCCGCCGACGAGAACCGCTTCCAACAGATTTTGGAGAACTTATTCCGCAACTCGATTGAGCACGGCGGCGACGATGTGACTGTCCGGGTTGGAGCGCTCTCGAACGGATTCTACGTGGAAGATACCGGTGCTGGAATTCCAGACGATCTTCGCGGACGGGTGTTTGATGATGGCGTCACCACCGGCGGTACTGGTGCGGGCCTTGGACTCACGATTATCAAGCAGATTGCTACTGCTCACGGCTGGGCGATTGGGGTTGCGGAAAGCGCCGAGGGTGGGGCTCGCTTCGAGTTCACCGGTGTCGAGTTCCCAGACAAATGGATGGACGCCTCGTCGTGACCCACTTGAATGGACTTAGCTATGATCTACTGACCTACTGGACCCACGCAGGTGAATCAACTCCCGTTCCACAAAGGAGCGGATCTTATTCGACGACCCGCCAGAAGCGATACATCAGAAAGGATTCATGTGGGATGGATCCGAACAACTGTACGTGACCACGTGGGTGTCGGAAGACCCCCCGGACCTCCGAGAAGGGGTCACTTATCGCTTTGTGAACCCCCGACTGGATGAGCGGAACGGAACGACGGATCTGGTCGTGACCAGTGACACCTGTATCGAAACCGCCGACTGACAGATCGTCGAGAACCGTGTACCCTTATTCGAACACCGGCTACCAAAGCGATAACAGTCCGTGGCGCTGTCCATAATGTACTGTGTCGCAACCTGATAACCAGACGGCGTGGAGCCGACTGTACATTGATGGAAAGTGGCGCAACGCCGGATCGTCCGATACGATTCCGGTGACGAACCCCGCGACGGGCGAGGAAATCGCGGCGGTACCCGCTGGGACGGTGGGCGATGTCAACGATGCCTATCAGGCCGCAGATGCGGCCCAGTCCGACTGGGCGGCGCTGTCGCGCGAGGAACGTAACGAGTACGTCGAGTCGATGATTGCGGTGATGCAAGACCGACTCGATGAGATCGTCGAACTGCTCGCGGTGGAGTCCGGCAGCGTACAGGCCAAAGCGACTGCCGAGGCCAACTTCTCTCTGGCGGACTTCCAGAGCGCGCTGGAGATGGTCCCGCCGGAAGAAGAGGTCCGCGATTCGATGTATCACGATGATAAGGACCATCACATCGTCCGCGAGCCCGCTGGCGTCGTCGGAATCATTTCTCCGTGGAACTTTCCGCTACACCTCACGACGCGAGCGCTTGGCCCCGCGCTTGCGCTGGGGAACACTGTCGTCATCAAACCTGCGACAGACACACCGATTACCGGTGGGCTCCTGCTGGCCGACATCGCCGAAGAGGCCGGCTTCCCGGACGGCGTCGTCAACGTCGTCACGGGCCATGGATCCGACATTGGCGACCGGATGGCCGGCCACCCGACCGCTCGCGTGATGTCGTTTACCGGGTCGACGGCGGTCGGCAGGTCCGTGGCCAGTCAGGCCGGAGACGCGCTCGCGCTTCCAGCACTTGAGCTGGGTGGAAATGGGCCGTTCGTGGTTACTGAGGACGCCGACATCGAGGCAGCCGCAGAGGCCGGCTCGGTCGGCGCGTTCGGTCACCAGGGACAGGTGTGTATCTCAATTAACCGCCACCTTGTCCACGAGGACGTCTACGACGAGTACGTCGAGAAACTCGTCGAGCACGCGGAGTCGCTGACTATCGGGAATCCGCTTGACGAGGACGTGGAGTTCGGTCCGATTATCAACGAGAGCCAGGTCGAAAAGCTCACCTCGTTCATTGAGCAGACCGTCGACGCCGGCGCGACGCTGGAAACGGGCGGCGAGGTCGAGGACCTGTTCCTCGAACCGACCGTTCTCTCGGAGTGTACCAACGATATGTCTGCGGCCTGTAACGAGCACTTCGGCCCCGTCGCTCCGGTCATCCCGTTCGAGTCCGACGAGGATGCTGTCGAACTCGCCAACGACACCGAGTACGGCCTCGCTGCGGGCGTGTACAGCGGTGATGTCGAACACGGCCGGTCCATCGCCGACCAGATCGACGCTGGGATGGTCCACGTCAACGACCACCCAATTCAGGACGAACCCAACGCCCCGTTCGGCGGGATGAAGAACTCTGGCCTCGGCCGGTACAACGGCGAGTGGATTATGGACGAACTGACCGAGACGAAGTGGATCTCTGTCCAGCACGAAGAGCGCGACTACCAGTTGCTCTGAATACGCCGTTGAAGCTGCTCCCACTCGCAGGCGAACCAGCGGAGAGCCGGTCTGGCGTGCCAACAGAACCTCTGGCCGAGAGTCAGTCGTCGGCAGGAGACGTCTCAGCCTTCCCCTGCCAGAGGTTCGCATATGTTCCGCCGCCCGCAACCAGTTCCGCGTGAACTCCCTGTTCGACGATCTGGCCCTGATCCATCACGACGATCTCGTCGGCGTTCTGAATCGTTGACAGCCGGTGCGCAATGATGAACGCGGTCCGTTCCTCGACCAGCCGCTCAAGGCTCTCTTGGATCAGTTCTTCGGTCTCCGTGTCAACGTCTGATGTGGCCTCGTCAAGAACGATGATCTCGGGATCGTTGAGCAGTGCGCGGGCGATAGCAAGGCGCTGCCGCTGGCCGCCAGAGAGTTTGATACCTCGCTCGCCGACTTGGGTATCGTACCCGTTGGGGAGGTCTTCGATGAACTCGTCAGCTTCGGCAGCCTCAGCCGCCCGCTCAACCCGGGCGCGGGCGCTCTCGTCGGGTCCGTCCGACCACTCGGAGTCGAGTATCTCGCGGTCGCCGTATGCGATATTCTCCGCGACGGTTCCTGAGAACAGGTACGGATTCTGCTCGACAATGGCGATCGCGTCCCGTAACGACCGGAGGTCGTACTCCCGGACGTCAGTCCCATCGACCTGGACGTCACCGTCATTGACATCGTGGAACCGGGGAATGAGTTTCAGGAGCGTTGACTTACCGGCCCCGGTTGCCCCGGCAAGCCCGATCGTCGTCCCCGACGGCCCATCGAGTGAGACGTCTTGAATCACCGGCTCGCGGTCACCGTAGGCGAACGTGACGTCTTCGAACGTGACCGCCCCGTCGATCGAGTCGGGGACGTGCGCGTGGTCAGGACTAGTGATTGTGGGCTCGCGGTCGAGCAGCCCGAAGACGCGCTCGGCGCTCGACTTCGCAAGCTGGTACTTGTTCGCTGACTTCCCGACCCGACGCATCGGTGAGTACAGCCGCCGTAACAGGAGGAAAAAGAGCG